>Ga0210030_1001199_pt1 | contig 18572 bp, 19 predicted proteins | sample CryGeymeta201523_FD_183986 | JGI IMG/M metagenome (GOLD analysis project Ga0210030, IMG submission 183986) | Groundwater microbial communities from Crystal Geyser aquifers in Utah, USA - Crystal Geyser metaG 2015-23 (SPAdes) (version 2) | ecosystem: Environmental > Aquatic > Deep subsurface >...
GCCAGCAATTAAGCAAATATTCAGGCCCGCATCTTAGTCGTAAATTCTCTAAATTTCAAACATTTAATCATGTAATTTTAGTGATCAGGTCTTTTGAGCCTTTTTTCCAGAGCTCTCCGGATGATTTTTTTACGCCTCAGTGGGGCGGCCGACAGGGGTTTTCTGTTTGCAAATAACATAGAGTCATGCTAGTACCCTGTAACCCGGAGGATTGAGTAAAATTATGGGTTATAGGGTACTAAATGCTTGCCTCGTCAAAGGTTGGATGGCATTCGGTACCAACCTTCAATTCTACTGCGCCAGTAGCTCAGTTGGATAGAGCATGTGACTTCTAATCACAGGGCCGGGGGTTCGAATCCCTCCTGGCGCGCCAGAATAAACAGCAAAAAATGAGAGGGTTGCAAGCTCCTGTCTGCGGCCCTTTTTCCCCTTGTCGCGGATGTGAGTCATTGTGATAGATCGGGGGTTTTCTTCTGTTCTTTTTGCGGTGTTTTTTTTGCTGTTGACAACGGGGAAGTCGTTCCTTACTATGGCCGAACTTTGCGGTGGGTGTAGCTCAGTTGGTAGAGCACTGGATTGTGGCTCCAGATGTCGAGGGTTCAAGCCCCTTCACTCACCCCATTTTGAAACCAGCTCACCTTCCGGCCCGGAAGCCAGTCTTGCTGACTGGTGGGTGTGGAAGGTGAGTTTTGTTTGTTTGCGAGAGTGGCGGAATTGGTAGACGCGCTGGTCTTAGGAACCAGTATCTTTTGATGTGGGGGTTCGAGTCCCCCCTCTCGCACCATTTATCTGTCGCCATTACCTGTGTTATAAAGTTATTTTGCCTGAATTTGCGTATGCTTCGCGTTCAGCCCATATTTATTTTGTAAAAAGGATAACTCATGAATGTCACGGTCGAAGATTTAAGTTCTATCCGCAAGAAATTATCAATTGAAATCGCTGCCGAGCGCGTGGCCACTGAAATTGAGAAGACCTATGCCAAAATAGCCAAAAGTGCCAGTATTAAAGGTTTTCGCAAAGGCAAGGTGCCGCGCCGACTGCTGGAACAGCAGTATGCCGACCGCATGGGTGTGGAAGTCGCCGAAAATCTGATAAAGGGCAGCTTGTACGAGGCGATGGTTGCTCAAAAGGTCAATCCGGTGGCTGCCCCGGAAATTGTTGAGACGGCACCAGTCGATGCTGAAAAGGCCTTTACCTTTGCCGCCGAAGTTGAAATTTATCCGGAGGTTGTTGCTAGCGGTTACGAGGGCTTGCAACTTGAAAAAGAGAAGGTTGTTTTTGATGAATCAGTTGTCGCTGATCGCTTAAATCAGTTGGGAGAATCGCGCACGACCCTTGAGGTGAGTAGTCGCAAGAAGGCCCGTGAAGGTGATACGGTTATTCTTGACTTTGAAGGGTTTCGTGACGGAGTTGCGTTTGCCAATGGTTCCGCTACGGATTATCAGCTTGAACTGGGGTCGGGCAGTTTTATCCCCGGGTTTGAAGATCAGGTTGTTGGCATGAGGCGCGACGAAGAGCGTGAAATCTCGGTAACCTTTCCTGAAAACTATGGGGCCCAGGAATTGGCGGGTAAACCTGTGGTGTTTAAGGTGGTTCTTAAAGAAATTAAAGAGAAAGTTGCACCCAAAATTGATGACGATTTTGCCAAAGAATTGGGGCTGGAGTCTCTTGCTGAGTTGCGTCAGCGGATTCACGAAGATAGCCTCCGGGAATTGACTGAAAAAGCCGAGGGCCGGTTGCAGGAACAGATGATGGATCAATTGGTCGCGGCCAACAGTTTTGATGTGCCGGAAGTCATGATTGAAAATCAGCTGAAAGACTTGAAAGAAAATTTTTCACAACGACTTAAGTCACAGGGGTTGAGCCTGAAGATGCTGGGTATGGACGATGCCGGTTTTGCCAGCTCTTATCGTGATCTCGCCCAGAAGCAGGTTCGTGGTGAATTAATTCTTGCTGCGGTGGCTAAACAGGAAAATATTCAGGTCGAAGAGCAGGATCTCGAAGAGAAATTTCAGATGCTGGCTACGCAATCTAAAGTTTCGACCGAACAGGTTGCGAACTACTTTAAAAACCCGCAGGCGCGTGAAGGTCTTAGTGGTCAGGTGCTGCATGAAAAAGTGGTGGCGCATATTCTCTCCAGGGCGAAGGTCACCGAAGTTGAACCTAAACCAGCATCGGCTGAAGAGGCTGATGCCGCCGAAGCTGTTGCGAACCCGGAAGGTTGATCTCATGAGTCTTGTGCCGATGGTGGTTGAGGATACGGGGCGTGGTGAGCGCGCTTACGATATCTATTCGCGGTTACTTAAGGATCGCATTATTTTTCTGGCGGGTGGTATCGAAGACCACATGGCCAACCTGATTATTGCCCAAATGCTTTTTCTTGAATCTGAAGACCCGGATCGGGATATTCATCTCTATATCAATTCACCGGGCGGGGTCGTTACCGCCGGAATGGCGATTTATGACACCATGCAGTATCTCAAGGCGCCGGTCTCAACCATCTGCGTCGGGCAGGCGGCCAGCATGGGAGCTGTACTCCTGGCAGCGGGCGAAGCGGGTAAGCGCTTTGCTTTGCCCTTTGCGCGGGTGATGATCCACCAGCCCCTGGGAGGTTTCCAGGGTCAGGCGACAGACATCAGCATCCACGCTAAAGAAATTTTACGTATGCGCGAGACGCTCAACGAGTTACTGGCTGGGCACACCGGGCAAACTCTGGAGAAGATCAGTCATGACACCGAGCGTGATTTCTTCATGGATAGTCAGACCGCCTGTGATTATGGTATCATCGATTCCATCGTTAAACGTAAGCCCTGAAAAGTGTCCGCAAGGAGAACGCCGTGAATTTCAGAGATAGTCAATCGGGAAATCTGACCTGCTCTTTCTGCGGGAAAAAACAGGAAGAAGTCCGTAAGCTGATCGCCGGCCCGACAGTCTACATCTGCGACGAATGTATTGAACTTTGTAATGACATTATCGCCGAAGAAACTCGGCTGGACAAAGACGCAGATAACCAGACATCGAAGTTGCCAAAACCCGTAGAAATCCGCGAAATTCTTGATGATTACGTTATCGGTCAGGATCGGGCGAAGAAGATTCTGGCGGTTGCGGTTTACAATCATTATAAGCGAATTGAGAGCCCTAATCGCAATGATGGCGTCGAAATTCAGAAGAGTAATATTCTGATGCTCGGCCCAACCGGCAGTGGCAAAACCCTGCTGGCTCAGACCCTGGCCAAGGTGCTGGACGTTCCCTTCGCTATTGCTGATGCGACCAATCTCACCGAAGCTGGGTACGTTGGGGAAGATGTTGAAAATATTATCTTAAGTCTGTTGCAGGCGGCTGATTACGATCTGGAAAAAGCTCAGCGCGGCATTATTTACATTGACGAAGTCGATAAGATTGCACGTAAGTCTGAGTCACCGTCGATTACTCGTGATGTCTCCGGCGAGGGAGTTCAGCAGGCCCTGCTGAAAATCATTGAAGGGACCACCGCCAGTGTGCCGCCCAAGGGAGGGCGCAAGCACCCGCAGCAAGAATTTCTTAAGGTCGATACGACCAATATCCTGTTTATCTGCGGCGGCGCTTTTTCGGGACTGGAAAAGGTCATCAATCAGCGGATCGGGCACAAGGGCATGGGCTTTGGTGCCGAAGTCAAATCCAAAAACCAACAGGGATTGGGCGAGCTACTCGGGCAGGTGCAACCTGGCGATCTGCTTAAATATGGTCTGATTCCTGAATTTATTGGACGATTGCCGGTGATCGCAACCCTGACAGAGCTTGATGAACAGGCATTGATTCAGATTCTGCGTGAGCCGAAGAATGCACTGGTCAAACAGTATCAGCGCCTGTTTGAAATGGAAAATGTCAGTTTACGCTTTACCGATGGTGCATTGGTGGCGATTGCACGTGAAGCTCTTGAGCGTAAAACCGGGGCTCGGGGGCTGCGGGCGATTATTGAAAATTCGATGCTCGACGTGATGTACGATATTCCGTCACAGGATCAGGTGAAAGAAGTCGTTATTAATGAAGATGTCATTGATAACGGCAAGGATCCGATTGTTCTTTACGACGTTGCGGAGAGTGCTTGATTTTTTAATCCCGATCTTTGAATTTACCAACGCGGAGCCCTGTGCGGGCACCGCGTTTTTTTCAACCTTTCGTTAAGGTTTTTATCTCTATGAGTTTTACCGACCCTGCGAACTCAGCGCTGCCGCAATTTATTTCTCTGCCCTTGTTGCCCTTGCGCGACATTGTGATTTTTCCGCACATGGTTGCCCCTTTGTTTGTCGGCCGACACCAATCCATCGCCGCCCTTGAGTTTGCGGAACAAAACAAACGGGAAATATTTCTAGCGACTCAGCTCGACCCCCAGACTGAAAACCCTGGTCTGGCAGATCTTTACCCCCTGGGAGTCAAGGGGAAGATCGTCCAGATGCTCAAGCTGCCGGATGGCACGGTCAAGGTGTTGGTCGAAGGCCTTGCGCGCGCTCGTCTCTGCGGTCTGCGCGAAGAAGGGGCGTTGCTCTTGGTCGAGGCCGAGGATCTCTTGGATACGCAGGTTGACGCCCATACGGCGGGCCCGGTGATGCGGGCGGTGCGCAATACCTTTGAAACCTATGTCGGCATGAGCAAAAAAATTCCCGCCGAAGTTAATGCCACGGTGGCGTCGATCACCGATCCTTCATTGCTTGCCGATGCGGTCGCTGCTCATTTGCAGATTCCGATCGCCGATCGCCAGCAAATTCTCGAACAACTGGATGTGAGTTTGCGCCTCGAAAAACTGCTTGAATTTCTTGGTCAGGAGATCGAAATTCTGCAAATTGAAGGGCGTATTCGTAGCCGGGTCAAAACTCAGATGGAGCGCAGTCAGAAAGAATATTATCTGAACGAGCAGATGCGTGCCATCCAGAAGGAACTGGGGGCGAAAGATGAGTTCAAGCAAGAAATTGCCAGCCTTGAAGAACAAATCAACAAGAAAAAGATGTCGGTTGAGGCCACCGAAAAAGCACGTCAGGAACTGCGTAAACTTAAACTGATGTCGCCGATGTCCGCCGAAGCGACGGTGGTGCGCAATTACATTGAATGGTTGCTGGCTTTACCCTGGGCTAAGGGCACCCGTGATCGTCATGATTTGCACAAGGCGGAAGATATTCTTGAAGCCGACCATTATGGTTTGGAAAAGGTTAAGGAACGGGTGCTCGAATATCTGGCGGTTCAGGCTCTGGTCAAACAGATCAAAGGGCCAATCCTCTGTTTGGTTGGCCCGCCCGGGGTTGGTAAAACGTCACTTGGGCGCTCCATCGCAGCCGCACTGGGGCGTAAATTTCAGCGTATTTCCCTCGGTGGCGTGCGGGATGAGGCGGAAATCCGTGGCCATCGTCGTACCTATATTGGTGCCATGCCGGGTAAAATTATTCAGGGATTGCGTAAAGTTGGCGTGCGTAACCCGGTGTTTATGCTCGATGAACTCGACAAAATGAGCACTGACTTTCGTGGGGATCCTTCTTCCGCACTTCTTGAAGTGCTGGATCCGGAACAAAATCATACCTTTGGTGACCATTTTCTTGATGTTGACTACGACCTGTCCCAGGTGCTGTTTATTGCGACGGCCAATAATCTGCATGCTATTCCGCGAGCGCTGCATGATCGATTGGAAATTATCCGCATTGAGGGCTACACCGAAGAAGAAAAACTGCATATTTCCAAACGTTATTTATTACAAAAACAGATTGGTGCCCATGGTCTTGGTACGTATCACGTGACTTTTTCTGACTCGGCGCTGCTTGAAATAATTCGCCGCTATACCCGAGAATCGGGAGTCCGTGCCCTTGATCGCTGTTTAGCCTCTGTTTGCCGCAAGTTGGCGCGGCGCGTGATGGAAGAGAAAAAGAAAAATTTCAGCATCGGTATCAAGCAGGTTGCCAGGTATTTGGGCGTACCTAGCTTCGATTTTGGGGTGCAGGAGCAAAACGATACTGTTGGGGTTGCTACCGGCTTGGCCTGGACCGAGGTCGGTGGTGAATTGTTGAGTATTGAGGTGAGTCTCTTGCCGGGAAGCGGTAAATTAACCATTACTGGTAAGCTTGGTGAAGTGATGCAGGAATCGGCACAGGCGGCTTTCAGTTTTGTGCGTTCTCGCTGGAAAATTCTCGAATTAGCCGAAGATTTTTCAAATAAGCTGGATGTGCATATCCATGTGCCTGAGGGAGCCGTGCCTAAGGATGGTCCATCTGCCGGCATAACCATGGCAACCGCACTGGCATCGGCCTTGACCGGTAGGCCTGTTCGGCATGAGGTCGCCATGACGGGGGAGGTCACCTTACGTGGCCGTGTGCTGCCAATTGGCGGGTTAAAAGAAAAACTTCTGGCGGCGCGACGTGGCGGAATTAAAACCGTCTTGTTACCGCAGGATAACGGTAAAAACCTCAGTGATCTGCCGGACACATTGAAGAATAACCTTGATCTTCAGCTGGTTGCGAACATGGATCAGGTGTTGGATTTGGCTCTGGTGGCGAAGGACTCTAGTTTTTTGCCTGACGCTGTACAGGTCGTGGCTGAAAACTTGGACATAAAATAGCGCCAGCCCGCAAAAAATGGGCAAAAACTGCTTGACAGTTTTTTTCAGAGTCTGTTATACCTAGTCGCGTTTTGAAGCAGTTTAATTCCCTAAATCTTTCAGGAGGTGTGTTGTGACAAAAGCCGAGCTTGTGAATGCAATTGCAGAAAAAGCTGGACTGACCAAGGTCGATGCCGAGGGGGCGCTTAAGGCTTTTGCCGAAGCCATTACCGATGCGCTGAAAGCAGGTGAGAAGGTTGCTCTGGTTGGATTCGGAACTTTCAGCGTTGGTGATCGCGCTGCGCGTACCGGTCAAAACCCCCAGACGGGCAAGAAGATTGAAATTCCTGCGGCCAAGGTTCCTAAGTTCAAAGCAGGCAAAGCACTGAAAGACGCAGTCAACTGAAAAGATACATCTGTTTGACAAAAACGAGGAAGCGTAAAGCTGTCCACTTTTTCTGATAAACGGGCGCTTTAAGCTTCTTTGTTTTTGTGTTGCGGGGCCGTAGTAGAGTCGGTTACAACGCCGGCCTGTCACGCCGGAGGTCGCGGGTTCAAGTCCCGTCGGCCCCGCCATTTTTGGGGCGAATAGCTCAGCTGGGAGAGCGCCTGCCTTACAAGCAGGATGTCGGGGGTTCGAGCCCCTCTTCGCCCACCATACAGTTTGCGGGGCCGTAGTAGAGTCGGTTACAACGCCGGCCTGTCACGCCGGAGGTCGCGGGTTCAAGTCCCGTCGGCCCCGCCATTCAGCTAAAAGAGAGCAACTCACTTACAGGGTTGCTCTCTTTTTGTTTTTTGGCGTGAATACTGCTTGACTCTACCCAGAGCTGTTTCCTAACATACCGCGATTGCTCGCTACCCAAATATAAGAGTGGAGATTTTGATGATCACATTACGCATTATTTTTATTGTGCTGTTGTTGCTGCCGGTTGCTGTATTTGCTCAGGATGAAGGCATTGTCGCGCGGATTGGTGGAGTTCCAATTACAACCTTTGAATTGCAACGGCAAGTTAATCAAATTATGCCGATGCGGGTGGGCTTTCACGGTGGAGTTTCGGCTGAAAAGGTTGATGAAATCAAACAGGAAGCTCTCAATACCTTGATTGAACGGGGCTATAAGGTGAAGTTTGCGATTGATAATGAAATTTCAGCTCCCGCAGCAAAGGTCGACGAGCAGGTGCAGAAAATTAAAAAAAACTTTAAGACCGAACAAGATTTTGAGGCTGCCGTCGCCGTAGAAACAGAAACGGGGCTCCGTGGTGCCATCTATCGACAGCTCCTTGCAGACGAAGCTGAAAAGACCGCGATCACAGACAAAATAGACGTGAGAGAAGAGGTTATTCGTGCCTATTATGACCAGAACAAACAGATGTTTTTTATGCCGCAACAGTATCGCGCCAGTCATATTCTGATCAAGGTTGATCCTGCTTCGAATCAGCAAGAACGACAGGCTTTGCAGGAAAAGGCTGAGCAGTTACTGAAGCGTGCCAAAGAGGGGGAAGATTTTTTTGACCTGGCCTATTTTAATTCTGATGATCGCACGAAATACGTTGGTGGTGATCTGGGCATGTTCCATGACGGCCAGACCGAAAAGCCCTTTGAAGACGCCTTAAAAACCCTCAAGGTTGGTGAAATTTCCGAGTTGGTGAAAACTCGTTATGGTTTTCATATTATTAAGCTGACTCAGGTCAATGAACCCCGTCAGATGAGCTACGACGAGATGCGGCTCAAGCTTAAAACCCGCCTCGAGAAACAACAGCGCGATGAGCTTTATACTGCCTGGATGGCCAGCCTGAAACAGAAATATACCTTGGAGAAATTGATTGAATAATCGACTGTTCCCATGGGTTCTACGGTTGGGGGCGCTTCTTCTGCTTGCTTCCTGTGCCGCGCCGCGTGGGCCGGTCGATTTTGTCGATCCCGCTATTGAACAAGTTTGGCCGGCAAGCCCCGCTGAGCCGCGAATTAAATTACTGCGGCAGATCAGCGGCGCTGCCGATTTGCGGGATAAAAACTCCCGGGGCCATCGGCTGATGCGTTGGTTGACTGGGGGGAGTGATGAACAACTTCCTCTGGTTGCCCCCTATGGCATAGCAACGGATGGTCAGGGGACGCTGTGGATTACTGATCCCGGTTTGCGTGGCGTTCAGGTTTTAGATCTGGCCCGTCGGAAAGCCAGTTTATGGACAATGGCGGGCAAGCGTTCTTACGCTAACCCCGCCGGCATTTGCTTCGACCCCGTGAGACAACGGATTTATGTCGCCGATTCGCTGGATTTGCGCGTGATTGCCCTGGCGCTGGACGGGCGGCTGCTGTTTGAGTTGCAGCCGGAGCGACCCTGGGGGCGTCCCGGCGGCTTGGGACTTGATCCCCAGGGAAACCTGCTGGTTGCCGATGTGCTCTTGGGGCAGATCCGGCGTTTCACCCCCGAGGGCACTGAGTTGTCGGCTTTTGGTAGCCCAACCACGCCCGATGGGCTGTTTAATCGACCGCTTGCGGTCGCTACCGATAAGACCGGCCAGATTTATGTCATCGACTCTCTCAATTTCCAAATAGAAATCTTAAGTGCCACGGGCGAAGCCGTGGCGGTTATTGGTCAGCTTGGTGATGCGCCGGGCAGTTTTTCGCGTCCGCGCGGGCTGGCTCTTGATCAGCACGGCCAGATTTATGTGGCTGACGCGGCTTTTGATAATGTGCAGATTTTTGACCAGCAGGGCCAGTTACTTGCGTTTTTTGGTGGCGGGGGCAAACACGGCCTTTCATTGCCAGCTGGAATGACGATTGATGACCAGAATCGTATCTATGTGGTTGACAGTTTTAATCATCGCATCCAGATTTATCAGTTAGTGGAAGTCCAGAAGTAGGAGTTGCGGTATTTTTTTTGCAATAACCTTTTGTGATAACCTTTTGCAATGCCTGAGTGACACTGTGTTTTGAGAACCCCTTTGGGAGTCGCGATGATGCGTGCTTTGATCTTTTTGCTGCTTGTCAGTCTGTTTACTGCCAGTCATCTCTATGCTGTGCCTCTTGCGGATAACGCCGGCAACCCCAGCCCAAATAACCGCCACAACCTTTCTATTAGTGGCTCTTCAAATACGATTAAAGCCCTCAGCGAAACCAGAATTTGCGTTTTCTGTCACACCCCCCATGGGGCTTCGGCTCAGTCGGCGCTGTGGAACCGCAAAAACCCAAGCACTGCAAGTTTTCCCCTGTACAATTCGCCAACCAACTCACTGAACATTGATGATGCTGCGATTGTTGGAGACAGCCAGTATTCCAACGCCGACCCGGCAGTCTATCCCAATGGCGCGACCCGCATGTGTCTTTCCTGTCATGACGGGGTCAGTGCGATCGGTGAAATTTTAAGTTCCTCGTCTCCTATCATAATGAATACCAACACCTTGGGCAGCTCGACGGCTGTCGTTGACCTGGCAACGACTCATCCCGTCTCCTTTGTTTATAATGCTGCAGTTGTGGGTTACTTGAATTCCACTACGGGAGGAGGGCTGGATGGGCGGACAGACTATGTGGCGCCGACAGTCGTTCCCCTGGATGGGCAGCAGCGTTTACAGTGTACCACCTGTCATGATCCCCATGAAGATACCCGAACCGGTACCTACAACCTGCCTTTTTGGCGGAATTATACCGGTACGGAAACAACTGATTATGACAATACCTGTAATGACTGCCATCAGGGCAATGACTGGAGTACTAATCCGATTCACTGATACGCCATATTGATGCTGATGCGTTCATTCGTTTTGAGGAGTTGTCGTGAAGAAGTTTCTGCCTGCTTTGTGCCTTTCGTTCCTTCTGAGTGTTTTTGCCATTCAGGTTCGGGTTGCCGATGCTGCGCCCAGGGGTAAATTGAGCGGCATGCATGGTGACAAAACCCTGCTGCCAAAATCTTGCCGCGCCTGCCATCGCGGCATGAATATGTCTATCAGCGGGGAAGAAGCGGTTTGTCTGAACTGCCATAGTAACCGCAGCGCCCGCCAGCAAATGATTGCCCAGGGCTATGTTTCAGCCAGCGCAAGGTCAAATTTCCCCGATATCGAAGCCGAACTGCGCAAACCTTACAGCCATCCCGTGCTTGCCATCAGTGGCGTGCACCAACAGAGGGAAGCTCTGCCCGAAGAGATGGTTAATGCGCGGCGTCATGCTGAGTGTATTGATTGTCATGAGCCCCACGAATTACAGGATACGGCGCCATTCCGCGGGATCAGACGTCAGGGAATCGGTAATTTTTCCGCCGAGGTTAGCACCGAGGCCGAACTTTGCTACAAATGCCACGGAGCCAGTGCCAATTTGCCGGTGACGTCGAGTGACAAGCGTGCCGAGTTTCGCAGCAGCAACCCTTCTTTTCATCCGGTCGGCGCTGAGGGTGCCAATGCCTATGTCATCAGCCTGAAACCACCCTATGCGGCGCGTCAGGATCAACCCGGTAAAATTTCCACCATCAGTTGTCGTGACTGCCACGGCAGCGATGATGCCAACGGCCCGCAGGGGCCTCACGGCTCTATGTATCCCGGTTTGTTGGTCGATAATTACCAGATGGAATCAGGGCGCGGTGAAAGTCAGCTGGCCTATGCCCTCTGTTATCGATGCCATGCGCGTAACAGTATCTTAAGCGATGAAAGTTTCCCCTATCATTCCCTGCATATTCAAGGTACCAGCGGTGGTAGTTACACCGGAACCAGTTGCTTTACTTGCCACGATGCCCATGGCAGCCAAAGTAATCAATATCTGATCCGTTTCAATGCCGATGTGGTCAGGCCGAATATCGCCGGCGATCTGCGCTATGAATCTTTCGGCGTTGCCAGTCGTCAGGGTTCCTGCGCCCTGAGTTGTCATGATGTTGAGCACGAACCCAAGGTCTACCCCTATGTGCCACCAGCGATCGATCCACTGGTAACCCCGCCGGCAGTTGATCCTCTCGCGATTTTGCCCCTGAACTAACTTTTGCTGGCGGTTGCAATTTCTTTCAGCAGCTTCTGTGTCGCCTTGAAGGGATCCGCTGCTGAAAAAACCGCGGAAATTGCCGCGATTCCGTAAGCTCCTGCCTTAATGACTTCAACGATTTTTTCTGTAGAGATCCCCCCCAGGGCATAAACGGGCAGGGGGGGGGTGCGACAAACGGCACGTAGGGCTTCGAGCCCCTGGGGTGGGCCATATTGCCTCTTTGACGGGGTGAAATAAACTGGACTGAAGGTGACAAAGTCGGCCCCCTGTTCGTAGGCTTGGACAATTTCGGCAAAATTGTGCGCCGAATATCCAATTAACGCATGGGATCCCAAACGCCGACGGGCAACCTTTACGCTTGAGGTTCCCGCCCCCAGTTGTACCCCGGACGCTTCAAGTTCTGCCGCCAATTCAATCTGGCTGTTGATCAGGAGACTGGCGCCATGCCTGCGGCAGAGGAGATTCAGTTGCCAACCCCACTCTTTTTGCTGCGCAAGGGGCAAATCTTTTTCGCGCAGTTGCAGCAATTTGACCCCGGCATTGAGGGCCTGTTCCACCGTGTAACTGAGGCCCAATCCGGTCTGGTGACGGTCGGTGATTAGGTAGAGGCTTGGCAGAGGTTGTGACCGTTTCGGGGCGATTTCAGGGCTGGACAAAGGCCGCATCCCAGTCTTTCCAGACGGCTTCATAACCGCGCTCACGCAAGGTTGCGCTGAGTTCTGCGGGGGTGCGCTCGTCGCTGATCGCGAATTGTTCCGCCTCGGCTTCACTGCCTTCATAACCCCCAGGCGCGGTGCAGGAACCGGCGCTCATTTGCGTAATCCCCAGGGGGAGTAAGTTGTCACGCAGTTCAGCGCTTTCACGGGTTGAAAGCACCAGCCCGGCGTCGGGCACTAATAAGCGCAGGGTGCAGATTAACTGGGTCAACTGCCGATCGCTGACGACGGAACTTGGGGCAAAGCCGCCAGTTGCTGGGCGCAGGCGGGGGAATGAAACGGTCACCAGGCTGCGCCAGAATTTCTGCATCAGATAGCGCGCATGCAAGCCGGTGTAAAAGGCATCGCTTAAATAATCGCCCAATCCCAGTAACGCACCAATTCCAATGCGTCTGAATCCGGCAGCGCCGCCACGATCCGGCCCTGCGAGGCGATAGCGAAAGTCACTTTTGCCCCCGTAGGGGTGAAGCTCGGGGTAGAGCTGTTGATCGTAAGTTTCCTGGTAAATTGTCAGACCGTCGACGCCCGCTTTGGCCAAACGTTGGTAGTCGGCCGTATCCATGGGAAAAACTTCAATCGACAGAGAACTGAATTTCCCCCTCAGCAAGCGCACCGCGTGTTCAATATAATCGACTCCGGCAACCTCTGGTGCTTCGCCGGTCAGTAATAATATGTGCTGAAAACCCAGTTGATGGAGATGTTCGGCTTCGCGCAGAATTTCAGCATCGCTCAAGGTTTTTCGCCGCAGATCGTGATTGTCAGCACTGAAACCACAATATTTACAACCGTTATGACATTCATTGGACAGGTAAAGGGGGGCGTAAAGTTGAATTGTCCGGCCAAAACGCTGACGCGTGAGTTGATGGGCGCGATGGGCCAGGATTTCAAGCTGATTGTCACTGATACTCGGCGCGAGGAGACAGAGAAAATCCTGCATCGTAAGCTGAGTTACAGACAACGCCCGATCAATGTCACCGGTGCAGACTTTGTCCCACTGCTCATGCAGGGCGCTAGCCGGATATTTTTGTAACTGGGCATAAAAGCTCATTTTATTCCTCGCGCAGGAAGCCAGTAAGTGGACTCGATGCTTCGGCCTTGATACGCTGTGGACCGAGACCGGCAAGATAGGCCATGCGACCCGCTTCCACGCCCAGTTTGAAAGCCCGCGCCATGCGGGCGGGATCTGGCGTATCGGCGAGTGCCGTATTGACCAACACGGCATCAGCCCCCATTTCCATGGCTTCGGCGGCGTGTGAGGGCGCACCCAATCCGGCATCGACGACGACCGGAATCCCCGCCTGCTCAATAATAATTGCAATCAAATCACGCGTGCGTAAACCCCGGTTGGTGCCAATCGGCGCACCCAGGGGCATGAGGGTGACGGTGCCGGCTTCTTCAAGATGGCGCGCTAAAACTGGGTCGGCAGGCATGTAGGGCAGTACCTGAAAGCCTTCTTTAACCAGGATGATGGCCGCTTTAAGGGTTTCTACCGGATCGGGTAGCAGGTAATAGGGGTCGGGAGTGACTTCCAGCTTAACCCAGGGATCGCAACCGGCGGCGCGGGCCAGGCGCGCGAGGCGCACGGCTTCTTCGGCGTCGCGGGCCCCACTGGTATTGGGCAGCAACAGATAGCGGCTGCGATCAATATGATGCAGCAGGCTGTCTTGAGGGTTATTGATGTCGACCCGCCGCAAGGCGACGGTGACAATTTCGCAGCCCGAGGCTTCCATCGCTCCTTGCATGGCCGCATTTGACGAAAACTTACCGGTGCCAACCAGGAGCCGCGAATGAAAAAGTCGATCTGCTATCTTCAGGTGATCCATAGAATATCCTTTATGGTATTTGCTCAGCCGCCACCAACAAAATGAATGATTTCGAGTTGGTCATCAGCTTGTAGTTTGATGTTTGCGATTTCTTCGCTGGTTAAAATTTGGCGGTTCAGTTCGATGACAAGCTGGCGCGGGTTCAGGCTCAGGGTCTGAAGCAGGGCCACAATGCTGGTATTCTTCTCCGCCTGCTGTGGTTGTCCGTTGACGATAATCTTCATTCCGGTTCCTTGCCCATGAGGAGTTGTAAAACGGCATTTGCCTGGTGATGGGCGGCAATTCCAACTCTGGGTGCCATCAATCCGCATCCCGGCTGCGCCGCTGTTTGCTGGTCGCCAATTAGATAAAGATTCTTACGTATCTTGCGGGTGCGAATTTGGTTAGAACCGCCATAGCCTGCCATGCCGGAAGCCGCCACCAACGGGCAATCGGGGGCCTGTTTTAGGTGGGTTGCCGTCAACAGAGCTTTTTGGTCGGGGGCATCAAAGGCTTCGACCATGACATCAACATCGGTGAAAATTTTACCCAGATTGCCGGCGTCGATACGTCCGGCGAAAATTTCTATCTGCACCCAGGGATTAATCCGTTTCAGATTCGCTTTAAGCGCCTCAACTTTGGGCATGCCGATCTGGTCAATAAAATACTGTTGACGGTTGAGATTCGAGGGTTCCACCAGATCGAAATCGGCAAGAATCAGCTGGCCGACGCCGAGACGTGCCAGAGCAACAGCAACATTAGAGCCCAATCCACCCACCCCGGCAATGCCGACGCGGCTCTGGGATACTTTTTTATGCACGCCGGGCGTATGGCGTGCCATCATGAGCGCTTCGAGTTGTGCGCGGTCTGGCATAACCCCACGTTGAATCATGACGATCCGGTCTTGGTCTTGCACCCGCGCCTCATCACTCGCTGGAAAGCCGTTAATAATCGCCAGATCCGCTTGCGGCGCATGCTCGGCTTTCAGTTGAGCTAAGTGTGTGTCGGCGGCGACTGCAAGGGGAAGCTCATTGAGGAAAATTTGTATCATTTAACTTTTTCTCGCTTATAACAAAAAAGGCCGTAAAGGAAATATACGGCCTGCGGCTGGTTGATCAGCAACGCTGGAACAGCCGCTTCCCTACGCCGGCATGATCCGGATCAGGTGCAAGGGGTCACTCTGCAGTGCAGAGCTCTCAGTGCGGACACACCCCCAGGGCTTTTTTGATTTGTTAGCTGAAGCTAGCAGGCCTTTTGGTTCCCTGTCAACTCTAAGAAATTTGGGCATCACTTCTTGTTCTAAGAAAAAAGCCTGCCAGGGTGTTTTTTTAAGCATCAAAGGGACTCGATGAATTGTCTTTGCGCCTTTTTTGCATTAGGATGCGCCATCTCTCAGCATAGAAAAAGGAAGAAGATTCGCATGAAAGTTTCCGAACGTTATCGTCAACTCGTGACTGACGCCGACCAGTTGATTCATACTTTTGCTCAACAGCCTGATGGTATGCGGATTGATCGTGCTTTGGGTGGGCTTAAAAAAGGACACCAAGAATTGCAGGAATTTTATGAGCGCGTCGGTGAAATTCCCCAGTTTCAGCTTGAAGCAAAACTTTCGCCAATTTTATTGCGGGTTCATGCCGCCATTGATCGGGCCAGAGTCCAGTATGAGGACGCTGAGCAGGACAAGGAAGCCGAGCAAATTTGGAACCTTGAGCAGCAGATCTACCGCCTTTTAAATGATTTGTAAGAACCGATTGGCGGTGAGGTACATATTTTGCTAAGGTTCAGCACACCCGCTTGGGGCTTGCTCAGGCCGCGAATCAGATGTCGATGATGGGACAAAGATCATGCACAAAAAATTGAAAAATATTTTTTACGAAGTACGCACCCCTGAGCTTGCCTGGGACGATATTGGTGGTTTTGCCGAGGTCAAGGAAATTCTCAAGGAAATGGTGTGTCTGCCCTTGCAGAAGCCCGAGATGATTCGCCAACATCAGTTGGGCATACCGGCCGGGGTGATGATGTGGGGCCCTCTGGGGGTTGGTATCACCATGCTGGCGGAAGCCTGCGCCAAAGAAGCGGGAGCCTCTTTTGTGTACATCAGTGGGCAGGAAATGCTCGGCAAGGGGGAAGAACTGGTCGAGGCCTTCGATATGGCGATTCACGAAGCTCCGGCGGTGTTGTTTATTTCCGACTGCGAGTGGCTTGCCCCGCGTGAAGGCTGCAACTATGAGTGGGGGCCGGGAAATTTGCGCGGCATTCCCCCCACCTTTGCGAGCAGGGATCTGAATCGTTTGTTCGTTGAACAGATTGATCGTATCAACCAGATTGAAAATGTCATGCTGGTCGGTAGCTGTTACCGTATCGATACCGTTGATCAGGCAATTATCAAAGAGAAAAAGCGCTTCAATCGGAAGGTTTTTGTTCACCCGCCCCGCGTTGTTGATCGCCGTGCTATGCTCGAAATTTATCTCAACCAAATGCCCAATCTGGCCGCTGATGTTGATCGGGATCAGCTTGCCGAGCTGTCGGAAGGCTATGTTGGCTGGGATGCCGAGAGCCTGTGTAAGCGTGCGACCATCAATGCAATCAAGGAAGATAGTCCGCAGGTTCAGATGTCACATTTCCTGAAATCGTTGAAGGAAGTACGTTACTGGCTGACTCCCGATATGACTCGTATGTACCACGAAATTTACGAAAACGACTGTCCCCATCATTATGCGTTTTGATGCCTGAAACCACTTCCATAGTCATATCCCGCTTACCGGATGCGGAATTATTTCAAAAACTTGCCCGGCGTCATGGTCATTTTTGCCCCATGAGCACCCTGGGTTTACGCATTGGCTGGGCCGCTCGTCGGCTGGTGCAGGGCACTCTTCGCGATGCTGTCTATTGCATGAAAACTTGCGCCCTTGACGGCATTCAGCTGGCCCTTGATCTGAAGGATCTTCCCCTCCGTGAAAGCGCACAGCATCGGTTTATTTTGCATGACGATGGGGGCTGGCTGCAGCTTGCCTTGCGCGCTGAGGCCTTGCAACTGGCCGCTTCTTATCGCCAGCTCGCCGATCCGGTGATGCAGGACGCACTCCTTCAGCAATTGCGGACGCTCGACGAAGATCAACTTTTAAACGTCACCCGCAGCCAGACCCCGCCATGAATGCTCCCTGGTGGCAGCAGTTTTTCGATGTCGTCTGGCTCGAAATTTCCAATATGTGGTGGATTTTCCTGCTGTCGGTGGTGCTGGTCGGCGTGATTAAAGGTTACAAGCTTGATCTGAAGATTCGCGAATCCATTGTGCGTGCGGGGATGTTTGCCATTCCTGTGGCCGTGTTGATCGGCATGGTTTCGCCCCTCTGTGCCTGTGGCATTCTACCGGTTTTTATCACTCTGGCTCTGGCAGGGACGCCCCTGGCACCACTGATGGCGTTGCTGGTGGCTTCGCCAGTCATGGGGCCGGATGCCCTGTTGTTGACCTGGCGGGGTCTGGGAGCCGACTGGGCCATTTACAAGTTGGTTGGTGCTGCCGTACTGGGGCTGGGCTCGGGTTACACTGTAGCTTTTTTGGAAAAACGTGGTTGGTTGGCGGGTGATATGATTTGTCTTACGCCGGTTTATCGAGACGATGGCAGCCTGGCGCCCGCCGCTGATATCGGCGCTGCTGCCGGAATCAAGATCAAACGCATGCAGATTATTCCACGTGCCAGCCAGCTGCGTTTTATTGCGGATCGCAGCCTTGATGCTGGGTGGTTTATTGGCAAATATCTCCTCTTGGCGATTGTCCTTGAAGGCCTGATGGTGACTCTGGTGCCGATTGCCTGGATAAAAATGCTGGTGGGAGCCGAAAGTGTCGGTTCACTCTTCCTTGCCGCCCTGGTCGGTTTGCCTCTGCCGACCAGCCAGATTTCCATCATTCCCATCCTTGCGGGCTTGTTGCAAATGGATATTGATCGCGGTGCCGCCCTCACCTTGTTGCTGGCCGGGCCGGTTACCAGTCTGCCCGCCATGGTGGCGTTGGCCGCCATGTTTCACAAGCGTTTGCTTCTCACCTTTGTCGCCTTGGGGTTGGGATTGTCGATCTGCATGGGTTTGTTGTTACAAATCACTGGTTGAATAACATTGGTCTGCGTTGGTGTTGGAACGACAAGTTTCTGTCTGAAGATGTTGTTGCATTAGGGCTTGATTTTTGCAAATATCGTATCAGGCTTCTAGATTGGAAACTATTTGAGATATTTACCGCCACATGACGCATTTTATGCCGCCAGTTGGCGATAGTTACAGATTTTTTTAAGCGTGTGGGGTGGTTTTTTCAGGATTCTGTTGAGGGTTTTATGTTCGATCAATCAATCGAAAAAAGGAGATGTTGCAATGATGAGATGGTCTGCTCGCCTGCTGGTTTCGTTTGCCGCCGTTGCTTTGCTGGCTACCCCGGTGCTTGCGCAGGAATTTACGGATGTGTCGGTTGCCTCTGGTACGGCTGATGACGGTTTGGGCAAGGGGGTTGCCTTTGCCGACATTGACAATGATGGTTATGTTGATCTT
>Ga0210030_1001226_pt1 | contig 18398 bp, 16 predicted proteins | sample CryGeymeta201523_FD_183986 | JGI IMG/M metagenome (GOLD analysis project Ga0210030, IMG submission 183986) | Groundwater microbial communities from Crystal Geyser aquifers in Utah, USA - Crystal Geyser metaG 2015-23 (SPAdes) (version 2) | ecosystem: Environmental > Aquatic > Deep subsurface >...
CAGCTTAGTTGTCGCCGGTCGTGACACCCTGATCAACAATTTCGCCGACCCCTCAGAGTCCAATGATGTGCAAGACAGTCTTGACGAATTTCTACGCGACATCGGTTATGACGATAATGAGCTGACCGCGTCCGAGCTTTCTGCCTACGTCATAAACAATAAATAAAACCACGGGAGTCATAAAATGTTTTCTAAAAAAAATACACTTGCACTATTTTTTATCATTTTGCTGGCAACACCATCGTTTGCCAAAGAACTCCCCTCCTTCTACCAAGGAATTCGCCCGTTGGGGATGGGAGGGGCCTTTACCGCCATCGCCGATGACTCCAACGCTATTTTTTATAACCCAGCCGGTCTCAGCCGACTCAACACCTGGAGTTTTGAACTCCCTCTGGTAGCAGAAACCAGTAATTCCAATGTTGACATCTATGACGAAGTTCAGGATATCGACTTTGACAGCACCACCGAAACAACCGATTTCATCCGCAGACATCTGGGCGAGACCGCCGACTTCCGTCTCGGCCTTGTGCCAAATTTTGTGAAAAAGAACTTTGGACTGGCACTTCTGGCCCAGGCAAAAACATCTTTACGCTTTGACAACGCAGCTTTCCCTGAGACCAGCGTTCGTGCCCAGGGGACAGGATCTGCCCATGTTGCGCTGGCCCATTCATTTCTTGACGACACCTTAAGCGTCGGGGCAACAGTGAAATACATTCAAGCGGCGACCCTGGATGAAACTTATACCGCGCAGCAGATTGCCGGCAGCAACTTTGACCAAACCATCGAAGATGACTTTTACGATGGCTCTGGCTTAGGGGTCGATCTCGGCGCCATCTACACTCTGCCCTTCAAACTTGAATCTACTCTCGGCCTGTCAATCATCAACGTCGGCGGCGTTGATTTAGGCGATGCCGGAGAAATTGATCAACAGGTCAACATTGGCGTCGCGGCAAAACACAGCTTTGAAAAAATTTCATGGATGCACTTCGTTGGTGGTGCCGATCTGGTTGACATTTTCACCCAAGCAGGAACTGACGATGACTATTTCAAGCGCGTCCGCTTGGGTTTTGAAGTTCAAATGCCCGTCTTAACCCTGCGCACTGGCATCTATCAAGGCTATGTTAGCTACGGAGCCTCAATCAATCTCAAGATCGTCAAGCTTGAATATGCCAGCTATGCAGAAGAAGTCGGCGCATTTGCCGGCGACTCAGCCGACCGCCGGCACGTTGTTCAGCTTGCCCTTGGTGCTTGGTAGAACCTAAAAAAATCGCCATCGCTGCAAACAAGCGCAACGCCCAGCCACTCGCCGGGCGTTGCGCTTGTTCGCTTCTTTAACGATTATCCCGTTCATCCTCAGCCGTTTTTACCATGCAACGCAATCTCCATTTCGCGATCAAGCGTCAATGATATGTCTCGTTACGGTGCCATGCCTTCGGCTACTCTGCCATCTCCCAGGCAAAACCAGAAAGATTTCGACTGGTGGAATCAAAATCAATCCCGATCAGAATAATCTTTTTGCCGATGGTCTGGTATTTTTGCTGATAATTACGCGCCTTAATTTGCCCTAAAGCATCACCACTGCCATCAACCTTGAATTCGAGAATATAGACCACATCCCCCAGGCGGATGGTCAGATCAATGCGCCCGGTGCTGGTGGTATCTTCAGCCACCAGATCAAGCCCCAGGCTGGCCAGATAAGCGTAGAGGACACTGGCATAGTAGCCTTCGTAGCTGCTGATGGTGTTATTGACATAGTTGTTATAGGGGATAGCGGCGAACAGGCTTTTTAAGGTTTGCTCGAATTCGTCGAGCTTGACGGCTGTTAAGGTCTGGAAAATCGCTGTCTGATGGCGAGGAGCGGCACCGCCCTGACCAACCAGGTAGTTCAAAATATGTTCATTGAATGCCGAACGGGTTTCCAGGTTTGGGAAGCGCAGATCAAACATGGTCATGCTACCAACTTGCTCCCGCTTCTTAATCGTCAGATAACCCGTCTGAAACAAGATCGGTTCCAGCTGGACATTTTCAATATCACAACTGTCGATCAGGCTCTTACTGACTTTCAAACTCTCCAGTCGCGGAACAAAATAATTATTTTGTTGGATTAAGGTGATCAAAAAATTGGGAGTGCCAGACGCAAACCAGTAGCTATCAAATTGCTGGTCATTTTTGAGAAAGAGTAAAACATCGAAGGGGTTGTAAACCGGCGCGCCGAGAAAATTATAGCCGTTATACCAACGCCGGATTTTGTCACGATCTGCTCCTTCAAGATGCGCAGCAAAAGTAGTATCCAGGTCATGTTCGGTATAGCCGCAGAGGGTAGCGTAATCCGGGCTTAAACTGATATCTTCGAGGTTGTTCAGACCACTAAAAATCGACATTTTGCTAAACTTACTTACCCCGGTCAGTAAGGCAAATTTGATGTAGGCATCGCTAGCTTTGATGATAGAATAAATGTCACGCAAAACATCTCTGCCTTGCCTGGCAACTTCAATTTGATCCAGGTTATCGACAATAAATTTATCATACTCATCGACCAGGATGACTACCTTCTGGCCATATTTTTGATACGTTTCCAGAATGAGTTGCTTGAAGCAACCGCCCAAATTTGTCGGGTCATCGCAACAGATATCGAGGCGCTTCTGATTCGATTTGAGAATGTCCGACACATCCTCTTGCATTCCCGCCAGGCTGCGAGCAACACCGCTGAAGTCCATAATGATCACCGGGTAAGTCGTCTGCCAATCCCACTTGTCTTCAATATCAAGCCCCTTAAAAAGTTCCCTGCGCCCTTCAAATAAATCTTGCAAGGTAGAAACCAGCAGACTTTTACCGAATCTCCGGGGGCGGGAGAAGAAGTAATATTTCCCCTCCGTCACCAGCCGATGGATCAGCGGGGTTTTATCGACATAGGTGTACCCTCCTTCACGGATTTCACTGAAGGTCTGAATTCCAATGGGGAGTTTGGCCAGTTTTTTCATCCGTTGTCTCCTGATACTTCAGCCTACGAAGAAATCAAATTGGGTTCCGTATTGGTTCTAAGGCTATCATACCTTTTTGTTGTATCAGGTCAAAGGTTGTTCTGTGGCGGATGTTTTGCAGCGAATGGATAAACGACGGAATCCCCCCTTATACCTAACAGGCTTAAAAAAGGCCAGCTATGCAGAAGAGGTCGGGGGCTTTGCCGGCGATTCAGCCGACCGCCACCATGTTGTTCAGCTTGCCCTTGGTGCCTGGTAGCAACGACACTAACGATTTTTTGAAACAACGCAAACACCAGCAACGTCGGCGACTGAACCGGCGTTGCTGGTGTTTGAGAGAGAACCATTCGAAAACAACAACGCCCGGCCAAAGGCCAAGCGTTGTTGTTTTTTCTCCTGAGAACAAGTGTTAGGCGTGGTCTCCGTACTCACCGATGCCCAGTTCACGGTCGTCGAGGCGGAAGCTATCAACGCTGGCGTGGTCTCCGTACTCACCGATGCCCAGTTCACGGTCGTCGAGGCGGAAGCTGTCAACGCTGGCGTGGTCTCCGTACTCACCGATGCCCAGTTCACGGTCGTCGAGGCGGAAGCTATCAACGCTGGCGTGGTCTCCGTACTCACCGATGCCCAGTTCACGGTCGTTGAGGCGGAAGCTGTCGACGCTGGCGTGGTCCCCGTACTCACCGATGCCCAGTTCTCGATCGTCGAGGCGGAAACTGTCAACGCTGGCGTGGTCCCCGTACTCACCGATACCCAGTTCACGGTCGTCGAGGCGGAAACTGTCTGTTGCTGCGAAGGTTAAGAGTGCTGCGAATGCGATAGCCGACAATGCGATAGTTCTAGATAATTTCATTGAGTCCTCCATATGACTTAGAAAATCGTTCGTTGTTGTTACTTAGTACTTATCAAGAGATATGCCAACTTTAATATCAATGTAAAAACGGATAGTTAAGGGGATAGTTTATACCAGAAGCGATAAATTCACAGAATATTCTACATTCAATTGGAGACTATTCAGCGTAAATCATCTACCCCGTCAACGACTCGGTTCGCCGCTGAAGACGTTGATCATTTTGTTGAACAAGGAATATAGTGGCAGAAAATTTACTACGAAGGGAGACTATGCTATGCGTTTATTATTCGTTCTGATCCTGCTGCTCGTCATCACGGGATGCACCGAAACCAAAACTTACTACCTTGGGGCGCGGGAAAATCCACAACGAATAACCCCAATCCACACCCTGCCTACCGGGACACTTCAATGGAAAGATTTATACATCAAGGTGAATTATCAGTTAAGCCAAGAAACTGACATGCTTAAAATTACCGGCAAACTAACTTTTGCCGATTACCCCAAAATAAACCTAGCCAGATTCAAACAGATGGTTTTAAGTTTGTACCTACTTGACGATCAAGGGCGGGTGGTCAATTACGCGGAGCTGATCAAGCCCCTCGGCAACTCCTTTGACGAGGAATTTCCCTTTGAAAAAAAATTGACTCTGCACCCGGAAACAAGCGCATTATCTTTTGGCTACGACATCAGAGCCTATGACGAGACGGGCACCGGCAGTTTTTACTGGCAACAACCGTTACGTAACCACTGACAACTTTCGGAAGCAGGATATCTCCTGCTCCCCAGCGCAAAAAGAGCCATGAGTATCCCGGTCACATAGCCTAAGGATTCATTTCATAAACAATCAGGGCAGATTTCGGGGTATTAAACAGCCCCTTGCGCACAAAATTAACTCCTAACACTAATTCCGGCTGGCCATCATTGTCGATATCGGCATAGGCCAGGTCGGCGGTTTGACCAGCCTGATCAGAAGTTTTCCATTGCTCTTCCAGGGCTAAACCATTCCATTTCAAGCTGACCACCCGGCTTTTGTTGTATTTACGCCAAGCCAGAGTTGTCCGTTGTCCTTCATTTTGCGGCACCAGAAATGCGCCATTGGCGGCAATCAGGCGCAGCGGAACAAAGTAGGGAACCTTAACATCATCTCGATCCAGAGACTTGAGTCCCAGCATGACCTCACTGCCACCAAAATAGTCGGCCGATTCATAAAGATCGCTGCCTTCACTGTTTTTCACTTTCAGATAATCGGTGTGGGAGAGATAGACCGCTGCTTCGGTGTTGTCATCCATGATCAGCGGGGCAAAACCGTAAATATTCACCGGGAAAGGAAGCGGAAATTCCGCCTCGGCCCGATATTCACCCTCTGCAAAAACGGTCAATTGCGGGCGTTCACTGAAAGGAATACTCAAATCATGACGTTTCTGCGCCAGGAGTAATTTTCCGCGGTTGGGATGATCAATGGTGCGGAAAAGCATGGGCAGACCCTGGGCAACCTCAGACAGCTTTTGACCGTCGAATTCATATACTTCCGAGGCAGGTGACCCGTTTCTGACCGCGCTGAGAAAAATTTCAGGGCGACCATTCTGATTCAGGTCTAGACTGTCAATGGCCAGATAGCTTAGATTTTTTTTCAGGTTGATTTCAGCTTTTTGCTGATTTTTCTGATTGACATAGCCCGCAATAACCATACGGTTGCTGAATAACAAGGCAATATTCTGGGAACCATTCTGATCAAAATCGTCAACGCGCAGACCGATGATGTTGTCTTTATACTCTGCCCCGTGCCAGACATTTTCTCCCTCTTGTTGGCTCTTGATAATCCCTGGCTCGGTAGCCGGGGTACCGGATGAGCTCCGCACCACAGATGGAGCCGTCACCAGAGATGCCGGTGCATTGGTCACTGATTGGGGTAGTGGGTATTCAAACAGCACCGAGTTGTCTTGGTATGTAACACGTAATTTGCCCCCGGTTACTTCAAAGTGGAGCAAGGCCGGACTGCCGCTATCGCCTGGAATCCAATCAAGCAGGTTCAGCTTTGTTTGTAATTCAGACTTCAAGTCGCTTTGCACGCCGGAAAATTTTGTCGGCACTGCTGCGAAACGTTTAATCTTGTCGCCTTTGTTGATGGAAGCAGCTCCGGAAATTTTTTTTACATAGCTGTACCCCGACTTTAAGCGGGTGACGCGCAAAAAAATTGCTTCCTCTTCAAGTTGACCAAGGACTTCACCGGTCACCGGATGGGTGACGGCCCGCCCAGTTCGCAACACCGAGAAAATATCGCCCGGGTGCACCCCCTTGCCGGCATCAAGATCAATCAGATACTCTTCTTCGCCGGTGGGCAAAACAATATAACCTTCAAGAGGCGCGAAGTCGGCAACCAGTCGCGTGGGCAACTCGGCGTGAAGGTGAGCAGGCAACAAAAGAAGCAGCAAAAAAAACACCAGTTGTTTCATTTTCAAGATCCTGAAGATAAAGGGAATATGATTTTGCGATATTATCCTGTGACGACATAAATAGAAAGAAACAAAGCCTCCTCTGAAAAAAAAAGCCCACTGCGTTAGCAGCGGGCTTTTTCAAACCTACACTTCTAAAAAATTAGAAGTTAACGTACAGACCCATGCCGGCCTGGTACTCATCATCAGGATCGCTCCCCTGATCAACCGAAGTAGTCTCATACTGGAATTGCGCATGCAGACTGGTGTTGGCCATAACTTTATAGACTGCACCCGCAGCAAAAACGATTGCGTCATCAATGTTGGTCATACCATCATCTTCAGGCAACAGATACGCCAGAGAAGCACCCAGGATGAGGGCATCGCCAGCTTTGAAGTTACCATAGCCACGCAGACCAATCAAACCAGCGTTGTCACCAGTAAAGTCGAAGGGACGAGCAACCACATTGATTTGCTCATTGCTCAGGTTGGTGCCAACGTCAACAATCGGATCCCAACCGTTGAAGTCGTTACCCAGGTTTTGGTACTGCACTTCACTGCCATCGTCATCAGCGGCCAGGGCATAGTAGAGCTGAGCACCAACGGTAGCGGCATCGCCAGCGGCCATGGAGGCATCAAGGAACAACTGAGCGCCGAAAGCATCAACATTGTTGGTATAATCACCAGTGAAATAATCAAACTCAGCAGCAAGTTTGATCGCTGCAAGGTTCATGGTGGTATTTACACCAATCAGGTAAACATTTTCTTGACCGGTAAGAGCTTTCGTCTGATTACCAACAAAAACGTTGGCCGCATAAGCATCAGTTTTGTGGCTAACATTCACCGCGCTCAGGTAGGAATCGGCAGTAGAAGTGCCACCACGCTGATCGTCAAGCAGCCAGAAAGCAGAAACAGCAACCGGCCCCTTCATGGAAACGCTGAAACCTGCGTCCTGCGAGTTGATGGTACCCGCCATCAGGCCATAGCCGACATACTGCTGGCCTGCGCGAACATGAAAATTTCCCATGGTGAGATCCATATGAGCACGATCCCATTGCTGGCCATCCTGAGGCATACGGCCTGAACCAAACTCACTACCACCAGCGCCCCAAGTTCTTTCAGTGACATCTGTCCGGAAGGTCACGCTCACACCTTCAGCGATGCTGAATTTACCGCCGATACGCAGACGCTGATCAGCATATGTCTTGCTATCGGTACCATCATCAAGCAACCAACCACGAACACGCATTTCACCCGAAAGGCCCAGGCGGTCTTCAGCAAATGCCGGAGCGGCAACTGCGGCGATCGTCAACAGCACGATCATTACTTTGAGAAACTTGCTCATTGGTGTTTCCTCCTTACAAAGGGTTAGGAATGTGCCGAACTATTCGGCGAGTTGTGACCTGAATGGTCGTTGTTACTAAAACATAATAGTGAATCATTATTTTTGTTTTTGTGGTTGAACATCAAACTCATAGGCACAGGCCGGACACTTGATATGAACGGGTTCTATTTTAACCGGGGCGCAAGCACTGAAAATAAAGACAACTGCGATGAACAGAAAAAAAGACAACATACGCTGCATGGGAATGTTTACCTCCTGATCATTTGACCGTTGAAACCAAGCGGATGCGTATTTTAACCCTATGGCACCATAATGCATTGCAACACAGTTTGGGTCATTATAACCACATGACATTTGAAGTAAATCTACCGGTGTAAAATCTCAGCAGTTGCAAAGCTTCGACACACGGCTGCATTTTGCAGCAAGGGTGCCAACTTGATAGGTAGCCTGAGCAACTAGCTTAAACAGACTGTTAAATAGACTTTTTTTAACCGTGGTATCTGCCATGATGCATCTTTCTCGGAAGCTTTGCAGGGCCCCAGGGTGTAGCGCCAGAGCCACAAGACTGTCGAACTTAAAACACAGCTCACTCCCCGCCTTCAGGGGCCGGAAAAGACCGGTGACTCAGGGATTTAACTGGCTTTTCAGCGCCGTAATATGACCATTGACCTCATCGAAGAGAACTCTGAAATCTGTATCAATCAAAATAAGGCGCGGTATGACATAAACGCCGTAAGCTTTTCGCGCCGAATCCGCATCAATCAGTATCTGATCGGGCTTTTCGAGTTTTTCGTTGCTGAAATAGGCTGCGACGCTTTCCGCAGAATCCCCCAAAAAAACCGCGAGATAAACCACGTCTTTTTCGCGCAGCAAAACCCGCAGACCATCAAGCTGATGTGCCAGCTGCTTGCAACTCGGGCACCAGCTTGTTCCTATTTCAAGCAGCAGCTTGCGCCCCTCGAAATCACGCAGATGAACCCTTTTACCATCCAGAGTTCTGGCCGCAAAATCAGGCGCGGTATCTCCAGGGTTCAGAGCCGAAACGGCGGAAGTGGCCGAAAAAAGAAGTGCCAAAAGTGCCAACAGCAGCAAGACAAAACGAATTTTCATAGAACAACCTTCTGCGAGACAAAAACAAACTGACGTTTCGTCTGGAATACTACCAGCCCTCAACTGACTGTCAAGCCGTAAAATTGCACACCCGCCACACCGCGTCGCACTGGCGTTTTAAAAATTTTTTGTCATTATATTTCTGCTTGAGCTTAAGTCAAGCTAAAACTTTAAGTGAACTCTCAACATTATGTTATTATTCATATAAATAAAATCAAAACATTGTTATTTAATGGTCGATTGTTGGCAAAGTTCCGTTAATACTCCTCCACTGGCGCGGGGGTGAAGAAATGCAATTTTTGCCCCATGCGCACCGAAACGGGGGGTTTCGTCGATCAAGCGCATCCCTTTTTGCCTGAGATCTGCCAAAGATGCTTCGAGATCATCGACCTCATAGGCTAAATGATGAATGCCCTCACCCGTCTTTTCGAGAAATTTGGCGACGGGCGAATCGGGCGCCGTCGGCTCAAGCAACTCGATACGGCTCTCGCCAACCTGCAGAAAGGCGACCCGCACTTTCTGTTCGGCGACCTCTTCAGTTCCCTCAAATTTCATCCCGAGAATGTCACGATAAAAGGGGAGTGCGGCTTCGATGTTTTTTACCGCGATACCAATATGGTTGATTTTTTTAGTCATTTTATGGCTCCTTTGATTTTAACGCAGAGGCGCGGAGAGGGAGGCGGATAAAGTCAAAATCTGGCTCGCGCAGAGACGTTTTCAAGGTCTTCTAAACGCTTCAAGTAACCGTCGTGCTGCTGCACTGGGGGTGGTTATGCCTTGTCCGACGCCGGTTTGGATTTGGGGCAGGAGGGCGGCGACGTTTTTATCGCGCAAGAAGAGATCTTTGAGGTCGTCGGTGACCAGGTTCCACATCCAGTCGTGGGCTTGCAGGCGGCGTTTTTCCTGAAATTCGCCCGTGCTTTTCATCTGCTCGGCAAACTGCGCGACGGTTTGCCAGATTTCGCTGATGCCTTCGTTGTGCAGGGCGCTGCACAACAGGGTCGGAACCTGCCAGTTCTTGCTTTTGGGCTTAATCAGATGCAGGGCGTTTTGATACTGCTGACGCGCCAGTTCGGCTCTGGGCCGGTTTTCGCCTTCGGCCTTGTTGATAAGGATAGCATCGGCGATCTCCATCACGCCTTTTTTAATCCCCTGCAGTTCGTCACCGGCGTTGCTGAGTTGCAGCAGCAGAAAGAAGTCGACCATGGAGGCGACGGCGATCTCCGATTGGCCGACCCCGACGGTTTCGACCATGATGATGTCGTAACCGGCAGCTTCGCAGAGCAACAGGGTTTCACGGGTTTTGCGCGCGACACCGCCGAGGTTGTCGCCGGTGGGCGAAGGACGGATGAAGGCATTTTTTTCGCGCGCCAGCAATTCCATGCGGGTTTTATCGCCGAGAAGGGAACCCCCGGATATCTGTGAACTGGGATCAACCGCCAGAATGGCAAGGCGATGCCCCTGCTCGACCAGCATCAGGCCCAGGGCTTCAATGAGGGTACTTTTCCCGACCCCGGGCACCCCACTGATGCCGATACGAATAGCGTTGCCTGAATCCGGCAGCAGCTGATCGAGCAGAGTGGTGGCGGCACGCGAGTGCTCGGGATTGCGGCTTTCGATCAGGGTAATGGCCTTGGCCAGCGCACGAATGTCGCCGCTGCGCACGCCGTCAGCGATGTGTTGGATTTTATGCAAAATGAAAACCTTGCCTCGCGCTCGTTCGCATTCGCTCACTCAAGACGCAAAGCCGCAGAGAAAAAAACCCAAGCCTGCTGCAAAAAAACCTTTATAGGTCATCCCCGAAGCGATTTTAGTCGGGAATGACAATCTTTTTGCAAAAAGTTTAGCCCATAAAAGTATTTAATAGGCGTGATGCTTGATTTGATTTTCTCTGCGCCTCTGCGGCTCTGCTCGAGCCGAATGTCAGGTTTGCAGATTTTAGCTTATTTCCCTTCGATCGCGTCCAAAGTCTGTCCGGCGGAAACCGTAATCGGAGTGCCGGGGCCAAAGATTTTGACGGCGCCGGCGGCAGACAGTTCGGCGTAATCCTGGCGCGGAATCACCCCGCCACAAACGACGACTATGTCATCAGCGCCAAGTTTTTTGAGCTCGGCGACCAGCTGCGGCACCAGGGTTTTGTGCCCGGCGGCCAGACTGGAGACGCCGACGACGTGGACATCGTTTTCGACCGCCATTTTGGCCGCCTCTTCGGGGGTTTGAAAGAGCGGACCCATGTCAACGTCGAAACCGACGTCGGCATAGGCCGAGGCCACCACTTTAGCGCCGCGGTCATGGCCGTCCTGGCCCATTTTAGCAATCAGGATGCGCGGGCGACGGCCTTCTTTGGCCGAAAAAGCGTCGATGCGCCGTTTAAGTGCGCTGAAATCACTGTCGTTTTCAACCACGGATGCGTAAGCTCCCGAGACAAGTTTAATTTCGGCACGATGACGACCAAAGACCTTTTCCATGGCGTCGGAGATCTCGCCGACCGAGGCGCGCGCTCTAGCCGCCTTAACGCTCAGATCGAGCAGATTACTTTGTCCACTTTCGCAGGCGGCGGTTAGGGTGTCAAGCGCCTGGCGGCAGGCCGCCTCGTCGCGGGAATTGCGCATTTTTTTAAGGCGCGCAATCTGGCCTTCGCGCACGGCGGCGTTATCAACATCGAGGGTCTCAATCGGATCTTCCTTGGCCAGCTTGTACTTGTTGACGCCGACGATGACGTCGCGACCGGAGTCGATGGCGGCCTGCTTCTTGGCGGCCGATTCTTCGATACGCAGCTTCGGCATGCCCGATTCGATCGCTTTGGTCATGCCGCCGAGCCCTTCAATCTCGTTAAGTATTTTTTGGGCTTCGTCGATCAGGTTCTTGGTCAGGCTCTCGACATAGTAAGAGCCGCCGAGGGGATCGACCACATTGCAGATACCTGACTCTTCCTGAATCACCAGCTGAGTGTTGCGGGCAATGCGCGCGCTGTGGTCGGTGGGCAGGGCAATGGCTTCATCCAGCGCATTGGTGTGGAGCGATTGGGTGCCACCTAAAACCGCGGCCATGGCCTCAATGGTGGTGCGGATGACATTATTGTACGGATCTTGCTCAGTCAGCGACCAGCCGCTGGTCTGACAGTGGGTACGCAGCATGGATGACTTGGGGTTTTTAGGATGAAACTGTTGCATTAAGCTGGCCCACAGGTAGCGCGCGGCACGCAACTTGGAAGCTTCCATAAAGAAGTTCATGCCGATGGCAAAAAAGAACGACAGCCGCGGTGCGAAAGAATCCACATCCAATCCTTTAGCAACCGCGCTGCGGACATATTCGATGCCGTCGGCCAGGGTGAAGGCGAGTTCGAGGGCGTTATTGGCACCGGCTTCCTGGATATGGTAGCCGGAGATCGAAATCGAGTTGAACTTGGGCATCTTTTGACTGGTGTACTCGATGATGTCGCCGATGATACGCATAGAGGGCGCGGGTGGGTAAATGTAGGTGTTGCGCACCATGAACTCTTTGAGAATATCGTTCTGGATGGTGCCGGCCAGTTTTTCTTCACTAACGCCCTGCTCTTCAGCGGCGACAATATAGTTGGCCATAATCGGCAGAACCGCACCGTTCATGGTCATGGAGACCGAAACCTTGTCGAGGGGGATATCGCCAAATAAAATTTTCATATCCTCAACCGAGTCGATGGCAACGCCAGCCTTGCCAACATCGCCAACCACGCGCGGATGATCTGAGTCGTAGCCGCGATGGGTGGCCAGATCGAAAGCCACGGACAAGCCTTGCTGACCTGCGGCCAGGTTACGCTTGTAGAAGGCATTTGATTCTTCGGCGGTTGAAAACCCGGCATACTGACGCACAGTCCAGGGTCGCCCCGCGTACATGGTGGCCATGGGGCCACGGACGAAGGGGGCGATGCCGGGCAAGGTGTCGGCGGTTTCGAGCCCGGCGGTGTCGGCGGCGGTGTAGAGTGGCTTGACGCTGATGCCTTCGGCGGTTTCCCACTTAAAGCTGGAAAGGTCATCAGATTTTTTCTCTTTTTTGGCAAGGGTTTCCCAGTCGGAAAGGGTCTTCTTCGCAAAATCGCTCATAGGTCTGATCCTTTGTTAAAGTGTCTATTGATCCATTTAAAATGCTTGTCTCACGCAGAGCCGAAAACGCAGAGACGGTCAAAATCTTTGGCCCGGATGGTGCGAAAAATTCTGATCACACAAAAACCAGCCCTGAAAAATTATGCTTTATGACTTGTAACTGTTCAGTAACCTTGGAGTAAAAATGATCCATGAGAGTCAAGGGCACCTCGCGCAGAGCCGCAAAGGCGCAGAGAAAACCCAAGGTCTTATGGCTTGAATGCAGACCATAACTTTTGTTTTTCTCGCGCTTAATCGGTTCTTTGTGCCTTTACTCTAAAAGGTTTTTGTCCTTCTTTGCGGCTCTGCGCGCGGCGACTTTGACTTTGACGTGAGTTGCGTGGCACGCCGCTGTTTAGCGGGTCACCACGGCGAGTACTTCGACGGTTCCGTCTCCCGCGGCCAGCAGGCGATGCTTGACCGATGAGTCGAAGTAGGCGGCATCGCCCTCTTTCAAAACAAAACGCTCGTCATCGAGCAACAATTCGGCCTCACCGCTAAGAATCAGGAGAAATTCTTCTCCTTCGTGGTTATACAAATTTTCTTCGCTGGCCCGTTCGGAAACCGTCAACAGAAATGGCTCCATTTTTTTGTTACTTTTGCGATACGACAGGGTCTCATAGGTGTATCCGTGGCCGGTGCCATCACGTGAGATGACCCGGCTGACAATACGCCGATCTTCCTTATGGACAATTTCGTAACGTGAAATCGCCTCGCTTTCTTCAAAGAAGAAGCTCATTTTCACATCAAAGAATCGCGCAATTTTCGATAAAGTCGCAATGGGAGGTGAAACGTTGTTGTTTTCAATCTGTGAAATTAAGGCTGGCGAAAACCCGGTCTCGGTGGCAACATCCTGAAGTGTCAACTTGCGCTCTTTACGCAGCTGTTTGATTTTTTTACCAATATTGAATTCCATGTTTTTCCTGAAATAGAATAGGGTTTTAGACTCGCAGGGTATAGCCGACATGGTAGAAAATGTCAAGAGCAGTATTTATTAAGCTTAAAATCTTTCATTCTGGCTAAATACTAACCAAAAATATTTACCGACTTTTAAGCAGGCTTGTGCTAGCCTTTGCCCAGAACCGCCAGCCTGCAGGGCCTCTGTCATGAAACGCGAAATACGTCAGCATAAAATTCTCAACCTGATCGCAATAGAAACAGGCATCTCTGCCGGTATGCTGGCAAAACAGTTAAGGGTTTCGCGCATGACCATCCACCGCGACCTGGCGGCATTAGCGGCTCGGGGACATTTGCGCCGGATCCATGGGGGTGCGCTCCACAAAAATTACGCCCATGCGGCACCTGCGTTAAACTGCCCGATCTGCCAGCGCAAACCGCTGCCGCACCAGCAAGCAGAAATCATAAGCCCGGCAGCGCTGGAAACCAAAACCTGCTGCACCACCTGTGGCTTACGCTACTATCTGACGCGCACGGATCGGGCAAAGCTCTGGGTGCGCGATCTCTTGACCGGCCAGCGACTTGCCGCCGAACAGGCTTTCTTTTTGATCAACTCGGCCGCTGTTTCCTGCTGCCAGCCGTCAACCATCAGTTTTGCGCAACAGAATCAGCTGGCACTTTTCCAAACAGGTTTCGGCGGCACGGGGGCACGCTTAGCCGACGCCCTCGATTTTTTGCGCATCAACCACCACCTTTTTACGGCGAACGATGAAACAACCGACAACCAGCCAAATTCACATAATGGGGATCAACGGTGAAAACATTTCTTATTTTCTGTTGCAGTTTTTTTATTCTTACCAGTTGTTCGCAGGTAAAAGTCGAGCAAAAGGAGGATTTTGTCGCCTTGCGACGTCCTCAGCAGCTGTTTATCTTGCCCTTCTCCACCGTAATGGTTCCCAATGCGGTGAGCGAAGGATTTTTCGACCGTCTTGTCGATAACCTTAACCAGGGTCAAGCAACAACTGGGCTCGAATTTGTCATTCTGAAACAAGACCCGCAAGTCATTGGCACCAAGTGGCTGAGTGAGCACACTTACGTGGCGGGAGAAATTTCTGCCTACGTTGAAGACCGAGGGAGCACCACGGTCTCCTTGCGCGCCAAAACCCGCCTGATTTACTACGCGGCCGGAGCCGCTGAACCCAGCCTGAAGCTGAGCTATCCAGCGGAGGTTTTTTACGAGAAAGATTATCAAACCATGGATGCGGCCCGTTTGCAGCTAGCCGAAAAGATAGCGGATCAGCTAGCACAAAAACTGCTTGAAACCCTGGCTGGATCCTGAGCATCCCCCCGTATGCCCCCTCTCGGCAAAGCCTGTGGGGAAATAAAATACAATGTTCAGCGTATTTTTCCACAGGCTCTTAGCACTCTTTTTAGTGGAGTGCTAACAAACCCCTTGACAATTCATTTCAAGTGATTATTATTGGCTCTGTTAGCACTGTCTTCCAGGGAGTGCTAACACGGATTTCACCTAGATCTGATCTGACCCCAGACCAAGCTGCGGTGAGGTACCATGAACTTGAACCGGCCTCTTATTGGCCAGACATGCGAACATAATTGCATCACGAAAGGAGCTCTAGACCCATGAAACTCAGGCCACTGCAAGATCGTATCATTGTTGAGCGCATCGAAGAAGAAACCAAAACCGCCGGCGGCATCATCATTCCTGACACCGTTTCCAAAGAAAAACCCCAGGAAGGCAAAGTCATTGCCGTTGGCAAGGGAAAAACAACCGAAGACGGCAAAGTGCTGCCGGTTGACGTCAAAGTTGGCGACCGCGTTTTGTTCGGCAAATATGCTGGTAGCGATGTCAAGGTCGATGGCAACGAATATTTGATTATGCGCGAAGATGACATTCTCGGCGTGATCGAATAGCCAAAGGCCGGCACAAAAAACTTTAAAAAAACCAATCTAGCTTAAATGGAGGAATAAATTATGGCTGCAAAAGAAATAAAGTTTTCCCAAGATGCGCGGGCCAAAATTCTGGTCGGCGTCAATGCTCTTGCCGACGCGGTTAAAGTCACCCTGGGGCCCAAAGGGCGCAATGTTGTGATCGATAAATCTTATGGCGCTCCCCTGATCACCAAAGACGGGGTCACTGTCGCCAAAGAAGTCGAACTGGAAGATAAGTTCGAAAACATGGGGGCTCAACTGGTGAAGGAAGTTGCCTCCAAAACCTCTGATATTGCTGGTGACGGCACCACCACCGCGACCGTTCTGGCCCAATCTATCTATCAGGAAGGGGTCAAACTGGTCACCGCCGGCCACAACCCGATGGAAATCAAGCGTGGCATCGACAAGGCCGTTATGGCTGCGGTTGAAGAGCTGAAAAAGCTCTCAAAACCCATCAAAGACCACACCGAAATTGCTCAGGTTGGCACCATTTCGGCCAACAGCGACGAAACCATTGGCAACATCCTGGCCGAAGCTATGGAAAAAGTCGGCAAAGAAGGCGTTATCACGGTTGAAGAAGCCAAGGCCATGGAAACCAGCCTCGAAACTGTTGAAGGGATGCAGTTCGATCGTGGCTACCTTTCACCCTACTTTGTTACGGATCCCGAGCGCATGGAATCGGTTCTTGAAGACGCGCTGATTCTGATTCATGACAAGAAAATCAGCACCATGAAAGACCTGCTGCCGATTCTTGAGCCGGTCGCCAAGCAAGGTCGTCCCCTGCTGATTATCGCTGAAGATATCGACGGCGAAGCACTGGCGACCCTGGTGGTCAACAAACTGCGTGGCACCCTGAACATCTCAGCGGTCAAAGCTCCGGGTTTCGGTGATCGTCGCAAAGCAATGCTTGAAGATATTGCCGTTCTCACCGGGGGCACGGTTATTTCCGAAGAAGTTGGGTTCAGCCTCGAAAACGCCAACCTTGACATGCTCGGCAATGCCAAGCGCATTGTTATCGACAAAGACAACACCACCATCATTGATGGTGCCGGTGACGAAGCTTCCATTGCTGGTCGGGTGAAGCAAATTCGCGCCCAGATTGAAGAAACCAGCAGCGACTACGATCGTGAAAAATTGCAGGAACGCTTAGCGAAACTGGTCGGTGGCGTTGCCGTTGTCAAAGTTGGTGCGGCCACCGAAACTGAAATGAAAGAGAAAAAAGCCCGGGTTGAAGACGCCCTGCATGCAACCCGTGCGGCCGTTGAAGAAGGCATTGTCCCTGGCGGCGGCGTGGCCTTCATTCGCTGCCTGCCGGCCTTGCGCAAGCTGAAATTTGAGGGCGAGCAGCAGTTTGGTGCCAACCTGATTATTCGTGCCCTTGAAGCACCTTTACGCCAAATTGCCATCAATGCCGGCTTCGAAGGAGCCATCGTTGTCGACAAAGTCGCCAATGGCAAGGGTTCTTTCGGTTTTGACGCCCGCAACGACGTTTACGGCGACATGCTGGAAGCCGGGATCCTCGATCCTACTAAGGTGACCCGCAGCGCCCTGCAAAACGCGGCATCGGTTGCCGGTCTGATGCTGACCACCGAGGCCATGATTGCCGATAAACCGAGCGAAGATGGCGGTAACATGCCCGCTATGCCTGGTGGCATGGGCGGCATGGGTGGCATGGGCGGCATGATGTAATTTTCCCAGCCCCCCTGCAAAATTGTTGTAGTAAAAATCCCCGATCGCAAACTGCGGTCGGGGATTTTTGCTGAAATGAGCAAGCGAACTTTGGGGCAGCCGGTGGAATGGGGTTCTCGGGCTCTGCCTCTCGTGGAAGAGCTACCCTCAAATAAGCATTCTCGCAGAGAGATTCCGCGCCAGAGGAACAACCTTCAGTCGTTCTTCGCTCTGCTCACCTCTTTGGACAATAACGTCCACCGCGTCCTGGTCTTTGCCCTTGCCATAACTGGCGACGATAGCGGCGGCAAGGGCAAGTTCGTTGGTCAGATTCCTCCCACAGAAGACTCCGAGGGGCCCTTTGAAATCGGCGCAGTGCAAGTGTACATACCCAATACCCTTCAAATTTTCAAGGACATCGTTATCTTGTTGATTTCGTCCTAACAACAATTTTGCCTGGGGTGAAAGACGAAAATGTCTGCCAACCTTCAACGACTCGACTTCGGCGACAGCCGCCTGTGGATCGTGTTGCAGCAGGTCACGCAGACGGTCAGCAAAACGTTCTTCGGTCAACAGGCAACCGCCTCCGCTTGAAGGGTAGTCCGGGTAACCCCACTCAATGCTCAGAGCCTGCTGCCGCTTGCGCGAGCGCCCCTGAATATCGAGCAGTCTTTCGCGCTCAACCAAACCGATTTCTTCCATGGCCGTTACCGGCAACAATTTCGCTGAGAGAGGTCGCAAAACCCGCTCAGGAAAACCGCTGTGATTGGCAACGCTGCGCAGGGCATTGGCGTTCTGACTCATGGGGCGCTGACCGAGAACCTCACCAGAAAAAAGAAAATCAAATCCTTCACGTTGCAGAATTTCACCCGCGAGGCGAAACATCATAGCGTGGCAATCAATACAGGGATTCATATTGCGCCCGTAGCCATACTTGGGGGCTTTGACCATGTCAAGATGCAGATCGCTGATGTCTTTAACCTGCAGGGGAAAGCCGAGTTTTTCCGAGGCGCGGCGTGCTTTCCCGGCGTTAAAAAACGG
>Ga0210030_1001254_pt1 | contig 18176 bp, 10 predicted proteins | sample CryGeymeta201523_FD_183986 | JGI IMG/M metagenome (GOLD analysis project Ga0210030, IMG submission 183986) | Groundwater microbial communities from Crystal Geyser aquifers in Utah, USA - Crystal Geyser metaG 2015-23 (SPAdes) (version 2) | ecosystem: Environmental > Aquatic > Deep subsurface >...
CGCGCGGTGCGCCACCACCCGGCGCTGATGGGCTACGACATCGCCTGGGAGCCGTACTACGGCGCTGCGCGCAAGGCATACACGCCGCATTGGCGCGACTGGCTGGTGCAGCAGTATGGCAGCCTCGAGCAGGCCGAAGCCGCCTTCGGGTATGCGCTGCCCCGGGGTGCCGAGGGAACTGTCGACGCCCCCCCCGGACGCATGGTTCGCAGCGGACGGCGCCTGGCGGGCGGTGGCGGCGGCCTATCGCGCCTTCATGGACTACCAACTGGGCATCGAGTACCGGCACTCAGCCGCGGTGGTTCGCAGCGAGGATCCGTGGCGCCTGGTCGGCTTCCGCGGCAGCACTCCCGACTGGGTGCAGGCGTTCAAGCCGGTCGAGCAACCCTCGGTGCTGCACTTCATGGACTGGGCCGGGCCGGAGGGGTATGACGTGCCGTCGTACGGCAAGGTGTCGCCTCAGGCGTGGGTGTCGAGCCGGGGGCTTTGCCCCCGAATGCTGAGCTTCCTCTTCGGCCGAAAGCCAGTGGTGTGGATGGAGTTTGGCATGCCCATCTATCCCACCGGCACCGACTGGCGAGACGAGATGGTCCACTTCACTCCCGCGAAGTACCAGTACCAGGCGGACGAAGGAAGGCAGTGGTGGGAGATGCAGTGCGAATCCGGGGCCTGGGGCAGCTTCGTGTGGTGGTACCCGGGCGGCTTCCGCGTCGGCGAGAACAGCGACTGCGGCCTGGTGGACCCCAACAACGTGCCGCGGCCCGTCGCCGAGACGGCGCAGCGGCTCTGGGCCCAAGTTCGCCGCAAGCGAGACGCGCAAGCCCGATGCCTGGCTCGAGTTCACACCCGAGAGCAACCCCGGTGGGTGGGTGGGCGAGTACCTGCGGCTGCGCTCGGAGTACCAGCGGCTGGTGAAGCAAGGCAAGATCCCCGACGTGCGAACGGCCGGACAGGCGCTGACCTCCGCCAACTGCCCGCTGATCGACCCCGCAGGCGGAGCCTGGCCGGGCGCGGGTCCGTTGCGCTACCTGAACGCGGTCTTTGAGCGACTCCGCGTCCGCTCCGAGGGTGGGGCGTGGCAGGAGGTCGCTCTGCCGACGGCGCCGGGCGCCCCGGTCGAGATCCGTCTCCCGACGGGCAAGGCCGTCGAGTTGGAGGCGTGGGCGGGCAACACCGCCGAAGCGACATGGCTGCGCGGAAACGTGGCCCTGAGCGTCGGCAACACCAACGTGCCGTTGGCGGCCGACACAGCGTTCCAGGGCAGCGGGCACTTGGCGGCGACGAGGGGTACCGACCGACTCCAAGGGACGCTGAAGCTGAGGCTGCAAGTCGGTGCCGAGGGAAGGGCGCGGTTCGGTGAGATTGTGGAGGTGACGGTGACGGCGGAGGGGTAGCGCAGGGCTCACTTCCGTCAAGAGACTCGGGCTGACCGGTGAACGCATTCGGTCACCCAGTGATGCAGCCACCCGCTCTCGGCGCTGCCGTGTTGCGTGGTATAGTCGCGAAGGTTAGGAATACACCGAAGTGGAAGTTCGCAGAACTTCACCCGGGGGCGTGTGGTGAGCACCCAACACACTGCTGTGCACGCAGAGGCGTCGAACTTGTGCAATAGCTTCGGTGTATTCCTAACCTTCGCGAGTATAGCAGACCACACGTCGTGGCGTGGCTCGCACACTGCGCGCAGCCGCTTGACGCGTTCGCCTAACCCCGGTACCATTGCGTCCGTTGGTACCGACCGCGCGACGGGAGATCCCGCAATGGCGAGTACGAGGATCGGCAAGTTCGAGCTGGGCGAGGAGTTGGGGCGCGGGCCCATGGGGAAGGTGTATGCCGCGACCAACACCGAGACCGGCGAGCAAGTGGTGTTCCGCGGGTTCGCTCAGCCGGAGAAGGTGGATCAGGAGCACTGGGCGCAGGCGATTCAACGGTTCACGGATGAGCTGACGGCGGCTCAGCGACTGGATCATCCGAACATCGCCAAGGTGCTCGAGTTCGGCGAAGTGGACGGGCTCTACTACGTGGCGACGGAGAACTTCCGCGGGCGCAACCTCCGCCAACTCCTGGACGAGAAGCGCCACTTGGAGGAAGAGGAAGCCAACCCCATCATTGAGCAGCTCTGCCACGTGATCGACTACGCGGCGACGCAGCGGGCTGTGCATGGCGACCTCACTCCGTACAACGTGATGCTGCTGGACGACGGCACAGTGAAGGTCATCAACTACGGGCTGGGGCACATTCGCAGCAAGCTGGGCTCGCCCTACGTGGCGCCCGAGGTGCTACAGGGCGCCCCTGGCGACTCCCGGTCGGACTTGCACGGAGTCGGCGCTCTGTGGTTTGGCATGCTGGTCGGCCAGGTGCCCTTCCGCGGCGAGAACCCGGAGGAACTGGGTCGGGCGATCCTCGGCCACCGGCCGCCGCCGGCGTCGGCTGCGCGGCCCCACGTGCAAGGGATCATCGAGAAACTCCTGGAGAAGAACCCCGACAAGCGCTACGACAGTGGCGTCATGGTGATCAACGACCTCGTCTCCGGCACGATTCCGGCGGGCTATGAGCACTCGGTCATCCGGCCGCCAGCGGTGACCGTTTCCTGGAACGTGCACGAGTACCAACCGCTGCCCTCGGTGGGCGACTACAAGCTGGAAGACACCGACGTTCGCGAGATCCGCGAGCGGATGGCAGTGACGAAAGAGGTCTGCCAGCTTGAGCGCGTCGACGTGGGGAAGCGACTCGCCTTGGCCGTCGCCGGCCTGCTTGTGCTGGGTCTCCTCTGCGACGGAGTCCGGCAGGTCAGTCGCCGGCCGCGCCTCCAGGTCGTCAGCCTGACAGGCACTGTCGAGGTGTCCACCCCGCTCCGCAAGATCTGGACCCCCCTCGGAGGCGGCCAACTGGTCGGCAGTGCCGATGCCGTCCGAACGGCCGGAGGGGCGTCGGTGACGCTTCGCGCGTTCAACGGCACCCGCCTGAAGCTGGATGAGAGTTCGCAGCTTATGGTCTACACCGCCGGCTACGACACGGAGTCCAAGTCCAGGAGCCTCGCCTGCGACCTCCAGCAAGGCCGGCTGTGGGCCAAGGTAAGGCCAGCCGGCGGCGCCAAGCCGCCGTTGGAGGTGCACTGTCGCGGGAGCGTGGTCACCGTCAAGGGCACCGTCCTTGGCGTGAGCACCTCCGGTGAGACGGACGGGGCAGAGGTGGAATGCCTGGAAGGTCAGGTAACTGTGGGTGACGGCGCCACGGAGACGCCCGTCACAGCCGGCAAACTCGCCGAACTGTTCGGCGGCCAACTCAAGGGGAACGTGCAGGACCTGACGCCCGAGACCGCCGAGCTGATGAAGAAGCTCGCGGACGAGCTCTCTGGAGACTCGTTCGGCGAGGTTCTCCGGCTGGCGCTCAGCACGTTCGAGGAGAAGACGATCGTGGCGCCGTTGGCCGGGCTCGCGTCGTTGACCAACGTGGGCGGCAAGTCCAAAGCCGACTCCCAGGCGATCATCGTGGCGCATGGCTCCATGATGGCGCTGACCCGAGCGATGGAGCTGTCCACCGAGTACCCGCAGAAGGTGAAGCTGGAGACGCTCGAGGGCCTTGAGTTGGCCGAAGAGGGCCGGGAGCGAATCCTCAACAGCTTCGAGGGACACAAGCTGGAGTCCTACAAGCTCGTCGGGAGCGGCTACGAGATCGCCGCGCGGGTGAAGGACTCCGAGCACTCACTGATCGTCGCCCGGGACGGCAAGGTCGAGGTGGTGGAGGAGGGGCAGGGGAAGGCTGCAGGCAAGGGCGACGCGGACGCGGGTGGACAGTGAGCGGCTGAGCCCCTGGGGGCAACCCGCGCCCGGACAAAGCAAGCGGGAGGGGGATTCGCTGGAATCCACCCTCCCGCAGGTGCGCTTCAGGTCAACCGACTACTACTAACGGGCCCAGATGTAGCCGACGCGCAGGAACTTCTCGCCCTGGAGTGTGCCGGCGGTGATCTCCAACGGCGTTCCGGGCTGCGGGATCAGGGTCAGCATGTAGGCAGGCTGTCCCTGGTAGTTGAGGATGGCGCCGCCAAGGTGCGGGTCAACCAGGAACTGCACGCCGCCGAAGAGCTCGTCTCCGTGGATCTCTGTTCCGTATCCCAGGTGGAGCCGGATCAAGGGGTTGTTGAGGCTCGGCGGCCCGCCCTGTGGGACTCTGACGTTGTAGGCAGACAGGACAAACGGAGAGGCTTTTGCTAACGGGGGCTGTCCCGGCAGTCCTCGGCTGGCGACCTCGTTGAGGTTGGTAGCGCCCACGATGAGCGAGGGCTTCTCGGCCGTCTCGGGCACGACCGCGTAGGAGAAGTTGAGCTCGGTCTTGGAGCCCATTCCCTGGGGAGCGAAGGTCAGGGCGTTGATCTCCAGTTGGTCGGTGACACCGTAGTAGAGCTCGGCGACGCCGATGTGGCTGAGACCGGGGACCGGTTCGCGCCAGTAGATGTAGTTGAACTCTACATTACCGGCCTTGGGCTGGTTGCCGACGGGCATGCCAACAATGTCTGCAGCGAAGGTGGGGACCCTGGCAACTGCCAGGGCCAGCACCACCAGCAGGGCGACGATTTGGGTGCGACGCATAGTGCTATTCTCTCCTTCGAGGGGTGGCGGGCAAGAGACCGGCTGCATCTCTGTGACCACAGCCACTGACGTTATCGAATCGGGACGCTGAGCCGCCCTCTTCAGAATGCTCAGTCCTCCCAGGGACACGGCCGCTCGGCCGGGACGCCGTCGCTGTTCCTTAACGTTTCGCGCGGCAACCTCCCGAACGGACCGGTCCACAGCCCGGTACTGAACGGCCTCCCTCCTTCCGAAGCGTGCGCCGGAGCACTTCCTCCGGCCTCTGTATTGGACCACGGCCATTGCCGGGTTCGTTCTGGGAGTTTGCCCCGTGTCGGTTGACTCGGCAAGAGGTGATTCACTTTACTGCCGCGAATCAGGACGCCGGACTTCCCTGGAGGGCACCGCAGGGACTGCAGTGGCACTTCGCGCCCACTGCGGCCGCGGTGGCAGAGAGGCTGATGGTGCAGGTGCCGCCCGACATGCCTGGAGGGTAGGATGACTGCTTGCCCGACTCCGACTTCGTTCGTCACTCCCCTGCGGTTCCGCTGCGTTCCGGGGTGCGGGAGGTGCTGCTCGTACCGGGTGGCTGTGTTGGCTGGCGAGACGGAGTTCCTCCGCAAGTACGGCGCTGCCGTTGAGCCTCCCGACCAGGCCAGCGGGGACGCCGGAGCTGACACCGGCGGCTATCTCCGGCGCGAGAACAGCCGTTGCGTCTTCCAGAATCGGGCCGAGCGCTGCACGATCTATGAGGATCGGCCAGTCTACTGCCGGCTGTACCCCCTTGTCCGTGATGGCTATCCACGACGCCAGATCGACGCCGACTTCTCCTGCCCCGGGTTGGGGCAAGGCGAGCCCTTCACCGAAGAGGACTACCGGAGCGTGGCGGCGTTGGAGGCAACGGTGGCCGAGCTTGCCGCGTGGGAACTCCGACACCGGCGGGCGTTCCAGTTCGCCTGCGAAACGCTGCAACACCGGGACGCCTTTGCGCCGGCGGAGTCCATGGGTGCCGCAGCCCGAGCGCTGGTGCAAAACGCTCTTCTGGACGGCGCCACGCTCGACGTCGGTGAACGCCTTTACCAGTCGGTGGAGGCGAGCAGACCGCGGTTCCTGGCCTGCGGCAACCTGACTGACGCCGAGCAGGTTGTCCGGTTGTTTGGCGGCGAACGAACCGCGCCAGCCGGCGTCGTCCCGCCCGGTGAGGCCGCGGCCCTGAGCAACTATCTGAGTCTGTGGACGCGCCGCAACCTGATGGTGCGTGCGGCTCATGCACTGGCGTTGGGCTCCCCGCTGCCGGTGAACGTCGCCCATGCGTTCATGGAGCTGCTCGCCAAGATCGCCACTGAGCTTTGCGACGCAGCCGCACGATCACCCAGTGCGGACCGGGTGAATGACAGCGTTCGGCAGCTCGATGGGTCGCTGCGGTCGCGGTTCATGCGAGCAGCCATCTCGGCGCCGTCGTAGGGCATGCAGGGCCCGGACGGAAGGCGAGAAGGAATACGGCAATCCCCAGCCAATCTGTTTCCGGCGTCGGCTCGGCGTCTTTCCTGAGCGTTGCCCCGGGGATTGGCATTCCGCATTCCGCCTCTTGGAGGGAGATCCACATGCCGAAGAAAGCGAAGATCGGTGTCGTCGGCTACGGCACCATCGGTGAACGTATCGCGGATGGTGTCGCACTCCAGGAGGACATGGAGTTGGTCGGCGTGGTTGATGTCGCCCCCTCGCTTCCCGTTCGCGCGCTGGTCGAGTCGGGGAAGGGCTACCCCGTCTTTGCCGGCCACAAGGACGCTGTGCCGGCGCTCAAGTCGGCCGGGGTGAAGGTGGCCGGCCTGCTGGAAGACCTCCTGCAGGAAGTGGCGATGGTCGCCGACGCCACCAGCCCCGGCATCGGCGCAAGGAACAAGGAGAAGTATGTGGAGCACGGCGTGAAGGCCGTGTTTCAGGGCGGCGAGACGCACGAGGTCGCCGAGACGCTGTTCAACACCATGGCGAATTACGACGCCGCCTACGGGAAAGACTACCTCAAGTGCCTCTCGTGCAATACCACCGGCATCGCGCGCCAGGCGATGGCTGTTGACCACGCCGTGGGGCTGAAGGAGATGATCTGTCTGATCATCCGGCGCGCGGCAGACGTCTCCGAGACGCATAAAGGTCCCGTGGATGCACTGCTGCCCGACAAGATCCCCAGCCACCAGGCGACAGACTTCGGCATCGTCTCGCCACACATCAAGTGCATCACTTCCGTGGTCACCGCGCCCGTCTGCTTCGGCCACGCGACCACGATGGTCTTCGAGACCAAGGGGAAGATGACCAAGGACGAGGTCATTGACCTGTTCAAGGCCAACGCACGCCTCCGGATCTTCCGGCTGGAGGACGGGTTCGTCTCCACCTCACACATCTTCGACTACAACCGCGACCGTGGCGCCAACCGCGGCGACATGTACGAAGTGCCGGTCTGGGAAGAGACCATCTACCTCGATAAAGGCGGCCGCCGGCTCTTCTCGACCAACATGATCCCCCAGGAAGCCATCGTCATCCCCGAGAACATCGACGCGATGCGCTGTGCGCTGAAGATGCAGAAGACGTGGCAGGCCGCGTTCGACAGGACGAACAAAGGGCTGGGGCTGAAGAAGGGGCTGTAACGGACATGGCAGACGCAGCCCCGCCGATTGGGCTGCGCACTCCGAGACACAGCGAGAGCGGCACGCCGTGGCATGCCGCTCTCGTAGTTTGTCTGCGACTCGCGCTGGCGAAGGGCGCCCCTTCTTACGGATAGGGGAAGGACACAGAATCGGTGCTTCCGCCGGTCGAGGTGACGGTCACAGTGCCCGGGAGCTGTGACGATTTCAGCTTCTTCTTGTATGTGTAGAGCTGGTCGCCAGCATAGACCATGGCGGCCGAGATCCCGGTGTCGGTGGTGACCTTCAGTGTGACGTTCGGGGCTTGGGAGCTGGTGGCCTCGACCTGCAGGAATCGGCCGTCGTAGTTGGCCCGGAGGATGGTCATGACCTCGGTTCCGGGGGCGGTGACGGTGAGAGTGGCCGAGTCGGAGAAGCCACCGAAGGAGGCTGTGAGGCTTGTGCTGCCCGCAGCGACACCAGTAGCCAGGCCCGCTGAGACGCTGGCTACGCCTAGATTCCCGCTGGTCCAGGGAGCCTGACCGGTCACGTCCTGCTGGCTGCCGTCCGAGTAAGCGGCTGTCGCGGTGAACTGCTGCTGTGCGCCGACGAGGACGGTGGCGGAAGTCGGAGCGACGGTTACCGAGGTCAACTGAGGCGGCGTGGCGAGGTGGAAGTTCACGTGGGCGCACATGGCGCTCATCCAGCAACCGCCGTAATCGGGATCGTGGTAGTACGGCCCGTACTGCGGCGGCAGGTTGGCGTGGAAGCTCTCTTCCGTGACGGCCAGGAACGCCGGGTAGTCCCCGTCGGCCATCGTGTAGACCGTGTCCTCGATCTCTGGCACCACACCCCAGGCGCCGCCGGAGCCATCGCTGTACCAGTTCGAGTTCGTGACGTCGACCGTCGTGGTCTTCAGGTTGTTCCAGTCCATGAGGTTGGCAGCAGGGGTTCCTTGGTACTGATTCCACGGCTCCTGCTTGATCGTGCCGTCCTGGTTGTGTCCACACTGCCACAGCACGTGGTAGCTCTTGTTCGCCTCCAGAGTGACCGGCGCGACATTGCCAGACGCGTCAGTCAGCACGAAGTCGAATAGGAGATACCCCTCGAACCAGTACGTCAGCTTCAGCCCTCTGTCATAGAAGCCCTTGTTCTTCCACTTGGCATACTCCCTGTCGTTGCTGTTGTATGCATCGACGATGGCCCCGTTCTTGTCGATGACGGTGCACCACCAGCGCCCGCCGCCGATCTGCTCGTTGGCCCAATCGCTGCAGGGCGCAATACCTGTCCATTTCGCTTCGGGCTTGCCGATCAGCTTCACTTGGTAGGCGAAGTTCGGCTTGAGATTTCCCCCCCCAGAAGTTCACGGTGAACACGCCGTTCACGACGCTGTAGGTGGCCTCGATCCAGGGCACCCCCAGGCCGCTGCCTGTCTTGTAGAACGGCGCGGCAACGACCCGATTGTAGTGGTTGTCGGCGATGTCGGTCGATCTGTAGCTTTCACAGCCCAAGGTGAACGGCTTCCATGTAGTTAGGTGGGCTGTGAAGGGATCCAACTGGGTGTCAGACAGATAGACGGACGTCTCCGCCAATACCGACGACGCCAGCAGCCCAACAGCAAGTACCGTCCAGCAACTTCGTACCCAACGCATGTGTTCGTCACCTCACGGAGAAAGTGGTTGCGCCCGGAACTCGGAGTTGATCCTACCCGCTACGGGCAGGGCCGTCAACAGTCTGAGCGACAAAGAGCGGGAAGAACGCTGACGGCCTGGTGGGCCGCCGTCCTGCGGCGGGCTACCGCTGGCCCCTTCAGGCGCCCTTCTCAACAGTCGGGAGGGGACTGCCGAGAAGGGGCGAACACGTGGCTCTGCCGCTCGCGTTCCCACAGGAACCGACCATGGGCGGAGTTCCGCACTCCGGAGGTGACTCTCGATGCCGATTGGCAACATCCGCACGCTCGATCAGGTCGAGGTGCACGGAAAGACCGTCCTGCTCCGCGTCGATCTCAACTCGCCCGTCGATCCGGAGACGAAACGCGTCACCGACGACACGCGCATTGCCTTGTCGGCGCCGACCGTTCGGGAACTGGCTGAGAGACAGGCGAAGGTAGTTGTGCTCGCCCATCAGGGCGATCCCGTCGACTTCCAGAACTTCCTTCCCCTTGCGCAGCACGCTCGTCTCCTCGCGCAGCAGGTGGGTCGGCCGGTGGCCTTCGTAGAAGATGTGGTCGGCCCGACAGCTCTTGAGCGGGTGGCGGCGCTGAGTGCGGGGGAAATCCTGCTGTTGGACAATGTCCGCAACCACACCGAAGAGACGGTTCTCTTCGAGAAGGCTGTCACGTTGACGTTCGAGCAGCAGGCGCAGACGACGGTGGTGCGCAAGCTTGCACCGCTGGCCGAGCTGTATGTGAACGACGCCTTCGCCTGTGTGCACCGGTCTCAGCCGACGCTGTGTGGCTTCCCGGTTGTGCTGCCGTCGGCTTGCGGCAGGCTGTTCGAGAGAGAGCTGTCGGCTCTGTCGAAGGTGCGCGAGCGTCCGGACCGGCCGTGTCTGTTCATCCTGGGTGGGGCGAAGATCATGGATGCGTTCACCCTACTCGGCCCGGTCCTGGAGCGGGGGACCGCCGACAAGGTGTTGACCCAGGGGCTGGTGGGGCAGATCGTGCTGAAGGCTGCCGGAAAGGAACTCGGCGAAGCCAATGACGCCTTCTTCCAGCGAAAGGGGCTGGATGAGTTCGTGCCCGCTGCCGGGGCGCTGCTGGCGAAGTTCGGCGAACGGCTGATCTTCCCGGTTGACGTGGCCGTGAACGGCGACGAGGAAGGGCGGATGACCGCCCAGGTGGACGATATCCCGACTGACGCCCCGATCATGGATCTCGGTCCGCAGACCATCGAGCAGTACTGCGCGGAGATCGAGAGCGCTGGCACCGTCTTCATGAACGGCCCCGCCGGCGTCTACGAAGACGAGGCGTTTGCGGAGGGCACCCGGCGAATCTGGAAAGGCGTGGGGAAGTCGAGCGCCTTCACCGTGATCGGCGGCGGAGACACGATCCAGGCCGCGAAGAGGTTTGGGGTTCACGGCGACATGGGCCTCGTGTCGTCAGGAGGCGGAGCGCTCATCCTCTACATGGCAGGGGTGCACTTGCCGGTACTGGAGGCACTGGGTAGGCCAGCGCCAACGGGCTGATCCGAGTGCTCCGCCCGCTTGGTTAGATCATCCCAAGTGTGCTGTTCTCTGCCAGGCAGAGAAAAGGCCGGAACGAGCAGCTCGTTCCGGCCCAGGTTTAGGTCACCACTTCAGGCGAAGCGCCCCGCGTGCGGCTCACGCCGCAGCAATCTCGACCCGCTTCGGCTTGGCTTCCTCGGCTTTGGGGACGTTCACGGTGAGGACGCCGTCCTTGTAGCCGGCGGTGACGCCTTCGGGGTTCACCGGGACGCCGAAGGTGAAGGTGCGGTAGAACGATCCATACGCCCGCTCGACGCGGTGGACGTTCTCGCCGGTCTCCTCGCTCACGTATCTCCGCTCGCCCTTCAAGGTCAACGCGTCGCCGTGAAGCTCAACGGCGATGTCTTCCAGCTTCATGCCGGGCAGATCCGCACTCACCACGAGGGCGGAATCGGTCTCTTTGATGTCGCAGCGAGGCGCCCAAGCGCGCTCCGGTGTGGCTCCGCCCTCGCCCTCGCCATGGAATGCGTCGTCGAACGCTCGCTCGACGCTTTGCCTCAGCGAAGACATCTCTCTCCAGGGGTCCCATCGTACCAAAGACATTTCGAAACACCTCCGAAGTAGTTGGCCGCTATGGCAGTCAGCGGCACTCTCACTACGTGTTCCCGCCGCTTCTCGGTCGGGTGTCGCTCACGTGTTGGGCGACTAATGCCATCGTAGACAATCATGACTTGGCATGGTTCCGCCATTAGAAAAAAAGATTAGTCCATTAGACTCACCTTTAGTGCCCATGAATGGGACAGGATGCGTTGTTGCCGCGCCGGTGTTTGCGGGAGGCTACCATCCGGTGTAACCGCCCTTGTCTCACGACCCGCCCATCAAGGTCACCTGCCCCAACTGCGCCGGGTCCTTCGGCTCGCTGACGCCTCCGTGCCAGCCGTAGTAGCCGCGGCCGGCGGTGTCCTGCTCGTTGACCAGCAGGGAGAACCCGAACCAAGCACCCGGTCTCGGCTCAATGCCGGGGAGCATGGCCCAGGGGACTGCCATCTCGTAGAGCGTCTCAGCGTCGAGGCGCTTGATGGCGAGGGGGAACTGCACGGGTCCCGTCGGCGCGCGAGGGAACGCTTGCCACGCCCAAGCTTGCGGGCCGGTTGTCGTGAGGGCACAGCCGAACTCGGCCCGAGGCGCGTCGGCAGTATCGGGCTGGGGCGCGAAGCTGAACTGCAGGCCGTCGCCGTCCCACAGGGCGCCGTCTTTCTGGTCATTACGGTGGATGTCGTCCCGCACACGCACGGCCAAGTAGAGGGCGGCGGCGTCCCACTGGACTTGAGCTTCGGGGCAGAGGTCGGTGTCGCTGGCAGGCGGCCCGTCCTTGGGGTCGCTACGCTCACCGGAGTCGATGCCGATCCGGATCGGGAAGCCAGTTCCCCACTCGTCGAGGCTGCCGTCGATCTTCGGCGGCTTGGCACACCGGCGCGCAGCCAGAAAGACCAGCGTGCGTCGGAGGCAGACCTCGACGCCGCCTTCGGTAGTGACCTCAAGGCGGAACGGGTAGCGGCCCAGTGGGTCTGTCGCGGCAGGTACCTGCAGGTCAACGTGAGCGGTCTCCTCGGGCTTGAGGTCGGTGAAGCCACGCCGCAAGACCGCGGGACGCAGACCGGACGCCACCGGCGAAGTCACCGTCAGCGTTCCACGCTGCACCTGTGCGCTGAGGTTGCTGACGCCCACGCGAACCGCAGCCGGACTGCCGTCTGTAGAGGGAAGCGGAGACAGCGTCGCCGCGAGTGGCTCGGCAACGGAGACGGGCAAGCGCAGGGCCGCGCTGGTCGTTGCGCCCTCGCGCGCAAACGCCCACAGGACTGCGCCCTCGACGGCCGCCTCGGGGGCGGCACGCAGGGAGCTGCCTTCGATCTGCAGCCCCAACGGTGCGTCAAAGTCCAGCGATTCGGGGTGGGCATTCAACGCCGCTGTCCCGCCTCTGGCCAACGTCACCCGTGCTGGCTCGATCTGGGCGGCGCCCGACGTCGGGTCAGTCGCCACCTCAGGCGCCGGCAGGTCGAGAAGCAACGGCTCCTCGGTCAACGTCACTGTCAGCTCGCCGTTGACCTCGACCGACCACTCGTGGCCGGCAACGTCAATGAGGCGCGCCGTTCCCTCGCCGCAGACGAGCTCGAGTGGGCGCGGTTCGCCTTGCTCCGCCCAGAGCACCCAGTAACGCCGGTCCGCCTTGCTGAACTCGAAGAGCCATCCACCGTCGTCCGTAATGACCCGCCGCTCGAACTTGGCGCCGGTGAGCGCGTCCGACAGCCGACCGTACGCCGCGGCGGCGGGCCACGGAGCGTAGTTCTTCACGTCGATCAGCCCGCAATGCCGGAAGCCGCCCGGCAGGTCATTGACCCAATGCGTGACGAACCAGTAGAGCTGCTTGACGCCGTGGCTGAGGGCGAGCGCGTAGCGCTTGTAGACATGCCCTGCCTTCTCGCGCTCGGGGAGGACCTGTCCGAGACTGGCGGTGACTTCGGTGAGGATGATCGGCTTGTCGACGTGGCGGGCGGCCATGTCGGCGCGAATCTTCGTCAGGAGTCGGTCCATCGTGGGGATATCCACGTACAGGTGGAGGTCGATGACATCACACCACTGTGCGCCGCCCGCGTCGAGGAACTTGGCCAGCATGTTCGGGTCGACGTCCAGCCCGGTCAGACCTGCCATCGACACGACGCAGTTGGGGTCGGCGCGCTTGGCTGCCTCGTATCCTGCTTTGCACACCGCGGCATACCGTTCCGCCATGCCCGGCTGGAACAGCGGCGGCTCATTGCCCAACTGCCACCAGCGGACCAGGCCCTTGAGCTTCCGGACCGAGTCCTCGACATACTGCGCGTACTCCTCCATGGGCACCCGCTCGTGCAGTGCCTCACTCGCCTGGTTGATCATCGCCAACGTGGTCACGCCGTACCGGTTGCCCAGTTCGTACGCTCGCTCGTTCCAACTGAAGTTGGGGCGCTGCCAGCGAGCGCCCAACCAGCGCTGCGTGTAGGGATGCCCCTCAAGCAGCGCGAAGGGCGAGTCGGCTTCGGTGCGGAACTCGGTCGGCCGGGGCCGGACCAGCACGCCGACTTCGTGTCGGGCGCCGACAACGCCGAGCATGTCCGACTGCCCCGAGGTTGCCGTGAGCCGAGCCTGCAGCCACTCGTTGGCTGGCACGCCGTCCGGCTGGAACACCACCTCGGCCTCGCGTTGCTTGTCCGGCTCGGCAACCGACACCGGTGCGCTGGAGGCAAGCTGCCTGCCGCGAGAATCAAGCAGCACGCCGGTCAGCGTCGCCGGGGCACGCTGCTCAGCAGGCAGCGTTACTGCGACCCGGATCGGCTCGTCGGGCGCGAACAGGCTCCGGGCCGGGCGCACTGCAAGCGGCAGAGCCGCTCCTGGCGCCGAAGTGGCGTCGCCCGCGGCCGGAGTCAGACACACGTCGTCAACCTCCGCCCAACCCGCCACCGAGAAGCTGAACCGGAAGGTCAACCGCACTTGCACCGCTCCGGGTGGAGCAGTGACGAGGGCTTCGCGGCACTGCCAGAGCGACACCCGCCCGTTGAGGTAGAGCCCCGGGCTTTGCTCCATGTCCTTCCCGGCGGCATCGACCCACGTCACGTCCAACACCGCCGCGTAGTTGCGGTCGGCGCTGGGCGGCAGCGACGACCGCAGCCATGCTGAGAGCAGCCACTTCCCTGCGCCGACGGGACCGAAGGTCCCGATCAGCCGAGGGTCCGTCTTGTCGTCGGCTCGCTCAACCCGGCCCGCCTGCTTGCCGGTTCGCGCGGAGCCGGCAAGCGCCGCCCCGCCGGCCGTATCCCAGTCATTGCCCTCAAACGAACCGTCCGTGATCACATTGCCGGCCGCGGCGTCCGGCGAAGGCAGCTCAACAAGCTCCCACGCTGCCGCCACCGACAGCGGCAGTAGGACGGCGGCTGCAGACAGCCAGAGGGGGGAGGGGGTGATCTGTGCTCGCAGCGGTGGGAGCGGACGCCCGACTTTGTTCGGGATACCGGGCGTGATTCTCACGGGGTGTTTCATGGTTCACTCGATTCGGACCGGCAATACGCGCTCGGCGCCCAGTTCGGCCCCCGCCGTAGCTGCCGGCGCGTAGCCGGTGAGTCCACGCGCTGGCGCGCGCAGCTACGGCTTGCCGGAGCGATGCTCTGCGTCTGCACCGGAGGTGAGTCCACGCGCTGGCGCGCGCAGCTACGGCTTGCCGGAGCGATGCTCTGCGTCTGCACCGGAGGTGAGTCCACGCGCTGGCGCGCGCAGCTACGGATCGGGCAGCCGGACGATGCCAGCCTACCGGAAACCGCCTGTCACTGCGTTTGCGCGATTGCCCCGGGACCGACACGGACAAGGGCGCCGCCGATCCCACACATGCGTATGTGTGGGATTGGCCGCTGGCGCTCACGGGGCGGCAGTCAGCGGCAGCGGCTCCAGGCGAACGGCGTCCACCCACACGGTGCCGATGGTGTCCTCCACTCGGAGGAAGACGCCGATTGCGTCCGAATCCGGTCGGACTGTGAAGTCCTGGCGGCGCTCGACCCAGTCCTTGGTGGTCCCGGTCACGTAGGTGAACTCCGAGGCGTGGTCGGCGCCCGCCCAGCCGGTGGGGGTGCCGTGTTGGTTGAAGGGCAGGATCTGAGTGAAGAAGTACCCGACCAGTCCCGTCCCCTCGGTCCGGGCCCGGAGCGAGAGCCGGTAGCGCCGTCGCGGGTCCACCCGCACTCGCTGGACGGCGTAGAGGCCGGTGAATTCCTTGGCGTCGAACCGCAAGGCGTGGCCGCCGTTCACCGCCTCGACCTTCGCCGTGGAGCCGGAGCCGAACACCTGCCAGCCCTGCATGCCCTTCTCGAAGTCGCCGTTCTGAAGCAGGTTCGCGGGTAACTGGCCGTCGATGAACCGCACCCCGGAGTAGTCTGCGTCAGCCAGTTCGACTGCGCCGCCCAACGGCACGGCCACGCCCACTTTAGCAATGGAGACTTCATCCCACCACACTGTCCCAACGCCCTTGACGGCCAGGTACACAAACAACCGCGCTGCCCCACCGGGCACTTGGTCGAAAGGCACTTCGTGCAACGTCCACTCGCTATCGGGGGACAGGAAGCAGTGCACCTTCGGTGACAGCCGCACCCAGCCCAGCGGGTCGTACTGCTTGTCGGCTGTCACCGGGCCGTGTGCCAGGAGGCGCACCATCGCCTCACCCTTGAGCCCCTCCGTCCGCGCCCAGAAGCGCAGCACATACGACGTGCCCGGATCGACGGCGGCCGGTGCGGCCAACGACACCACGCTCAGCTCTTGGTCGGCGACCCCGACGATCCGCAGCGACGCCTTCCCGTAGCGGCGGTTGTTGGTGTCGTAGGTGACGTTGGGCGACCCGCCCTCCTGCCAGTGGTTGTCCCGCCAACCGAACCCGTCGTCATCGTCGCAGTTCCAGTAGAGGGCGACGCCGTCGGGGAGCTTGGCGTTCGCGGCCTGCCCAGTCTGGGCGGCAAGGAGCAGGGCGGTTAGGGCGATTGTGGAGCGCATGGATCGACTCCTCGGCAGTGCAGACTTCGGCGTACGGAAGGCGGCGCGGGCTTGTGTTGCCTACTCAGTCGCCGTCACTTCCACCACCCGCCCCTGGCGGCGGGCCATGGGCACGTTCAGCGTTGCGCCCTCGACAGGCAGCGTCTCTTCGCGGAGCACGTCCACTGCTTTGCCGGCCTTCGACAGGCCGAGCTTCGCCAGGTCCAAACGCACCTTGGCCTCGATTGCCTCGCCAATGTTCATGATCGCCAGCATCGCCTTGCCGTTGCGGGTGTAGGCTGAAACCAGGACCTGCTCGTCAGTCTGGGCGCCGCTGTCCTGCCAATACGGTCTGAACTCGGCCTCGGCAATGCCGAAAGCGTCCGCGGCGTCGTACAGCCGATTCCACGGGCCAATGTCAGACCAGATCGGCCAAGGCTGCACATCGTGGAGCATCAAGTAGGCGGCGAGGTTGGGCGTGCCGGTGGTCCTGTAGTCGTCGCGGAACTCCGGCAGGAAGAAGTCCACCGGGCCGAAGTTGCGGCCCATGAACTCGGCGCGGAACTTGTCGGGCGGGAGCAGATCGAGATAGTCGTCCGTCAGCTTGCCCGAGCGGAACTGCTCGCCGTCCAGAAGCGTGTCGGTGAACGACAGCATCGGGAGGTCCACCTGGGAAGACATATGCACCATCAGCAGCGGGTCGGGACGCCGCTTGCGGAAAAGCGCATAGACGCGCCTGAGGAGTTCGCGGTAGGCCCGGATTGGCTGCGTGCCCTGCACCTTGCCGTCGGCGCCCTCCCACGCGCAGGGACCTGCTTTGCACAGATACGGGCCCCAGCAGTCGATGTAGATGCCGTCGACCTCGTACCGGTTAATCATCTCGTTGATCCGATAGAGGATGAAGTCCTGCCAATCGCGGACGTTGGGGCAGGTCCCCATAGAGGCGTACCCCATGGCTGCAACATCGCTGGGCGTTACCGCGCGGGCCGGGTCGGCCCAGGGCGCTCCGTAGTACTGCCACTCCGGCACGCCGGCGGAGACGAAGTTGAGGTTCACGTAGGGCACCACGAGGCACTTCTGCTCGTGCGCCGCCTTGACGCGGGCGGCGAACTTGTCCGGGTCTAACGGCTCGGTGTAGCCGTAGTACTTCATGTTGCCGTTGGGCCAGATGACGTCGAACGTCGGGCGCGGGGCGGGACTCATCCGCAGACGCCGGGCGTCCGCAGGCTGTGGCCGCACGGGCGTCGCCATCATCCCGAAGCCGTAGTGCAGCGGCACCGATATCGAGACGGGTTCCGCCACCAAGCGCACGGTGACGTTCGCCCGGTCGCCCTCGCGCACCACCTGAATGGCAGACTGCTCCTTGGAGTGATGCCAGTCGCGCTGCGACTCGGCGAACCACGACAGCCCGCGCTCCTCGTTCCCCAGCCAGAAGAAGTGGACGTAGTCCGACTTCCACCCCTCCGGCGGCAGGGCGCCGGCTTCGTTCTTGATCCAGCTCATGGAGTCCGAGTGTCGCAACGTGGCCTGTGCCGCCGGCATGCTCCACGTCAGCCGCAGCTCGTCGAGGCGAACGTCGCCACGCGGCTCAACGGTGAGGTCGGTCCACGTGAACCCGTCGTACTCGACGCGGTGGCGCACGGTGGCGCTGAGGGCACCGCCAGCCGCCTGACCTGTTAGCGTGGCGTGGGTGTCTGACTGCTCCTCCACTCGGCAGTCGGCGCCAGTGAGCGCGACAGCCTTCCCGTCAATCACCGCTTCGAGCTGCACCGGCGAAGTTAGCAGCTCGGCACCGCCGGACTGCATCCGCTTCAGGAACGTCCCGTACTCACCGCGGCGCCCCCAGCAGGACACGGTGAGTGGCGAGTCGTGAGTGGTCGGTGTTCCTGCCTGCTTCCGAGTCGTTCCCTCACTAATCACCACCCCACCACTCACCAGCAATGGCGTCCACGGCGGCAGGACTTCGTCTTCCATACCGAGCCTGTTGCCGCTCCATACCGGCGGCCCCGGCTTGACGAACGGCACCGTCTTCTCGGCGACTGCCTTGCCGGCTTCGTCGAGGAGGGTCGTGCGCAGTTTGTACTCACCCTCGGCGACGCCCCCAAGTGGTAACTCAGCACGGCCCACGTCCGCAGCAAATGTCGTGAGTTGTTCCTGGAGAAGTGCTTCGCCACCTTCGGCGGGCACCAGCTCGACGCGACCCGTGCGCCCCGGTCCGGCGTCGCCCACCAGACCAGCGGCGTCGCAGACCACCTCCAGCTTCGCCGTGTCGGGATGGGGCACCGTC
>Ga0210030_1001258_pt1 | contig 18169 bp, 16 predicted proteins | sample CryGeymeta201523_FD_183986 | JGI IMG/M metagenome (GOLD analysis project Ga0210030, IMG submission 183986) | Groundwater microbial communities from Crystal Geyser aquifers in Utah, USA - Crystal Geyser metaG 2015-23 (SPAdes) (version 2) | ecosystem: Environmental > Aquatic > Deep subsurface >...
CCACTTTTCTCCGAGCCTCTGCACGCCCGAGAGGATTTGAACCTCCGACAAGAGGTTTAGGAAACCTCTGCTCTATCCGGGCTGAGCTACGGGCGTATACGTCTACCAGTATATCCTATAATTAACCTATTATCAAATATAATTAGAGAAAGGGAGGAGGGTATAAAACAGTCACAGAAACCGACAGGATTTACAGGATTAAGAAGTAGCAGTGGCAGAGTTTACTCTGCTCGGGTGGGTGCTGATTAAAACTAATATTTTATCAAAGAAGAAAGGTCGTACTTTTTTAATTTTTCTCTCCCTTTCAGGTCGGTTAGTTCAATCAGAAAGAGAATTTTGCTGATTCTGCCCCCTAAATTTTCAATCAAGGCAGCTGAGGCAGCCGCAGTTCCTCCGGTAGCTAAAAGGTCATCAATCAACACCACTCTTTCTCCCTTTTTAATACTGTCCTGATGAATTTCTATCGTTTCCGTTCCATATTCCAATTGATAGGTGATCTCTTTGGTGGAGGAGGGAAGTTTTCCTTTTTTGCGGATGGGGATAAAGCCAACCTTTAACTTTGACGCCAAAGCGGCTCCCAGGATAAATCCTCGCGACTCCACACCAACCACAGCCTTAATATTTTTGGGACACTCTTGCTGAAGAAGTTTAATCGTTCTCTGAAACCCTTCTCCGGCTTGAAGAAGAGGAGTAATATCCCTGAAAAGAATCCCTTTTTTGGGGAAATCAGGAATGCTCCGAATAAGATTCTTGATCTCTTCCATTTAACTCCTTTCTTAATTTTTTGACGGCTATTTTTACAATCTGGTGAATTCTCTGACGGGTAAGATGAAACTTCTTTCCGATCTGGGCCAAGGTCAAAGAAGGCTGCCCATCAAGGCCAAAATACAGTTTTAAAATTTTCTTTTCCTTTCCTTTTAATGGTTGAAACAGTCTTTTTAGAAATTCCCTGTCCTTGAAAAGCTCAAAACTTGTTTCGCTCTGGTCTCTAATAAGATCAGATAATTTGTTATTTTCTCCGTCAAAAGGAATCTCCGCTATAGCAATACTTTTTTTAACATTTTTGATTTTCTGCACATCAATTTTTATATCTTTCGCGATAGCCAGGTCATCAGGAATTTTGCCAAATTCGCTGACAAACAATTGAGCCTTTTTCTTCCATTTATAAGCCTGCTCCCTGATATTATCCGGTACCGTTACTACTTCACCCCCCTTCTCTATTGCCCTGAGGATAAAGCGCCGAATCCACCAGTAGGCATAAGTAGAAAATTTAACTTTCCTTTTTTTGCTTTTCCGGTCTTTAAATCTATCAATGGCATAGAGTAACCCCACGCATCCTTCTCCAAAAAGGTCAGCAAAAGGAAGTTTGGAAGAATGACGATACTGTGTTGCACAGGAGATAACTAAACCGATATGTTTTTCTGCCAATTCATCCCGCTCTTTTTTCTTCATTCTTTTCAATAAATTCTTCTATTTTCTTTAATACCTCTTTAAGCCGGGATAGATTCTTTCCATTTCCCTGGGCAAAATCTTCTCTTCCTCCGCCTCCTCCTCCCAGAAAAGAAGTAAGTTTCTTAACAATAGAATTGGCAGAAAAGCCTCGTTTAATAAGGTCTTTAGTTACCGTGACCACTAAAAAAGCATTACCTTTAAACTTAGCGGCTAAAAGAATAACACCCGAATCAATCTTCCCGCGAAGAATATCAGAGAGGGTTCTTAAGTAAATTTGGTTAAATCCAGCAACCTCCTCGGAAATTAATTTTATTCCCTGGATAACTTTAATCTTTTTTAGAAGTTCTTTTGCTTCTAAATCAAGAAGTCGATTCATTAATATTTCTTTGGTTTTTCTCTCTTCCTTTTCCTCCTTAAACAACTGCTCAATTCGCGCCAGGAGTAAATCAGCAGAAGTCTTCAGGCGTAAAATCAAAGTTTCAATGATTGCCTTCTCCCTTTTTGTCTGCTGATAAGCAACCTCCCGGGTAACTGCCTCGATGCGCTTTGTTCCTTTTCCTATTGAAGAGAGGGACTTAATAAGAAAGAGCCCAATTTCTCCGGTTTGAGCAAGGTGGGTCCCTCCGCAAACTTCCCGGCTATAATCTCCGATGGAAACAACCCTTAGGTTTTTCTCGTATTTCTCATCGAAAAGAGCAAGAGCCCCAATTCTCTTTGCTCTTTCCAACTCCATTTCCGCGATTGAAACTGAAGAATTTTCCAGGATTTTCCGGTTAACTTTTTCCTCAATTTTTCCTAATTCCTCCGTAGAGATTTCCGGAGCATAACTGAAATCAAACCTTAAATAGTCCTCCCCGACAAAAGAGCCCCTCTGTTCCACCTCTTTACCCAAAATTTCCCTTAAAGCCCATTGCAGAAGGTGAGTGGCGGTATGATTGGACGAAACCGTTTTCCTGAAATTCTTATCAATAGAGGCAATAACTTCTGCCCCCTTTATTTCAAAGAGAGGTTTCTTTTTAAACTTCCCTAAATGAAGAATATCCCCGGCTTCATCTTTCTGGGTATCAAGAACCTCAAACTCCATTTTTTCATTTTTAATCCAACCTCTATCTCCAACCTGGCCACCCTTCTCCGGATAGAAAGGCGTTTTTTGCAGAACCAGAATATCCTTTAGGTCTTTCTCTTGACGGGACTGAAAAGACCTGAGAATTTTTGTGCTGACGCTTTCTTGACCATAGCCAACAAAGGCGGTTTTTTTAAAATCTCCGCCGGGGATATCTTTTTCTAATGCCTTTGAACTGGTAAATTTTGAAGATTTCCTTGCTCTTTCCTGTTGTTTTTTGATGAGTCCGTTAAATCCATCCCGGTCAACAAGCAATCCTTTCTCTTCCGCCAAATCCTGCATCAAGTCAAAAGGCAAACCATAAGTATCGTAAAGTTTAAAGAGCAGTGAACCGGGAATCTGCCGGCCAGAAAGAGAAGAAATCTTTTCCGCAAATAAGTTTTCGCCGGAATCAATAAGTTCGCCGAATTTTTCTTCTTCTTCCCTGATAATCCGGATGATTTCTTCGCTCTTTTCAGAGAGGTCAGGATAAAATTCCTGCATTGTTTTAGAGACGCTCTTGACTAACTGGTAAAGAAAAGAGTGGTTAATTCCTAAAGATTTACCCGTCCTTGCTGCCCTTCTTATGATTCGTCTGATGAGATAACCCCGGCTCGTATTTTCCGGGTAAATTCCGTCAGAAATCGCAAAAACAATTGCCCTGATATGGTCGGAAATAATCTGAATAGCCGTATCCTTTGTTTTGAGCCGGCCATATTGCAGGTTAGTTATCGTTTCAATTTTTTCGATAATGGGAGCAAAAAGGTCAGTTTCGTAATCACTGATTTTTCCCTGAGCAATGGATAAAACGCGCTCCAACCCCATTCCCGTATCCACCCCTGGCCTGCCCAAAGGCAAAAGTTTCCCTTCCTTTTGGTTAAACTGCGGAAAAACCAAATTCCAGAATTCCAAAAATCTATTGCAGTCGCATCCGGGCCGGCAATTCTTTTTTCCGCAACCAATTTTTTCTCCAAGATCAAAATAAATTTCCGAGCAAGGGCCACAGGGACCGCTATCTCCGGCGGGACCCCAAAAATTGTCTTTTTTTCCTAAAAAAACAATTTTCCTTGTTTCAATAACCTTTTGCCAAATTTTAAAACTCTCTTGATCCTCCTCATATACTGAGACCCAGAGATTTTCTCCGGGAAGTTTTAAAATTTCCAGGAGAAATTCCCAGGCCCACAAAATTGCTTCTTTTTTAAAATAGTCACCAAAGGAAAAATTTCCCAACATCTCAAAGAAGGAGTGATGCTTAGTGCTTTTGCCGACATTCTCGAGATCACTGTCTTTTCCTCCCGCGCGCAAGCACTTCTGGACGGTTGCCGCCCGGGAAAAAGGAACTTTTTCCTTTCCGTTCCCGAGCCAGAAAGGTTTGAATTGAACCATGCCTGCTGAGGTAAAAAGAAGCGTAGGGTCATCAGGGATAAGACTATGGCCAGGAACAATGCGATGATTCTTTTCTTTAAAAAAATCCAAAAAGAGTTTTCTAATCTCATTACTGTTCATAATTTATTGTATAGGAATTTCCCTTTTTTCTAACCACGATATTGTCACAAATTTCTCTAATTAAGAACTGACACGAAGTGTCATTGCGATGAGTGAAACGAAGAAGCAATCTCGAGATTGCCACGGCACTTCGTGCCTCGCAATGACCTGTTCTTGTTATTAATCTTTAATAATTCGTACAATTCGAGAAATTCGTGGTTTATTATTTTATCTGTTGTTGTTCTGTGGTTGCATAATTTATTTTCCCTATTACTTCTTCAATAATCTCTTCTCCGAAACCTCTGCTCCGTAGATAAAGATAAATCCTTTGCTTAGTTGGCACTTTTTTCAAAGATTTTATTTCTTTTATTTTTCTCTCGGCCAATCTCATTGCTAAAAAAGATTCCTTTTTTTTGGGCAATAATTTATTAAGGGATTGTTCGATAACTTCCCGGCAAATTCCTTTTCTTTGCAGTTCCTGGATTAAAAGATAACGGCCTTTTGGTTTTTCCGAGAGTTTTGTTTCAATATAGGAGAGGGCAAATTCCTGATCATTGATGAAATTTAAATCTTTTAAACCTTTCTGGAGTGTATCTACAATTATTTTTGTATAGCCTTTTTTAAAAAGCTTATCTTGCAGTTCTTTCTCCGTATAAGGCCGCTGGCTTAATAAACGAAAAGCATATTTTTTTGCTTTTTCTGTTTCATCCTTATTTTTCTTCACCTTTCAAAATAACAAAACGCGTATATTTGCCCTCTTGAATAAGCAAAATAGCATCCTTATTTTTCTTTATTCCTCTGATAGCTTCAGTATAGTCGGACAAATTATTTATTCTTTTTTGGTTGATTTGCTTAATGATTGTCCCTTTTCTTATCCCGGCTTCATCGGCTGAACTTCCCGATTCCACTTCATTCACCATAACCCCCTCATTGGTGTCCAAATTAAACCTTTTCATCAAATCTTCGGTAATCGCTTCTACGTTTAAACCACGCCAGTATTCTTCTCCCTCTTTTTCAGCAATAAGACTCTCCTCGGCGGGCATTTCTTCAATTTTTATCTCTAAAGTTTTTTCCTTTCTTTCTCTAATTATTTTTACCGGAATGGTCTTGCCTGGAGCGGTATTGGCAGCAATATGGGAAAGTTCATCAGGCTCCTTAATTACTCTTTGGTCAAATTGAATAATTACATCACCTCTCTTCAGCCCCCCCTTCTCCGCCGGAGAATTCTTCATTACGTCGCCAATAAGCACCCCTTCGGTTTCTCCAAGCCCAAAGGAGTTCCTTAATTCTTCGGTCAATGGTTGAATAATAATTCCTAACCAACCACGGACAACTCTCCCTTTTTCCTTTAATTGGCTAAAAACATCTTTGGCCATATTAATCGGAATGGCAAAACCAATGCCGGAGGAAATGGAAGGAGCAACAATAAAGGTATTGATTCCGATTACTTCTCCTTTAAGGTTGACCAGCGGACCACCGGAATTGCCAGGATTAATCGAGGCATCAGTCTGGATGAAATCCTCATATTGGCTAATCCCAAAGCCTTTTCTCCCCTTTGCGCTGATTACTCCTACCGTAACCGTCTCATCCAGTCCGAAGGGATTGCCAATCGCAATAGCCCACTCCCCCACACGAATGGCTTCGGAATCCCCTAACTTTACGGTAGGAAATTTTCCGAATCCTTTAATTTTAAGAATGGCTAAATCAGTTTTGCTGTCGGTACCAATAACGGTAGCCTTTAATTCTTTTTTCTCATCCATCAACTTTACCATTATCTTATCCATGTCTTTAACCACATGATTGTTGGTAAGGATGTATCCTGACGAATCAACAATAAAGCCTGAACCCAAGCCCTTTTGTTTTTGCTGGTATTCTTTTCTCTTTGGTTCTCGCGGCTGGAAGAAATCCTCAAATGGGTTACGGAAGACATCTCCAAGATTGCCAAAGGGGTCCCAATAGCGAAGGGTCACGGTTTTCTCGGTAGTGACTTGAACCACTGCCGGTTTTACCATCCTGGCCACATTTACAAAGGATTCCTGTAGAGAAAAAGCACTGTTAAACGTTTCAGCAACATTTTCGGGTTCAATGAATTGAACCGGTACAGCTTCGCGCCGAAGATACCTTAATCTATATCTATATTTTGCCGAAAGATTAAAACTAACAATTAATAGCACCGCAAAGACTGCGGTAAAAACAACTTTTTTCCGCATCTTCCCTTTTTCCATTTCTCCCCCCCCTACACCTTCATCTTCGCTCTAATTTCCTCTTCAATTGCCGCAGCTATTTCCGGGTTTGCCTTGAGGAAATCCCGCGCATTCTCGTATCCTCTTCCCAGAGTTTGAGATTTATAACTAAAAGAGCTCCCTTTTTTCTCAATAATTTTTTCTTCCAGGCTCAAATCCAGCAGGCAACCTTCTCTGGATATTCCCTGGTCGTAAAGAAGATCGAATTCTGCCTGTTTAAAGGGAGCGGCTACCTTGTTCTTCACCACTTTAACTCTGGTTCGATTACCAATAACGTTATCTCCCACTTTAATTGAGCCAATTCTTCTAATGTTGAGCCGGACGGAAGCATAAAATTTAAGAGCTCTTCCCCCTGGCGTAGTCTCGGGATTCCCAAACATCACTCCAATTTTCTCCCTTACCTGATTGATAAAAATTGCGCAGGTCTTTGATTTGCTTATTCCTCCGGTAAATTTTCGCATCGCCTGGGACATTAATCTTGCTTGAAGTCCAACCGTAACATCTCCCATCGCTCCTTCCAATTCTATTTTAGGAATTAAAGCGGCAACCGAATCAATCACTACAACATCAACGGAATTGCTCCTGATTAAGCGGTCGGCAATTTCCAAAGCTTCCTCCCCGGTATCCGGCTGAGAAATCAAAAGTTCGTCTAAATTTACCCCTAATTTAGCCGTATACTGAGGGTCAAGAGCATGCTCAGCATCAATAAAAGCGGCAATACCCTTTTTCTTTTGCGCTTCAGCGATGATATGAAGAGCAAGACTGGTTTTACCGGATGATTCCGGACCAAAAATTTCCACCACTCTGCCCCGGGGTACTCCGCCTATCCCAATAGCTAAGTCCAGAGAGAGGGCGCCGGTAGAAATTGCCTCAATTTCTACCCTGGCTCCCTTTTCTCCTAACTTCATAATTGAACCTTTGCCAAAATCTTTCTCAATTTGATCCAAAGCTAACGACAACGCTTTTTCCTTATCCATTTAATTTTCTCCTTTAGCGAACCTAAAAGGTTCGCACTATATAGAGCCAGATGTAGTGCGAGGCTTTAGCCTCGCTAATTTAATCTCTTTTAAACAAGTATATATCGGTCCTTCTTTTTTAAGTTGACTTTCCATTACGTTGAAGTAACTAACCGGAAATGAACAGAATTGATAATCTTCAAATTTCCTGATTAAATCTTTCAATGCTTCGTTCCTTATCATCGGTCTTTTTACCCTGGCTATTGTGAGATGCCCTTGAAACTCCCTTTCTTCGCGAGGAAAGTCCTTTTTCTCCAATTCTTCCTCAAGGAGCCTGTTAATCTTTTTTAAACCTTCGGCTCCTTCCTCTACCCCAGCCCAAATAACCCTTGGTTCCTTAATGCTGGGAAAGATGCCAATACCTTTAAAACTTAAGGAAAATGGCGAAAATTGTTGTCCAATGATTTGGCAACTTTTAATTATCTCCTTTAATCTTTCTTCTGAAATTTCTCCCAGAAATTTCAGGGTAAGATGTAAATTCCCTATCCTCACCAATTTTAAAGGAAGATTATTCCTTCGGAGAAGATTATTTATAGATGTAAATTTTTCCTTTGCTCCCTCGGGAATTTCTACGCTAATAAATACCCGCATTATTTAAGCCACGGCATCATCGCTCTCAATCTCTTCCCCACAACCTCTAAAGGATGAGCCTCGTCCTTCCTGGAGAGGCTGTTAAAAACAGGTCTTCCCACCTGATTCTCTAAAATCCATTCTTTAGCAAATTCTCCCGACTGAATCTCGGTTAAAATTTTTTTCATCTCCTTTTTTGTTTTCTCCGTAATAATTCGGGGGCCCCGGGTTAAATCTCCGTATTCAGCCGTATCGCTTACGCCTTTCCTCATTCCGGTAATCCCTTTATCGTTAATGATATCGACAATTAATTTTAATTCATGGCAAGTTTCAAAGTAGGCAATTTCCGGCTGATAACCTGCCTGGATGAGCGTTTCAAATCCGGCTTTAATTAAAGCAGAAACTCCTCCGCAAAGCACCGTTTGTTCCCCGAAAAGGTCAGTCTCGGTCTCTTCCTTGAAGGTCGTCTCTACCACCCCTGCTTTTGCTCCGCCAATAGCTTTCGCGTACGATAAAGCAATGGATAAGGCTTTTCCGGTATAATTCTGGTAAATAGCCACCAGACAGGGAACCCCCTTTTTTTCTAAATACATCTGTCGCACTAAAGAACCCGGCCCCTTGGGAGCAATCATAAATACGTCAACATTTCCCGGGGGAATAATCTGGCCGAAATGAATGGCAAAACCATGCGAAAACATTAAACTATTTCCTTCTTTTAGATGAGGAAGGATACTTTCCTTAAAAACTTTAACCTGGATATGGTCTTGAGTTAAAATTTGGATAACGTCACCGGCTTTTGCCGCTTCCTCTGCCGACACAGGCTTAAAGCCATCCTCCAGGCTATTTTGATAATTTTGGGTTCCTTTTAATTCGCTTATGAGAACCTCTATGCCACTGTCTCTGAGATTTAAACTCTGACCTCTTCCCTGAATACCATAGCCAATAATCGCAACTTTCTTTCCCTTTAATACTTTTAAATCCGCGTCCTTTTCATAATAGATTTTTGCCATCATTCCCCCCGTTTTTTTCTTCTTTTCTTATCCCTACTCTACCGGTTCGTCTAATCTCCTTAATTCCAAAGGGACGTAATAACTTTAACATTATTTCTATCCGATCAGCATCGCCTACAAGTTCCACGACCACAGTTTTTTCTCCTACATCAACCACTTGGCTGCCGAAAGTTTCCACTATTTTCATAATACTGGCTCGGTTAGCCGCATTAATCTTGACTAAGATTAATTCCCGCTCCAGATAAGCAAAACTGGTTAAATCCTGAACTTTTATTACGTCAATAAGTTTATTTAGTTGTTTGCTAATCTGTTCTAATATTCTTTCATTGCCTTTTACCCCAATAGTTATGTGGGAAACAGTCGGGTCCTCAGTTTCAGCCACCGAGAGAAAATCAATGTTAAAACCCCGGGCAGAAAAAAGACCGGCAATCCTGGCTAAAACTCCGAACCTATTTTCCACGGTTACGGAAATCAAATGTTTTTTTTCTTCCATTTTTTCTACTAACCACAAATTGTCACGAATACAATAAATTAAAGATTACCAACAAGAACACGAAAGCACGAAAAACTACAATATCTTTAACCACGAATTACGCGAATTTCTCTAATTAAGAACTGACACGAAGTGTCATTGCGATGAGTGAAACGAAGAAGCAATCTCGAGATTGCCACGTCCGCCTATGATACAGTGGCGGACTCGCAATGACCTGTTCTTATTATTAATCTTTAATAATTCGTATAATTCGAGTAATTCGTGGTTGCTATTTCTTTCGTGTCTTCAAAGTTTCGTGCTTTCGTGGTAGTTTTTTCTCTGTGTTCTCTGCGGTGAATATTAACATTAATCTGCACTTTTCTTATAGAAAGATAAAACTGATTTTCCGTATTCTTTCTGTTTATAGAGATAGAAAGGCGCGATAATCCTGGGAATATTTTTTGCTCTTTGATGTTCCAGAATAAGCGTACCCCCGTGGATAAGGAATTGATGCCGGCCAATCATTTCCAAAATTTCTTTTAATTTTTCTAAAATTATTGCATAGGGCGGGTCAAGAAAAATAAACTTAAATTTCTTACCATTTTTAGACAAGATTGTCAATGCTTCTTCTGCCGGGAGACAATAAATTTTAGCCTTTCTTTTTATTCCCAATTCATTCAAATTTTTTTCAATTATTTTTACGCATTCCTCCCGCTTCTCCACGAAAACGACCTCTTTTGCTCCTCTGCTCAAAGCTTCCAATCCTATTGTTCCCAAACCCGCATAAAGGTCTAAAAAAGTTCCCTCTTTTATATCTTTCAAAATATCAAAGAGCGCCTCTCTCACTCTATTCTTAGTGGGCTGAACCTCCAGGTCCCTGCCTATCTTTAATCTCTTTCCCCGGTAGATTCCCCCAACAATCCTCATTATATGTTCAAACTATTTTCTTCAGCGGCACGTTCACAGAAATAGTCCTCACATCACTGTATAGATAAGATGAGAAGAATTTTCCTCAGTAGCCTTTTTTTATTCATCCTTTCTTTTATTCATTTTCTTTTTCTCTTTTCTTTACCTCATCACTTTCTATCAGCAAAAGTGTCAACCATTTCCATTTATCTTTTAATTGGCACGCCAACATATTAACCCAACAAAATCACTGGCATCTGTTTTCTCCCATAATAAGATTTATACAGGTTGAAGATGCTTTTTCATTGACCAAACTGGGATAGGAATTGTCTTTTCTGGCGCTCTTCCACTCTTTACTACCTTCTCCATAGTCTCCACCGTTTCAGGACATAGCCACACCTCCCCGCATTCAGTACAGACTTCCACGGGAACATCCTCAAAAATTAGCAACTTATCTCCCCAGTGCCGGTCCACAGTCTGAATACTCTTTTTCTTAACTCCTCCGCAAATAGCACATCGCTTCTTTTTACTCATATCTCCTCTCCCTCCTTGTTTCAGGATCCAACCATTTCTTTGGATCCATCCAGTGAACTGTAATAATATGAACCATATCCTCTCCTAAGGCACATAACACATATAAAGGCTTTTTCTGATAGGTATCGCCAAGGATAAGATAACTTGGAAATGGTTTATCATCAGGATAACTTTCTATTATTTTCCCTGTTGAGATAACGTACTCTACTTCACTGAAAAGGATTCTCCTTTTATCCATTCTTTTTTGAGAGTGAAGAGATAACCGATATTTCTTCTCTCTTAGTTTCTCCCTAATCTGCTCAATAACTTCTCTATTTCCCATATCTCTGAGAAAAAAACTTTCCTTCCTCTGAGTCTTAAACGTGGAAGCGATGAGGACTTTTCTTTTCCCATTCAATAACTAAAGCACTGGCGATAAAGATAGAGGAATAGGTTCCTACCGTTACTCCGATTAAGAGAGCAAACGCAAAATCATGAATTACATTTCCTCCAAAAAAGAAAAGAGAAAGAAGGACCAAAATTGTAGTAAATCCAGTAATCAGGGTGCGCCCTAAAACCTGATTAATGCTTTCATTAAATAATTGTAGGTAATTGTCGGTTTTCCTGGTTTTTCTCAGATTTTCCCGAATACGGTCAAAAATTACAATGGTATCGTTAATGGAATAACCCGCAATCATTAAAAGAGCAGCAAGAATCATCGTATCAATCGGTTTGCCGAAAAAAGATAAAAACCCCATCACCACCAAGATATCATGAAAAATAGCAATTACCCCGCAGACGGCAAACCGGAATTCAAAACGAAAAGCAACGTAGACAAGGATACCAACCATTCCATAAAGAAAAGCCAATAACCCTTTTCTCTTTAAACTTTTACTCATGGCTGGGCTAATCATTTCATCAGCAATAATTTCAAAATGGTCCCCCCCCAGTTCCTTCTTAAACTGGTTTAAAATACCTGAAGTATCCGAGGTAGTTTTTAAAACAATTTCGTTATGTCCTTTCCCAACTTCCTGAATCGGTATCTGGCTTAAACCGATATTCTTCAAGGAATCTCTAATTTGACTTAAAGAAATAGGTCTTTCAAACCTTACTTGCAGAAGTCTGCCCCCGGTAAAATCAATGGCAAAGTTACTCCTGCCCCGAAGACCAAAGGTAACCAGACCTAAAACAATGAGAAAAAGAGAGAGAGAGAAGAAAAATCTTCTTTTCCCCAAAAAGTCTATTTTCGTTTCTTTCTTGATTAATCTCATAATAACTTAATCTTTAGCCACGAATTAACACGAATAAATACTTTACCACGGAGACACAGAGAACACAAAGTAGGGAGTGGATATTAGGGAGTGGGGAGTGGATAAAGATATCCCGGTGCTGTTTCTACTCCCTACTCCCCAGAGAGCGAAGCGAACGAACTCCCTACTCCCGGTACTTGTTCTCCGTGACTCTGTGGCGAGAGAGTTGTTTTTTTAATTCGTATAATTCGAGTAATTCGTGGTTATTATTTGTGTTCATTCGTGGTTGCTATTCTATTTCTTCCAGGATTCTCTCGGTTGCTTCGCGCGGGTTTTTGGCCGAAGTAATTGCTCTGCCCAGAATAATATAGTTGGCCCCATTCTCAATCGCCTCTTTTGGGCTAACCAGCCTTTTCTGATCCTTTTGTTTTTTTGCCCAGACCGGACTGATGCCCGGGCAGAAAATGAGAAAATTTTCACCGGTCCTTTTTCTGATTTCAGAGGCCTCAAGTCCGGAAGCAATTACTCCATCCAGGCCATTATCTTTGGCAATAAGGGATAAGTCAACTACCTGGGAAATGTTAGAGTTTTGGCTGGTTAAAACCGTTACTCCCAAAATCTTGGGCCGGTTCCTGCCCAGAAACATTGCTTTTTTCTCGGCCCCGGTAATTGCTGCCTTAATCATCTCTGCTCCTCCGCTGATGTGTAAATCAAAGAAATCTACGTCAAGAAAAGTTGCCGCCTCGCTTGCTTTTTCTATGGTGTTGGGGATATCGAGAAATTTTAAATCCAGAAAAATTTTTGCTCCCTTCTCCTTAATTTCAGAAATAATTTTTGGTCCGCAAAAAGTAAATAATTGCATGCCGACCTTAAATATTTCCACTAAATCCCCTAATTCTTCTACAATTTTTAGCGCATCTTTCCTATTAGCGAAGTCCAGAGCAACAATGAGTCTATTTTTCATTTTTACCTCTTACCACGGAGACACAGAGAGCACGGAGAACTACTATAAAAGAATGATAAATAAATACTGTTAACTTTTATTTTTAACTCTAACTGTTGTTTTTTTCTTTCTCTGTGTCCTCCGTGACTCTGTGGTGAATATTGTTTTTATGGTTTCTTCCGGTAATTTCCAGAAGGACTATAATGGTAATAATGGTTAATGCCTGCAAAACTATCAGGAGTCCCCCTAATAGACTTAATTTCCCCAGAAGAAGTGCCCCCAGGCCAAGAGAAAATGCTGCCAAATAGATAAAGAGGACTGCTTTCCTTTGGCTCATTCCCAAATTTACCAGACGGTGGGAAAGGTGGTTCTTATCTGCCCGGAAGATCGATTTTTTATTCTTTATTCTGATTACGACTACGCCGGCCATATCAAAAAGCGGCAATCCCAGGATTAAGAGAGGCCCAATAACCGGTAGGAATGAAGGAGTTTCCTTTTGATAATAAGTGCCTAAAATAGCGATGGTTGCAAGCAAATAGCCAATAAAAGAAGTGCCGGCTTCGCCCATAAAGATTTTTGCCGGATAGAAATTATATCGCAGAAATCCTAAAAGAGAACCGAGAAATACGGCTAAAATAGTGGAAATAAAGAATTCTCCATTAGAGATAGCCACGAGAAAGAAGAGAAAAGAGGCAATCACTGCCACTCCCACTGAAAGCCCGTCCATATTATCTAAAAGATTGAAAGCGTTAATAATGGTTATCAGCCAGAGAATTGTGATGATGGCAGAAAGTAAAGGATTGGAAATAAAAAGAGTAATCCTGATACCCACTAAAAAAAGGCAAATCCCGATTGCAATCTGCCCGCTCAGTTTAAGACCGGGACGCAGGCCAATAAGATCGTCAATTAGACCAAAACAAAGGATAATTAACCCTCCAATAAGAATCAGGGAGAGTTTCGGAAGCACCGAGATAATTCCGGGAAGATAACTCTGGATAGAAAAGGGCAAAAATCTTGCCAGCCCTGTTTTGCCAAAAAAAACTCCCAGGAGAATAGTGAAAGAGAAAGATAGATAGATTGCCACTCCTCCTAATAAAGGCTTGGGGAATGAATGGATTTTTCTTTCGTCAGGATAATCTAAAACTTTAAAGAAAGTTGCGGTCTTTCCCGCCAACGGAGTCAAAAGAAGAGAAAGGAGAAGAGAAAAAAGGAAAATTGAAATGTAAACTAAGCCCCACATAATTCCTGGTATACCTCTTCAATTTTATCCACCATTACTTCCACCGGAAAGAGTTTTTTAACTAATTTCTGGCCTTCTTTTGCCATAATTATGGATTTCTCTTTATTCCTTAGTGCTTTGATGATGGTGTGTCGCAGATTATCGGTGTCCTTGGCTGGGACCAGATAACCGGTTTTTTCGTTAATTATTATCTCTTTGGCGCCGTCAACGTCAAAGACAACTACCGGTTTTCCCGCGGCTAAACCCTGGGCAACAGTTTTAGGCAGTCCCTCCCTTAAAGAAGTGTGGACCAAAAGGTCAAAGATGGAAATAACCTTCGGAATTTGCTCCGGCGGCAGAAGTCCAGTAAAGATAATCGCATCCTTAAGCCCTAAATTTTCAGCCTTTTTTTCTAAGGTTTGCCGTAAAATTCCTTCTCCCACCAATAATAATTTAACATCAGGAAAAACTTTCTTGATATCTCCTAATATTTCCAGGAGATATTCTTGCCCCTTTAGCGGGAAAAGTCGTCCTACATTGCCGATAACTATGTTATTGACGTCTAAACCCCATCTTTTTCTTTCCTTTTCCGGCTCAATTTGCGGGTTGGTATACTTCTCTACTTCAAAGCCGCTATGGATTACTACAAATTTTTTTTTATTGCCGAGGCGCGCTGCCCATGCCTTTTCCTTCATTATCTTTCCCACGCAGATAATTTTGTCCGTAAAAAGAGAGCAAAACCGCTCTAAATTTACATAAATAAGGTTTAAGACTCTGTTTTGGTGGGGGTGGAAGGGAAGGCCATGAATGGTATGGACAATAATAATTCTTCTCCTGACTAATTTAGTGTGCTGTAACTGAAACAGTTTTCCTGGAGAAAACAGATATTTCAGCGCACTGAGGGTGGGTGAGGGAGAGGCTCCCTCACGTTTGGGGGTTAACAGTCCCCCCCCTTCTTGCTTTCGCAAGAAAGCAGGGGGGACGCCATTAGGGGGCCTGCCCCCTACATGGAAGTGTCGTGTCATGCTTTGCAACATAATATAAAGAAATTTATGGGACACGACACTAGCTGCTATTCTCCCCAGGACTCCGGCTTTGCTGGAATGCGTGTGGATAATGCTATATTTTTCTTTTTTAATGATGAAATATAACTTGATGAAAGCTTTTGTATCTAAGAAAGGGTTAATCTCTCTTCTTAATTCGGGAATAATAAGGACTTTTAACCCCTTTTTTTTGGTTTCCTCGATGAGTGAACCTTCCGGACCAAGTGGGGGACCGGAGATAAGGGTAACGTCATAGCCTTTTTTTTTAAATCCTTCTGCCGTAAAAATAGTATTTTCCTGCGCTCCGCCAATAATCAATCGGGTAATAATATGGCCGATTTTGATTTTCCTCACAATTTCTCATTATAGCATAAAGACCTCGCTGCGTCTAAAAAAATACCTAAAAAATAATCTACCGCGGAGACACAGAGAACTACAAAGAAAAACAATTATATGAATTTTCTTTTTAACTTTCATCCACGAATTAACACGAATGAACACCAAGAAAACAATTATTTAAGAATTAACTAAAATATCTATAGTTCTTATTCGTGTGTTATTGGTGGCTAATTTATTATATGGAATTTCAAAGTTACCCCCACCTCTTTCCTCCCCCCTTGAGGGGGAGGATGTGAGGAGGGGGGGTATAATTCAATACCATAGGAATTTTCTTTTTAACTTTCATCCACGAATTAACACGAATGAACACCAAGAAAACAATTATTTAAGAATTAACTAAAATATCTATAGTTCTTATTCGTGTGCATTCGTGGCTAATTTATTATTTCTGGCTTTGTGTCTTTGTGGCTCTGTGGTGAGAATCTTTTAATCTGTGGTTTCATTTTTTTAATCGGATTACTTTATAAATACGAATCTCGTCTTTCTTTCCCTTTACCCTGATGGGCTCCATTTCCTGGCAATCCGCTAAATCCTTCACCAGAGAATAAGTATTTTTACTGATTACGATTTCTCCCTCGTTGGCAAATTCCTCTAAACGGGCGGCTAAGTTTACCGTATCGCCAATGGCGGTATAGTCCATTCTTTCCGGGGAACCGATGTTGCCAATAATTGCCTCTCCGGAATTAATCGCAATGCCCACTTCTAATTTTCGGCCAATTTCTCCAACCCATTTTTCCTCAATATTTTTTAGTTTTTTCTGAATTTCCAGAGCCGAACGCACTGCCCTCTGCGCATGCTCAGTTTGAGGGATGGGAGCCCCGTAGACCGCCATCACGCAATCCCCGATAAATTTGTCCAGAGTGCCCTGTTCCTTAAAAATTGCTCGGACAATTATGGTTAAAACCTCATTTAAAATCTCTACTACCTTCTCCGGGGGGATACTCTCGGAGATTTTGGTAAATCCTCTGATATCGGCAAAGAGAATAGAAACTACCTTTTTTTCTCCTCCTAAAGTTATCTCGCCGGGTCGGCTTAAGAGTTGGTCAATAAGTTGGGGAGCGGTATAACGGGAGAAAATTGATTTAATCCGCCTTTTTTCCCGGCCCTCTAAAATAAAACGGTAGAAGATAATCGCCAGATAACTAAGGGTAATCACTAAAAGAGGAGAGAAAAGATCAAGGCAGATTCCCAAAGAAACAAAGAGCCCTAAAGCCAGAAGAAAATATCCTGCGATAATAACAAACATTAACAATGCTCCCCGCGGCGCATTTAATTTGGGTATGGCTATCCCCATTAATAGCCCTAAAAAAATAAGGATTAGAAAATTAAGAGATTTTCCGGTCTCCCGGAGGAAATTCTGCTGCAGAATATTAGTAATTATATTGGCTTGAACTCCCACCATAGGGTAGAGGGCAGAAACCGGGGTTGGCCCTAAATCTGTGGTTCCGGTAGCCGTAATCCCAACCAGAATAATCTTATTCTTGAGCTTGCCCAGAGGGATGATCGGCTTTTTCCCCTCCTTAACCTGAAGATAGGATTGGAGAACCTGGACAAAGGAATAGTGAGGGAATTTTTTGATATCTCCGGCAAAGTTAACCAGCATACAGCCTTTTTTATCGATGGGAATCCTGATGCCTTTTAGTTCCACGTATTTTCCCGGAGAAACTTTAATCTCTTGAATCGGAATTCCCAGATAGGAGGCAGTAATTGCCAGACTTAAAGTTGGATAAAGCCGGTCCTGGCAGTGAATAAAGAGCGGAACCCTTCTCCTGATGCCATCGGTATCCGGAGGAAAATTAATCGTTCCGAGGGCTTTTGCCTCTTGAGCGATTGCCTTAAGAGGCAGGGAAGGTTGGGGAGAGGAATAGAATTCTTCAGTCCCGGGAGGTGCGGGAAGAGAAAATTTTCGATAATCTTCCGTGAAAGGGATGCCTTTTGCTCCTTTGGCAAGTTCAAAAAAAAAGCAATGGCAGACATTACCTGCTTCTTTGGTTGCCTCAGCCAGAAGTTGGTCATCTTGAGGATTACCAGGGTCCAGGAAGAGAATGTCAAAACCAATAACCTTTACTTCACACTCTTTAAGGATATGAATAAGAGTAGCGTGGTAATCTCTGCTCCAGGGGAAGCGACCCACTGTTTTGATATCTTCGTCTCCGATGAAAACAATTCCCACATCCTGGCAAACCTTCTGAGAAGGGCGAAATTTGAACCGGTGGTCAAGAGTAGCCAATTCAAAGTTCTTTAAGACTGGTGTGGGAGAAAGAAGGATGAATAAAAAAGAGGCGAAAAGCCCAATGGCAATTCCGATTGTCTGAGACCGGTTCTTTAATTTAAGAAATTTCAAGGTTTAACTTGATTACAATAAGAATTTCCTTTTAAAACACTCTACCACGAAATCACGAAATAAAGAAGACACGAAAGAAAATAGCAACCACGATATTATCTCTAATTACACGAATTAAAAAACAGCATTCACCACAGAGGCACAGAGACACAAAGTTCACCAAGAATTATAAATAAATTTTTCTTGGTTATTCTTCGTGCCT
>Ga0210030_1001268_pt1 | contig 18110 bp, 16 predicted proteins | sample CryGeymeta201523_FD_183986 | JGI IMG/M metagenome (GOLD analysis project Ga0210030, IMG submission 183986) | Groundwater microbial communities from Crystal Geyser aquifers in Utah, USA - Crystal Geyser metaG 2015-23 (SPAdes) (version 2) | ecosystem: Environmental > Aquatic > Deep subsurface >...
GCTTTCTGGTGGTGGCGCTGCCCATGACCGACGAGATTGGTTTTGCTGCGGTCGCCGCGTTTGTCGCCTGGCATGTATGGCGCAGCCGCAGCGCATGAGCGCACTGGTTTTGGTGGAAATATCTGACACCCGTAGCTTTGTACGTAGGGCGGACTTCAGTCCGCCGTGGTCGACTGAAGTCGACCCTGCAAGCATCTACAGCATCACCACCTTAGCGCCTTTGCGGTGTCTATGAGCGCGCTGGGCGTTTGTCTGAGCTTGGCGGCGGCACTGCAAGGCACACCGGCCGTGTTTGTGCCGGGGACGCAGTTCACCCTGGCGTGGACGCATTCGATTGAGAAAGTACGCTGGGAAGAAGACTACCGCGTTGAATTGGACCCGCTTACCCAACTGCCAGTGCTGCACGCCACCGCTGCGCGCATCAAGGGTTCTGCTGCCGGCATGGAGCCGCCGCCCGATGCGGTGCTGCACAACGGATGGTACAGCTATAAACCCTCGCAACAAATCGTCACCGAGTTGCGGCTGACGCGCTCCGAATTCACCGCAGACTACGACTGGTGCGTCGCCGGGCGCTGCCAATCCATGTCAAATTTAATAGCTAGTGATACAGGTATTACAAGGGCTAGAGCCTGTTTTTATCCATAAATTTGGCGGGTTCAGCCCCACAAATCCAGCGGCGGGTCGGTCACCACGGCGCGCAAAATGTCCGAGCGCGAGATGAAGCCGATCACCGCACCGGTGTCGTCGGCCACCGGCAGACCAGGCAGTCCGGTATCGAGCAGCGCACGCGCCACCCGGCGAATGTCAGAGTCTGGCGCCACGCTGGGCACCGGTGTCACCATGATGGATTGCACGCTTTGCTGCATCAGCGCCTGCCAGACCAGGGCATGCGTCTCTGGTGTGGGCAGGTGATCGGGTGACAGCAGGTCAGCGCGCGTGAGCAAGCCGACCAGGTGGCCGCCCGCATCAAGCACCGGTGCCTGGCCCAATGACTTTTCGCTGAGCACTTGCCAGGCTTGCAACACGGTGGCGCTGTCGCTGAGGGTGACGGGCGGCTGGCTCAGCACGTCACGCACAAGGCTTAAGGGGCGGCGCGTGGTGCTGCCAGCATCGGCCTGCGCGTAGGCCACCAGCGGGCTGCGGCGCGTGTCATCCTGCCCCGATGCCCTGGACAAACGGGTGGCCTCAGACTCCACATAAGCGCCCGACGACTCGGCCAGCGCGTCACGCCCTTCACGGCCCACAGGCAACACACGGCGCGCTCGGGTGAGCGCGTCCACGCCGCCCACCTGACGCAATTGCTCCAGGCTGCCGCGAAACACGCGCCCCTGCACGCCGTAAACCGAGAACATGGTGTGTTTGCCTCCTGTGCTGCTGCCAGCACGTCACCGTAACAGTCGCCGCGACCGGCGTCAATGGTTCATCCTGTCGGCCGCTCTTATGACCTTATCGACTGTTTGCGCGGCAGACTTGACCCCGGTAGACCCGGCAACGGTGTCCGCCAGTCACGCCTTGGGCAAAAACAGTGCCTGCAAGTCGTTTAAGAAGTCAAAGCCGCGCGCAGTCGGCTGGGCGTGCGTCAAGCTGCGCTGCAGCAAACCCTGGTGCTCGGCAGCGTCCAGCGCAGCGGCGATGGCGTTCAGCCCCAGGCCGGTGCGATCGGCAAATTGTTGCAATTCAAAGCCATCGGCCAGTCGCAGCGCGTTGAGCATGAACTCGAACGGCAAGTCGGCGCGGCTGACCTCGTTTTCCTGCGCCAGCGCGTTGCCGGCCAGCGCCTGTGTCATGTACCGTGCCGGGTCGCGCAGGCGCACCTGGCGCAGCACGCGGTGGGCAAAGCTGAGCTTGCTGTGCGCGCCCGCGCCAATGCCAAGGTAGTCACCAAACTGCCAGTAGTTGAGGTTGTGCTGACAGGTGTGACCGGTGCGGGCGTAGGCCGAGACCTCGTAGCGCTGCATGCCGTCTTGGCCCGTCAGCTCGGTGATCAAGTCCAGCATATCGGCAGCCAGGTCGTCGTCAACCGGGGCCGGCGGGTGCTTGGCGAAGAAGGTGTTGGACTCGATGGTGAGGTGGTAGATCGACAGGTGCGGCGGCTTGAAGCGCAACGCGGTGGCCACGTCCTGGCGCACATCATCCAGCGTTTGCCCGGGCAGCGCGTACATCAGGTCCAGATTGAACGTATCAAAATAAGTAGCAGCTTCTGCAAGCGCATCAAGGGCTTGAGCCCGATCATGCACACGACCCAGCACTTGCAGAAAAGCGTCGTTGAAGCTTTGCACCCCGACCGACAGGCGGGTGACACCGGCGGCACGGTAGGCCCTGAAGCGGTCTTTCTCGAAGGTGCCGGGATTGGCCTCCAGCGTAATTTCAGCATTGGCTGCCAGCTTGACGCGCGCGCGCACACCGCCGATCAGTTGGTCAATGGCCTGTGGTGAAAACAGGCTGGGCGTGCCACCGCCAATGAACACGGTTTGCACGCTGCGGCCCCAGATGAGCGGCAAGGCCGCTTCCAGGTCGGCCAGCAGCGCATTCAGGTAGGGCTGCTCAGGCAGTTCCGCCGCGCGCATCTCGTGCGAGTTGAAGTCGCAGTAGGGACACTTTTTCAGGCACCAGGGCAGGTGAATGTAGAGCGACAGGGGTGGCAGGGTTTGCAGTTGCAGCGTGCCGGGGCGCATGTAGTGCTGGATGTCTCGCGGCTGCACTGGGGTGTCGATTGCCCCTGACGCGGGGTGGATAGGGATCATGGATTGACCAAACCGCTCAGAAAGCTCGGGCAGGATGCACCAGACACGCCTTGGTTGCGCCCCGCGCGGCAGCCGGTGGGGGTGCCCGCCTCATACTGGGGTACCAGAAATCGGCGGTCACCCCCACCGGCTGCCACGCGAGTCCGTTGCTTCGCCGGCGTCAGAATACCGAATACCAACAACTCCCCTTGGTTGCCCCGTGCTGACTGCGCTGAAGCGTCCAGCGAGGCAAGCCCATTGGGCGGTTGACGATTTCTGGTACTCCAGCATGAGGAGACCGCCCAAAGGGCTTGCCTCGCGGGTACGACCAAAGCAGCTTCTTGCCACGCAATAGACAAGAGCCTCACAACCACCGCTCACGCATCAGCGCCACCATGGCTGCGGCCGAGCGACCCCGGTGGCTGTTGGCGTTTTTGACCTCAATCGGCAATTGCGCAAAGGTCTTGCCAAATTCGGGGATAAACATCACCGGGTCAAAGCCAAAGCCATTGCTGCCAAGGCGTTCACGCGCAATTTCGCCCACCACCCGGCCCACCGCCACCAATGGTTCGGGGTCTTGCGGGCTACGCACCGCCACCAACGTGCTGACCATCGCCGCACGGCGGTTGTCAACACCTTGCATCTGCTGCAACAGCGCCGTCACGTTGTTGTCGTCGCTCTTGGGGTAACCAACCTGCGTGGCGTAAAAAGCGGTTTGCACGCCCGGCAGGCCACCAAACGCATCGACGCACAGCCCCGCATCGTCGGCCACCGCAGGCAGGCCGCTGTGCTGCGACGCATGGCGCGCCTTGGCCAGCGCGTTCTCGATGAAGGTATGAAACGGCTCGGGCGCCTCAGGGATGCCCAGGCTGCCTTGCGTGATGAGTTCCACGCCCAGCGTGGCGAACATGGCTTGCAGTTCGAACAGCTTGCCAGGGTTGTTCGACGCCAACACAATTTTCATGACAAATATGCCTCTAGCCCATAGAGAATAAGCGCAAGCAGCTATGCCTGTGATAGCGACTGCTGTTGCAGCAGAAGCAGCTCGGCGATGCCTTTGTCGGCCAGCGCCAGCAGCGCGTCCATCTCGGCGCGGGTAAAGGCCGCGCCTTCGGCCGTGCCCTGCACTTCCACATAGTGACCCGCACCAGTCATCACCACGTTCATGTCGGTATCACACGCGGAGTCTTCCACATACTCCAGGTCGAGCAGCGGCGTGCCCTGCACGATGCCCACCGAGATGGCGGCCACCGCGTTCAGGATGGGCGACTGCGTGATCTTGCCCTGCGCGATGAGCCAGTTGACCGCGTCTTGCGCCGCCACAAAGGCTCCGGTGATGGCCGCCGTGCGGGTGCCACCATCGGCCTGCAATACATCGCAGTCAAGCTGGAGGGTGCGCTCGCCCAGCGCCTTCAGGTCAAACACGCTGCGCAGCGCGCGGCCAATCAGGCGCTGGATTTCTTGCGTGCGCCCGGTCTGCTTGCCGCGCGCGGCTTCGCGGTCGCTGCGGCTGTGGGTGGCGCGCGGCAGCATGCCATATTCGGCGGTGACCCAGCCTTCGCCGCTGCCTTTTTTGTGCGGCGGCACTTTCTCCAGCACCGACGCGTTGCACAACACCTTGGTGTTGCCAAACTCTATCAACACCGAGCCTTCGGCGTGCACGGTGTAGTGACGGGTGATGCGCACCGGGCGCAGGGCGTCAAAGGCGCGGGCGCCAGTGCGGACAAATTCATTCATGCGCATCCTTGGTTGGCACAGAGCATCAGGCGATTTTTTTGATCGAACGACGAATGGCCTCGTTGATCTCGGCGATCGAGCGTTCGATGGCAGCGTCGTCCAGCTCGCCTTGTTCGGCCTCGGCGTCGATCCAGCCCAACTGCACCGTCGATGCAAAAAATTCGCCGTTGACCGCTTCATTACTGACGTTACCTTGCAACGAATCGTCCACGTCGGGCGTCTCCCATTGCATGGCAATGCAGGTCACGTTGTCCGATGAAGCACCGGCCAGGCGCAAGGCCCTTTCCACCATATCGGGCACCGCCTCGTCAACCGGTTTGTTGCCCAGTTCATCAATGATGTCATCCTCTGAAATTGAGGACCAGAGGCCATCCGAGCACAACATGACGCGGTCGCCCTGCTGCAGCGTCAATGGCCCGACGATCGAAAAAACCGGTTTGGTGGGCGAGCCCAAGCAGGTAAAAAGCACATTGCGGTTGGACATCTCGGCGGTGCCGGGCGCGGCTTTCTTTCCGATTTGTTGCTCCATCACCGAATGGTCGCGGGTGCGCGTCAGGACGCGGCCGTGGCGCAGCAAATACAAGCGCGAGTCACCACAATGGGTCCAGCTGATCGCACCGCCTTGCACCACCGCCAGCACAATGGTGGTGCGCGGCGAATCGAGCATGGCCTGGTCCAGGCCATAGCGCAAAATCTGCCGGTGTGCCGCCAGCACCGCGTTATTCAAAAAAGCATGAACGTCGGGCAACTCGGGTTTGGCTTCTTTCTGGAACAGCGTGGCCACACTTTGCAGCGCCATTTGCGCTGCCACTTCACCGTCAGGGTGGCCACCCATACCGTCGGCCAGCACAAAGACCGCCGACGCCCTGGTGTAGCAGTAGCCCATGCGGTCTTCGTTGTTCTTGCGGCCACCTTTACGGCTAACCTGAAACACAGAAAATTTCATGCTATTTGTGGTTCAGATCGGTGGCCTTGAGTACCGTCTTCTTGGTGCCAGAGACCATCGTGCCGATCTGCATGCGCACCTTTTCACCCACGCTCAGGCGCGTGTAGCGCCGCTCGCTCAGGCTGTTGAGTTCTTTTTGTAAGGCAAACACGGATTGCGGCCGCGACAAGGGATCCAGCGCCATGCACCACTGCACAACCTCAAGCAAATTGTCGGAGTACACCCCTTGCAAACGCTTGAACGACTGCACCATGGGGTCATCGGCCTTGCGCTGCGGCGCTTCGCTGGGCGGGTAGCCGTGCATGCAGGCAAACATGCACGCACCGATCGCGTAGATATCGGTCCAAGGGCCCATGGTGCTGTCACGCCGGTACATTTCGGGCGCTGCAAAACCGGGCGTGTACATTGGGCGGATGAAATTGCCCTCTTTGCTCAGGACCTCACGCGCTGCGCCAAAGTCAATCAGCACCGCTGTGTCGTCGTTGGTGATAAAGATATTGGCCGGCTTGATGTCCAGGTGCAGCATCTTGTGCTGATGCACGATGCGCAGACCACGCAGGATTTCTTCAAACAGCGAGCGGATCGTTGACTCGCGAAACACCTTGGGTTGTTTGAGGTCGCGCGCCAGCACAATGAAATCCTGCAGGCTCGCACCCTCCAGATAATTCATCACCATGTAAACGGTTTCGTTTTCGCGGAAGAAATTCATCACACTCACCACCGATGAGTGAGAGATTTGCGCCAACGACCGGCCTTCTTCAAAAAAACTTTTGAGACCCAGCCGATAAAGCGACAGTTTTTCGGGCTCGACCTGCGGCGTTAGGGCACCGGGTTCGCGCTTCGCCAAGGTCGCAGGAAGATACTCTTTGATGGCCACTTGTTGGCCGTCTTCACCACAGGCTTGATAAACCACACCAAAGCCGCCGGCGGCGACCCGACGCACGATGCGATAGCCCCCGATCTGGACACCTGGCGGCAACGGGGAAGGTTTGACCTTTGACATAATTTCAATCGGGAAAACGCTCGGCGCGCGAGAATCGGGTTATTCTTGAAGACAACAAATTGGAAATCACACCCTCATGTCAGTTTACAGCATGACTGGTTATGCCAGCGCCCAAAGCCAACCTCACCACAAGGCCAACAGCGAAGAATCACAAATTGTTTCAAATGACCGGCTCGGAATTGAAATCCGTTCCGTCAACAGCCGTTTTCTCGATCTGACTTTTCGCCTGCCAGAGGAACTGCGCTCGTGCGAGCCCGCCCTGCGCGAGAAGCTCTCGGCCAAACTCAAGCGCGGCAAGATCGAGCTGCGCGCATCGATCGAAAGCGGCAATGCCGGGCTGCCCGGTGAACCGTCCACCCGCTTGCTGCAACGCTTGAACGCGGTTCAGGATAACGTCAAGGCGTGGCTGCCAAGCGCTGCCGTGCTGAGTGTGGCTGACGTGATTCGCCTGGCCGGCGACCAAAGCGGCCCCGCCAGCCAATGGCAAAAGCAATTGCTCAGCATCACCGATCAGGCACTCAAGGCCTTGCTGTCAGCGCGCGAGCGCGAGGGCGCGCGGCTGGCCGTCATGCTACAAGAACGCGTTACCCAGTTGCGCGCGCTGGCGCAGCAAGCCGGGCCACTGATCCCGCAACTGGTGGCGCAACAACGTCAGCGCTTTCTGGACCGCTGGAACGAAGCCATGAACCTGGCCGAGGACAGCGCCGCCACCGAGGCAGCGCAAGATCGGGCGTTGACCGAAGCTACCGCCTTTGCCATTCGCATTGACGTCGCCGAAGAGCTGACACGGTTGGCCTCACACCTGGATGAAATCGAGCGTCTGACCCACAAGGGAGGCGAAATCGGCAAGCGGCTCGACTTTTTGATTCAGGAACTGCACCGCGAAGCCAATACGCTCGGGTCAAAATCGGCAGCGCTGGAACTTACCCACATTTCTGTGGACATGAAGGTGCTGATCGAGCAAATGCGAGAACAGGTGCAGAACATAGAATAATTGCCATGACCATGGACTACCCCGGTAATTTGTACGTTGTCGCCGCGCCCAGCGGTGCCGGTAAATCGAGTCTGGTCAAGGCGCTGATGGAACTCGACTCGCAAGTGCAGCCATCGGTATCGCACACCACACGTGCACCACGCGGCCAGGAAAAACATGGGCGCGAGTATTTTTTTGTCTCGGCGGCCGAGTTCGACGCAATGATCCAGGCCGACGCCTTTGTCGAATGGGCCAACGTGCACAACCATCGCTATGGCACCTCCAAAAAAGCCATTGAAGAGCGCATGACCCAGGGCGCAGACGTCATTCTTGAAATCGACTTCCAGGGCGCGTTGCAGATCAAAAAGATTTTCAGTAACGCGGTCACTATTTTCATCTTGCCACCCAGTTGGGAGGAACTGCGCTCGCGTCTGGAGCGCCGGGGCGAAGACACAGCGGCGGTCATTGAAGTCCGGCTGCAAAACGCAGCAAAAGAGATGGCCCACGTCAGCCAGTTTGACTTCGTTATAATCAATGAGTTGTTCGATCGGGCTCTTTTTGATATGAAGTCAATCGTCCATTCGCAACGGCTCAAGTACCTTTCGCAGCGCCGCGCAAGGGCAGAAACATTCAAAGCACTGCATATTTCCTAGTGCATCCATCTGGTTTTTGGAGAACTCATGGCCCGTATTACCGTTGAAGACTGCCTGGTGCAGATTCCAAACCGTTTCCAGCTTGTGTTGGCTGCCTCTTACCGGGCGCGCATGCTCAGCCACGGCCATACGCCCAAGGTCGAAAGCAAGAACAAACCGGGTGTAACGGCACTGCGTGAAATCGCGGCGGGCAAAATCGGCGTTGAAATGCTGAAAAAAGTGCCTCTCTGACCAACACCAATATCCTTTGCAAAGCACCGCGCTGCGGTGCTTTTTTGTTGCTGGGACGCTTTGGTCGCCAAGCGCGCGCTATATTCCATGGAATGAGCGCACCACGCAAGTCCGGCACCGCAGCAGCCCCATCCGACGGCCAAGAGCCCAGTGCGGCTGAAGTCAACGCTGCGGCCGCCAGTTTTGCGGCCCTCACCGGCAAACTGGGCTACCTTAACGCCACCGATTTGGGCAATGTTCGCCTGGCCTACCGCTTCGCCGATCAGGCGCACCTGGGCCAGCTTAGAAACAGCGGTGAGCCCTACATCACACACCCGATCGCGGTGGCGTCGCAATGCGCTGAATGGAAACTCGACGCCCAGGCACTGATGGCAGCGCTGCTGCACGACGCCATCGAAGACTGTGGCATCACCAAAACCGACCTGATTGAGCGCTTTGGCACGCCGGTGGCCGAACTGGTTGACGGACTGACCAAACTGGAAAAGCTCCAATTCAATACCCGAGAAGAAAACCAGGCGGAATCGTTTCGAAAAATGCTGCTGGCGATGGCACGTGACGTGCGTGTCATTCTGATCAAACTGGCCGACCGCACGCATAACATGCGCACGTTGTCTGACGCGCCGCGGGCGAAGTGGAAACGCATTTCGTCCGAAACCCTGGATGTCTACGCCCCCATTGCCTACCGGCTAGGTCTGAACCAGACTTACCGCGAGTTGCAAGACTTGTCGTTCAAGTACCTGCGCCCCTGGCGCTACAGCATTTTGTCAAAGGCTGTAGCCAAGGCGCGCAGCAGGCGCCGTGATCTGATCCAAAAGGTGCAGACTGACCTGGAAGCGGCCTATACCCGCCACAGCCTCGAGGTGCGTATCGCCGGGCGCGAAAAGACGCTGTATTCCATCTACAAAAAGATGGATGAAAAAAATCTGAGCTTTGCCCAGGTGACGGACATCTACGGTTTTCGCATCATTGTGCGCAACCTGATCGACTGTTACACCGCGCTAGGCGTGCTGCATCAGCTCTACAAGCCGGTGCCGGGCAAATTCAAAGACCACATTGCCATCAGCAAGATCAATGGCTACCAGTCGCTGCACACCACACTGGTCGGGCCATCAGGCATCAACGTCGAATTTCAGGTGCGCACCGAGGCCATGCATCTGGTGGCCGAGACCGGCATCGCCTCGCATTGGCTGTACAAAGAAGAGTCACCCAATAACGTTAGCCAGCATGACCGCATGGGGTCTCAATGGTTGCAGTCGCTACTGGAAATACAGGACGAAACACGGGACGCCACCGAATTTTGGGACCATGTCAAGGTCGACTTGTTCCCAGATGCCGTCTATGTATTCACCCCAAAAAGTCAGATCATGGCCATGCCACGGGGTGCAACAGTGGTGGACTTTGCGTACGCCATTCACAGCAACGTGGGCGATCACACGCAGGCGGCCACGGTCAACAACGAGCAGGTACCGCTGCGGACTGAAGTGAAGAATGGCGACGTCGTTGAGATCATCACCTCGCCCGAATCCAACCCCAATCCGGCTTGGCTGGGCTTTGTGCGCACGGCACGCGCCAGATCCAAGATACGTCAATACCTCAAGACACTGGAGCTGACCGAATCCGAACACCTGGGCGAAAAAATGCTGCGTCAAGCCCTGCGCTCGGAGGGTATTGAGAACATGCCCGACCAAAGTGGGCCTCATGCTGTGGTCTGGGACAAATTGCTACGTTTCAGCGGTAATCGAACCCGCCCCGAATTGATGACCGACATCGGTCTGGGTAAACGCATCGCCAGCATTGTGGCCAAGCGAATGATGGCCTTGCTGGCCGACACCGGTGAAAAGCCTGACGCACTGCTGCTCACACGCGAGCGCTTTGTTGTCGGTGAAAACGTGTCCCAAAGCAGCGTTTCAATTGACGGCAGCGAAAACACCTCAGTTCAGTTCGGCAAGTGTTGTCGTCCCGTGCCGGGCGACCCTATTGTGGGTTACCTAGGCCGAGGCGAGGGCCTCACCATCCACGCCAGTGATTGCCAGGTCGCCAAAAAACTGCAATACAAAGACACTGAGCGATTTATTGACGTCGAATGGTCTGACGAGCCTGTGCGGTCATTCGAAACCGGTATCGTCGTCACGGTACAAAACGGCAAAGGGGTGCTGGCGCAGGTGGCCAGCGCACTGGCAGTTGCCGAAGCCGACATCACGCAAATTGACATGACGGATGCATCCCCGAACGGCGTGATGGACTTGCGCTTTGTGATCGGCGTGCGCGACCTGGGGCAGCTGGAGGCCGTGTTCAAGAACCTGCGTCGCACCGCATCGGTATTGCGGGTGCAGCGATCAAAAGACGCTTCGTGAAGCCACCCAAGAAAAAAGGACTTACACCCTCTCGGGTGTAAGTCCTTGTTCTATATGGTGCGGCTGGCAGGAATTGAACCCACGACCCCTTGGTTCGTAGCCAAGTACTCTATCCAACTGAGCTACAGCCGCCAAGCTGCGAAGTATAGCAAGATTTTTAGTGGTAGGGCGTCACAGACTTGAACTGTGGACCAAAGGATTATGAGTCCTCTGCTCTAACCAACTGAGCTAACGCCCCAACCGAGCGGCGGATTGTAGGGCTTACTTGCGGTGGCTCAGTGCATTGCTGACCAGCTTGGACGTGATGTCAACGATCTGGATCATGCGGTCATAGGCCATGCGAGTGGGCCCGACGACGCCCAAGGTGCCAACAATTTGGCCGTCCACCTCATACGGTGCGCTGACGATCGACAAATCCTCAAAAGGCACTACCTGGCTTTCGCCCCCAATGAAAATACGCACACCCTCGGCACGCCCGGTCACGTCTAGCAAGCGCATCAACTGCGCTTTTTGCTCAAACAGTTCAAAAGCGCGGCGCAAATGTCCCATATCGTTGGCAAAGTCGCTCACCGACAGGAGATTTTTTTCGCCAGAGATGACGACCTCGTCCTGTTTTTCAGCCAACACCTCGGAATTGGCCGCCACCGCTGCGTTCATCAGACTGGCAATTTCAGCGCGCAACGAATCCACCTCGGTTTTCAGACGTTCACGCACCTGCTCGATGTCGAGTCCGACGTAATGGGTGTTCAAAAAATTGGCTGCTTCAACCAGTTGCAGCTGTTCGTAGTCGACTTCGGTGAAGATCACCCGGTTTTGTACGTCGCCTTCGGGCGAGACGATGATCACCAGCACCCGGCGCTCCGACAAACGCAAGAACTCAATATGTCTAAAAATGGAATTGTGTCGTGGCGCCACAACCACGCCGACAAACTGCGACAGGTTGGACAACAAGTTGGCCGCGTTAGCCAACACTTTTTGCGGTTGGTCATGTGCCAGCCTGTGCTCCGGAATCGCGCCGCGCTGCACGGTGAGCATGGTGTCGACAAAGAGACGGTAGCCGCGCGCCGTCGGAATACGCCCGGCAGAAGTATGTGGACTGACGATCAGCCCCAAATCCTCGAGGTCAGACATCACATTACGGATGGTGGCAGGCGAGAGTTCCAACCCGGAGGCTTTGGACAACGTGCGTGACCCCACCGGTTGTCCGTCGGCGATGTAGCGCTCAACCAGCGCCTTTAACAACAACTTGGCACGTTCATCAAGCATCAAACCATTTTAGTGATGTAATTTGTTCATGAAGTCGAAATTTCAACTCGTTGCGCTGATTGGCAAATACCAGACCTTTTTCAGCAACGCAACCGTGGCCCTGTCCCGCGAGGCGCTGGGCGCTGTGGCTGATTTTCTGCACAGCCAGGGCTGCGATGTCGTGCTTGAGAAGGACACCGCACGCAGCATGGGTCTGACTGGCTATACCCAACTGTCGGTGGCACAAATTGGCGAACAGTGCGACCTGGGACTGGTGGTGGGAGGCGATGGAACCATGTTGGGCATTGGCCGACAAATGGCCGCTTATGGTGTGCCCCTTATTGGCATCAACCAAGGCCGACTGGGTTTCATTACCGACGTCCCTTACCAGGGGTTTGCTTCAACCCTGGAACCGATGCTGCAAGGTGAATACGTCGAGGATCACCGCAGCCTGATGAACGCCAGGGTGCTGCGCGGCGGCGACTGTGTCTACACCGCAATGGCAATGAACGACGTGGTACTCAACCGGGGCGCCACATCTGGCATGGTCGAACTGCGCGTGGAAGTTGACGGCCACTTTGTCGCCAACCAGCGTGCTGACGGCCTGATCATTGCCACACCCACGGGCTCCACAGCCTATGCGCTGTCGGCCGGTGGCCCGTTGCTGCACCCCTCGATCCCGGGATGGGTGATGGTGCCAATTGCCCCGCATACCTTGTCAAACCGGCCCATCGTTTTGGCCAACACGTCCGAAATCGCCATCGAATTGGTTGCCGGTCGCGACGCCAGTGCCAGTTTTGACATGCAGTCACTGGCCTCACTGATGCACGGTGACCGAATCGAAGTGACCCGCTCCCAACACCACGTGCGCTTTTTGCATCCCCGTGGCTGGTCTTACTTTGATACCTTGCGCGAAAAATTGCACTGGAACGAAGGAGTAGCACCATCGTGAGTCTCAAACGCATTGTCTTGCGCGACTTTGTGATCGTACATGAGCTTGAACTGGATTTGGCCGGCGGCTTTACCGTGCTCACTGGCGAAACGGGTGCGGGCAAGTCTATTTTGATCGACGCGTTGCAGTTAGCCACCGGCGGCCGGGCCGACGTCGACCTGATTCGCGAGGGCGCAAACCGCACCGACGTCAGTGCAGAGTTTGAAACAACCCCAGAGATTTTCGCCTGGCTCGACGAAGCGGGCTTTGACAAGGGCGCTGACCTGCTGCTGCGTCGCACCATTGATCAGCAAGGTAAAAGCCGCGCCTGGATCAACGGCAGCCCTGCGACCGCAACCCAGCTGCGTTTTTTGGGCGAACAATTGCTCGACATTCACGGTCAACACGCCTGGCAGAGCCTGACCCGCCCAGACGCGGTGCGCGCACTGCTGGACGCCTACGCCCAGGTGTCCCCAGTAGCGGTGAGCGCCTGCTGGCACCACTGGCGCCAGACGCAGGAACAACTCATACAGGCGCGCACCTCACAGCAAAATCTGCAAAACGAGCGCGAGCGCCTGAACTGGCAAATCGCCGAGCTCGAGAAACTGGCGCCGGCACAAGACGAGTGGCCCGCCCTCAACGCAGAACATACCCGCCTGTCGCACGCCCAAGCGCTGCTGGAAGCAGCAGCGGCGGCGCTGGCGGCCCTGGAACAAGACGAGTCGAGCGCCAGCTCACAGCTCGGTAGCGCCGTCGATTTACTTCACAAACAAGAGCACATTGAGCCTGTATTTAAAGGGATAGCGGGTGTTTTGACGTCAAGCTTGGCACAATTGGAAGACGCCGCGCACAGCCTGCGCTCGTATTTGCGCAAAACCGAACTCGACCCCCAGCGCCTGCAGTCGCTGGACGAACGTCTGGGGCTGTGGCTGTCACTGGCACGCCGCCACAAACACCAACCCGAGGAGCTTTTCTCCTTGTTGGCAAGCTGGAAGCAGCAATTGCAGGCGCTGGACGCCGCCAGCGATCTCGACGCACTGGCGGCCGACGTGGCCACAGCCTGGCAGGCTTACTCAACCGAGGCCGCCAAATTGTCACGCGCACGTGCGTCTGCGGCGCCACGCCTGGCAAAAATCATCACGGAGACGATGCAGGGGCTGGGAATGCCGGGTGGGCAGTTTCAGGTGCAGATTACACAGACCGCTGAACCGATGCAGTTTGGTCTGGACGATGTCAACTTTCTGGTGGCGGGGCACGCCGGCAGCACGCCGCGGCCGGTCAACAAAGTGGCATCGGGCGGCGAGCTCTCGCGGCTGGCACTGGCCATTGCGGTGACCACCAGCCGGTTGGGCACGGCGCAAACGCTGATTTTTGACGAGGTGGACGCCGGCGTCGGCGGTGCCGTGGCCGAGACTGTTGGCAGACTTATGCGCCAATTGGGAGGCGACCGGCAGGTGCTGGCAGTCACACATCTACCGCAGGTGGCTGCTTGTGCCAATCAGCATTGGGTGGTGCGCAAGCAGCGCTCGGGTGAGACCACCGTCAGCTCGGTCGCTGTCGTGCATGGCGAGGAGCGCGTCAACGAACTGGCGCGCATGCTCGGCGGCGAACGCATCATGGCCAGCACGCTCACCCACGCGCGCGACCTGCTGCAAACACAGGCGGGTTGACATGGCCACTAGCAAACATGATGTCCAAATTGTCTTGATCACCGGCATGTCTGGCTCCGGCAAGTCGGTGGCGCTGCACGCGCTGGAAGACCTTGGTTTCTATTGCGTCGATAACCTGCCGCCCGAATTGCTGCTGCCGCTGGTCAAGCTGGAGCGCGACTTTTATACCAAGCGCCTGGCCATCGCCATCGACGTGCGCAGCGCCAGTTCGCTGCCATTGGTGCCTGAACAACTGCAACAGCTCAAGGCAAAAGGCTACCAAGTCGATTCAATCTTTCTGGACGCCACCGCAGACACCTTGATACGCCGCTTTTCTGAAACCCGGCGTCGCCATCCGCTGTCACAAGCCATTCAACCCGACGCGGCCAGCGACGAGCGCCACGCCTTGACCGAGGCGATCGAGCTTGAGCGCCGCCTGCTCAGTGACCTACGCATGCAATCGCATGTGATTGATTCAAGCATGATCCGCCCAACGCAGCTGCAAAGTTATGTGAAAGCATTTATTGGCGCACCGGGCGAGCAGATGACACTTGTTTTTGAGTCGTTTGCCTTCAAGCGCGGCCTGCCCAGTGACGCCGATTTTGTTTTCGACGTGCGCATGTTGCCCAACCCGCATTACGAACCCGAACTGCGTCCCCTGACCGGACGCGATTCTCCGGTCATTGATTTCTTGCAACAGCAGCCCGACGTCGGGCGCATGCTGGAACACATAGGGAATTTTCTGGACGAATGGTTGCAGGCTCTTTCTCAAAACCACCGCAGCTACGTGACAGTGGCCATCGGTTGTACCGGCGGTCAGCACCGCTCAGTCTATTTTGTCGAACAACTCAGTCTGCGCTTCAAACAACTGTGGGCCACACTCAAACGCCATCGTGAAATTGACGGCGGCTGAGGCTTACCCGGCACCCGCAAGCAATTTTCTGATCGGCGCGGGCAAACCCAGCTTTGGCCATTGCGGGGCGTCAAACCAACGTCCAGAACCGGTGAGCGCCGACTGCCGTGGCAAAACAACGTGAACTGGATGCAGATGCAAGTCCTTGTGGGTCAGCACGTGTTTGAAAGCAGGCAAATCTTGCACCTGCCTGGCCAGTGCCGCAGGCAATGCGACCAGCAAATCCGAACGACTGGAAAAAAGGTCAAAGCAGTACAGCCCGGCCCACACGCCGGGCGTCGGTCGCTGGCTCAGCCACACCGCGCCATCCGTGGACCGCGCCCAGAGCAACCAGATCGACTCGGCGCTGCGCTTGAGCTTGCGCGACTTGACGGGAAAGTTTTCAGGGCACTTCAAGGCAGCGGCGCGGCACTGCGGCTGCAACGGGCACTGTGTGCAGCGAGGATTTTTCGCGGTACAGACCGTCGCGCCGAGGTCCATAACCGCTTGGGTGTAACGCGGCATGGACTGCGGCAAATCGGTCGTGGGCAACAACGCTGTCGCACATTGCCGCAAAGCGCGTTCGTTGGCCGCCAACGCCAGGTCAGCGTCAAAACCCAGGTAGCGTGTCAGTACCCGTTTGACATTGCCATCCAGGATGGCGACCCGCTCACCAAAGCAGATGGCGGCCACCGCTGCAGCGGTCGACGCGCCGATACCGGGCAGCGCCTCCAGCTGCACTGCCGTCTGCGGAAACTGTCCGCCAAACGCGCTGACCACCTGCTGTGCACATCGGTGCAAATTGCGCGCCCGGCTGTAGTAACCCAACCCGCTCCACAGAGCCAAGACATCGTCGAAAGACGCTTCAGCCAGCGCGCAAACTTCAGGGAAACGCGTCAAAAAACGTTCAAAATAAGACCGTACGGTGGCCACTTGGGTCTGCTGCAACATGATCTCTGAAAGCCAGACTTGGTAGGGGTCACGCGTGCCCTGCCATGGCAGATCATGGCGACCGTGGCATAGCTGCCACTGCACCAGCGTCTGTGCAAATATATCGCTGATGCCGCGTGTGGGCAATCTAACGCTCATCCAGCGCCAAACCAAAGCGTTCAGGTTTGGTCATCTGCATCAGCGAATCAGTCAATTCGACCAATTTAAGCTCAACCTGGTCGACTTCAGCGCTGCGCAGATTGACTTCGGCAATACGCTCGTCCAAACCGTTGGATGCATCGGCAATGCGGTCGATCGCCTCGAGTCGCCGGACAAAGTTTTTACGCCGTTCGCGCAACTGCAAATCCAGCTGGGCCGCAGCCGATTTGCTCCAAGCTTCAATATCGCCTAAAACCGTCTCATTGACATTCCTGAGGCGATTCGACAACGCCCGTACCAAACGGTCGGCAAATGCGGGTTGCGCCAGTCTGAATGCGTTGCCCAGACCGAGGTACTGCACATGGCTGCGTTCGATCAGATCAAGATCGGCCAGATAAGGGTCGATGAGTGGTTCGTCGGGCACCTGTAGTGAAAAACCGTACTCGGTGTTGAGCTGCAAAAACATCGCCGCCAGCATGGCGTGAATTTCCATTCCTTTGACCTGTACCTGTTTGAGATTGGCCCGCAAATGTTCAAAGGTTTCACCATACAAGCGCTTGATACCAACCTTGAAGCCCTTTTGCTTGAGGGCATCAGACAAATGCGCCATTTCGGTCTTGAGCTTGACCGAACCGAGCAACGCAAATATTTCCCGCATCAGTTTCAAGTGAACCGATCGCACCGCATGGATCTTGACGCCAGCGGCATCAAAGTCAGCCTGCTCCTGCGCCACCCGCGAGCGCATGTTGCGGATCACTGGGGAATTCTTGCCCTGCAAGCCCTTGAGCTCAAACAACTGCTCCACCAGATCGCGGCGGCGAATCTGAACAAAGCGCGCGGTCTCTGCGCGCAGGGCGGACACGCTGCGCGCCACCGCCGCACCGAGAATTTTCTGCCGTCGCCCCATGATGTCACGGCTCAATGCATCTTCCAACGCGGCCAGACAACTGCGCCTGAGCAGTTCATCGTCTTGCGTGACCTTGGCAACCAAACCCTTTTGCGCCGAAACCGCCACCACCTGCTTCACAGGAATGTGAAGAATGTCGGCCGAGTTGCGGCGTTGCCGCTCGATCTGTACCTGGACTTCCTCGGGGCTGTCCAGCGCGTCCCACAAGGTGTCAATCTTGTTGAGCACGACTAACCGGGTGGCCACGTCTTGTTCGTCTTCAACCAGATGTTCCTGCCAGATCGACAGGTCAGACTGGGTTACACCGGTGTCAGCACCCAGGATGAAAACGACGGCTTGCGCTTGCGGAATCAAACTGACAGTGAGCTCGGGTTCGGCGCCAATTGCGTTGAGCCCGGGCGTATCCAGGATCACCAGGCCTTGTTTGAGCAACGGGTGAGCGATGTTGATCAGGGCATGGCGCCATTTGGGGATCTCAACCATGCCTTGGGCATCCTGCAACAGGCTTTGCTCAGACGACTGCTTCTGCCAAAACCCCAAAGCGTGCGCTTCCTCCAGCGTCACCCGGCGGGTTTCTGCCACCTTGGAGAACGCTTCGGCAAGTTGCTTGGGGTTGTTGACCTCCAGGTCGGTGCGCTCCCATTTCTCTGGCGCCATGCGCCACTCCATCAAGGACTGCGGTTTGAGTCGCGTTTCAATGGGTAACAAACGTAAACAGGGCGGAATTTCGGGGTCAAAACCCATCTCGGTCGGGCACATGGTGGTGCGTCCGGCGCT
>Ga0210030_1001283_pt1 | contig 17977 bp, 19 predicted proteins | sample CryGeymeta201523_FD_183986 | JGI IMG/M metagenome (GOLD analysis project Ga0210030, IMG submission 183986) | Groundwater microbial communities from Crystal Geyser aquifers in Utah, USA - Crystal Geyser metaG 2015-23 (SPAdes) (version 2) | ecosystem: Environmental > Aquatic > Deep subsurface >...
AAAATGGAAAAAGCGGGGTACTCTCCCGCTTTATCTTGGTTAAATGGCCGACCGATAAAAATTGACTTTAAGTAAGTTTGGTTATAAAATGTCCAATAAATACCCTGCTTCAAAATCCCTGTATTATATTTTATCTTGTTTTTCTTGGTGTGCTTTGAGACTTGGTGCCTTTGTGGTTAAAGCAGTTTGTAGTTTTTCCGTGTTTCCGTGGCAATCTTTGTAATTTAAATGCATAGGAATTTCCTTTTTTGGCGAACCTGAAAGGTTCGCACTACGTAGAACTAAGATGTAGTGCGAGGCTTTTAGCCTCGCTAATTTATTTCAGGAGACTAAAAAATGAAGAAATATGATGTAATTGTAATTGGGGCAGGACCAGCCGGCTATCCCGCGGCAATCCGGGCGGCTCAATTGGAAGCGAGTGTGGCGGTGGTGGAAAAAAATGAGCTGGGAGGAGTATGCTTAAATAAAGGATGTATTCCCACCAAAAGTTTAATTCATGCGGCTAATCTTTACGAGGAGATAAACCAGGGGAAGAAAATGGGGATAGAGGCAAATCCTAAAATTGATCTGGCCAAACTTATTCTCTGGAAGGATAGCGTGATTAAAAGATTAGGGTTAGGCATTTTATCTCTTTTTAAAAGTTATGGGATTGAACTTATTAAAGGGAGCGCTTTTCTAAAAACGCCGGAAATGATAGAAATTAACGGTCAGGAAGAAATTAAAGCAAAAAAGATTATTATTGCTACAGGGTCTTCTTCTTTTATCCCGAAAGGTTTTGAAATTGACCACCGGAGGTTTATTACCAGCGATGACGTTCTTTCCAATTTTTTCATCCCGAAGGATATTGCCATTATCGGGGGAGGGGCAATCGGTTGTGAATTTGCTTGCCTCTTTAATAAGTTAGGGGCAAAGGTTAGCGTCTATGAGATGATGGAACATCTTTTACCCGGCGAGTCTCTTGATGTCGGGGAATATTTAGAGAATTCTTTTAAGAAGAGGGGGATTGAAGTTTTTACTAATCGGGAAATCAATCTTAGTGAATTATCCACTGAGAAAGTCCTGATCTCCATCGGAAGGAAACCGAATTCAGAGAATTTAGGCTTAAAGGAAATAGGAATAGAAATGAATGAGAAAGGCTTTGTTACGATTAATGAGCGTGCCGAGACCAATGTTCCGGGAATTTACGCTGCAGGAGATATCACTGGCAAAGGGCTTCTTGCCTATTTAGCCACTTATCAAGGAGTGATTGCTGCAGAGAATAGCCGGGGAAAAGAAGAAAAAATTAACTATTCTTTAATTCCCAGTTGCATCTTTACCGATCCTGAAATTGGCACAATCGGAAAGCGGGAAGAAGGTAGTTTGGTGGGAAGATTTCCCTTTCTTGCCCTGGGCAAGTCCTATGCCGAAAATAGAAGCGAAGGATTTATCAAGGTTATCGCCGAAAAGGAAAGCGAAAAAATTGTTGGAGGCCAGATTGTGGGAGAAAAAGCTACTGAATTGATTGCAATTATAACAACTGCGATCAGAGCAAAGATGAACATTGATGAGTTTTCTCAGGTTATTTATGGCCATCCCACTTTTTCTGAGGGAATAAAGGAAGCCATTCTTGACCTGAAGAAAAAAGCCATTCATCTACCGAAGAGCAGTTCTGCGAACCAGTAGGTTGGAAAGAATGTTAAGAAAAGAGAGAGCAATAACAAAAATAACAATCTTACCAAAAAGAGTTCCTGGAGTTACGCTTTCCATGGTTAAACGATGAAGGAAATCCGAGAAACTGCCGGTTTTAGTTTCTGGGGCTAATTGGAGAACAGGACCGATAAAAAAACCCAATATTCCAATCTCCACCCAAACCCTTAAAATTCCTAAGAGCAAGCCGTCAACCATTCCCCGGTTTAGAACTTTCCAGGGGATATTCCTTAACTCTTTTTGCTGAATACGATGGAAGTAATTTCCGTTATTCTTTCTCAGAAGTACTTCCCCTAAATTAATTACGGTGGGCAACATCATCAATCCTACAATCATCGGACCCATCCATGCTGACCATCTCAGATGCAAAATGCGAAGGAGAAAGAAGGTTGCTCCAATGCCAACGAGGATACAAGGCAGGCGGCTCAAAAACGTTGTGATAAAGCGCAGAAAGCGAACAGCCCAATTATCAAAAAGATAACCGGAAATTGCCAGAGCAACGCTGATACCTAAGCAGAAAGCGATAAACAATCCCAGGAGAGAAGATCCAAAAATAGTGAAAATTGTTCCTGCGATTGAACTGCCATTCAAAAGTTTTATAAATGCTCCTGCCCAGTTAGTTACCTCTCCTTGACCGGCAGAGAGAGACTGTCCCCATTGATAGATAAAAGCGGCAAAAATACCGCTTAAGATTAACAAGGAAACTCCCACAATAATCCAGAACAGCGTCACCATAAACTGCGAACTCTTTTCTGAAGATATCTGCATTTGTCTCCTCCTTTCGCTTTACGCTTCAGTCGTCGGTCAGGGTGCTCATCCCGAAGGGATCCCTTTGGGACATCTCGGCGGGCGTGCCAAACAGTGCTCTTTATTCATCGCACTGGTCACCCTCGCACGGCGTCCCTCCTAATTTATTGTATGGAATTTCAAAGTTCCCCCTCATCTATGTTTCCTCTCCCCAAGGGGAGAGGATGGAGGTGAGGGGGCTAAGTTCTTGTATGGAATTTCAAAATTGTAGCGGTGCAATTCATTGCACAAAGTAGCGGTGCAATTCATTGCACAAATAGTCGGATAAATTGCGCTACTATACTCTCTGCTTACTTTAGTAGCAATATGCGGGAAGGTTAACTTTCTGAAATTACTGACAGCAACTCCGACCGCTACAAGTGCGTTAATTTATAGTATGGAATTTCAAAGTTGCAGGGGCTTGAGATTGCCACGAGCCTATCGGCTCTCGCAATGACAAGAGGAGAAAGTCATTGCGAGGAGTGAAACGACGAAGCAATCTAATTAATTATTACAGATTAACACAAATTTATTTTAAAGTCAAATAATGATATAATAATGAAAGAAAAATATGCTTAAAGAATTTCCTTCCTGGTTGAGGAAGAGAATTATTATCAATAAGAGAGGAGAAGAAACCTCGGGAATTCTTAAAATCTTGCATCTTCATACTGTATGCGAGGAGGCCAGGTGTCCTAATATTAATGAATGCTTTAGCCAGTCTACCGCTACCTTTATGATTTTAGGAAACATTTGCACTAGAGATTGCCGCTTCTGCGGAGTGAAAAATGGCAAGCCCTTAACCATTGATAATGCCGAACCATTGCGGGTAGCTGAAGCATCCAAAAAATTAAATTTAAAATATGTTGTGATAACCTCGGTAACAAGAGATGACCTTTTTGATGGCGGAGCGGTCCAATTTGCAAAGACTATCAAAACGGTTAAAGAGAAAATTCCGGAAAGTAAGGTTGAGGTTCTTGTTCCGGACTTTAAAGGTTCTCAAGGGAGTTTGAAAAAAATCTTATTATCTAAACCGGATGTTTTTAACCATAATGTAGAAACGGTAAAAAGACTTTATCCAAAGGCAAGGCCGCAGGCAAATTATAGCCGATCTCTGAAGGTTCTAAAATTTGCCAAAGAGGCAGGTTTTGTCACTAAATCGGGGATGATGTTAGGTTTGGGTGAAAAGAAAGGAGAGGTAATTAAGGCGATGGAGGATTTGCAGAATATAGGTTGCAACCTTCTTACTCTCGGTCAATACTTGCAACCGAACAAAAAATGTCTTGAGGTAGAAAGATTTGTTCCTCCTGAGGAATTTTCTGAATATAAAGAGATTGGCGAAAAATTGGGCTTTACCTCGGTAGTGGCAGGGCCATTTGTACGCAGTTCCTATCATGCAAAGGAGATGGCGGAAACCTATGAACAGAAAAGAGGTTATTGATTGGCAGGAGGCAGGGGTGGTTTCAACCGGGAAAAGTCCCTTTTGTAAACTGCGATCAGTCCCAATACGAGCGGTGAAGATTAAGTCAGGTTTCTGGCAGCCGCGGATAGAAATAAATAAAAGCCAGAGCCTGATGGATATGTTTGATCTTCTGCAGGAACGCGGGGCGATTGATAACTTCAGAATTGCTGCCGGAAAGAAAAAGGGCAAACATGGTGGATTTTTAGGTTCCGACTCTGACCTCTATAAGTGGATAGAAGCGGTGGCATTCGCTCTTCAATCAGAGAATATCCCCAAATTAAGCAAAATTCTCGAGAAAACCGTTGATGAGGTGATAGAGGCTCAACAAAATGATGGATATCTGGTTACAGACTTTATCTTTGGCAAGAGGGTAAAGGAAAGATTACAGGATTTGGGTAGGAATCACGAATTCTATTGCGCCGGTCATCTAATCCAGGCGGCGGTAGCCCATTACCGGGCAACAGGAAGTAGCCGGCTCTTAGATGTCGCCAGGCATTTTGCCGATTATTTAGTAGCCACCTTTGGACCAGGAAGACGTCAAGGCCATTCCGGCCATCCAGAATTAGAGATGGCGATGGTGGAGTTATATAGAACTACTGGGGATACAAGGTATCTTGATTTTGCCGGTTATCTTCTCGCCGGACTTAATTTCGCATTTCTAAAATATCTTTCCGGTCATGCGGTTCGTGTGGCTTATATGTGCTCTGGGGTGGCTGACTACTATGCCGAGACCGGGGATAAGAAAATGTTGGAGACTCTAAAGCGACTATGGGAGGATATGACCAGTAGCAAAATATATATAACCGGAGGTATCGGCTCCCGCTATGAAGGAGAAACTTTTGGGGAACCATTTGAACTACCTAATATGCGTGCCTATACCGAAACCTGTGCCGCTATCGGCAATATCTTCTGGAACTGGAGGATGTTGCAACTTAATGGAAAGACATGCTTTGCCGATTTGATGGAAACAATATTATATAATGGTTTTCTTTCCGGCGTATCATTAGATGGGTTGAAATATTTTTATCGTAATCCGCTCGCCTCTTCAGGGATAATGGTGCATCAGCCTTACTACGAACCTGATGGTATGAAATATTCTTATAAAGAGCCTCCCTCAGGAAGTACCGCCGCCCGTCAACGGTGGCATGGTTGTTACTGTTGTCCACCAAATGCTGCACGGATGCTGGCTTCCCTGCCGGGTTACTTTTACAGCATTAGTGATGAAGGAGTCTGGATACATCTTTACGACAACTCACAACTTGACTGGCATCTTGATAATGGCAAAAAGATTTCTTTAATTCAACAGACCCACTATCCTTGGGAGGGAACGGTTGATATTACCGTTTTACCCGAGGAAGAAATGGAGTTTAGTCTATTCCTCAGGATACCTAACTGGTGCAGGCAGGCATCCATTTACCTCAACGGCATAAGAGTATCGCAGATACCTTCCCCGGGAAGTTACCTTAAACTGAAGCGAAGATGGGAAAAAGGTGATACGGTGCATTTAGAGATGGAGATGCCGGTGGTTCTTTTTGAGTGTGATCCCCAGGTGCGTGAGAATTTAAGCTCTGTTGCTATCCAACGGGGACCATTGGTTTACTGCCTGGAAAGTATAGACAATCCCGACGTTTCAATTCCTGATCTACAACTGCTGATTAACTCCCAAAACCCAGGGCAGAACTTTACCTTGGAATTTCGTTCCGACTTTCTGGGGGGAGTCAGTATTTTGCGAGGAAAAGGAGTCTTATTCTCTACTCATTGGAAAAGACCACTCTATCAGCCAATGAAGAAACAGTCAGTTTCGACTAAAGAAGTACAGGTTACAGCAATTCCATACTACGCCTGGGCCAATCGTGGAGCCTCCCAGATGGAGGTATGGCTTCCCTGGCATGCCTCCACAAAAACCCTTTAGTTTTAAAGTTGTTGACAAGGTTCATTATTTGTGATACACTTATTCAAAAAGGAGGAGACCAAAATGCCTACAAAGAATCCAAGATTAAATGTGGTTCTGGAGCCACCAGTTTATTTGTCGATCAAGAAGCTTGCAGAAAAAAATGGAGTTTCCTTATCCTTGGAGGCAAGAGACCTTATTAGGGAAGCCCTTGGGATATATGAGGATAAATACTGGTTGGAGAGAGTAGAAGAAAGAGAAAAGACCTTTGATCGAAGTCGTGTTCAAACTCATAATCAGGTTTGGAAATGAAGTGGCAAGCAATATACCATCCTGATGTTGAGAAAGAAGATCTGCCCAAAATACCCAAAAACCTTCAAGCCAGAATAAAGAAAGCTATTGAGTTAAGGTTGCTTCAAGATCCTGCCTCCTCAGGAGAACCATTAAGAAAAAGTCTGAAGGGCCACAGGAAACTCAGGGTGGGGAACTACAGAGTAATTTATAGAATTGAAGAATCCACTGTTTTTATATTCAAAATAGGGCATCGCAAAGAGGTTTATCGAAAATGATTGAGTCGGAAAGAATCAGAAATCTGCCGCCTTATCTCTTCCACCATATCAATGAGCGAAAGTTAAAGGCCAGGCAGAGCGGTCATGATGTAATTGATTTAGGGATGGGGAATCCAGACCAGCCGACGCCTCCCCATATTGTAGAAAAACTGCGGGAAGTTGCTTTGGACCCTAAGGCGCATCGCTATAGCGCTTCCCGAGGAATCAAGCATTTAAGAAAAGCAATCTGTGATTGGTATGAAGAGAAATTTAACGTAGAACTTAACCCGGAAACAGAGGCCATCGCAGTGATTGGCAGTAAGGAAGGGATTAGCCATTTGATGCTGGCTATTCTCAATAAGGGAGATACCATTCTTATTCCTAATCCGACTTATCCTTCTCATCTTTACTCGGTGATTATTGCCGGGGGCAATATCTACGATATTCCCTTATTGCCGGAGAACGATTTTCTACCCGATTTTTCTCTTACCTTTCTTGGTCGATATCCTAAACCAAAGGCACTTCTTTTGAGTTATCCCCATAATCCGACTACCGCAGTGGTAAACCTGGAATTTTTTGAGAAAGCGGTGGAATTTGCTAAAAAAAATGACCTTTTTGTGATTCATGATTTAGCCTATTCTGAAATTTGTTTTGATGGATACAAGAGTCCAAGTTTTCTCCAGGCCAAAGGAGCAAAAGAGATTGGAATGGAATTCTGCTCCCTTTCCAAGACCTATAATATGGCCGGCTGGAGAATTGGCTTTGCGGTGGGCAATAAAGACCTTATTGGCGCTCTGGCTAAATTAAAGACCTACTATGACTACGGGATTTTTACCCCGATTCAGGTTGCCGGAATCACTGCTCTAAGGGAGTCTCAGGAATGTGTAAACGAGATTGTCGCTACCTATCAGAGAAGAAGAGATGCTCTTATCTCCGGTTTAAATTCCATGGGCTGGAAAGTGGAGAAGCCAAAGGCAACGATGTACGTATGGGCAAGGATTCCCGATAAATTTCAGAAAATCGGCTCAATGAAGTTTTCCCTGGACCTGCTGGATAAAGCAGAAGTAGCGGTTAGCCCGGGGATTGGCTTTGGCAAATTCGGGGAGGGATATGTAAGATTTGCTCTGGTAGAAAATGAGCAAAGAATCAAACAAGCCGTAAAAAATATCAAAAAATTTATAATCTAAAGTGGAAAATATAGAGAAAAAAACAGAAAGAATTTCTGTCTGGTGGAAGGGAGAAATTACTGATCGAGCCTGTTGTTCTTTTGCGATTCCCAAACAGAATAAGAAGAAAACGGCAGAAGAAAATGAACCTTCATTAAACAGTTATTGGTTATCCGAGAATGAAGAACCTGATTTAGAGAGTTTGGTTAATCGACAAATAGAAATTATCAATTCAAATGTTTATTTTGGGGAGGAAATGCCAACATTTCCTCATAAGTATGGACGACGTGGAACACCAATGATTTTAGCTGCTTACTTGGGGGGAAGGGTAAAATTTAGAGAAGATACAGTTTGGGTAGAACCAGTGATTGAAAATTGGAAGAAATTTAAAATTCATTTTGATTCGGAAAACATCTGGTATAGAAGGAGTTACAATTTTTTTAAATTAGCGGTGGAAAAGTGTAGCACACATAATATTATTCCCTGGCTTCCCGATTTTGGGGATGCTTTAACCGTATTTTCTCTTTTGCGAGGGACAGAAAGATTACTCCTTGATTTAGTTGATGATAAAAAAGCGGTTTTAGAAGCCAGGGATAGATTTATTCAGCTCTGGCCAGAATTCCATAAGAACTTCTACCAACTGTATGCTCACAAATTCCCTGGCGATAGCTCCTGGCTTGTTTGGGCTCCGGGAAAAACCTATGCCTGCCAATGCGATTTCAGCACGATGATTTCGCCCGAGATGTTTAAAGAATTTGTTGTGCCGGAGATAGAGACAATCGGCAAATATTTAGATTACATCATCTGGCATCTGGATGGTCCGGATGAAATAAGGCACCTGGATATCCTTTTGAATTTGCCACAAATAAAGGCAATTCAGTGGGTTCCGGGGGCAGGAAATCCTCCCGCGGTAAAATGGTTTCCAATGTTAAAAAAGATTCAGGAAAAAGGGAAAAGTCTCATCATTTATGCTGAAGACGAAACGCAGGTAAAAATTTTATTGAAGGAACTTTCTCCCCGGGGACTATTTATTTCCGGAGGATTTACCGGTAAAACAGAGAAAGAAGCGGAAGAATTTATGAAGATGTTCTCCCAATGAAGATTTTAGATAAGATGACCCCACGAGAACGATTTATTGCCGCATTGGAACGAAAATTTTTGAAGGGACGAGTTCCTCATTTTGAATTGGTTTTCTTTCTTACCATGGAGGCTTTTGGCAAGGTGCATCCTTCTCATCGCAGTTACCATCAATGGGGGCAGATGAGTGAGAAGGAACGAAATCTTCATCGGAATGAGATAGCTGATATTTATATTGTTACCGCAGAAAGATTTGAGCATAGTGCTATTTTTCTGCATCCTAATCCTAATACTGAAGAAGAAACTTTATGGAAACATTATGCCTATTCTTGACCAGCTTGTAGAGGCTCATCCTCACGCTCTTCATTCCCTTGACCCACAGGCAGATGTTGATATTGCTGAAGTTAAGCGTCTATATGGAGATAAGGTTTGCTTGATTGGCAATGTTAATTGTGGATTACTACAAACCGGCACTGACGCTGAAGTAATAAAATCAGCCCGCTATGCACTTTTCAATGGAATGCCGAAAGGTGGTTACATTTTTTCCACGAGCAACTGTATCTATACCGGGATGAGTCTTTCTCGTTATGAATTGATGCTGGATGTCTGGCAAAAAAATGGGAATTATGACTAAACAAGAGATAAATTTGAGGATATTTGAAAAAAAGCAAATTCCCGAGGTTCTTTTTCAACCAAGAATTCATTACTGGTATAATTGGCATAAAATGCGTGGGACCCTACCAAAGGAATACAGGAAAATGAGTATGCTGGAGGTTTATGATGATTTAGGGATTTCTCCCCGATACTTTCCCGAAACAACCGGCTTAGGTGCTATTAAAGTAAAATATACAAAAGAGGTAAAGACAGAAGAGAAAACAGAAGGGGAGAAAAAATTTATCATTACTACTACTCCGAAAGGTGAATTAATCAGGGAGGATAAGCAATCTTCTGTGGAAGGAGGTTGGCGCATTACCAAATATCCCATTAAAAATGTGGAAGATATAGAAAAGGCAATCTGGCTCTTTGAGAATACTACCTATTCCTTCATCAAGGAAAATTTTGAAAAAGGAAGTAGGTTTTTTGCCGATAGAGGGGAGCCCCAGTTTTATGTTCCCCGTAGTGGCTACCAACATCTCGCTTTATATGGAATGGGGCTGGAAAACCTTATCTATGCTTTAGCCGATTTTCCGGAAAAGGTAGAAAGATTAATGCAGGCAATTGAGAATTCCTATGATGCCCTTTATGATGAAATAATCTCCTATGGAAAAGCAAAAATAATAAATTTTGGGGAGAATATCGATGGCAATATCGTTTCTCCTGCCTATTTTGAGAAATACTGTATCCCTTTTTATGAAAAGAGAGCAAAACAATTACAGAAAGCAGGCATTCATACCTATATCCATATTGACGGAAGTTTTAAGCCTTTACTCAAATACTTAAAAGATTTACCATTTGATGGTTTAGAAGCTCTTACTCCTTTTCCCCAGGGAGATGTAACCATAGAGGAGATGAAGGAGGCAATCGGAGAGAAGATATTGCTTGATGGGATTCCGGCGATTTTATTTCTTCCTAACTACCCGATGAAAGAACTTCAAGAATGTGTGGAAAAATTGATAAAATTATTTCATCCGCGTTTGATTCTGGGAGCATCCGATGAAGTTCCGCCTCCGGCTGATATAGAAAGGGTAAGAGATATTTCCCAATATTGCCAAAATTGGTATAAAAAGGAGCAAAAATGAAGCAGGAAGCAGTATTGAAAGGGGTCTTTTTGAAACAGAAAGAGTATGGAATAAATTGGCCTGGTGCATGTTATGACATAAACACTCACATTAAAGAATATTCAGAAAAACTTTCTAAAATGGCAGAAGAACTTAATGTTAGGATAGATTTGGAGAATCCCCTTTGTGATGAAAATGATGTAATAAAATTATCCGACAGTCTTAAAAAGCGACCTCTAGATGGTATTATAATTATAGCCTTAGGTCTGGAGACATGGGAATTGGCCAGAAGAATTGTTGAATTAGGAGTTCCTTCTGTAATCTTTACTCCCTATTTTTGCTTCACAAAGCACATCAAGGAACTATCCTATAAAAAGGGAGTCTGGCTTATTTCTTCTCTTGATTTTGATACGGTAAGATACGGGATAGAGATGATAAAAACCATTCAGCAACTTCGAAGTAGTCGAATTGTTGTGCTTCAGGGAGAAGAAACAACCCCAAAAGATACAGTAATCGCGAAATTGGGCACAAAAGTTCGGACAATAGGTAGTCAAAAATTCGTGGATGAATTTAATTCGGTTAGGGAAACCGAGGAGGTTTTAGCGATAGCCTCTGAATATATAAAAAATGCCAAAAAGGTCGTTGAGCCAACAAGAAAGGAGATTATAAATGCTACAAAAACTTATATTGCTTTGAAAAGGATACTTAAAGAGTTTGAGGGGGATGCTATCAGTATAGATTGTTTGGGGTTACTGCGCCAGCAGCTCATTCCTGTTACGCCTTGTATCGGTCTTTCAAGACTGAATGATGAGGGGATACCAGCGGGTTGCGAAGCAGATATTGACTCAATTCTCACCATGATTATTTTGCGCCATTTATTTAACAAGCCCGGCTTTATTGGTGACCCAACTGTAGATACGGTAAAAAATACCTGGATTAATTCACATTGTACTTCGGCTACGAAACTTGCTGGGATAGGGGAGAGTTCTGAACCTTTTCTTTTGAGAAGATTTGGACATCTGCCTTTAGGTGTTTCTCCTCAAGTTCTTTGGCGCGAGGGACAGGAAGTAACCTTAGTCAAATTTCAAGGACCTGATGAAATGGTGATTGGCTCAGGCAAAGTTATAGGAAATATTGATACTCCTCCTGCCGATATATGCGTAACATCTGTTGAGATAAAAGTAGATGGAGTGAAGGATGTCAGAGAGACAGAAAGAGAGATAAAAGCCCTTCACGTTTTGCTTATCTATGGTAACCACGTGAAAGATCTCAAGGCTTTTTGCCAATTAATAGGGATAAGGACTTCTTTGATTTAGGTAGACATCGGGGGGTTAGGTTTCCACAGTTGCTATAAGATTAACCTGAAGGACTAATTGCGATACATCCTTGATACTCTTGCTATAATATACTCGCCATTGTGTCGCAAGCGAAGAAAAGCAATGGTGGTCATATCAACTTCAAGGGAGAATTCCGACACAATTACGCGTATTTCCACTAAAGCCAGTGTAATCAGTAGGTGGCGGAATTTAACAAAATTGTTTCTAACCCACCCACAAGGTAGGATAGGTTAAATCTAAATGAGAGCTAATTTCTATGAGAAGAATAGGGGCACGCAAAATTATATCAGAGCAATTGAGTTTCAAAGTCCAGAATGGATTCCTTGCGTAGTATCAATTATGTCGGCTACCTGGAGAAAATATGGAGAAAAAATAGAGGAGATAGTTCTTAACCACCCCAAACTCTTCCCTAATTATAAAAAGGGTGATTTTAAAAAGATGAAGTTAAATCGGGCTTACCAAAAAGGCAGATGGAAGGATGTCTGGGGCATAACCTGGGAGAACATTGAGGAGGGATTAGACTCTATTCCGGTTGAGGCAGAAGCGCCTTTGAGAAACTGGGAGGATTTAAAAAACTACTCCGTGCCAGACCCTCTTTTATTTGATTGGTTCGGGGAAAAGATTGATTGGAAGGAAAGAAGAAAAGGATTGGAAAATAGTAAAAAATAGGGAGATTTAGCAAGCGGTAGTTTGGTCCATGGATTTATGTATATGTGGCTTTATTATCTTCGTGGATTTAACAACTTTATGCTGGATATCGGTAGCCGTGAGCCTAAACTAAATCACTTAATTGAGATGGTTTTGGACTATAATCTAAAACTGGTGAATAAATGGATAGAAATTGGGGCTGAAGCAATTTATTTCGGGGATGACTTAGGAACCCAAAAATCCTTACCCATTTCTCCTGCAGATTGGCGCAAATATCTTAAACCCTGTTATCGCAAAATTTTTGGTGTCTGCCAGGATGCCGGAGTATATGTTTATCTACACTCCGATGGTCATATCTTGGAGATTATAGACGACCTTATTGAATGCGGGGTGAATATTATTAATCCTCAAATTCGAGCTAATGGTTTTGAAGAACTCGCAAAATTCAAGGGAAAAATCTGTATCCACCTGGATTTAGATCGACAACTCTTTCCTTTTGCCCGCCCGGAGGAAATTAAATCTCATATTCAGGAAGCAGTGAACAAACTTAACTCCCAAGAAGGAGGTCTGATGCTTCATGCCGAATGCGAACCGGATGTTCCTCTGGAGAATATTGAAGCGATTTGCCAAGTCCTTGAATGAATCTGCCCATGTAGCTCAGCTGGTAGAGCAGAGCATTCGTAATGCTAAGATCGCTGGTTCGAATCCAGCCATGGGCTCTGATCGACGAAGAAAATGGTCCAAAAGATAATTCTTGATACTGATATTGGTGATGATATTGATGATGCCTATGCGCTTGCTTTGGTGCTTGCCTCTCCTGAAGTTGAACTTTTAGGAATAACAACTGTCTTTGCCAATACGTGTGCGCGGGGAAGGCAGGCGCAGACATTACTCAAAATTGCTGGACGAGAGGAAATTCCGGTAGCAGCAGGATGCGGTGCCGTTATCTCACCGCGCATCATCTATGGAGAGAAAAATCTTAATTATAAAAAACGACCGGTTCAATCAGCAACATTCTGGTATCTTAATAATGTAAGACCACACCAGTATGATAGTTGTCTACCAGAGGCAGAATTACCTGCACTCTATAAAGACCACGCCGTCAAATTTCTTATTGATACTCTTCTGGTTGGAGATGGTAAGATCATCCCGGTAACTATAGGGGCTATGACCAACCTGGCAATGGCCTTAATTATAGAACCAAAAATAGCATTAAAAATTCCCCGTATTGTCTCTATGGCCGGAGCATTTGACCGCCACTTATCCGAATGGAATATTCGCTGCGATCCGATTGCTGCTGCTGTTGTATTTAATAGCGGTATCCCAATGACCGTTGTCGGATTGGATGTAACCACAAAGTGTATATTTAACCAGGAACATCTGAATAGGTTAAAAGCATGCAATAGACCGATAGCCGAAAATCTCAGTAAGGCAACAAAACTTTGGTCAGGAAAATATCCGGTACTTCATGACCCCCTTGCCATAGCAACAATTTTTAAACCAGATTTAGTGGAAACTAAAAATGGTACGGTTTCTGTGGAGCTAAACGGCAATAAAACCTATGGTTTTACCATTTTCAAGGAAGCAGAAGAAGAGAAACCCGGTCCACATGATATTTGCGTTGCTGTAAAATCAAAGGAATTTCTTGAATTATGGCTGGGAAGAGTATTGCAGTTGTAAGATTGATTTTAACAGGGATTTGACAGGAGAAATCTATTTATAATACTATCTTTTCCAGAGGAGGGATAAAATGACCGATAGAGAAAAGTTTTTAAAGATCGCAAGATTTGAGCTAGGGGGAGAGGTCTTTCTGCCCTCTTGCTGGCAGTGGTTCTGGAATGGCACGCTGGAAAGATGGAGAGGAGAGGGACTTCCAGGGGATGTTCACATCCAGAACTATTTCGGATTCCAGAGAATGGAATATATTCCGATAAATATGAGTTTGATTCCGGCCTTTGATGTAGAAACTCTAAAAGAGGATGTTACCACTAAGGTTATCATTGATTCAGATGGAGCAAAGAAGAGAATATTTAAGGAGAACCGGGAACTCTCTATGGACCAATGGATAGAGTATCCGGTGAAGGATAGAAAAACCTGGCAGGAATATAAAAAGAGGCTTAATCCACATTCCCCTGCCCGCTATCCCCTCTGGTGGGAGAAAGAAAAGGAAAGGTATAAGGAAAGGGATTATCCATTAGGAATTAGTGTGGGAAGTTTCTTTGGTTGGCTCAGGAACTGGATCGGGATTGAGAATCTCAGTTATTTGTTAGTTGATGATCTATCATTAATTGAAGAAATTGAGGAATATCTTGAATATTTCATCATAGAAATTCTAAAAGGGGTTTTGAAGGACGTGAAGTGTGATTTTGCTCACTTCTGGGAGGATATGGCCTATAATAAAGGTTCTCTGGTCTCGATGGAATTTGTTAAAAAGTATATGATGCCCCATTATAAAAAGGTGACTGATTTATTACACAGCAATGGGATTAATGTGATTACTCTTGATTCCGATGGCAATGTCTGGGAATTGATTCCTTTTTGGTTAGAATGTGGAATAAATGGTATTATACCCAATGAGGTAGCCGCGGGGATGGATGTGGTGGCCATGAGAAAAAAGTTTGGAAAAAATCTTATTATAGAGGGTGGAATTAATAAGCAGGTCCTGAGTAAAGGGAAAAAAGAGATTGAAGAAGAAGTAAATAAGAAGGTTCCCTATCTTCTCCGTGAAGGGGGGTACTTCCCGGGAATTGACCACTCCGTGCCACCGGATGCTCCATTGGAGAATTACCTTTATTATCTGAAGTTAATCAGGGAAATAGGAAGTTAAAAAGCAACCACGAATTTATCGAATTATACGAATTAAAGAGTAAGTCATTCTGAGTGAAACGAAGAATCTCTCTTTTCATAGAAGTGAGAGGTTGCCACGCTCCTTTCAGTCGCTCGCAATGACACGCTGTGTCGGTTTTTAATTAGAGAAATTCGTGTAATTCGTGGTTAAAGAAATAAATAAAAGGAGAATAGAATAATGGCGGATTTAGAGGGAATAAAGGAAAGTTTGATAAAAGGAGATGCGAATAAAGTTAAGGAGTTGGTAGGGACAGCAGTAAAGGAAAATGCGCTGGTTGGGGATATTCTTAATCAAGGTTTGATTGCCGGAATGAATGTGGTAGGGACAAAATTTAAGAATAATGAATTCTATGTCCCGGAAGTGCTGATTGCTGCCCGGGCAATGCATGCGGGAATGGAAATCTTGGAGCCTCTTCTGGAAAAAAGCGGAATAAAGCCGATTGGCAAAATTGCTGTAGGCACGGCAAAAGGAGACCTCCATGACATTGGCAAAAACCTGGTTATTATGATGCTTAAAGGAGGAGGTTTCCAGGTAGAGGATTTGGGGATTGACGTTGCTGAGGAGAAGTTTGTTGAAACTGCCAAAGCCGGGACTCAATTAATCGGTATTTCCGCTCTTTTAACTACCACGATGCCTTCAATGAAAACGGTAGTTGAAGCCTTAAAAGCGGCAGGCTTGAAGGACAGGGTTAAGGTAATGATTGGAGGAGCACCAATCACCCAGGCCTATGCTGATGAGATTGGGGCGGATGGCTATAGTCCTGATGCTGCTTCTGCGGTGGATAAAGCCAAGGAACTGTTAGAAATTAAATGAATTAATGTTGATTCAACTGCTCCTGATTATTTCTGCCTACCTGATTGGTTCAATTCCTTTCGGGTATCTTATCGCCCGTCTCTTTAAAGGGATTGATATCAGGGAGTTTGGCAGTCACAATATTGGTGCTACCAACGTTCTACGAGTGGTTGGACTTTTCCCGGCAGTTCTCACCTTTCTTTTAGATATGGGGAAAGGAACGGCAGTTGTTCTTTTTGCCAAATCTTTTGCCTCTTTCACGCTGTTGCCAATTATTGTTGGTATTTGCGTAATTTGTGGACATAATTTCTCCATTTTTTTAAGAGGGAAGGGCGGTAAAGGGATCGCGACCGGTTCTGGAGTACTGGTCGGTCTTGCTCCTGTGGTTGCCTTTTTTACCTTTTTAATCTGGTTAATTAGCTTTGGTTTTAGCCGTTATGTTTCTCTCTCATCTCTTATTGCCTCTTTGGCTATTCCTCTCCTTTTCTGGTTGAGGAAAGCTGAACCTTCCCTGCTAATTTTAGGTATTCTCATCTTTATCTTAGTGGTAATCAGACACCGGGAAAATATAAAGAGATTGATTAAAGGAACCGAGCCAAAAATACGATTGGGACGCAGATAACATCAAGATAAAACAGAATTCTGATGAAGTGGATAATGAAAGTTTTTAATATTATAGTTTATTAGTCTTTATCTGCGTGTATCTGCGTTAATCTGCGTCCCATTAAATAATGAATATTGCAGTTTTAGGAGCAGGAGGATGGGGGACAACTTTAGCGATCCATCTTGCCCGGAAAAACCATCGGGTAAGATTGTGGGAGGTCTTCCCTGACTACGCTTTAGTCTTACAGGGAAAAAGAAAAAACCTTAAATTTCTCCCTGAGATATCAATTCCCAAAGAAATCTTGATCTCTTCGGATTTGGGAAAAGTCATTTTTAAAGCAGAAGTTATTATTATTGCGGTTCCTTCTTTTGCAATGAGAGAAGTGCTTGAAAAATTGAAGATATTTGACTTTTCGGGAATGATTATCCTTTCCGCCACTAAAGGTCTGGAAATGAATACGAACTACCGAATGAGTGAAGTGATTGAAGAAGAATTGGGCGATAAAATCAAATGGGCGGTGCTCTCCGGACCGACTGTTGCTAAAGAGGTAGCAAGGGGCACTCCTACTACCGCGGTTGTTGCTTCCAATGACGGAAAAGTTGCCGCGATACTTCAGAGAATGTTGATGGGAAACCGACTGCGTCTCTACACCAGTTCTGATACGATTGGCGTAGAATTAGGAGGTTGCTTAAAGAATATTATTGCTATTGCTGCTGGAATTGCCGATGGACTTGGTTTTGGCGCAAATACCAAGGCGGCTCTTCTTACCCGGGGATTAGCTGAGATGCAGAGATTGGGGAAAAAAATGGGGGCAAAAGCAGAGACTTTCATCGGTCTCTCCGGACTTGGTGATTTAGTGACTACCTGCACCAGTAAAAACAGCCGCAACCGGAACTTTGGGGAGGCCATTGGACAGGGGAAGAAAATGGAGCAACTTTTAAAAAAGACCGAGATGGTGATTGAAGGAATTAATACCACCAGTGTAACTTGTCATCTTGCCAAAAAATTTAAGGTTGAAATGCCGATTACCAATGCGGTCTATAAGGTCTTGTTCAAAGATAAAAATCCTTTAACAGCAGTGAATGAATTGATGAACCGAAAAGAGAAAACAGAGTAGAGTAGTTGACAAGTATTTTTCTATTGGAGTAAAATATAACAGATGATTTTAGTTATGAAAATTAAAAAAATTAATGATAGAAAATTGTTGTGGATACTCCTTCCGGTGTTTTTTTTCTGGATATCAGGAAACGTTTATGCTGATAGTATTATTTTAAAGAACGGAAGTATTCTGAAAGGGATAATAGTTAAAGAATATAGCGACCGTGTTATCCTTCGAATTCCTGACGGAGAAGTAGGAGTATATTACCTGAAAAAAGCGTGAAAAACGATATTTTCCTTAACAATGAATAGCCGGATT
>Ga0210030_1001286_pt1 | contig 17967 bp, 20 predicted proteins | sample CryGeymeta201523_FD_183986 | JGI IMG/M metagenome (GOLD analysis project Ga0210030, IMG submission 183986) | Groundwater microbial communities from Crystal Geyser aquifers in Utah, USA - Crystal Geyser metaG 2015-23 (SPAdes) (version 2) | ecosystem: Environmental > Aquatic > Deep subsurface >...
GCCCGCACCAAAAAAACCGAACCGCACTGCATGCATTTTCGGGCGCCGGTGCCATAAACCTGTTCAGCAACGCCAAGGTCGCCCAGGCAATCAACACAATAGGTGGGCGCGACCTTGCCTTCAGGCGAATCTACCGCCCACTTGAAATCTGCGTCGGCGTCATCGGTCATGGCGCCAGCCACGCAACAGCGGGTGGGGCCGTTGTCTTGGGTAAACGGCAACCGGGTCAGATAAGTTTGGTCTGTCATGTTTGAACCTTCTGAAAAACCTTGGCCCACCACACCCCCAGCAACTGCCTTGCCGCTCCCAGCACAAACAGCGTGTTGGTCACCAAATAACGCTTCCACAAACGGCGCGGCTCACTGGCCAGCCGGTGCAGCCACTCCAGCCCGTTTTCACGCATCCACAGCGGCGCGCGTGACACGGTGCCAGCATGAAAGTCAAATGCTGCGCCCACGCCCAGCATCACCGCGTTCACCTGGCCCCGGTGCGCCAGCATCCAGTGCTCTTGCTTGGGGCAGCCCAGGCCCACAAACACCAGGCCCGCGCCGCTGGCGTTGATGCGCGCCACGGCCTCGGCATCTTCCCCGGGGGTCATCGGCCTGAAAGGTGGCGCCTCAAAGCCAGCCACCACCAGCGCCGGAAATGCAGCGTTAATGCGCTCGGCCAGCAGCCCCAAGGTTTCGCGTGAACTGCCAAAAAAGTACACCGGCAAACCTTCAGCAGCACAACGCGCCAACAGCGCCCAGGTCAAATCCGGCCCGCTTACGCGCTCCTGCCCGGCATGGCCCAGCTTGCGCAGCATCCAAGCCACCGGCGCGCCGTCGGGCGTGGCCAGGTCTGCTAGCGCCACCACCGCGCCAAAATCAGATTCGCGCGCAGCCGTTACCACCACATGCACATTGGCCAGCACCACATAGCGGCTCTCACGCGCGTGGCCCCAGGCCAGCACGTGGTCTTGCGCCTGGGCAAAGCTCATTGCGTTGACTGGCACACTGAGCACTTTTATTTTCAAAGGGAACTCCAAAAATGCAGAAGCCACCCTGGGGTGGCTTCGCGCCCAAATGCCGAAGCAGGTGGGGGGATAAATTTAATTCTTAATTGGCTTGAAATACCCTTTGATGCAGTGGCTTGGCTTGATGACGCAAATTTGAACATGATTGCGCTTGCGAAAACCTGCATCCGGGTACAAACACTCGTCTTCCGGGAAAAACGCCCGCACCGAATCGTAATCTGGCATGCCATGGTCTTTGCGGTAACCGTGCAACGTTTCAATGACCTTGCAATCGAGTTCGCGCCGCGCTTTATCACGCCCACCCGTATTTTGAGGCAACTGCAAACCAGTCAACTGACAGCTTATCTGCAGTGTGGCAAATGCTTTGCTTACTTCCGCCAAGCCAGTTAATGTTGTCAGGTCAAGGCATAGCCCCAAGTCAATAACTGCACCAAGCGCGTCAGGCACAGTTACCTTACCTTTTGTCTTGCCATTTGACGCCCAGTCAAGCGCACGCTCGGGGTCGTTTTCCCAAAAATAAACACCATGACCAAGCCATTCGGTGACATCTTCAGATTGATCCAGGTGGCGTGTTTTTTGGCTAACAACTTGGCTAACGGTGCCAGCGTCTGTGCCATGAAAACCCAACACCAAACCGGGCTGGCGCTGGTACAACGCCCAAGGGCTATCCACGAATCATTTGCCGTGGTTTACCGCTAGCGGTTACCAGGCCAGCGCGCTTTAAAAAGGCCATAGCTGCCTCTGGCGTGGCTGTGACTTCAATGCGATGCGCATCCATGTCCGCCAAAAGCTCACCGTGCGTAGCAAATGTCCGCAGAGGCTGAACCGTGCGCCGCAGCACAGGGGTAGGCTTCACAACTTTTGATCCAGGCATTTAAAACTCCAATACGTTACTGTACAGCCCTAATTTTATTGTATGCATTGTGAATGACGTGGGGCTGCTGGTGGCCCCTAATAACCCGAGTCAGTTCAACGCATGACCTTGCTTTTGCCATCACTTCCGACTTGGTCATTTGATAGTCGCCAGTTGTTAAATTAAATTTATGGCCGTTTCACCGCCCCAAACACCGCTCAATACCTCCGCAAACTGCGCCACCATCTTCTCCAGTGCGCGCCGCATCATATTGGTCGTGCAAGCCTGATGCGCGGCACGCACAATGCCTGAATTCACTGGCCGTTCGTTGACCCACCACGCCCCCAGCAACTGCCTTGCCGCCCCCAGCACAAACAGCGTGTTGGTCACCAAATAGCGCCGCCACAAGCGCCTTGGCTCTGACGCCAGACGGTGCAACCACTCCAGCCCATGCTCGCGCATCCAAGTGGGTGCGCGCGACACGGTGCCCGCGTGAAAGTCAAACGCGGCGCCCACGCCCAGCATCACGGCATTGACGCGGCCCCGGTGCGCCAGCATCCAGTGCTCTTGCTTGGGGCAGCCCAGGCCCACAAACTCCAGGCCTGCGCCGCTGGCGTTGATGCGCGCCACCGCCTCGGCATCTTCCGCAGGCGTCATGGGCCTGAAAGGCGGCGCCTCAAAGCCAGCCACCACCAGCGCCGGAAATGCTGCGTTAATGCGCTCGGCCAGCAGCCCCAGGGTTTCGCGTGAACTGCCAAAAAAGTACACCGGCAAACCTTCAGCAGCACAACGCGCCAACAGTGCCCAGGTCAAATCCGGCCCGCTTACGCGCTCTTGCCCGGCATGGCCCAGCTTGCGCAGCATCCACGCCACCGGCGCGCCATCGGGCGTGGCCAGGTCTGCCGCAGCGACCACCGCGCCAAAGTCAGGCTCGCGCGCGGCAGTTACCACCACATGAACATTGGCCAGCACCACATAGCGGCTCTCACGCGCTTGGCCCCAGGCCAGCACGCGGTCTTGCGCTTCTACAAAGCTCAGTACATTGACCGGGGTGCCCAGCACATTTGATTGGGTGGCAAATTGGGTTTTACTGGCGTACTGCATCACTTGCTTGTTGGCTTGGGGCAAGTTGAACGCAAGCCATCTATATGCTCCATCAGACTTTGCGGAATAGAACGCCACATTGGGTCCAACACAAAGTCGATGCCCTCACGCCGGGCTAACTTGGCTGCAGGCACAAAATCAGCGTCGCCGGCGATCAACACAATTTGATCCACCTGCTTCTTAAACGCCAGCGACGCCACATCCACGCCAATGCGCATGTCCACCCCTTTTTGCCGCACGCCAGGCATCACATCATCTGGACCAAGCGCGTCCATGGTTGTTTTGCCAGACAGCAGATCGGCAATAACCCTCGGTTTTATGGTCCAAGGCGTGTCGGTTGACAAATGCCCTAGCCGCAAGGCCAGTTTGCGTTTTGATAACAAGCGCTGATGCAAACTCAAACGGAAGACGGCCTCATCGGACTTGGCAAAGTCCACCGCACGCTTGGTCACCGGGTTGTGCAGCTTTTTCTCCAGCGGCGGGCAGTCGTAGAAAAAAATACGGTACAACTCGCGCCGGTTTTGCCTTCGTGGTGCACCGCCGTTGCTGCTGCCGGAAGCCGTCAAGTGGGCGACTGCCCACCTAAAAATGCAGTCTGCGGCCCGTTCAGCGTTGTGTGCGTTATGCGGCTCTATGGCTCTGAAACGCTTTATGAAATACGCACCATCTATCAGTATGGCTGTTGGCATATCACCCCCCAAAAAAACGAAAACGCCCATGGGTTCGGCGTGTCCTGGATGGTTGGACGGCTTACTGCCATGGGCGGGATGGCGTGCAGTATAGCAAACGGCAAACTTCCCTTAGCTTTGACGGGCAAGGCATTTTTGCCAAATCACAGCACACCTGACTGCGCGCCATCACTTCCGTTTGCTAGGCCGCTGAGTCAACGCCGAGCCAGCGGCTGTTTTGGCCGACTTGCTTGACCCAGTGCTGCTGAGTGCCTTTGACGCTGCAGTCGCTGCACCCGTAGATGTTATTTTGGCTGTGCTTCTCTGCGCAAGTGCCGAGCCCGCGGCCGACTTTGCTGACTTGCTTGATCCGCTATCGAGCAAGACTTTTGAAGCGGATGAAGCCGCACGTTTACTTGTTACTTCCTGTTTGGTCATTTGATAATCTCCAGTTGTTGTTTCAAATTCGTTGCAATGTCGTTTGTTGACGGTCCGCGTAGTACAAAAAAGGCAAGCAGAATCAGGATAGCGGCGAAGACAATTGACGAGACAAGACCACCAACCACGTTCATCCCAAATTGCGGTAGCCATCGGCCAAGCTTTTGAATTTCTTTGACCACGATGCCCTGTGCAATTTCCTTCCGATATGTGTCATCAAACTCATCCACAGCCTGCGCTCCATACACACTGAGCGCAGCCTCGGCCTCTGCACTGGCTTTTATCAATGCACTGGGTGGCTGCGATTCGTACCAATCTTGAATTTCCAATGCTGTGGGTGCACCCTTGGACTTGGTGCGATGCCTTGCCCACTCAATGCGTTGTTCCTCCATCACCGCAAACGCCACCAGACCCAATAACCAATTTTTCTCAGAGGTTTCGACCAATTCCTGATAGATGTCGTCAGGGCCAGTGTATTTATCCATTGCTTGTTCTCACCTTATGGTCTTTGCCGTGGCTTCACCGCCCCAAACACCGCTCAATCCCATCCGCAAACTGCGCCACCATCTTCTCCAGCGTGTACACATCGGCATCCGCCAGCGAAGCCGCGCGCAGTTGGGCCAAACCCACTGGGTCATTGATAAGCGCCAGCACGCGCTGCGCGTACTCTGTTGCGCTGTCGCTGGTCATCACGCCGTTGACGCCGTCGCGCAGGTAGCACACCTCTGGGCTGTGCCTTGCGCCGGTAGTGGTCACCATCACCAAACCAGCACAAAAGGCATCCACGATGTGCAACCCCACCAGACCAGGGTTCAGCATGAAAGCGCCCATGCGGAAATACAGCGCCTTCTGCGCGCCCTTGGTCACGCCCAGCAAATGCAGCCAGGGGCGCGACGCAGCGGCCTCGCGCAGGATGGGCATGGACGGCCCATCGCCCAGCACGACGCAGTGAAACTCTGGCGACTCGCGATGAATGCGGTCACATGCCTCCACCAAAAAGCCTAGCTTCTTGTCGGGGTAAAGCGACCCGCAAAAAATGCCCACGGGTGCGCCCGGCGCAACGCCTAGCTCTTGTCGCGCTGCGACCAAATCGGCATCAGTCACCGCCGCCAGATCGCGCTTGAACGCGCCTGTGTCAATCGCATTGTTCAGGCAAGTCATCTGCTCTGGCGGATAACCCGCCTTGGCCAGAATGTCTACCGTCATCTGGGTGTAGGCAAACCACCAATCCACCTTGGTGAGCAAGAGCTGTTTCCAGCGCTCACGCAAACCTGCTGGCGCATCGCTCTGAAAATTGGCGCCGTGGCCCCAATAAGCCACCTTGCGTTTAGACCACAAACGGCTTAACAACAGTGGGTAATTTGAAAGCAAACGGCTTTCTTGCATAACCACCACCAAGTCCGCATCGCGCAGGTGTAGGGGGAACGGCTGCCAAAGCCAATCACGCTCGCCCACCTCGCGAACCTTATTGGTGACCACGTCGGCCCACGGTACGCTGCCCACGTCTTTTTTGGCCAGTTCACGCCGTGTGGGCTGGCCATGCACCAGGTGCAGTTCAATGCCGCGACTCAAGCACTGCTGCCGCAGTTGCTCAAATAGTCCCACCCGGTAATGCAGCAACCGATGCTGAAGTATTGCGACTTTCTTCAATGTTTGACCTTGTTGGTTCCGGGCTTGATGACGCACTGGTCATAGCCCCGCTCAGAAAATCGAAAGCGACCGTCCCGAATGCCAGCCTCATGCCGGGCAATCGTTTCTGACTCATCAAAACGTTGACCAATCACCCTCGCTGGTACGCCAGCCGCGATGGAATAGGGCGGGATGTCGCGCGTAACCACGCTGCCTGCCGCCACCACACTACCGCGTCCCACAGTGACTCCAGTGAGTACAACTGTGCCATAACCCAGCCACACATCGTCCTCAATCACCGCTTCTTCATCAGCATATAAACTTGGAAAACGCTTGCTGCCCACCCACGGCGCAAAGCGTACGGGGAAACCTACCGCAGAAAAGTCATGGTCATTCCGCCCCACAATTGCCACACGGTTGGCGATCAAACAGTAGTTGCCGATACGGCAATTGGCCTCAATGTGGACCTGCTTGCCGATGTACACGCAATTGCCTATTACCAGCCGCTTGGGGGCCCATAGGCGCGCACCTTTGCCAACGTGAAGGTCGCGGCCATAGGTAAGGTAAGAAGACTTGCCAGCGACGGCAAGCGAGGTTTGAAGACGGCGCAGGATAGCAAGAACAATGCTCATACGCGTGCAACGTCGCAGTGAGTGACTCGCGGGCATCCATGACGGTTAAGCATCAACCACCCCGTCCCAAGCGCGTTCAAACACTGCTGCGATTGACTTGCCAAGCTTGCCAGCCAGTTCGTCGCCAACTTCACCCGCCACTTTGGCACCCGCCTTCTTCAGCACGCCTGATACCAGTGCACGCACATCGTTGCCCTGGTACCCTTTCGCAGTCAACTTGTTGACCACGTCGGCTTGGTTCTCCTTTGGAATCAGCGACTCAATCAAAGCCGCCAATGCTTGGCGCTTGATCCGCGCAACACTCCCAGAAAATGAGCCGTCAGACAGATGCCCCAACTGCCTGACCCGATGGCGCAGTCGGTCCATGGTCAACGGCTGTGGCACTTCAATCATGTAAACATCACCGTCAACGGCAATAAGCGGGTTCGTCAGAATGTCACGCAATTCTTGCTCAGCCACCAATGGGTCACTCGCTTCACGCAAAGCAGTCTGATATAGCAACGCCCGTGCCTTGGATTTTGTGACGCGTAACTTTTCAACCAACTCAAATTCATCGGGATGCGAACTCAAATATCCCAATAACTTCAAAGCATTCAAAGCGGCAACTTCATGCTCAACAGCCTTGGAAGCGCCAAACACAGGGTTGGCATGTGGGGCAAAGAGCATACTCAACGCCATCCGCACCTCTTTATCGGATGCATCGGCAACCAATGAGCCAAGTTTTTGAGAAATCATTTATTTAGCATCCCCATAATAATCACTTTGCCATATGGCCACAACCAATAAATTGGCCAGAAAAATCCTGCATGCCGTTGCGTGAAAACACGCCATGAAGAGAATGGCAGACCTTTCGGCTGCATCATCTTGCGTAGCCGCGCAGATACCGGAAGACTGGCATCGTTGAATGAACCGGTTGCAGGATTGTTTGCGCATGTCCCTGCGAAACCGGCCATGATCCAAACAGAAAAGCCTGCATAGCGTGCGCGCAAGCCATAGTCCAGATCACCCATTGCATGGGCAAATTTGGCCTCCATATTGCCCACAGTCTCAGCAATCTCACGCGGCACCAACACACAATTGCCGTTCATCGTGTCACATTCAACTGGCACATCGCGCGGCGCGCGCAGGCTGAAAGTGGTGGGCTTCCACTTACGCGGACGAATCACGCCGCCGTAGGTAAGCTGACCATCACGCTCATCTTGAGTTGATCCGACCACGATGACACCTTTGCCTTGCTTTGCCTCTAAATCGCGCGACGTCTGAATTAACGTCTGGATCGCAGTTGGATAGAGCAGTGTGTCATCGTTGAGCCACAGGCAATAGTCGAAACCTTTTTCCATCGCAGCAGCAAACGCCACACGCATGCCGCCATTCCAATAACGGTTGCCATCACCTTTGATGATGTTGACCAGCGGGAAGTGCTCGCGCACAGACTGTGCGGTGCCGTCGGTGCTGCCGTCATCCACCAAAAAGACTTGTAGGGCGTAGCCAACGGGCAAGAAATTCCGAAAAAGCGCATCCAGGCAGGCAAGAGTTTTATCTTTGCGGTTGTGGCAAGTAATGAGAGTGGCAATCAATATCATCGAACAAATTCATTTCTTCTTTGAAACATGTACTGCTCTATATTGGTGATGCTTTGCGGTTTACTGATTGATATAAAAGAGTGTACGGATAATATAAAAAACATCCAACTGCTAGAACTAGCCAAAGAGTTATTCATTGAGCCAACCAATATAAATGATACAAAAATAATAAATTTAGCAAATGAAGTATACAATGTTAAAAGCTGTTTCATCCAGAGGAAAAACAAAATAAATAGCGCTATCGCCATGACTATTCCGTAATTAATAATAGCAACAATGTAGGAATTCTCTACACCACCCGCACCTAATTTATTCATAACAGGAATATAATTGTTTGAGTTACCAAGCCAAAAATCATTGCTATTTATAAAACCAAACGCACGAAATACATCCACTCTTGTAAGGGCACTCCCGTCAATAATTAATCCTTGAAAAAATCTATTACCAAAATTCTGTTTGGCAATTAAGATAAATATTATATAGCCTGCAAAAATAAAAAAACTAATTGTTTTAAATGATATTAGTACTTTTCTATTTTTACTAAGTCCGATCTGTACAATATATATCACCATCAAGATGGACCAAACAAGTATTGCACCCCTCGCATTGAAGCATAATAATGCAATATACCCTAATAATATGAATGACATCCTCCAAATAAGCTTCATATCAGAAACCAGGATAAAACCCATAATGATCGAAACACCTAATGCGTTTTGCAATGGATGCCCTAAAAATGCAGTACTTCTAAATCCTAACTGCTCAATCGAAATATATTCATTATTAATTTCGTAAGGAAATATATTTACGATATATGACCGTTCATAAATAGCTAAGAAACACTCAGTTATAAAAAAAATTAAGATGATTTTTTTTATCTTATTTCTTGTTGCTGAACCCTTGGTTGCTAATAATATAGATAAAATTACTGGTATGGCCATGAAAAATATTACATTTCTAATAGCATCACTGTCTCCAGTAAGTATTTTTAATAAAAGTATAATTAATGCTAATAGTAAGATATAAAATTCAATTTTATATATTTAAACAAGATTACTAATATCAAATCTTGACATCTTTAATAATGATAGTATTACAATCAATAATGTTGATGCCGTTCCGACTTGCTCTATACCTATAGCGGCAGCAACTGTCGTTGTCAAGTACAAATATACTAATACCCCGATGTACAAAAGTATATTCATTATGTTGCTTTCGCCATCTTGCAAACTGCATTATCAAGATTAAATCTATCCACTCCAAGAACGAAAAAAAAAGAGAATAGAAATAATTAGTTTGTTATACATTGTCGATTTCTTTTATCAAACGTGCTAGGACGCCAGCCATTATCAAATTTGGCAAGACATTTATACAAACCACAGACATTGCGGCAATCACGCTATTACTACCGATGCTCACGCCCTTCAGTACCACTGCCCCAGTCCCAATAAATACGTTATCCGAAATATGTACAGGTAATACTCCAATATCCTCTGGGTTAGCATTGAACCTTCGGCCGGCGGTCTTTATTGCATGAAAATCAGTATCGGTAATAGTGACATTGGCACCGATGAGACATTCATTACCCAAAGTGACATTAGTGGCCGCACAGATCGAACCACCACTGATGCCGCAGTCGTTGCCAATGACTATTTTTGCGCCAGGCCGCAAAGTGCGCAGCACCACTGGATGGTTGACACCCAAGGCTGTAAAGCGGCTATCCGAACACAACACCACGCGATCCCCCATGCTAATGCTTGAGCCTTTGACCATGCTCACTATTGGCATACCGTAAAACCGGACATCTTTACCTAGCACAACGCCCATTCCACGCAGCCGAAGTGGGACGTAAAACTGCCACCATTCCTTCAATAGCTTTAGCCAAATTCGCGTAATCAAATTCACGGGCTAACTCCTTGTACTTGTTGGCGATATAAATTCTCATAGGCATCCGCTACCAAGTCAGGCGCGAACCGGGTTTGCGTGGCTTGGTAAGCCGCGGCACGCATCAATTGCCATTTTTTTTCATCACTCAACACCGCCATCAGTGCCTTTGTTATCTCGTCTGCATTGCCAACATCTATCAACACGCCGCCATCGCCGACAACCCAAGGCACGGCGCCACTGCTATTGCCACCCACCACAGGCACTCCCAGCGCCATGGCCTCGGCTACGACCATGCCAAAAGACTCCTCTTTTGAAGGATGTAAAAACACATCGCCCTTGGCGAGTTCTTGCATCAACAACGGGTAGGCCAACCGCCCCACGAACTCCATGTTTGCTGCAATGCCATGCTTCTCGGCCCACTGCTGAGCAAGTTCACCGCTGCCAAAATCTGCCCCATAAAGTTTCAGTTTGGCACCGGGTACAGCCGTAAGCAGTTTTGCGAACGCCAGCAAGCCAGTCTGGGCATTTTTGCGTGTGCCCCAGCCGTTTGCCACCATGACCACGGTAGGTGCAGTCATTGACAGTTGTTTTGATGGACTGAAAGGTTGTTCAGCCAGGAAGGGTGGCAGGGGATTGCCGATGACCGCTATCTTCTTCTTGGGCAACATGCCCAGCATGTACGGCGACACCGTGGTCAGGTACTTGGCCGATCGCATGGCTTGGTGCGCCATAAAGAAGCGCCCCAAACGGTAGATATTGGGCATGTACCTCAAGACTTCTTGGGGTGCATCATGACAAGTAACCACATGCGGCTTGCCAGACGCAATGGCAGCCAGGGCGAATTCATAAGCCCAATGCGCATGAACCACATCGGGGTTGTCCATGCGAATGGCTTGCTCAAGATAGTGGCGCTCCAAGCGGAAGAAATCAACAATGCGCCCCAGATGCCAGCCATTCATGCGCACTGAGTGTTTGCGCATGGGGCAATAATAGATCTTGAAGCGCTCGCCCTGCGCCATCACTGGCTGAAGCAAGTTCAAAGGCATGCCGGGGGAGGTGGTGTAGGCTGATACCTCATGCCCGCGTGAAAGTAGTTCACCGATCAATGTGCCCAACAAGGGCGCACCGGCGTAGCCCACGGGCAAAGCCGCTGCGTCGCACGCTAAAAAAGGGGCGATGCTTTCGGTTGAAATGGGGCCTGAGATGCCGATTTTCATGATGGGTTCACCAATAACATGCGTCTTCGACCTTCTTCGCCGCAACCGGTCGCTCTTCCTCACTTGGCTTGACCCAGTGCTCATTCATAAGTGCTGCGTAGTTGTAGTTAGGGTTGTAATTCGGGTCCTCCCAACGCTTGCCCCGAATGCCAAAAAGCAATTGCAAACTCCCACCTAAATGGAACCCTTTTTTACCCATGCGCTTAGCGTGCGCAGCCAGTGAAAAGCCGTATGCACCACAGCCGATCAGGCAAATGTCATAGTCGATGCGATCCATTTGGGCTTTCATGTGTTCGAGGGCATCAAACCAAGTTACGAACTCAGTCTTTTCACCGGCTATGCTCTGCACCGCCTTGATGGTTTTCAACTCGAATTCAGGCAATAGGTTGTTTTTAAATAACAGGTTACGCTTTTTATACTGTGCTTCTATGGTGCAAGCGAAAGGATGAATAACCAAGACTTTCTTTCCTTCCAACGCTTGTGTCCAGGGTGTCCCTGAAAAGTAGGGGTTCAATAATTCTAAATTAACCTTGGCAGCATCTTTAAGTTCGCTATCAAACAATACTTCATCAGGCAGCCATGAACCCAGCAAATTAACCAAAGGTATATCCTTCAGCATGAGCTCCGAAAATCTGGTTACAGCTTGAGCATTTGCAGGAAAAAAACCTGACCATGTTTGCATTTGATTAATTCCAGCTTCGTTCCACCACCACTGATTTACATTACCTTGAATATATTTGATCCAGCTTTGGCATCCATTTTTGACGCCGACATAATTTACCAAACAATTTAATTCTGTGCTACCAAACCGAGCAATCATACAAGAGTTATCTGACACCAACAGTGAATAGATCATGCAACTAACTTTGTCAGCGTTTACTTCGCAATATGGCAAGGCGTGTATAGGCTTTGGACGAAATTTTTCGTGCAATTTTCGCATTGCTTTTAATATAAAAAAATTAAATCTATCTATCATAAATTGGTGCTGTAATACGTAGATTTTCAAAGCTTTTGGTTAACTCTGATTCCCTTACTTTTCATAATATAACTTGGTGCAGGCACAACTGTGCAATCGGCTGGTACATCTTTAACAACAGTCGCATTTGCGCCAATTACAGCATTGTCACCAACAGCGATTGGCCCAATGACAACAGCACCAGTACATATTCTTACATTGTTACCTATAGAAGGTACGCCATTACCACTATCACCAACAGTTACATTTTGATTTATCCAGCAATTATTACCAATAGATTTAGCATGAATGATAGTTGAATTACCATGTTGAATAAATAAACCCTCACCAATATTATCAGATGATGTACCAATAGATAAAAATTTATAGCGTGGTAAAACTATTTCCATGAGAAATCCAACATGAAACCTGCTACTAACCTTGGCTACGCGTACATAGAAAATATTCCGAAACTCAGGACAAAATAAAAGAACGGTAGTGATTAGGCCTATATTATGAATTTTTAGATTAAAACCATATTCAATTGCAAAGCGACTTGCCTCATACCATATTTTTCTTTTCTCTGTTGATAAATACATCATTAAATAATGTATTATTAAAAATGGAACAAAAAGTAGTTTTAAATTTCGCATAATTTTACGATTTGGTGCTTAATTGCCACTTTGCGTTGTGACTTAAACTACCATTTTCTTCTGCGATAACCCAATGCTCGTCTTGTGGATATCCGTGCCAAAAATTCCGAGGACAAACTTTAATGCCGTTTGAAAGTAATGCAGGCTTATAAGAAAATGAACTCTTACTTATGATTAACAAATCAGAAAAAACCATGTGCAGAAATGATTCCTGTGCATTCATATTCAGGCAGTATTCCACATTATCAAATTCATTAAAATCAACAAAATCTTCCTTGTGTCCTTGCGAAAATAAATATATTTTTATATATTTTTTAGTTTTTAATTGTTTTAATATCGATGTCAGTACACTCTTGAAATAATTCGTCTCTTGCCAGCGCATTAAAAGATTTGGGTTGCTAGTATGCTGGCCAGCTGCAATATCGCCTCGCCGAACATGTATTGCAATATTAAAATGTTCATTGGAATATATAAGTTTGTCTTTTTCTCTTGCAGCGGCATGATAAAAGCGATGCTTGATATCATCCATGACACCGTACTGATCCCTATAAAACTGATCTTGTTCAAGCACAAAAACAATTTTTTTATCGTTATATGAAGCAATAATTTTTTTAATTTGTTCAACTTCAAATTGATTAAACTCATCAAATAACGGTAACGAAACTTTTCGATAACCATTGTTTTTTACTAAAGATTCAAGTGAATCCTTGCCTTCACCAAAGCCCAACAATGCTTCCCATTGTGGTGTTGAAAACGGTATATGGGCATGTTCAAGACCAAAGACACGCGCAAACCATAGGCCCGCTGTCCAGTTAGCTATTTGATGGCCAATACCGGCACCTGGATTGGGGACTGCGGCCAGATAAGCCCGTGATTGTTCAGTGTGGTGTGAAAGAAGTTTCATCCGCCACCAGGCAGGATACATCGCCGGGTAAATGATATTGTTGCGCAAGGCTTGAACTAACTTACAGCGTGCGCGCGCACGCACCTTGCCCCAGACGTAGCCCAAGGAACTCATACAAAAGTCCTCTTGAAAAGATCAAACACAGAAAGGCAACGAGGCCAAAATGTATGAAGGCGTTGGTTGAATCGATTCCAAAGGGTAGGCTTTTCCTCAACGTAATACCCTCGACGAGCGTAGTCGACTTCATGGTCTATTAATTTCATATAACTAACCATTGGCTCAACCCACTTCCCTTTATGCAAAGCGCCTTCCGCAAGATATGGGATGGTCTTACCGTCTTTAGAAAAAGCGAGCTTCAACTGCATCTGATTTGCCCGTGCAGTGCCGTACCACTCAGAAAGCCATGGCGACTCGTGTGGCAAGGCCATTTCCCTGAGGACATCCTTTTTCCAAAACGCGATCTGATACGAAAACATATCTGGTGACGGCGGCAACACCAGTTCAAGGTCATACTGCTCAAGCGGCGATGTTTTACGATAAGGATTCGGCACCAAGCACAGAGAGTCCAACCCCAATTCATCAAAGCTGCGTGAATACACGTTCAGTCTCGATACATCTACCTGCCCCATGAAAAAGTAGTCAATCATGACTAGAAGTAACTTATTCCCGTTCACCTTCTCCAATCCAGCACGAAAAACTTTACCGAATGAACCAAGCGAGCCTACGCAGGTGCAACGAATGTCCAAGCCTTCGTAGTGAAACACAAGCGATTCTGTATTTAAATAAATCACACCTTCAAATGCTGGCCAATTAATTTTGAACAATTCAAAAAAATGAGGCCACAGATCAGCATAAGTATCAGCCGAAGACACAAAAATTACATTAAACTCTGAGCTTACTACCTTCTTCATTCAATCAACCTATAAATTTCTTTATATTCAAATTTAATTGATCAACAAGCATCTTAAGTAAGAATGCCAAAAAAATAACAAAGACAATAAAAAAAATGACGCACCAGCATTGCAAGGCACACAAAACCTTTCCATGCGTCAGATGTTGTTCTTGAAATAACCAATCACATCCCCTTTTTGTTTACCGCCATTACGCGACTCAAAAGACTGCGAAACATAGTGACATACATTTTTCGATCCTGTTTTGACGACCCGAAAAACCACGCAGCGCTTGGTACGACTATCACGCTGACCCCACATACCAGGAACAATCGTTCAATGTTTTCCGGAAACCATAGCAGTGGCAAGGATGTCACGAGCAATGAGAACAAAAAGCTCATGCTACAAAGCACAACTACCTCGCGAAAATAAACAGCAATAGATAGCTGACAATACGCACTAGCGAAGTAAACCGCCACAATCATCCCCAAAATCGCATAAATGATAAATACCATATAAAGCGTTGCGGGGTGTGCGCCCACATAGAACAACACTGCCGCAACAGCCAGCGGGAAAATATTTAAGGCGGCATTACTCAATTGGAAATTTCGAATATTTCCAACCGCTGAAATTGAAGAATTGAGCGTTACATACAATTGCTCCACAAGACTTCGAATCAGCATTAACCTACAAAAAACAATCGCATACTCAGGCACGGTCACTAGCCAAAGACTAAAAATCATTGGCATTTCAATAAAGACTGGCACGTAAAAAAAGGTCAGGAGAAAGAATCCAATTTTGTTACCCAGCATTGACGCAACAAGCATTCTTTGGCGATGCCCGGCACCTTCCGATTTGACAATCATTGGATTGAGTGCACGCAGCATGGTGTTTGCAAAAACACTTAACTGGCCATTTACCTGCGACGCGATGCCTTGTGCCGCATTCGCTGTGGCACCGAAGAAAATGTTCAATAAGAGTCCTTGACCATAGTTCGTCAGCATGCTTGTTGATGAGCCAAGAAATGACCATCCTGCAAATGCCGTCATTTCGCGCAGAAGGCGTTTGTCGAAACTCGTGCGTATGGCTAGGGAACACTCTTGATACCGCACGTGGCAATAGGCTGCGCGCAATGCAAACAGAATTACTGCTGTGATTGCCGTCAAAACGCCGTACACAACCAGCTTATCTCCAGCCATATCCACGATCAGCAAGGCTATAAGCAGTTTGAGCACACTTTCGATGATGCCCAGCACGGCAAACAACAGCATGTTTTCGCGCGCATTGACGACAGCATCGTAGGGCACACCGATGATCGTAAATAGGGTGGTGATGATGCTGATCTGATAAACCACCCATGCAGCGTGCATGCGATCTGGCTCGATCTGTAACACACCATTAAATAAGACGTAACCTGCAATTTGCAGCAGTAGCAAGAGCACCAAAGAAATACCAGCATGCAGCACAAGGCTTGCATTGAAAATGCTTAGTTGCCGCCCCTCATCGCCCTGCCCTTGTGCAAACGACATGAATCTTTGCGTTGCTGCCGCCATGCTGGCATTCAAAAAGGTAAGCATGGCGATGACACCGCCGACCAGGTTGAAGATGCCGAAGTCATCAATGCCCAGTGCATCCAGTACAACGCGCGTTGTGTACAACGAAAGAACGACCGTGATTGCCATACGGGCATAGAGAATGCCCGTATTCATGACAACACGATGCGCGGGTGTCATGTAGGCTTATCTCGCTCGCTGCAAGTGGCTTGCGGCACTCATTGCAGATTGCCGCGCCCGACGGCAACATAGTCCATGCCGTTGTCATGCATGGCTTGTGGCTCATACATATTGCGCCCATCAAAAATCACCGGGGTTTTCATCGCAGCCTTCAGCGCCGTCCAGTTGGGGCTGCGGTAAACCTTCCACTCGGTCACGATGATCAGCGCGTCTGCGCCTTGCACGGCTTGCATGGGCTTGTTGGCAAACTGCAGGTTTTGCAGCAGGGCGGGCTCATCAGCCAAGTCCAGCGCCAGCACGCGGCGGGCTTCTTCTGCGGCCACGGGGTCGTGTGCATGGATGCTGGCCCCGGCGCGCAGCAGGGCTTGCACGATGACGCGGCTGGGGGCGTCGCGCATGTCGTTGGCGGCGTATTTGGTGAATTCGGCGCTTTTGACGTCCATGACGCGGCAAGTGCGGTCGCCTTCTTTCCGAAATGCGGTGATTCGCGGCGAGGGCGTCGCTTTTACAGGGATCATGATATGTCGTCCTTGAACGGGTGTTTCAGTGCCAATCCGTCGATTTGCAGTCCCGTGGCAATGGTCAACGGCAGGACCTCGCAGGCAGCCTTGACGGCCAATGGCTACATAGGTTCCGTCATTGCGAGGAGCGCAGCGGCGGGGCAATCCATGAAGCCCTGAAGCCATGGATTGCCGCGCTTCGCTGGCAATGACGTTTTTGCCTTTTTGCGCTAACAATTGTGGTCGGATCATTGGAACTCGCCCACTTTGTGTAGCGCTGCGCTGATGAGGTTGGCCGACAGGTATGACCCGCTGGCAACGAGTTGTTGTACCAATGGGCGCGCGGCGGGTATCAGACCGTTTGCCTTTGCACGAAGGATGATGCCTAAACTGCCCAGCAGTTGAACATGGTGAGCTTTGGCCGCGGCGCGTGCGGCACCATCGTCAAGAACTGCCGTGCGCTCTGAAGCTAGGCAGTGGGTCAATACTTGCGATTCACCAGCGCCGATATCCCAGCTTTGTATGGATGCAGGTACAACCTGGTTTGGCACCGCAAAGCGTGTGGCCCAGTCAATGGTTTTGCGCGTTGCGGCGTCGCTTGCGCCAGCACTGATTTCCTGGATAACGGCAATTGGCACTGTCAGTTGTGGCGCAAGTTGCAGAATAAGGTCTAACTGGTCAAGCTTGCCCATCAAAATCAATGGCGATGCATTGATGACCCAGGCTTGTTTAGACATTGCCAAGCTCCGCATCAAGTTCAGTAGCATCCAACTGTATGGCGGGTACGTTGCGGCGGCGCAGTTCGTCTATGAATTCCAAACGGCTTTGACCAGCTATTTCAGCAGCTTTTTCTTGTGAGATGCGCTGCTCTGCGTACCACTGCACGGCGGCCGCCACGCGCATCTCGCGCACAAACGCTGCGGGCGACATGCGCAATGTCGAAAAGACGTTATCAGGCATTTCAAGGGCAAGCTGGGTCATGATGTTGCTTTCTGATGGGGTCAAAAGGGTAATTTTGTCAGGTGTTGGCATGGCCCGCCCGGACACCCTGTATTGCCGCGCTTCGCAATGACGGGGCGTTCGTTGATGGCAGCGCTTGCTTTGTCGGCGGCGCGGATGCAGGGGCTGTTCATATCAAGCCTTTGCGTTGCAGGTATGAGGTGATGTCAGCAAAACATGCCACCACAAAATTTGCCAGGTGAGCAATTCCCCTGAAAAGCTGGTCTTGCATCATGGAGACGCATTGCGAGTACCGCAATATAAGCGCATCAATGGATTCTTCTTGCGCCTCAGTCAGCGTTGTTAT
>Ga0210030_1001296_pt1 | contig 17915 bp, 20 predicted proteins | sample CryGeymeta201523_FD_183986 | JGI IMG/M metagenome (GOLD analysis project Ga0210030, IMG submission 183986) | Groundwater microbial communities from Crystal Geyser aquifers in Utah, USA - Crystal Geyser metaG 2015-23 (SPAdes) (version 2) | ecosystem: Environmental > Aquatic > Deep subsurface >...
TTATGTTCTCAAGTTGTCCGTCAAGCTGTTTTTTGACTTTTACAGGCAAATCAACCGCCAAAAATAATCTCATAATTTTTCTTTTATTTTCTTAAGATTCAATTCTTCTCTAATATCTATAATATTACCGTTAATATCACTATCTCCATTAATCCAAGCTTTAACTGGCGTAAATTTATAGACGCGTCTTGGAAAATGACTTAAAAATTCTCTAATTGCTCTCATTTTGTGTTTAATCCTTTTATAAAGAACCATTAATCCAATAATCATTTCTTTCGGATTAGTTAATTCTTCTGCTTTACCAGAAAAATAAACTCCTATTCCTGTACCCTCGGGAACCGTTGAATCGTAGATTGTGACAAAAACATTCGGATTGCTTTTGATATTAACTGAGTGTTGATTTTTTTTCCAAGATAACCAATAAAAATTTAAATCTTTATCAAATGCCGTATAAACCGGAGAATTCCATGGTAATCCTTCAGGAGTTATCGAAGCAATATTAATATATTCTATATTTTTAATAATTGTAACTGCTGTATTTACTTTTTTATCCATTTTCAATAATTATATCATCATTATTTATTGATTTGATTTTCTCTTTCAGTTGATCTACTATGAAACTATACATGTATGAAAAAACTCTTTCTTACTGGTTATGAAAAAGAAACCATTGAAGAATTTTTGGATAAACTTAAAAAAGAAAATATTACTACTGTTATTGATATTAGGGAAACACCTTTAAGCCGGAAAAACGGGTTTTCAAAAAACCTTCTTAGTAAATTACTTGAGAAAAAAGGAATCAATTATTTTCATTTTCAAGACTTAGGAAGTCCTAAAGAATTAAGAGATAAGCTAAAAAAGGATTTAAATTATCTTAATTTTTTTAAAAACTACCGAGAATATATTCATCACCAACCTAATTTAATAAAAAAAGTATTAAAAACAATTTATAGTAACGGCCGTTCTGTTCTTTTATGTTTCGAGAAAGAACACGAACTTTGTCATCGATCAATAGTTGCTAGCGAACTTTTAAAATGCGATCCCAATCTGCAGGTTATCCCGATGTAAAACTTCATAATGAAGAAGTATTCATAGTTGTAAAAACATATCCTCGACCGTCAACTAAATATCGAGAATTAGTTTGCACTGCCGGTATTACTAAGTTAGGAAAATGGATTCAACTATATCCTATTAACTACCGATATTTAGATTTTGATAATTGGTATAAAAAATACCAATGGATTTCTGTTGAAATTTCTAAAAACACCAGTGATTTCAGAATCGATAGTTACCGACCTATTGAAAAAACAATAAAAACTTTAGGACTTCCTCTATCAACAGATAGTGATAAAAAATGGTCAAAAAGAAAAGAAATAATTTTACCAACTGTAAAATTTTATTCAATTAAGGAGCTGGAAGAAGAATATAAATCAGATAAAGTCTCTCTCGGAATTTTTAAACCAAAAGAAATAATTGATTTTATCATTGAACCGGATACGGAAACTTGGTCAAAAAACCAACTAAGAAACCTTTCTCAGATAAGGCTCTTCGAACAGCAACCAAAACCAATAGAAAAAATTCCTTTTAGGTTTAGTTATCTTTTTACCTGTAAAGATAGTAATTGTAAAACAAATCATAAACTTACCATTCTTGATTGGGAAATATTTGCTTTATATCGAAATCTTAAAAAACAAAATCCCTACGACATTGACTTAAATTTACAAAAACTAAAAGATAGGTGGTTAACAGATATGTGGAACCCTAAAAGAGATTCTTACCTAATTGTTGGTACTCAATATCCAAATCCGACTTTTATGGTTCTTGGAGTCTTTTGGCCTCCTAAATAAAAATGACGCTAAGTTATTAATCAATTTTACTAATAATTTTTCTCGTTGAGAATTTTTTTAATAATGGTGTAACTACTTTCAGTTGTCCGCCGATTTCTTCAATCTGCTTTTTTTTATTTTCAAGCTGTGGGTCGCCTTCGGTGACGGCGATAATTTTAGGACCAATTGCCTTTACCATGTCAAGGTATTCCTTATTGCTTGAAAAATAAGAAAGAGTAACGACTAAATCGACAATGTTTAACGAAGATAGAACCTCGGCCCGTTCTTTTTGATTGTGAATCGGATTTTCTCTTTTATTTTTCTTAATAAATTCATTCGGTTCTAAGGCAACAATAAGAAAATTGCCGGAAGCTTTGGCTTTTTTGAGAAACTGCAGGTGGCCAAAATGAATTAGGTCAAAACAGCCTCCAACTAGAACTGTTTTTTTATCTTTAAATAACTTTCTGAATAAATTTATCTTGGAATAAGGAATAATTAGGGCAGTCTTTCTCACTTAATAATTATACAATATAAATAGATCCCTCGCGGAGTTTACCCTGAGCGAAGTCGAAGGACTCGGGATGACGGGGGACCCACGTATGAAATTTGAAACGGAAATCGTCGAAGAAAAACAAAAAGCGCTAATCATTTCAAGGACGAACTACGGTTTTATTGACTTTTTAAAAAATTATCTAAAAAAATCTTCAGTAGAAGCATTTTTTTCCTCAATGCTTCCCAAGTCATATGTTCACTTTGATTATTTTTACATCATTGATACAGAGATTCCTTTAAGAAAAATTAAAGAACACATAGATAAAAAATTCATCTTTATTTTTTTTGGAAAAAATAGACCATCTTATCTATTATTGAAATCTCATCTTAAAAATATAAAAATAATCGAAGCCAATAATAACGATCTTCATGAACAGGACGTCGATAAAATTCTCTGGTTTTCTTTTTCTAAAACAAAGGAGACTTTACTGAAGATTATTAAACCAACAAGAAACCTTGATCAATCAAAAAACACAGTTAAATTTCATTTCAAAAAATATCTAACTAGAAAAATTTTTATTTATTCTTTTATTGCTGTTTTCGCTTTCATTCACTTTATTTTTATTCCCTTTCTTGCGACATCAACTTTATTCGTCTATAAAGGCTATACCGGTCTGAGAAAAAAACATTACTTAAATGTTCAATCAGATGTTGTCATCGCCAGCAGCTTTAATCAAATGGGAGAAAAATTATATTTAATCGTTCGGCCGACCTATCTTCTTTTCAGTGCCGCTCTATGGTCAGACAATCTGATCGAAGTCAACAAAAACGCTATAAAAACCCTTTCGGAGACGAGAGTCATCCTTGACAACACTAAAGAAATTCAAAGGTTGGTTTTTGCCAAAAACAAAACTGATCAGGAAAAAGACAATTTGAAACTTCGTTTTCAAGCACTCAATCAGTCTCTGGGTGAAATAAATGATAGTTTGGTTGTCATCAATCAAAAACTTGACCTGTCATTCTCTTTTATAAAAAAAATAAAAACTAACTTACTTGAAGCTTCAGACTCATTAGATAAAGTGAGAAAGCTTTTAGTTTATTTTGAATCTATCTTGTCTCAAACTGATCAAAAAAAATATCTGGTTTTTTTTGTTAATAATATGGAGCTTCGGCCTGGCGGTGGTTTTATCGGTTCATTCGCCATTGTCACTATTAAGGATTACGAAATTCAAGATATAAAAGTGGAGGACGTCTATGACGCTGATGGTCAATTGACTGCACATATTGACCCTCCCAAACCAATTGAACAATACTTAAATATTCCCCACTGGTTTTTGCGCGACTCTAATTTTTCTCCTGATTTTGTAGAAAATTATAAAAAAGGGTTGTTTTTTCTTGAAAAAGAATTAGGCATAACCGATTTCTCCGGAGGAATACTTTTGACAACAACTGCTGTAGAAAATATTCTTGCCGCTTTTGATAATCTCTATCTGCCGGACTTTAAGGAAAATATCAACTCGAAGAATTTTTACTTAAAAACCCAGTTCTATTCGGAAAAGAATTTTTTTCCCGGATCAATCCAAAAAAAAGTCTTTCTTTCTTCGGTCGTCCAACAGATTCTTCTTAATTTAGACGGCATCTCTACAGAACAATTTTTTCTTAATCTAAAAAAATCCCTTGATGAAAAACAAGTCGTCGTTTATTTGGACGACTCAACCGCCCAAACTCTTTTTGATACTTCTTTCTGGTCCGGTCGGGTAATCGAACCAAGGTGTCTCTCGGGATATTCTTGTTTACGAGATTATTTGTTTCCTTATGATGCCAATGTCGGCGCCAACAAAGCTAATTTTTTCATCAATCGCTATCTTTACTTAAAAACCACGATTGACTCTCAAGGAAAAATAAATCACTTACTTTCAATCAAATACCAAAACAGTTCTCCGTCAGAAATCTTTCCTACCGGCACCTATAGAAATTATTTTCAACTGCTTTTGCCGAAAAATTCCCTTGTTAAACAAGTTACCAAAGATGGTGTCTTGGTCGAAGACATCGACCAGAAAAACGACCTCTTTAAATTAATCGGCTTTTTCTTCGAAGTCCCTCCAAAAAGATCTGTCGAGATAAAAATCGATTATCAGTTGGAGGACAAAATAGAAAAGAATCGAAAGATATATCAATTGGTCTTTCAAAAACAAATTGGTGCCAATAATTCAGACCTTGTTTTAGACTTTAGTTTGAACAAAAATATTTCACTCGTCAACCAAAATTTTTCTCCCCTTGTCAAAGACAACCAGATTCTTTATAATACCAGTTTATCGACTGATAAAATATTTTTTATGGAATTGTTAACTGATTAAATATGAAAAAAACCGCATCGGATAAACTGACGCTTGAACTTAAAAATAGAGAGTTGACAGGCAAGAAAGCTAAAAAATTGAGAAAAGAAGGATTAATATTGGCTAATATTTACGGACCCGAATTTAAATCTCAATCGGTAAGCGTTGACTCAAAGGTTTTTGCTAAAACTTACAGGACTGCCCGTGAAACCGCCGTAGTCTATCTCAAACTGAATAAAGACGAAATTCCGGTTCTTATTAAAAACATCCAAAAACACCCGGTAACCGACATGATTTTACACGTCGATTTTAGAAAAATTGACCTTAAAAAGAAAATCCAAACCGGGGTCCCGATAAAAGTCGTTGGCGCCTCAGAAGCTGTTTCTCAAAAAGCTGGAGTTCTCCTTATTCAATCGGAAACTATTTTAGTCGAAGCTTTACCGCAAAATATTCCCTCTCATATTGAAGTTAATATAAGTATTATTAAAGACATTGGTCAGGAAATAAAAGTCGCTGATCTAAAAAAATCTGACCGGTATGAAATCAAGACTTCTCCTGAAAAAGTAGTCGTTTCAGTCGTCGAACACAAAGAAGAAAGTATTACACCAGACACAACAGCCGCAGCCGCTCCTGAAGTAATCACCGAGGCTCCTGTCGAGGACGAAGAAGGAGCACCAGCCAAAACAGGAGAAACAGCCGCGACCCAGGAAAAAGGCAAACCGACCGAAATCAAACCGGAAGCTAAAGGCAAACCCTCAAAGCCGGAAGGAAAACCAGCCGAAAATAAACCAGCAACTCCTGCTCCAAAGAAATAAAAATTTGATAGAATAAGTCCTATGACGATTATTAAAACTGAGTTTGCTTTGGCCTTAAATCAGGTGGCGACCGAAAGAGGCATTTCGCCAGATGATGTGATTGCTTCTATAGAAGCGGCTGTCGTTGCCGCTTATAAAAGAGAATATCCTCAATCAATTGACGACGAAATTACTACTAAAATAAACAAAGACAGCGGCGAAGCCAAAATTCTTAAAGATGACAAAGACATTACGCCACCAGGATTCGGTCGCATCGCTGCTCAAACTGCCAAACAGGTCATTTTGCAAAAAATTAGAGAGATTGAGAAAAAAACCGTCGCCAGCCATTATAAGTCCCAGATTGGCACGATTCTCAAGGGTCGGGTCATCCGCTATGACGGTTACAACGCCTATCTCGATATTGGCAAAGCAGAAGCTCTCCTTCCCAAAGAAGAACAGATTAGAAATGAACATTATCAAGTCAATGACAGTTTGATCGTCTACCTAAAAGAGATCGCTGACGATAAATTTGGCAATCCGAGAATAATCGTCTCCCGGTCCAACTCCCGCTTAATTGAAGAACTTTTCAAACGTGAAGTCCCGGAGGTCGCCAACAATACGGTCGAAATTAAAAAAGTCGCCCGAGCTCCAGGTGAAAGAGCTAAAATCGCTGTTTTTTCTTCCCAAGGTGGAGTTGACCCTGTTGGCGCCTGCGTAGGCCAAAAAGGCGTCCGCGTCCAGACTGTCACAGATGAATTGGGTGGAACGGAAAAGATCGACATCATCCAATGGAATCAAGACAAAAAATTGTTTTTGGCAGCAGCTTTATCGCCAGCTAAAATAACTCAGGTTGAAATTGATGAAACTACTAAGAGAGCTAAGGTCACCGTCGACAAAAAAGAAGCTCCTTTGGCGATTGGAAAAGGCGGTATCAATGTCAATCTAGCTTCACAGCTGGCCGGATTTGAGATCGACATCGTCCAGACTAAATCTAAAGAAGAAAACTAAGTTCAACCATTAAGTGCAACGGTTTTAGTAAAATACCGTTGTATGAAAATATCAAACTACAGACACCTAAACGAACATGATAGAGTTCGAATAGAAGTCTACTCAAATGAAGGCAAGACTCAATATGAGATTGCCCAGTTATTAAAAGTTAATCGATCAACTATTAGCCGTGAAATCAAAAAGAGAGGAGGAATATTGCGAAGATATACGGCGGATTATGCCCAGATGGATTATGAAGTTTCTAAAAAGAATTGTGGAATCAGAAGTAAAATTGAAACAGCTTCAATCGGAACATTTGTTATTGAAAAGATTAAACAAGGTTGGTCTCCAGAAACAATCTCCGGTCGACTCAAAAAAGAGATAAAAGATGGAGCACGACCTAAAGAAGATTATGTTAACCACGAATCAATTTATCAATTTATTTATGACTCCGATTACGGAAAACAGGAAAAACTATATCAATATTTAAAACAAGGAAAAAGGCGGAGAACAAGAAAATATGGTAGGAAAACCAAGCACGAAATTATCTCGAACCGTATATTTATCGATAATCGCCCAAAAGAGATTGAGACCAGAAAAACAATTGGTCACTGGGAAGGTGATGCCATTATTTACAAGTACAAGCAGGCCATTCAGTCAATCGTTGAAAGAAAATTGAGATATACGATTTTGACTAAGCTTATGAGAAAAACAGCTATGGAAACTACAAACGCATTTGTTTCTGGCCTAAAAGAATATTATGTCAAATCGTTGACGGTAGATAACGGATCGGAAAACAGAAATCATGAGGAAATCAAAAGCAAACTTGGCATTTCTGTTTTCTTCTGTCATCCTTATCACTCATGGGAAAAAGGAACCAATGAAAATACCAATGGACTAGTCCGCCGTTATTTACCTCGAGGCTCAAGTCTTGAAAATATTACTCAAGATGACCTTGATGACATAGCTTGGGAATTAAACAACAGGCCTAGAAAGACGTTACAATACGCTACTCCTCAGGAAATGTTAGAATTGGAGTATTCGAAATTACCATTATTAGTTAATGTTGCACTTAATCATTGAATGCAGGGTTTATAACGATTTATTTTTATAAGTGTATAATTTTCTTATGAAATCTGCACTTATTGTAATAGATGTTCAAAATTTCCATATTAACAGTAAAACTTCAGAATTGCCAAAAAAAATTGATGAACTTATCAAAAGTCATCAATTTGATTATATATTATTTACTCAATTCATTAATAAAAAAAATTCTAATTTTGTTAAAAAACTCCAGTTTAAAAAAATGTTTAATTCCCTTGACGTTGATATATATAAATCTCTCCAAAAGTATTTAAAAAATAATAATGTTTTTACAAAGACAAGTTATTCTATTTTTAAATCAGATAAGTTTGTCAGATTTTTAAAAGCAAACAGAATAAAAAAATTATTCCTTTGTGGATTTGATTATGATGCTTGTGTTCTAGCTTCAGCTTTTGAAGCATTTGATTTGGGTTATGACGTTAGAGTTTTAACAGATCTAACATTAAGTCATACCCATGAAAATTTTAATAAAGCTGCAAACATTATTGTTAACAAAATATTCAAAAAAAACTAACATCCTCACCCCCGGAGTGCCACTCCCGGTGTGCGAGTATTAAACTTGGGAATAAAACTCTATAGTATAATATCTTCATGACGAAACAGATTATCAGTTCAAGATTTTTTCAAAGACTCCTTGAGATTATAGTTCCTATTGGCTCCTGGTTTTTTATTACTCTTCCTTTATGGCTTTCGCCATTTCACCCGGCAATCGTCGCCTATTTCATCATTGCTTTTGACCTTTATTTTTTTTACAAATCGATTATCACCGCCTATTCGGCGGTTCTTTCTTACAGCGAAATTCTTTTTCACTCAAAGATCAACTATCATAAAAAACTGGAAAAACTAAAAAATAGCTCTTTTCTCAACCACTTCGTCGTCGTCCCTAATTTTAAAGAACCTCTACATAAATTAGATTCCACCATCAACTCTTTTGTAGAGAATAACTATCCGTTTAAAAAAATTTATCTGGTCTTGGCTTTTGAAAAAAGAGAAGTCGAGGTTTTAGAAAAAGCAAAGTTTTTGACCAAAAAATATCAAGGCTTTTTTAAAGATATCTTGGTTACTTACCACCCAGACCTGCCTCATGAAGAACCAGGAAAGGCGAGCAACCAAACCTACTCAGTCAAAATCGTTGACAAATATGTAGTTAATAATCATCTAAGGAGAGAGGAAACTCTGATTACTATCTGTGATGCTGACAGTTATCTTCCAAAAAATTATTTTTCTTATCTGTCTTTCAGCTACTTGAAAGACAAGGATAGAATCTATCATTTTTACTGGGCGCCTGTCCTTCTCTATAACAATTTTTGGAAGCTGCCTCTTTTTGTCAGAATTCAAGCGACCCTTTCTTCAATTTTACGATTAGCTTTTCTTTCTCAAAGAAATAACCTTATCCAGGTGTCAACTTATTCGACCAGTCTTTGGCTCTTGAAAAAAGTCAACTTTTGGGATGTTGATATTATTCCCGAAGACTGGCATATTTATTTTCAAGCTTTTTTTACTTTTGGGGAAAAAGTGAAAACCATTCCTCTCTTTACGATTGTCAACGGCGATGCTGTTTATTCAGGAGCGACTCTTAAAACTTTTGCCAACCGATACGAACAGGAAAAACGCTGGGCTTGGGGAGTGAGCGACGTTGGCTATGTTCTGAAAAAATCTTTCCAAACACCTCATATTAATTTTTGGGTTAAATTGAGAAAAGTGATTTTTGTCGCTGAAACACATCTCTTTTGGCCAGTGTCGTTTTTTATCTTGACTATCAGCGCCTCAATACCGCCTCTAATCAATCCGATTTTTAAAAGAACTGTTCTTGGATTCCTTCTACCAAAATTGTCCGGTTTAATATTGACCTTGTCTATGACAATGTTAATCCTGTATATTTATTTAGACATTAAAATTCGCGCCAGAGTCAATATGAAAACACCATTTTTTAATTTACCTCTCCTCATGGTTCAATGGTATCTACTTCCCGTTGTTTCTTTCTTTTTCTCTTCCCTTCCGGCGCTCGATGCCCACACTAGAATATTATTGGGAAAAAAGTTAAAATATAAAGTGACAGAAAAAGTTTAACAGACCCAACTATGTTTACTTGGCTTTTTACTAAAACTCCGCTAACGTTTCTCGTCCAGAGTCTTTGGCGGGACGAAGCTTTCTCTTATTTCTTGGCTAAAAAAAATATCCTGGAAATTCTTATTCTTTCAGCAAAAGACTTTAGCCCGCCTTTATATCATTTAATTCTCCACTTTTGGATCAAAATCTTTGGCGGCTCGGAAATCGCCTTAAGAAGTCTTTCGATTGTTTTTTTCTGGGCCACTATTTATGTTGTTTTTCTCTTTTTAAACGATATTTTCAAACTGAAACTAAAAAAATCCTTTTTTTACCTTTTGCTTTTTATTATTAATCCCCTATTAACTTATTATGCTTTTGAGGTGCGAATGTATTCGTTGTTTGCTTTTTTATCAACTCTCTCCTTTTATACTCTTTTCAAAAAAAATTCTACTCTTTATATTTTATCTTCCATCCTCGGTTTATATACTCATTATTTTATGATCTTTGTCATTATTGGACAGTTTTTATTCTTGACTATTAATAGAAAAAAAAGTTTTTCTTTTCCATTATTGTCATTTTATTGGCCAATCATCGCCTTTGTTCCCTGGATTTTGTTGGTTGTTTTTAACGGAAATCTACCAGGTTCTTTCTGGATTAATAAACCATCTTTTCAATCTGTCTTCGGTTTTTTAGGAATCATTTATACCGGCAACGAGTCGTCATTTTATGTCAATAATTTTCTCGTAAACAAAATTAATACTAATATTTTCTTTCTGACAGTTGTTTTAGTAATAATCTTGATTTACGGTTATTTTTATCATAAAAAACTCTTAAAGAAAGAGCGGTTGATTTTTCAATTTGTTCTTATCTGGGGATTAATAATTCCCGTAACGGTTGGTGTTTTATCATTTATTAAACCTGTTTATTTTCCTCGTTATCTTATCTTTGCTACAATTGGTTTCCTTTTTACAGTGATTTTTATCATAGAAAAATTACCAACTTTACCACGGATTCTACTAATAATAGTTTTATTTATTCTTACTGTTAACTATCAACGTTTAGAAATAGAGTATAAAAAAAAGGCTGATATGAGAACGGTGTTGGCAGAAATCAAGGCGATTGCCAAAGAAAACGACTCGGTTTATGTATCAAGCGAGCTTGATTTTTTCACCGCTCAATATTATTTTGAAGAAAATAAAGTATATATTTGGGGTAAGAGCTATAATGAAATCCCCAATTATGTTGGTAAAGTCTTAATTCCTAAGGAAAAAATCGCCTCTACCTTGCCATTTTATCCAAAAAAAGCTTACGTTCTCTCTCCTGACGGACAATACTCTATCCAAGCGATGTATTAATGTTATAATTAACTATTCTTTCGGGGTTTAGTGTGTGAATCACAATCGGATGTTAAACTCATCGAGTCCGTCTAAGACGGGCACGACCAGGCGCAATTCCTGGAGCGACCGTTAACCCTGTACCCAACGTAGTATCAGGGTAAGTCGGGAAGAAAGAAAGAAGAGCGTTATTAATTTACCCCGAAAGGGGTATTTTTTATGAGTAATAAAAAATTTTCCGTCAGGCAATTGACGATTGCCGCCGGTCTCTCCGCTTTCTCAGCGGTTGTACAGTTAATTCATATTGGTTATCAGTCGCCCCAGTTTGGTATGTGGATCGATATCGTTGCTGTTACTTGGATCATGGCTTTTTTTTTATTCGGATTAAGAAGCTCTATTCTTGTTTCTTTAGTCGGTGCTTTAGTAATCACTTTATTTGCTCCTGATACTTGGCTTGGGGCCAGTATGAAATGGGTAGCCAGTATGCCTATGTGGTTATCTTTGGCTGTCTGGATCTTAATCCTAAAAAAATCTCCAAATCTTTATCGTCAGCCAAAACACCTCATTTTACCTATTTTAATTGGCCTTATTATCCGCTGTCTACTTATTCTTCCTTTAAATTATTACTATGCGATACCGATCTGGACTGGATTAACTACCGCAAAAGCGATGGCAATTATTCCTTGGTATATAATCGTTCTTTTTAACACAATTCAAGGGATAATTGATGTTGTTGCTGCCTGGATATTAGTATTCAAATTCAAACTTAAACGATTTGCTAAACATTAACTATGAAAAACGGTATTCTTTTTGATAAAGTATCTTTTTCTTATGAAAAAGGTTCGCGTCAATTGACAAATATCAACATTCAAATTAATAAAGGGGCCTTTTTAGGCATTACTGGAGTTAACGGTAGCGGCAAAACCACTTTTACTTTGTTAATGAATGGCCTTATCCCCCAACAGATTAAAGGCAGCTTTAAAGGCAATGTCTATATTGATGGAATCAATAGTAGAGAGAAACCTGTTTCTTATTTTGCCAAATCAGTCGGCTTAGTCTTTCAAAATCCTGACTTTATGCTTTTTAATCTAACCGTAAAAGAAGAGATTGAGTTTGGACTGAAGAATTTACAATTGGAAAAACATAAGGAAAGAATCAGCAAGGCTTTAAAAACTATCAGTATGGCTGGATATGAAAGACGCGATCCGCAAACTTTGTCTTTGGGCCAAAAACAAAAAATCTGTCTGGCGGCCGTCTTGGCTCAAGATCCAGATTATATTGTCCTTGACGAGCCAACTGCCATGCTTGATTATAGAAGCGCTGTCAATTTATATAAACTATTGCAATCTCTGAACGAACAAGGGAAAACTATTATCATCGTCGAGCATGATACTGATTTCCTCAATGAATATACTGATCAAGTGATTGTCTTAAACCAAGGTCGAATCGCTCTAAAAGGAAAAACTAAAACTATTTTTTCCGATACAAAAAAATTAGAAAAGATTGGAATAAAAATTCCCCGTCTCAAACCATGAAAAATTTTTTTGCCAGTTTAAAAATTATTTTTTTAATTACTTTCACGATAGCAACACTTAATATAAAAAATTATTTGTTTTTAACTAGATTATTATTTATATTGTTTATTTTTTTATGGTTGACTCCTTCAAGAAAATTGGTTTTTAGCAGATTAAAAATTCTATTGCCGGTCGCCATCATGATATTTGTCCTACAGATAATTTTCAATCAATCGCAATCTCTTATCTGGCGGATAGAGTTTGCTTATTTTGTTTTCATTAGAATCGCTATAGTCAGTCTGGCTGTTTTATTTTTTATGACAGTCGTCTCGACGTCTGAAATAATCTTGGCTTTTTGGTTTCTTCCTAAAAACATTAAGCTTGTGTTAACGATGACATTTTATTTTATTCCGACAATTTTTAAGGAAACCGGGCAAATAATTCTGGTACAAAAATCAAGAGGTCTAAAAACTTTCAGTTGGAATATCGCTCCCTTAATCGTTCCTCTTCTTCATCGAATTTTTATTAGAGCGGAAGCTTTATCGTTAGCAATTATTTCCCGTGGCTATGAAGAATAAGAGAGATTTTTGGTATCAAGACAAAATCGTACATGGCGGCGGCGGCGGAAGAACAATTGGTTTTCCGACGATCAATTTAAACCAAAAGCCATTTATCAATTATCTCAAAGAAGGTGTTTATTCTGCCAAAGTAAAATATCTGAGTAAAGTTTATTTGGGAACTTTGTACTTCGGACCAAGACTTATTAATAAAGAAACCAAGCCAATCTTAGAAATACATATATTGGATTTTGACAAAGATATTTATGGCGAAACCGTTGAGTTTAAAATCGGCCAATATATTAGGGAGGTTAAAAAGTTTGAAAGTTTAGAAAGTTTGAAAAGACAGATAAAAAAAGATGTTGAAAAAATCAGATCTCTTTGAGAATTTCTCAACACTATTATGGCCCGGTTGCCATTCCTTTAACTTTCCACTGATTACCTTCTTTAACTAATCCAACAAAGCGGACATTCTCGCCTTTTTTAAATCCGTAATATGGAATTGGTCCACCAGCTGAACTCGGATCCATCACCACATCCAAAGTCACCATATACTGGTGTCTTGTTTCAGTCCAGTCTTCTTTCATTGATTCTTCGATTTTTATTACCTTAACAGATTTCATAGCACTAAACTGAACCCCAAATGCTTGTTTTGTACTATCATCAGAAGTAATAATTGATGGCATCATCATCACCGCATCACTTACTTTACCTTCATCAATAAGAGTAAAGAAATTATTGATGATATCTTTTTCCTGTGGTAAAGGTACGATATTATTTCCTGTTTTTGTTGGTTCTTTTGTTGGCTCAGTCGTTGGAGCTGATACTAATCCCTGATTTTCTCCTTTTTGAATTCTTTCAACTACTTTAATCGCCAGTTGAATATTTTCTTCATTATTAATAACTTCAATATCACTTCGACCGACTGTCACAAATCTATTAGGATTTAAAACTAAATAGATGTTATTTATTTGATTATCACCCTGCCAAACGACAAAATGATCCATTTTAATCCTGGAATCTTGTTTTACAGTTCTATTTAATAAAACAGCCCCTTTTTTTTGGTTTTCAACATTTAAATCTTCGACATGAATGGTGATAAAACTATTTTCTTTAACATAATATTTACAAGTATGAGTACCGGTCATGTCAAACCTTTCGGTTTTTATAATTGATTTGTTAGTAACTGATTGGATCCATTCTTTAGAAAATTCTGCGCAGACATCTTCTCCAACTTTTATCTCTTTTTTAAAGAGATTAACAATTGGATTAGAAGATGAGGTTGAGCTTTTATTAGACTGACCGCGAGCAAGTAATATATAACCAACTAAACCTAAGATTATTAAGATTGGAATTAATTTTTTCATATGTTGTAATTTTGGCAAAATATCTGAATAAAGTCAAATCAGTTACTTTATACAATTATCTCTTTTTTTATAAATTACTGAGGCATCTCGAAATCCACAAGCTTCTTTTGTACAATCCGGAGTATCGTCTTTTGGATAGAAATACAAAATCACACATTTACCTTTGTAATCGGATAGTTTATGAACTTTTCAGTCTTGATCAGGAAGCGAAAAATCTTTTGCTTTCATAAAAAGATGATAATTTATTTTTGTTAAATTTTACCTATGTTATACTCTTTTTAAATGAAAAAGGCTATTATTATTTCTTTTTATATCTTTATTCTCATAATTCTTCTTTTTTATCACACCCACGGCTTAACTTTTCATGACAATGGCTATATCGTCCATTCCGCTCAACAACTCCAACAAGGAAAAGTAATTTACCGTGATTTTGACTTTGTTTATACCCCACTCTCTGTATTCCTGACCGCAATTGCATTTAAGCTTTTTGGTCAAAACCTTTTTGCTGAAAGATTATTTATATTTTTCCTCTCTTTGACGACAATATTTTCTATTTATAAAATTTGTCTTATTTTTACCCGCCGAAAAGAAATTTCTTATACCGTAGTATTGATCTATCTATTTTGGGGTCCTGGTCATATAAATTTTTTTTCTCCAGTAATGCTTTCCATTGATCTTGGCATATTAGGACTTTTCTTTCTAATGAGAGGTCTTGAAACAAAAAAATTTAAATATTTTTTTCCAGCCGGAATACTAAGTGGATCTGTTTTGCTGTCAAAACAGAACTTCGGATTAGCAATACTATTAACTGTTATTTTTTTCTTTCTTGTTATAAAAATTCCTAAAAAAATTAAATCTGTTTTATTTTTTATTCTTGGTTATTTTACAGTTATCATTGCCTTTTTAATCTACCTTGTTACTACTAATTCATATGGTCCGTTTATTAGTAATATGTATTTTTATATCATAAAAAAAATAATAATTGAGAACACCTTAAAGACACCATTTATTTACGAAGGAGCACTTATCTACATCTTACCTAAAATTGGCCTATATCTTTTTCCTGCCCTTATATCAGCAGTCGCCATTTTTACTGCATTCAAAAAATATAGAAATTATCTTTTTTTAGCAGTATTCGTTTTATTTTTTTACTTGTTTGGGATCAGGCCCGAGACTGATTATATCCATCTCTCTCCTTTGCTATCTCTAACTGGTTTGTCCCTTATTTTTTTATGGAAATCAGAAATAAAAATCGTAAAACAACTATCTTGGTTATTCTGCATAACCCTTATTACTGTTGGTTTATATACAAGCCTTTTTAAAGGTTATTACCGATGGGAACGTCCGCTCTCAGAAAATAGATATTTTATTGTAGAAAAAACCATCCAGATTTGGTCGGACCCGAACTATAAAACTATAGTTCCTTTTCTTGTCAAAAATATTAATCTATATTCAAAACCTGAAGATTATATCTTTGTAAATTTTAATGCTCCTCTTATCTACTTCATCGCAAACAGGAGAGACCCGACTCGTTTTTCTTATATATCTCATTACGCAACCTCAGAAATATTTCAGAAAGAAATTATTAATAATTTAATTAATAAAAAAGTTAAGTTAATTATTGCCGACTCTTCCCTTAAAAAAAACGGTACGCCTATTGATATATATATTCGTAAAAACTATCGTGTATTAGAAAGTCTAGGAGAATACTTTATTCTTTTAAAAACTCATTAAACTTACGAGATTACTAATGTTGCCCAGCCTCGATTTGCCCGTGAACCAGTCCCGCTGAGCGGGACGGTTCAGGGCCCTATACCGAACGATGGTTCTGGTATAGGGAACGATTGCTCGGGGGCATGGATTTGAACCACGATAACGACTTTCAGAGAGTCGTGTCCGACCATTAGACGACCCCCGATGTAAATTTTATTTTTAAAGAGCCATTTAGACAACCGGGCAATTAATGACTATATTTTACCAAATAATTACTCTAGCAATAAGCCTCTTCTTTACCGTCTCCTTTAATATTTTATAAAGTAGTTGATTTTGGCTTTAGACTTTAAATCAGCCACGAAAGTCTGAATTTTTTCCTGAAGTTTTTGCTGTTTGATTGCTTCTTTTGCCTGATCTTTTGTTAATTCTAAAGTAGATTGATCTTTTTGACTGGCTAAGTAATCGTCTATCTCTTTATCGGTGACGGAAATGTTGCTCGTGGCCATTTTTGTCACCAAAAGCTGTAATTTGATTTCATCTGTCAAATCTTTTTTTGTCATTCCCTGTTGTTGTAATAAATCATCAAGCGTTGCTCCTTGAGAAGCAATATTTTTCTCAACTTTGGATATCTCCATGTTGACTTCATTTTCAGAAACGCTTATATTTCTTTTTTTTCCTTCTTGATTAATTAAAGTTTTAAGAATAATGGTGTCAAGAGTAGTTTTACCTCCCTGTTTTTCCAACTCTTTGATAACTGATAAACGACTGATCAGCTGTCCGTTAACCGATGCAGCGAAAAAAAGTTTTTTCCCTAAAAAGATAAGGCCGGTAATGATGAGAATAATAAAAATATATACTATTGCCTTCTTCATTATTGTCTTATGTCTCTTTTCCGTTTTTGCCATAGTTAATGTTACAAAAAAAATATTGAAAATCAAATGCAACTATTAAAACTCGCGTATATGTGAGATAATGAAGTTATTCATTAAAAATTATGAACAAAAATAAAATCTTTGTTGGTAACTTGCCTTTTTCCATGAGCGGCTATTCTTTAAAGGATCTATTTTTTCATTACGGCCAGATTACCGATGTTGAGATTATCTCTGAATCAAACACAGGAAGATCAAAGGGTTTTGGCTATATTACTTTTTTCAATCAATCAGATGCCAAAAAAGCCCGGTTGGGAATGAACGGCAAAGACGTCGAAGGACAAAACATCATCGTCAACATCACCTGATTTAAACAAGTGGTATATCGAGAAAAATTTATTGCTCTAATCTTCTAAAAGAATAGTTTTGTAGCGTATAGTCTACAGACAAAAACTAAATAGTATTTTAAGATTGAAATATTAATAATTTTTTGTTTAAATAAAATACCTATGATTTCAGATAAAGATATTAAAAAACTAGAAATAGTTTTTGTCACCAAAGAAGAATTTAAAAAAGAAATTAATGATTTAAAAAGAACCGTTGTAACAAAAAGAGAATTTAATAGAACCAGTGATGAAATTATTGATAGTATTAAGCAAGTCATCAATATGATTGGAGAATCTTTGGAAGATAATAAGGAACAGGATAATATTCTTGACGATCACGAAAGACGTCTTGATAAAGTCGAAGACAAGGTTTTCTCTTTAACCTAAAAAACTACGGTATCGGGAAACGAAGACTGAACTTTTTAACTTCTTTAAACTTAATTATATTCTTGACAAGAATGATATCTTTGTATACAATGTATACGTTGTAATTTATTAATTAAAAACTATGAAAAATAAACAAAAAGTACTTCATGCCCGGGTATCTGAAGAGCTTTATGATAAGATTTCTCAAAAAGCCAAAAAAC
>Ga0210030_1001301_pt1 | contig 17897 bp, 15 predicted proteins | sample CryGeymeta201523_FD_183986 | JGI IMG/M metagenome (GOLD analysis project Ga0210030, IMG submission 183986) | Groundwater microbial communities from Crystal Geyser aquifers in Utah, USA - Crystal Geyser metaG 2015-23 (SPAdes) (version 2) | ecosystem: Environmental > Aquatic > Deep subsurface >...
TGGACAAGCGCATAGACACGGTGGTGGCGATGTTCGGTGCTGCGGCGGCTGGCGGGGTGTTTGTGCCGGTCAATCCGCTGCTCAAGGCCGAACAGGTCGCGCATATTTTGCGAGATTGCAACGTGCGGATTCTGGTGACGACATCGGAGCGTCTGGAATTACTGCGCCCTATATTGGCAGGTTGTCCTGATCTGCAATCTGTAGTGGTGGTTGCTGATGCGGCTGCCGCCCCGGTCGAGGGCATCCGTTGTATTAACTGGTCTGAACGCCGCCACGCCGCCCATCGCGAACCTTATCGTACGACAGACAGCGATATGGCGGCGATACTCTACACTTCAGGAAGTACCGGCAAGCCGAAAGGAGTGGTGCTGTCGCATCGCAATCTGGTTGCTGGGGCGAAGAGTGTCTCGCAATATCTGGAGAATCGTTCGGAAGACCGTATTCTCTCGGTATTGCCGCTGAGTTTCGATTACGGGCTGAATCAACTCACGACGGCTTTTCAGGTCGGCGCTTGCGCGGTGCTGATGAACTACCTGTTTCCGCGCGACGTGGTACGCATGGTGGCTCGCGAAAAAATTACCGGACTGGCGGCTGTGCCAGCACTTTGGATACAGCTTGCTCAATTGGATTGGCCCGAGGGCGTGGATGAACATTTGCGCTATATCACCAACTCGGGTGGCGCGATGCCGACTCACACGCTGGCTGCGTTGCAGAGGAAATTGCCTAAGACGCGCCCCTTTCTGATGTACGGGCTGACCGAGGCGTTCCGCTCGACTTATCTGCCGCCTGAAGAAGTGGAACACCGCCCGGATTCGATAGGCCGTGCGATTCCCAATGCCGAAATTCTGGTGGTGCGAGAAGATGGCACACCTTGTGCGGCAGGCGAGGAGGGCGAGTTGGTGCATCGTGGTGTGCATGTGGCTCTGGGTTACTGGAACGATATGGAGAAGACGGCGGAGCGATTCAGACCCGCACCGGGATTGCCCGCTGGGTTGCCACTGCCGGAGATGGCGGTCTGGTCTGGCGATACGGTAAAGCGGGATGAAGAGGGCTTTTTGTATTTCATCGGACGGCGCGACGAAATGATCAAGACTTCCGGCTACCGTGTCAGCCCGAGTGAGGTGGAAGAAGTCGTTTACGCTACCGATCTGGTCGTGGAGGCGGCAGCGCTTGGCGTGTTTCACCCCGCGATGGGGCAGGCAGTGGTGCTGGTGATTTACGCACCCGAACAGAATGAGGCTGTCAGCGAACAACTCATGGGCGAGTGCAAACTCAAATTACCCGCTTTCATGGTGCCTCTGCGTATCGTGGTGAGGGAGTCGGCTTTGCCGCGCAACCCCAATGGCAAGATAGACCGTAAACAACTCGCCGGAGAACTGGCTGACCTATTCGAGGATATAACGTCGTGAATAAAGCCCACCTCCAGAATCACGCTTTCCCTGTTGAAAATAACTGCCTGCAAATCGGCGGAATGTCGCTGAACCGGCTGGCCGAACGGGTGGGCAGTACACCGTTCTACGCCTATGACCGCCGTTTGGTGACTGAGCGGGTGGCACGTCTGCGCGCCGTGTTGCCATCAGACATTCATCTGCATTACGCAGTCAAGGCCAATCCCATGCCTGCACTGGTGCAACACATGGCCGGACTGGTAGAGGGTTTCGATGTGGCATCAGTTGGCGAGATGAAGACGGTACTCGATACCACCATGGCAGCCATCAATATCAGTTTTGCGGGTCCCGGCAAGCAAGCGGCTGCACTGCGTCAGGCAGCGGCGGCGGGTATCGTCGTCAATCTTGAATCGGAACGGGAGATGGAGCTGATCGCGCAGGCAGGCCTGGAACTGGGGGTGTTGCCCCGAGTGACCGTGCGGGTCAATCCCGATTTCGAATTGAAATCCTCCGGCATGAAAATGAGCGGCGGGCCTAAACAGTTTGGCGTGGATGCGGAACGGGTTCCTGCCATGCTGGCGCGCATGAAGGCATTGCCGCTGGAATTCTACGGCTTCCATATTTTCTGCGGTTCGCAGAATTTACGCGCAGAGGCGATTATGGAGGCACAGCGAAATACTTTTGAATTGGCTCGTCGTCTGGCGGCGGATGCGCCGGGTCCGGTCAAGTTACTCAATCTGGGCGGCGGTTTTGGCATACCTTATTTCCCCGGTGAGCAGGCACTTGAACTGGAAGCGGTGGGTGCGCATCTGGCCGGGCTGATGCCCCAGGCTAGATGCGATTTCCCCGAGGCTGAGTTCGTCATTGAATTGGGGCGTTATTTGGTCGGTGAGGCGGGCGTTTATGTGAGTCGCGTGATAGAGCGCAAAGTGTCGCGCGGACAGGTGTTTCTTATCACCGATGGCGGATTGCATCATCATCTCGCCGCATCGGGTAATTTCGGTCAGGTGATACGCAAGAATTACCCCGTTCTGGTCGGCAATCATGTGATGCCTGAAGGAGAAGCGCAACTGGCCTCGGTGGTCGGGCCGCTCTGCACCCCGCTGGATATACTGGCGGATAAAATGCCTTTAGGTCATGCGGCTGAAGGGGATTTGATCGCGGTGATGCAGTCGGGGGCTTATGGGCTAACTGCGAGCCCGACAGCCTTTCTGAGTCATCCCGCAGCTGTCGAGGTTTTTGCCGGGTAGCGATACTTTGTTACGCAGATGTTAGGATAGTCGCTTACTGCTTTGAATTTTTGAGCGCGCCAGACAATGAATTATCTACTGCCTTTGCCCGTTAAGACAACCAGCACGGTATCAATCAGGATAATGATGTCCAGAAACAGGCTGTTGTTTTTTACATAGTACAAGTCGTATTGCAATTTTTGGAGCGAATCCTCGACTGAGGAGCCGTACTGATAGCGTACCTGAGCCCAACCGGTGATACCGGGTTTGACACTGTGCCTGAGGTTGTAATAGGGTATTTCCACGCAAAGTTGTTTAACGAAAAATTCCCGTTCCGGCCTGGGGCCAACCAAACTCATTTCACCTTTTAGTACATTGAAGATTTGGGGCAATTCGTCTAATCGTAGCTGACGAATAATTTTCCCTACCCGGGTGATACGCGTATCGTTTTCGGCGGCCCATTGTGGCTTGCCGGAACTTTCGGCATCACGACGCATGCTGCGAAACTTGTAGATGGTAAAAGGTTGTCCGTCAAGACCGATGCGTTCCTGACGGTAAAGGATGGGCGCGCGGTCTTCAAGATAAATGCATAGTGCCGTAATCAGCATGAAAGGGAGCGTGAGCATCAAAAGCATCACGCTGGAGGCGAGATCAAAGATGCGTTTGATTGCGGTACGCAAGCCGCTTTGGTCAAAGCCGCCACCAAATACCAGCCAGTTTGGGTTGAGGGAATTCACGCGGATCTGGCTCATTTCGCGCTCAAAAAAAGTAGACACCCCAATTACTGTTATGCCGTTAAGTTTGCATTCCAGCAGCTCCTGCACGGGAAATCGTCCGTTGTCGCGGAATTGCACGGCCACCAGAATCTCGTCTACCTGGCGACTGCTGGCAAGGGCCAGCAAGGACTGATGTGTGGGCAAGATATTTTGGGTGATCAGCGAGGCATCCTCCCCTTGCATGGGGACGAAACCGATCAGGTTGAATTGGTGCTGGCTTTCATTGTGTTCGGCAATGTCGGCACATTCACGCGCCAGTTCTCCGGTTCCCAGTACCATGATTTTAGGTTTCAGGAAATTGAGTTTAGCGGCCCTGCTAAAAACATGGCGCACCAGTAAAACGCCGAGCGTGGCGAATAGCATGACGATGAATAATATTCCACGACCAAAATAGGCACTGGGGGCGATATAAATGATCAGCGTGATGATGCCGAATCCCATTGCAAAGGCGGGCATCAGCCGTAGCAGGGTGTGCCTGAAGTTCTCACGGAAATTCAGTTGATACATGCCCATGGCTTGCATGCTTAAAATCATCACCGCAGAAAAAATAATGCTCTGCGGGAAGACGCTGGAAATTTCCGTAAAAAAATCGTGACTAGGTGTTAAAAAACGCACTGCTACGCCCAGATGAAATGATGCAATCAGGATGCCGGCTTCTATGCATAGCAGGGTGATGCCCAACTTGCGAAAATGGTGATTAAAATGCTGCAACAGGTGTTCCTTTCAAGACTTTTGAATATTTTGTGAATTAAATCATGTAGCGACTATCCGTATTTTGTTAAAGTTGCTTGAGCAGGGCTCGCGCTTGTTCAATCTCTGTGAATGGTTTCTTATCTTTTAGCAGCAATTCCAATTCTTTGCGTGCCTGAACTTTGTCACCCGATTTAACCAGGGCGACGGCAAGGTGGTAGTGAATTTCAGTAAGTTGAGGTGCGATTGCGACCGCCTTTTGCAGTAAGCCCAGCGCGCGCGCCGTTTTGCCCTGTTCAAGCAATATCCAGGCCAGGGTGTCCATTGCGGCTGGATTATCGGCAGTGATCTGGTTCGCCTTCTCGGCATATTCCAGTGCGCGCGGATCCTTCTCCTGCTGGTACAGCCAGGCCAGGTTGTTCAGGGCGGGCAAGTAATTTGGAACCAGTTTCAGGATGCTCAGGTATTGTTCTTTGGCTGCTTGAGTTTGTTGTCTGTCCATATTGATGGCAGCCTGGTACATGTGTGTAGGGATGTCGTCAGGATGATCCGCCAGCCATTGGGTCAGGCGTGCATCGGCTGTTTTGGCGTTGTTGGATTGAGTGAGGGACGCATGTAATTTCACCAGCAATGCACCATTTGGGCTGATGGCTAAAGCTCGTTCAAATGCCTTGACAGCCAGATCAGGTTTTTGGTGCTGCAACAGTAAGTTGCCTTCCAGTTCATAACCTACAGCCGATTTTGGTTCTTTTTTCTGTATTTGTTGTGCGATGGAAAGTGCTTGCTCAGTATTCCCCCTGCCGGCTTCCAGGGATGCCATAGCCAATTGAGCTTCCAGATAATCTGGCTGTAATGACAGTGCTTTTTTAAGTGCTGCCGCTGCTGCGGTAACGTTTTGCATCGCCATGTTTAGGTTGGCAAGGCGCAGTTGGATCGGTGCGGATTCGGGTTTCGCAGCGGCGAGTGTGTTATAGGTTTCCAGGGCGGCTGATTTATCACCGTTGGCAAATTGAGCCTGTGCCAGCATATCCAGAAAATCCGGGTTGCTGGCGTTGGAACCTTGTAGTTTTTTGGCGAGGGTGAGGGCTTGTTGTTTTTCGCCTATGCGCAGGTAATGCGCGATAAGTTGCAAAGAGGGTAACAATGCATCAGGGTTCTCCTTGCTGGCTTTTTCCAGCCAGCTTGTGGCTTCCTTGGTCTGTCCCTGAGAGAGGGCGAGGGTGGCCAGTGCCGTCATGATTTGAGCATTCTTCGGGTCTTTTTTGAGGATGGACTCGAAACGTGTCTTGGCGACTTCCGGCTTCTTGGCTTGTAAATCAAGCTGGGCAAGATTCACCGCCGCAGCAAAATTGGTGGGGTCAACGGAAAGTGCTTGTTCAAAACTGGTGCGGGCACTGGCCATATCCCGCTTGCCCAGATAAGCCGCAGCCTTCAGGTTATGTACAAGCGGGTTTTTGGGCTGTTCTTTTTCGATGGCCTGCGCTGCGGCGAGCGCCTTGTCGTACTGCTTCAGGCGTAGTTGGGTCATGGCCAATAGCACACCAACCTGGGGGGATTTGGTATTCAGCTTCGCCCCTAATTCCATTTCGGATACTGCGCGTTCGCTATCCCCTTGTGCCAGCTTGCTTAATCCCAGCGCGGTATGCAGTTCTGCTGTCTTCGGCGCAAGTTCGCTGGCCTTGGCGAAAGCATCGGTTGATTTTGTGTACTCGCCTGCCTGCATATACGCCTCACCCATCATGGATAGCAGTTGTACATCTTGTTGCGATTTATCATGCGCTTGTGACAGGAGGGTAATTGCAGCTTGTGTCTGACCACTTTTCGTCAGGACGGATGCAAGCAGTTTTTGAGCATAGAGATTGTTCGGGTCGTTTTCCAGATACTTTCTCAAATGTTGTTCGGCTTGGGGCATTGAGCCTAGTGCAAGTTGTACGGCACCCGCCAGCAATATGCTGGGCATGTGTTCGGGTGCTACACGCAACACTTGCTGTAGTGATTCCAGGGCAACTGCGAATTTTTCCTGGCGGAAATCGAGCAATGCCTGGCTGTAGATAGCCATCAGGTTGCGTGGACTCGCCTTGCGCGCAGCGTCTATATGCGTTTTGGCTTCAGCGAATTTATTGCCTGCGATTTGCAGTAAGGCTAAGTTGAGATGCGCCGCAACATTGTCGGGCTCAAATTTGAGAACTTGGGTATAAGCGGCCAGGGCGGCTTCAGTTTTTCCTTGAGCGCGCAACAAATCTCCCTTGAAAATCCATACATCGGCGTTTTGCGGGTTTTGCTTTACAGCTTGCTCGGAGTATTCAGTGGCGGATTCGATATTTTTTTCGGTGAGTGCCAGCCTCGACATGCCGAGGAGGGAGGCTGGGAAGCCGGGAGTGGCTTTGAGTGCCTGCTCGAACGAGGTTTTTGCTTCCTGACCTTTGTTCAATGCCAGGTAGGCGTTGCCGCGCAGGGTTGCTATTTGAGCGGATGGCTGATCGCCAGCAAGCTGCTTTATTTCATCCAGAACCTGCTGAAACTGCCCTTGGGCAAGCAGCGCGCTGGCGAGTTCCGGCAATACCTTGGCGGCAGGTATGCCGAGACTCAAGGCTCTGCGCAGTTCTTTTTCCGCAGATTGTGCATCGCCCGTCTGGTTGTAAATGGTGCCTAGCAGAAAACGCGCTTCGGCATTGTCCGGGCTATTTTGCAGGGCGTTTTTGAGTTGGATAATGGCGGCTTTATTGTCGCCTTTAGTCTGATATTGATGCGCTTCGTTAATCAGCGATTCTGCGGTCTGTGTTTTGCTGCAGGCGGTGATTCCGGCCAACAGGAGTGCGGCTGTCAAAAGGGTGATGGTTGCAGTGCGCTGCTGGTTAGGCTTGGACATGGCTTCTCCTGTCAATTGATATTTTGCGGTATCGCTTCAAATGAACATTAACTTGTTGGCACAAAGCGGTTTTTTACTTTGCTGATGCAAAGTGGGCTACATACCAAACCATGGATTGTTTTAGGCCTTCATCAATTCTGTGGCTAGGCTCGAAGCCCAGCAATTTCCCAGCCTTGGAAATATCAGCCTGGGAATGGCGCACATCGCCTGCACGAAAATCTGTGTATTCCGGGGTGTGTTGGGCGATTTGCGGGAATTGTTCAACGAGCAGGGCACGCAACATTCCATAAAGCTGTGTCAGACTGGTGCGCTCATTCAAGGCGACATTGTAAACCTGATTGACGGCTTTGGGATTGTCGGTCAAAGCCGCCAGTAAATTGGCCTGAACGACATTATCAATGAATGTAAAGTCTCGGCTGGTCTCGCCATCCCCTTTGATATACAAGGGGTCATTTTTGATAAGCGCGGCTATCCATAGCGGGATGACGGCGGCATATGCGCCATGTGGATCCTGCCTCGGTCCGAAGATGTTGAAATAACGCAGCCCGATGGACTCTGTGCCGTAGCAGCGCGCAAAGACATCTGTGTAGAGTTCGTTGACATACTTGGTAACCGCGTAAGGGGAAAGCGGTTTGCCTATTACGGATTCTACCTTGGGTAAATCCGGGTGATCACCATATGTAGAGCTGGATGCGGCATAGATAAAGCGTTTTGCACCCGCATCACGGGTTGCCACCAGCATGTTCAGAAAGCCTGAAATATTGTTGCTGTTAGCCAGGATCGGGTCTTCAATTGAGCGCGGCACGGAACCCAGAGCCGCATGGTGCAGGACGTAATCTGCGCCGACGCAAGCAGTCTTGCAGACTTCGAGGTTACGGATGTCGCCTTCTATAAAGTTGAAATTGCGCCATGCATCTGCGCCGACCAAGGCTTGTACCTCGTCGAGATTATATTGGTAACCGGTCGAGAAATTGTCCAACCCGGTTACTTTTTGGTTCAACTTGAGCAGTGCTTCCAGCAGGTTGGAACCGATAAATCCAGCAACGCCCGTGATCAGCCAGTGGTGTTGATGGCATTGCAAATAGTGTTGTACTTGTTGGTATTTGTGCACAGGATTCTGGACTTTCATAGTTAGTGGTGTCGGGCGCTGTGAGCTGCATTGCGCAGCGCCATCCGGTTACGTTGCGATTTTACATCAATAAAGTGCTCTTTTTGTTTGTTCGGGTACGGAGGTAGGTTACCTGAAATTTAGTTTACTCGTTCTTTATCCCTGAATTGTCGTGGAACGGTTCGATCGGATTGAGTGTGTATATGTTCTGTCTTCGGTGAAATAAAGGCTTTGTGGAATAAATGCCGCGCCAGCAGTAAAGGGGGCATACGCAGCCAGTTGGCTCGTACATATAACAGGCTGCGTGCCGTCCCGGTCAGCAGGTCGGAGCAGCTGGCATGGTTGGGTAATAATGCACGGATAAACAGGCTGTCCATGAGCGCCAGCAGGAGGCGGTTCGGGTGGTCAAAATGGCTGACTGTTGTCGGCGGAACGGGGGTATGTAGCAGCAGCGTGGCATAGCGTAGTGCGTAAAAAAGCGGGCGAGTCAATTCGAGTTCACGGGCGCGTTCGATGAGCTGAGTCCAGAACGATGGGAGACTGCCGAAATGCTGCAGCAGGCTGTCTATATCCAGCAAATCGCGCAGACCCTGCTCAAGCTCGCCGTCATGGAACAGGTGCGTAGCGCTGTGCAGCACCATGTCCACAGGAGCCAAAGTCATTATCTGGCCGGATGCGTCGAGCCTGACTGCGGCTGCCCGTAGCTGTGCCGGATCAGGATGGATGGCCGTTGTTTCCGGCAGAATCGCATGGTGTACGTCAAGCACGGTCATGCGTTTGATGTGTTGCATGGGCGGTAATTCATGCATCCAGGTACGGTAATAATGCTGGTCATAGGTATCATGGTGGGTGGTCGCCCAGCCATGCAGCATCAGGGCGGCTTCCACTTCGTTCAGGCGGTCTTTGGGTACCATGATGTCTATGTCGGAAAAAATCCGCCCGCGTGCTGTGGGCAGTTTGGCCATGACATATGCCGCCCCCTTGAGCAGGATGAGCGGTATGCCAGTTGGTGACAGAGCCTGACGTATCTGTGCGACTTCCCACTGCACGGCCAGCGTGTGTCTTGCGGCGATGGTGTTTGCCCACACCAAGTGTCTGCGTGGTTGTGCGGGCACTTCTTCCAGCAGATCCAGCTCCTCCAGCAAAGCGTGCAGCCGTGCCAGTAATCCGCCCCGTCGTGCCTGACGCAGCAACACATCCCACTCAGCAAGACTTAGCCGGGTTAAGCTGGTTGGGTTTTGAAAAGCTATTAAAATCAAATGGTTGCAAATCATATCGGTGGGGTATGGCTAAATCTTATCGGCTGGCAGCGGCAGTGCGGCAAAGGCTGCCATGGCTTCGTCCAGCTTGCTATAGGTGAAATCGTAGCATAGGCAGTGACCGATCAACGCCGACAGGGTCTCAAATCCCCGCACTCCGAGCAGGCTGTAATTAAAGGCATTATCTGCAACCCGCATAAAGGCGCGGGATTGCGGCAGCGGATCCAGGCGAGTTGTCGAGTCAGCCTGGTATTTCGGGAAAATTACCCAAGTGGCAGATGCGGCTTCTGTCGCACGGTTAATGCTGTCGGTGGGCGCTTTCATATGGGCGATGGTACCCTTTAGGGTGTCTTTTACCGGGCGACTGAAGACCGCATTGGGCGCGTAGCTCCGGATTACCGCTATGGACTGATTTTTCAAGCTGACAGGGCGGGGCAAGGGGATCATTTTGCCGTCGCTGACACGGATCAAAGCCAGCTCGTCTGAAAGCAGTCGCCAGCCGCGATTAACCAGGGCAGCGCACAGTGTACTTTTACCCGATCCGGGGGGGGCGGGCAAAATGATTGCATGGCCAGCTTTTTCGACTACCGCAGCGTGGATAATCAGATAGTCGTTGGCGTGGCTGGATATGCACCAGTTAAGCCCCCATTCCAACATGGGTAATGCCTGATTCCGTGGCAGCGGTTTGAAGGTGGGAATGCCATCAACCAAAAACAACACCTGGGGTTTGAACCAGCACCGCAAATTGCTGGGTGAGGTCAGGCAAACATGGAAATCTGCAAAAAAATTTTGCCTCGCCCCATTTTCATTTGCCAATGGATAGTCGGCATAAAGCTGACTGATGCCGTCGGCTACGCTGGGGAAAACTGTTTTAATACAAGTAACGAATGGGCCGGTTTGCAGAAACAAGCCAACCCCTTTAAGTCGGCATTTGAGTTCTGCGGAGGTGAGTGTCGAAACATTCAAGATTATTTGCGCTCTATGAGTGCAAGTTTGTTGAGGTCAGCCAGAATTTTGTTCATCTCTAGCATGAATTCCGAGCTGGTTCTGACTGCCAGCATGGATGCGAGGGATTTGCTTAAGGAAAGCGTATCCGTTGTAGCTTGTTGCAATGCAAGCAGTAAATGAGCTGCCGCCTTACCTAGCAGATGAGTGTCGCCAGACAGGGGGTGGTAAACAACGTATTCGTCTCCCCATGAACGTAAGTGTAGCGAATCGGCGATACGCCACATGCTGTTTGCATCCAGCAGCGGGGTAAAAGAGGCAGAAAACCCCCAGCTCTGCAGGGACTGTTGATTGGGTGTCATGATAGTGTGGATTGGAAGTAAGCAACGATATCCGGGGCATACCATTTCACGCCTGCGGTAGGTTCAAAAAACCCTTTGCGATTCCACTCATTAAAGATGTTCACGATCTCGGTATCGCTCAAAATGGGGGTAACCCCCATTCTCGTGTTGAGTATGGCAGCGACGAAGTGAGCGCCTAACTGGTACGGATCCTGGTTTCCATTCAGCCATAACACTTGCATCATGGAATATTGTGAGTAGATGGAACCGTTGCCATAGCAATCAAATACGCTGCAAAAGCGTGTTCCTTCCTCCCAGTCCGATGCTTTGGTACAGGAATTCCAAGCTGATGGTTGCGAGGATGAATTCGAACCCGAAGAACCCGAAGAACCCGAAGAACCCGAAGAAGAGTCCTTACTTGAAGAGTTTGAAGAAGAGCCCTTACTTGAAGAGTTTGAAGAAGAGTCAGAGCCTTGAGAGGATTGGCAGTTATTCACGCATTTTCCTGGTTCGTAGGGCATAGGCCACTGATCAGGCCGGGTACCCCAGTACCCCGGGGAGCGGCCACTGCAAGTCGTGGGTGTACCATGAACACTGGTATTGCCTGAAAGAAAGCCGGAAGGAGATTTGCAGACCAGATCGCCACCCACTGCCGAACGACTGGCGAGGGTGAGCAAGACACCCGAAACGGCCAAGCTGGATTTGGTGAAATTTCTACGCGAAATACTGACGGAACTTGCTGATTCAACAGCGACTTGAGGTAATTCCGTATTTCTCAGATCAATATCACGTTGTTCATTTGTGTTCATCATCTTCTCGCTTCGATATCTATATCGTAAGTTCTTTCTGCGTCAGCTCGATAGATGGCAAAGTCAGAGCGGATACAAACCAGGTGCTTGCGAAAATATCTGGACTATTATTGATTCATATTCAAATTGATTACGTTCTTGTTAACTGTTATCGGCGGGTACTGAATATCCTTTAGCGGTATTTCCAGGATTGTGGTTATTGGCTCGGGCTGACAATTCTAACATCTAATGATCAATAAATCAGAAGCGTTCTATTACCCTTTAAAACCAAAGTTTGGCGGCGGAAGCGACGCGAAAAACAGATGGGTCGGCTATAATCGGCACTGGGAAAAGTTTGACCTGTGGCTGGATGATAGATGACTAGGATTTTGCAGCGTCACCTCCGGCAGTGGTAACACACCAGAAAAACCTGATCCTGGACAGTAAACGGTGCAGAGATCACATGATAAAAGGAGCGATGTATGTCAGTAAATAAAGTAATTTTGATCGGACGATTGGGCAAAGACCCTGAAACTCGCTATATGCCCAATGGTGAAGCGGTCACCAATGCTACCTTGGCGACTTCTGAAAACTGGAAGGACAAGAGTGGTGTCAAGCAGGAAAAAACCGAATGGCACAATCTGGTGTTTTATCGCCGCCTTGCGGAAATTGCAGGTGAGTACCTGAAAAAAGGTTCGATGATTTACGTTGAAGGGAAATTGCAGACGCGTAAATGGCAAACCAAGGAAGGCCAGGATCGTTACAGCACTGAAATTATCGTTAATGAAATGACCATGCTGGGAGGCAAGCCTTCGGGTGCGGGTAGTTTTGAGGTGGAAGATAAGCAGGCTGCACCGGTACGAGCTGCTGCACCTGCCGCCAGACCGGCATCCGCACCCGCTAAAAGTAACTTCGATAACTTTGACGACGATATTCCCTTCTGAGATATACCAAGTGTAGATAGGTAAACAAAAAGCCCCTGATTTCAGGGGCTTTTGCGTTGGGGGACGGTTAAAACGCTAGGATTAAACGCGTTCCAGCACTGCGGCAAAGAAGCCGTCGGTGGCGTGCAGGTTGGGGCGCAGCTCCAGATAGTCACCCATTTCCAGCGGAATTTTCTGTTGTTGCAATACTTCGCCAGCTGGCAACAGTTTGAAATCGGGATGCGCGGCCAAAAAGGCTTGCACGATGTGCTGGTTTTCTTCCGGCAAGATGCTGCAAGTCGCATACACCAGCCGCCCGCCCTTTTTCAGCAAACGGCTGGCCGAGGCCAAAATGGCGGCTTGTTTCTGATTCAATTCTGCGATGCTTTGTGCCGATTGGCGGAATTTCAGGTCGGGGTTGCGGCGCAGAGTGCCCAGGCCGCTGCACGGCGCATCTACCAGCACGCGGTCTATTTTCCCCGCCAGACGTTTTACCTTGAGGTCGTTTTCGTGGGCGATCAGCATCGGCTGGATGTTGGAAGCACCGGAACGTTTCAGGCGCGGTTTGAGATTGGTCAGGCGTTTTTCGGAAACGTCCATCGCGTACAAGCGGCCTTGCGAATTCATCAGGGCGGAGAGCATCAGTGTCTTGCCGCCCGCGCCCGCGCAGAAATCCACCACCATATCGTTGCGTTTTGGCGCTAACAAAAAACCCAGTAGCTGGCTGCCCTCGTCTTGCACCTCGACCTTGCCTTCGGTGAACAACGCGTCCTTGTTGAGCGGAATCTTCTCTTTGAGGCGGATGCCGACGGGGGAATAGGGGGTGGGGGTCGCATCTATATTTTGCGCGTGTAGTTGTAGCAGCACTTCGTCGCGTTTCGCCAGCAGGGTGTTGACGCGTATATCCAATGGCGCGCCTTGCTGCATGGCGCGACCCAGTGTCAGGATTTCCTCGTCAGAGTAGGAGACGCGCATTTTTTCTACCAGCCATTCAGGCAATTCGGCTTGCACCGACAGCAGCAAATTTTCGGCCTTGACCCCTTTGACGGTCGCCAGCCATTCTTTTTCTTCGCGTTTCAAAACTGGTTCGATTTCGCGCAAGTTATAGCCGCCATATCTGACCATATGGGCGAGCGCCATGCGGCGCGGCGTGGCCTTTTCGACACAGGCGTGTTCCAGCAACAAGCGGTGGCGCAATACGCCAAACACGGTCTCGGCGATCAAGGCGCGTTCGTTTGAACCCAGCCGTTCGTTCTTGAAGAAATAGCGCAGCGTGGTGTCGGCGGGATGTTCCAGCGGCAAAATGGTACGCAGCGCGAGGGTGACCAGTTCCAAACGGTATTCGGTGATAAGCATGATGAGATAAGCGACTTAAAATTCAGGCGCGCAGTTTAACAGGAATAGGGGGCAGGGTAATGAGGAATGCGTTCGCAATGCCGCAAGACCGCAGGGGTCTTGCCACGAAACAAAAGGCGATAAATCGCCTATTTCAGCCGGATCGGATTGTAACAGGGGGCGCAAAATCAGCGTGTGGCTAAAACGGTAATACTTTTTTTGTTGCCCGCACCTCAATCCTCCGATACTCGTATCTCGGAAATCACCAGCTCCCCGGCAATCTCGCCGTTGCGGTCTATTTGCCGCACTTTGACGGGCAGCAGGCGGTATTCCAGCCCCAGCCAGATTTCCAGCCCTTCTTCGCCGGGGGCGTGAATTTTGCGTAGCGGCAGGACGTGCAGCTTGCCGAGGCGGGTTTGAATGTCTTCTGCTGCGCCGATTTCAAATTGGTAGCTTTCCAGCTTTCGGCCATTGCTGACGTGCATGTCCAGCGTAGCCTGATCCAGCGGCATTTGTGAAAATTGGTAGAGAAAACTCAGCATGTCCTGCGTCTGTTCGGGCAGGGGCGTGTGGTTGCCTGACGAGAATTCCAGTTGTTTGTTTGTCCAGTCAAAGTGCGCGGTTAATTCCTGTTTGCCTTTGGCGGTAAGACGGTTTTCGCTGAATTCGTCGGGTTGCAGCCCCTGTGCGCCCACCGTACCCCTGCTTTGCTGGTTCATCTCGAACGTCTTGAACAGGCTGGCAAGACCCGTGGTGTTGATACCCACCTGCAAGGTGTAGCTGTGGTCGTCGCCGATTTCCAGATGATGCCGCGCCTCGCCGATCTGGAAACGCGTGCCCTTGTAGGCGAGAAAAGTCAGCTGCGCGTGTTTGGGCAAGGGGTGAGCAGGCGCTGCGACGGGTACGGGTTCTGCGGGTTTTTCTGCAACGGGCGTGGGTGTCTCAGCAACGGGCAGCGCGCTTTCTGTAACGGAGGCGGCGGGTTCGGCGGGGAGGTTGGGTTCTGGAGGGAGGGCGGGCTTGGGCACTGGGTGTGGTTTGGGCTTTTTTGCCTTGTGTGGCTTGGCGACGGGTTTGACAGCGGGCAGCGGTTCCAGTTTGGCCATCAGCGGCGGCAACGGGGTTTCCAGGGGGGCGAGTTTGATCAGGTTGGGGCCGAACACCAGCACGGCGTGAGCCAGTAGCGATAGGGCAATGGCCAGGGCAATTCTGCCAGTAGGATGATTAAGCAGGCGCGCGCGTAGCGAGACTGTTGCCCGGGCTTTCGCTTGCCTGAGCGCGCGAGGAGAGGAGGGAGAGTCTGTTACTTCCCGCGCGCGCGTCACGGTACGATTTTCAGGCTGCTCAGCACTTGGGTGAGCTGTTCGCCCCTAGGGTCGGTGACAATCATCCTGCAAGGCAGGTTGTGGTGTCGGGTGGCGAGCCAGAGTTCGGTGCGGTGTTCGCCGGGTTTGGCCTGGCTGTCGAGATACCGGCAGTCGAATGGTCCGGCTGGCGTATTGAGCTTCTGTGTATCACCGATCGCGTAATGGTAGTTGTCCAGCTTGCTGCCATTGGTCATGGCGAAGTCCAGCGAAGTGACGTTTTCAAGATTCAGGAACATGAATTGGTACATTGCGCTCAGGCGGTCTTGCGTGCCGTCAGGTAAGGGCAGTTGGGCGCGCTGGGTTGAAGTCGTCAGGGTGAGTTGCCGTGTAGCCCAATCCAGTTCTGCGCTGACTGATTTGCCAGCATCCCCCTCGCGCTGATACGCGTAATGCACGGGTCGCAACCCCTGTTGCGTGATCAGCCCATTGCTGCTGGCGAAAACCTTTTCTGGCTTGAAGATTGCCAATAGACCGAGCGGTGTGGTGGTGCTGGTCAGGGTGTAGTGATCTTTGTCGCGGCTATAAACTTCATCCACCTGGCCGATTTTCATGCCATTGCTGAACACTTCATAATTGGCGTTGACGCTGGCGGGGGGCGCGGCTAAAGCCGGCACACACAGCACCAGCCAGGTAATAATGATCGTCAGCCCCTTCATATTCATTCCAGACTGGGTGAAATCAGCGCGAAACCGGGTTGCTTGTGGCGGTGGTTTACGACCTTGCCAAATTCATTGAGTTCGACCTGACCCGCACATAACCAGCGCACCGCCTGCGGGAAAATACGATGTTCTTCATGCAACACCCGTGCGCCCAGCGTTTCTTCGGTATCGTCTTGCAGCACTGGCACGGCAGCCTGAATGATAATGGGACCGTGGTCGAGATCGGCAGTGACGAAATGCACGGTGCAGCCATGTATCTTCACGCCGTCGTGCAGCGCGCTCGCATGGGTATGCAAGCCCTTGTAAGACGGCAGCAGCGAGGGATGGATGTTGATCAACCTGCCCTGGTAATGCTTGACGAACGGCATGGTGAGGATGCGCATAAAGCCGGCAAGGATGACAAAATCTGGCTGGTAGCCCTCTATCACTTCAGTGAGCGCGGCATCGAAACTTTCGCGGTCGGGGTGGTCGCGGTGTGCGACGACAGCGGTGGGAATGCCGTGCGCCTGCGCAAAAGCCAGCCCGCCTGCATCCGCTTTGTTGCTGATGACGGCGGCGATGCAATAGTCGTGTTTGGCTGTCAGCAGGGCTTGCATATTGCTGCCGTGCCCGGAGATAAGGATGACGATGGTTTTCATGGTGATCAATGCCTGATGTGGAGTGCGGCGGCATGATGCCGCCGGGAGTGCAGCGATGTATCGCTGCCTTGCACAGACGAGTCTGTGTACTCCAAATTATTTCACCTGCGTCTGGTGTTCGTCGCCATTTCTCGCACGGATCACGCCGATTTTGCTGACGGTCTCGTCCGCTGCTTGCAACTGGCTGATGGCCGCATCAGCATCGCTTGCTGCGACGATCACTACCATGCCGATGCCGCAGTTGAAGGTACGGTACATCTCCTGTTGCGCCACGCCGCCTTCTTTTTGTAACCATTTGAATAATTTAGGTAATTCCCATGATGTGCTGGCGATGTCGGCAACCACGTTTTCCGGCAGCACACGCGGCACATTTTCGGTGATGCCGCCGCCGGTGATGTGCGCCATGCCCTTGATGGTGAGGCTTTGCATCAGCGCCAAGAGCGGTTTCACATAGATGCGGGTGGGTGCCATGATGACTTCACTCAGGCTGCGTTCGCCGTCGAATTTTGCAGCCAGGTCAGGCTGGCTGCGTTCGAGAATTTTGCGCACCAGCGAGTAGCCGTTGGAGTGTGCGCCGTTGGAAGCCAGCCCCAGCACCACGTCGCCGGGCGCGATGTCGGCGCCGGTGATGATGTGGGCTTTTTCCACTACGCCGACGGCGAAACCCGCCAGGTCGTATTCGCCGACCGGATACATGCCGGGCATTTCGGCGGTTTCGCCGCCGATCAGCGCGCAACCGGCTTGTTCGCAGCCAGCGGCGATACCCTTGATCACTTCGGTGGCGGCGGCCACATCGAGCTTGCCGCAGGCAAAATAATCGAGGAAAAACAAGGGTTCAGCGCCTTGCACCAGAATGTCGTTGACGCTCATGCCGACCAGATCAATGCCGACGGTATCGTGGATGTCGAGTTCAAAGGCCAGCTTGAGCTTGGTGCCGACGCCATCGGTGCCGGAGACCAGCACGGGTTCCCTGTATTTTTTGGAGATTTCCACCAAACCGCCGAAGCCGCCAATGCCGGACAGCACTTCGGGGCGCAGGGTTCTCTTGGCAAACGGCTTGATATTTTCGACCAACTGGTCGCCCGCAACGATGTCCACACCGGCATCGCGGTAAGAAAGTCCTGCGCTTTGCGCGGCAGTTGCGGGGGTATTTTGGGTGTTCAAGTTGAGTTCTCGCTTTCTTCAGGATAAAGTGCTGGGCAATTTTGCCGCGAATTTTACCTTAAATGACTTCTTCCCGCTTTGTTGCCTTGCAATGGTCGCTGCTGATAGCGGTTGCCGGACTGGTGTTTTACCTGCTTGCGCCCATTCTCACGCCGTTCGTGGCGGCAGGCATACTCGCCTATATCTGCAATCCGCTGGTGTCGCGCCTGTGCGCGTTGAAGCTGCCGCGCGCCCTTGCGGTGGTCGCGGTGATGCTCGCCTTACTGCTCATTTTTGCCGGGCTGTTGTTGATTATGTTGCCCTTGCTGGAGAAGGAAAGCAGCCTGTTGGTCGCGCGCCTGCCGGAATGGATTGAAGCTGGGCGGGTGCGTTTTCTGCCTTTGCTGCAACAGTGGTTTGGTGCGGCACTGCAATGGGA
>Ga0210030_1001308_pt1 | contig 17850 bp, 14 predicted proteins | sample CryGeymeta201523_FD_183986 | JGI IMG/M metagenome (GOLD analysis project Ga0210030, IMG submission 183986) | Groundwater microbial communities from Crystal Geyser aquifers in Utah, USA - Crystal Geyser metaG 2015-23 (SPAdes) (version 2) | ecosystem: Environmental > Aquatic > Deep subsurface >...
TGGACTGCTCGGTCTGAATGCCGATTATGATCATCACCACACTGGGCGGCATTACCGTGCCCAGAGTGCCTCCCGTTACAACGGTGCCGCTGCTGAGACGGTCGTCGTAGTTGTATTTCTTCATCTGCGGGAGCGCTACGGTACCCATGGTAGCCGCTGTCGCGGTATTAGACCCGCATATGGCTGCAAACAGCTCATCCGCGCCGATAGTTGCAATTGCCAGACCTCCCCTCCAGTGCCCCACCCATTTATAGGCTGCAGCGTAAAGCCTTTCGGCGATCCCCGAGTTAAAGGCTAGATATCCCAGGAAAATAAAGAGGGGAATAACGGTTAACCCATATTTGGAGAAGGTATTCCATACATCGGTTCCCACCATGGTTATGGCGGCATTGAAAGAAACCGCATACCAAAACCCGCAGAAGCCCACTATCCCCATAGCGAATCCCACCGGCATCCCTAAGATAAACAGGGCCAAGAGGAGCACGACGATCCCCGTGATCCCGATTATTGTCATGCTCACTTTTCCCCCTCTATTGCAGGCTGAAAGAGCTTAACGAGATCCGCAAGAAACACCAGCGCAAGCGCCGCGCACCCAAGGGCAACGCAATAGACAAAGGGATAGTACACGATGCCCAGCGTCTCTGTAACCTCTCCTGTAGTCCAAAGGGTGCCGGCATATCTAGCTATACGCCACGAAACAATACCGAAAAACCCCATGCAAATGATGTGATTTGTTATCTGAATGTACCTTTGCCCCTTTTGGGGAAAGGCTTTGAGGACAATATCCACAGCTATATGTCCTTTTGACATCTGAGTATATCCCAGGGCAAAGGCCGTAACCACGGCCCCAAAATAGCCCATGAGTTCAAAGGTCCCACTGATGGGAAGCCACACCAGCCTCAAGAATATATTTGCGCAGGCAAGTACTATCATGGCCACCAGGAAACACCCGGCCACCATCATCAATGCCTTATTGGCCCATCTGGCAAAACCGAAAAGAAGATCCATCAAAACACTCCCTGCTGCGGGAAAGATCATGGAATTGCAGCGCCTCTGTTATGACCGGGCGCCGCAACTCCCATAACACGCTATTTGCCTGCATACTTCTTATTAAGAGCTTTAATATCTTTAACTATCTGCTCCGCGGGAAGCCCCTTGGCCTTTGCGTCCTCTATCCATTTTCCTGTTATGGGCTCAAGAAGCTTGTTCCAATTGGCCGACTCCTCTTCTGAAAGCTCCGTAATCTCTATGCCATGGTTCTTCTTGGACCATTCAAGGGACTTGTCCACATGCCCGTCCATATACTTGCCGGTCCATTCGGCCTGCTCGGTTCCCATATCATCCATGACCTTCTGTACGTCCTTGGGAAGCGATTTCCATTTGGCCATGTTCATCACTACTGCAAAGGGATATATGGGGCCGTTGATGATGGTGACATATTTGCAGAGTTCGGCATACTTGAAATCCATGAGGGTCTCAAGAGATGACACGGCCCCTTTAACAACGCCCTTCTGAAGAGCCTCAGGCGTCTCTGACTGGGGCATTCCAACCGCGGTTCCTCCAAGGGCCTTTACCAGGTCCGCCACACCGCCGCTGGCCCTCAACTGCAATCCCTTCAAGTCCTCAAGGTTTTTCACTGGAACCTTGGCGTATATGTTGCCTGGGGCGCTGGCGAACATAGTGATGACCTTCACCTTGGCAAATTCATCAGGCATATATTTCTTATACAAGTCCCACAGTACAAGGCTCGCGACCGTGGCGTTGGGGAAGCCAAAGGGAAGCGCGGTAGCGTTTGTAACCATAAATCTGCCGGGCTGATAGGCCATGGATAGGCAGCCGATATCAGCGGTACCCGCAATAACCCCATCCATCATGTTTTTGGCATCCAGGAGGGTGCCTCCGGGGAAGGTATTCACAAGAACCTTTCCATTGGTCCTCTTTTCCACCTCGGTTTTCCACCTCTCCATCTGCACGCATGGGAAAGTAGGAGCGGGCGGAAAGTTGGCATAGCTCAATTTAATCTGGCCTGCCTGACTAAGGCCAGGGGCGACACAGAGGGAAAAAACAGCGGAAAGAAAAATTACTGCTAATAGAAGAGCAAGTTTAGGCTTCATCAAAAAAACCTCCTTATAGTCTGGGTGTTTCTAATAATCCGCTCCCTTGCCGGAAAGCCGGCGAGAGGCAGCAAATCACCTACTCCCAAAAAACTCAGAATTCACCTCCTTCCTCTATCTCTGTTCACTCCGAACAAAAGCTCTCGGCGGGGTTTCCATCGTCCCCATTGATGAAATTCTTTCCATTTTACATCATTTCAAAAAATACTAGGCTCTCTGTGTTCACCAAAGACATTTCGGAATACATCCGCCATCTCGCCTACCGTAGCAAGGCTCTTGCAGCATTCCACAAGGTGAGGCATGACGTTGCTGCCCTCCCTTGCGGCATCCTCAAGGGCCTTAAGCGATGAACCTGCCGCCTTTTTATCCCTTTCCTGCTTGAGTTTCTTCAGGCGCTCTATCTGTAGCATTGCCCAATCTTCATTATATTCATGAAGTTCCACCTCCATATCAACACCCTCTGTATATTTATTTACCCCTACCTTGGTTACCGCCCCATCCTGGAGTCTCTTTTCGTATTCATAGGCCTGCCGCGCCACCTCTCGTTGCACGTATCCGGAGGCAACAGCCTCAACCATCCCCCCCACCTTTTTTACCTTCTCCATCTCCTCCAGAATCTTTTCTTCCATCTGTTTGGTAAGGGTCTCCATGAAATAAGAACCGGCAAGCGGATCAACCGTATCCCTCAGTCCTATCTCATCCATCAGTATCTGAAATGTCCTCAGAGAGAGAAGAGCTGCCCTTTCAGTGGGGATGGTATAGGCCTCGTCAAAGGAGCAGAGAGCCGTGGTCTGTGCCCCTGATAGCGCCGCAGCCAGGGCATAGTAGGCTCCCCTCATAATGTTATTCTCAGGCTGCTGTTTCGTCATTCCTGAGCCGCCTCCCCCGAAGATACCACGCAGGAAAAGGGCCTTCTTGTCCTTTACGCCGTATCTGTCTCTGAGAAGCCTTGCCCATAGCTTTCTTGCCGCCCTGAACTTGGCCACCGTCTCCCAGAGATTACCGTATATATTGAGATTAAAGGTGAATCCACCTACAAACTCCTCTGCCCTGTATCCCCTTGCCACCACGTTGTCAATATAGGCAAAGGCTATCATGAAGGCGTAGGATATCTCCTGGGCCGGCGTGCATCCCGACTCCCTTATATGATAACCGCAGACCGATACCGGGTTGCACCTGGGAAGCGCCTTCATGGCATACTCAATGGTATCCCCGACCAGCCTGACTGCAGGGCCTACCGGATAAATCCATGCCCCCCTGCCGACCATCTCTTTTAATATATCGTTCTGGGGGGTAGCGGATATCTTGTTCTTGTCATAGCCGAATCTCTCAGCCACGGACTGATACATGGCAAGCATCACGGATGCTACCGCGTTGATGGTGAGGCCCGATCCTATCCTGTCAAGCTTGATGTCCTTGAAGGCTATCTCAAAGTCCCTCAGGGAATCAACCGCCATTCCCACGCGGCCCACTTCGCCTTCCGACATTGGATTATCGGAATCGTATCCCATCTGGGTAGGCAGATCAAAGGCCACATTCAGGCCCGTCTGACCGTGGGCTATCATAAGCTTGAAGCGCTCGTTGGTCTGCTCGGGGGTGCCGAAACCGGTATATTGACGCGTGGTCCAGTTCCGGCTTCTGTATCCCAGCGGATGGATGCTCCTGGTGAAGGGAAATTCTCCAGGCTCGCCAAGGTCATTCTTATAATCAAAGCCCACTGCCGCAAGATCATCAGGGGTATAAACCGGCTTGACCTTGATGCCCGACTGGAGTATCACCTCTTTTACCGCGTCTTTTTCATCCTTTATGTAAGTAGCTACTCCCATTGCATTCTCTCTCCCTTTTCGGAGTTAAACCAGACGTATGATCTCAAAAATCCGGGGCGGCAATCCCCATCCTATACGTCTAACCATCATGCCCGGATCGGGCACAACGAAGTATGAAAATGCCTCACGTCACTGCCGACCTGATTCGGAGTCCAGGCGTAAAAGACTGGATACCGGCTCCCGGATCGATGTCCGGGAAAGGCTACGCCGGTATGACGATGTACTTTCATATAAACTGCCATAGGGTCATCATTCTCCTCGGCATGAAACTGGAACAGATGCGTCAGTTCGTTTTCATCTTATCTTTTATGAAGGAGACTATCTCATCAAAACGGGAGCCACCGGGAAACACGCCGTCAACCCCCAGTTCCTTCAGAAGAGGCACGTCCCTCTGGGGAATCACACCCCCTATCAGGACCAGTTTCTCTCCGATCTCACGACTCCTCACCAGATCCATAAGCTTTCTCATAATGGGCACATGAGCGCCTGACATTATGGAAAGGCCTATCACATCCACGTCCTCCTGAATAGCCTGGTTGACAATGCCCGGGACGCTCTGGTGGAGTCCGGTATATATGACCTCCATCCCTGCCTCCTTAAGCGCGTGGGAGACCACCTTTGCCCCCCTGTCATGGCCGTCCAGTCCCGGTTTTGCCACCAGCACCCGTATCTTTCTATCCGCCATGCCTATCATGCCCCCTCTTTTACCATGCCTTTCCTGTCAAACTCCACCAGGACAAAATCCTTTCCCTTCAAAAGATGCTCCCGCACCACCCTCTCCACCCCGTCGGCATCCCTTTGCCTCATCAGCTCCAGCATCAGCCTGTGATCCTCGTTGCTGATTTTAGCCATATCATCCCTGTTTAGGATCACCCTCCTGAAACGATATATCTGATCCTTAAGATCATTTATCATTTTTATCAGCTTTGGACTCCGGCTGAGTCCATAGAGCATCTCATGGAATTGAGTGTTTATACCCAGTAGCGCTTCTCTATCTCCCCTATCGAGGCACTCCTGATATAGCTCCACTTTTTCCGCCAGAGGTGCAAGTTCATTGGCTCTGTGGTGCACCGCTGCAAGTCTTGCCGCATAACTTTCGAGAACGGTTCTTATGCCGAATGTCTCTTCAATATCGCTTCTCTTGAGATCGGCTACAAAAAAGCCCTTCGATGGACTTCGCGCCAGCAATCCCTCTTTTTCGAGCTTATGAATGGCCTCCCTCACAGGCGTCCTGCTTATTCCAAGGCTCTCTCCGATGACGCTCTCAACGACTCTTGCCCCGGGCTCTATATCGCCCTTTACCACAGCCTGCTTCAAGCGCTCATATACCTGCTCTCCTAATGATCTTCCACGCGGGATCGAATCAAGCATATATGAGATAGAGGCGACGTCTTTCCGATCAAACGGCATATTTCATCCAAATGCTCATGGCGGGCTTACCGCCGCCCCGGCCGTAACAAATTCTCCTGCCCGGCGGTCTAAACCCTAAAGACCAACCCACCTTGCTATATTAGGCTGGAGTATCTCATGGGTTCCTCCACCGTAAAGGAGAAAACGGTTATCCCTGTAATACCTCTGCGCGGCATATTCCATTGAATAGCCATAGGCTCCGAATATCCTGGTAGCTTCATCACCGGCCTTGCACGCCCCCTCAGTTGCGAAGTATTTGGCTATTGATGCTTCCTTGAGGCATGGAATCTTGTCGTCTATCATCCGCGTGGCCTTATAGGTTAGAAGGCTCGAGGCCTCAAGGTTTACCGCCATATTGGCTATCTTCGCCTGTATAAGCTGATAGTTCGATATGGTCTTGCCGAACTGCGCCCTCTCATGGGCGTATCTTATGGAGTCGTCGAGGGCCGCCTTCTGAAGCCCCACGGCCAGGGCGCCCGTCATGGTCCTGATCTCTGAGAGGATTGAAAGCAGATTGTCCATGCCCTGCCCTTCTTTTCCCAGCATGTAATGGTGAGGGATTCTGACATCAGTAAAGGCAAGCTCCGATATCATGGTGGTGCGCGTGCCCAGGAGATCGAAGGGCTTGCTCACGGAGACCCCGGGAGTCTCCCTCGGAATAAAGAAAAAATTAAGACCCCGAAATTTCTTTTCGGGATCGGTCTGGCAGAGCACCGTATAAAAGTCGGCAACAGGCCCGTTTGTAACCCAGGTCTTCATCCCGTTTAACACATATCCCTCGGAGGTCTTCTTCGCTATGGTGCTCACGTTGCCGAGATCAGAACCTGCCTCCGGTTCAGTCAGAGAAAAGCAGGCGATCTTCTCACCCCTCATGGCGGGCAGAAAGTATTTCTCCCGCATCTCATCCGTGCCGTAATGAAACAGGAAATTGGTTCCCATAAGGCACTGCATCGCAGTGATGGCACCCATGCTCATGAGACCCCTGGCAATCTCTTCGCAAATTATACAAAAGAGCGTCGTATTGCCGCCTGAGCCCCCTTTGTTTTTAGGATACCTTATTCCAAAGACGCCCATTTTACCTATCTTCTGGAACATCTCCATGGGAAATTCCCCTTTGGCGTCTATATCATGGGCCTTGGGGATGAGTTCATCGTCCACAAAGCGCGAGATATTGCTCCTTACCAGCGCTTCCGCATTAGACCTGATCATTGGTTCCTCCGCTCAAATATCCCGTCTCGACAGTGCCGGCAGGAGAAATTGATCCCATCTCTGTCTAAAGGCCCTTTTGACCTGTCTTCAACTGCCTTACGATCTCCGGTATGACCTCATGGAGGTCGCCTACTATTCCCCAATCAGCCACCTGAAAAATAGGGGCCCTGGCGTCTCTGTTTATGGCCACTATAAATCTGGAATTCATCATCCCGGCCCTGTGCTGGATGGCCCCCGATATGCCGCAGGCGATGTAGAGTTCCGGCCTGACGGAACTTCCTGTCTGCCCGACCTGGCGCTCGGGCGGAATCCAACCTTCCTCCACCGCCACCCTGGTGCCCGCCACCTCTCCTCCCAAAAGCCCGGCAAGTTCTTCAAGCAGTGTAAAACCATCACGGTCCCCCACGCCCCTTCCCCCTGCCACAATGATCCTGGATTCAGAAAGTTCCACGGCCTTTTTCTTCTCTCTGACCACCTCCAGGACCTTAACTCCAATCTCGTCCTCGCTCATGCTGAAATCGTGACGGATGACTTTTCCTGTGTGATCGGCAGGCTCAAAGGCCTCCATCACCCCAGGACGCACAGTCGCCATCTGGGGTCTTGAATAGCGGTTGGCTATCGTGGCCATGACGTTTCCGCCGAAGGCGGGCCTGGTCTGAAGCAGTATCTTTTCGGCCGGGTCTATGGTAAGATCCGTGCAGTCCGCGGTCAGGCCCACCCCAGCCCTTCGTGAGAGCCTCGGAGCCAAATCCCTCCCCAGGTGAGTCGCGCCCATGAGAAGGATGCCGGGTCTGTACTTTTCAATGAGATATGAGATGGCCCTGGTGTATGGAACCGTCCTGTATTGCCTAAGGGATTCATCCTCCATCAGATAGACCTTGTCTGCGCCGAATCGGACAAGGGTATCGGCAAGACCCTCGACCCCGCTTCCAAGAAGCACCGCGCTCACCTCTTCTCCAAGACTGGAGGCAAGTTGCCTTGCCTTTCCTAGAAGTTCAAGGGACACCTTCATCAATGTCCCTTCCCTTTGTTCTGCAAATACCCATACGCCTTTCCATCCACTGAAATCGGGGATCTCGCGCGGAGCGGCATCGCTCTTGATGGCGCCCTGCTTGCATACACTCACACACGTCCCGCAGGCAGTGCATCTTTCAAGGATGAAGGCCTTTTCACCCCTCATCTCGATTGCATCATAGGGACAGGCCTTGCTGCAGCGTTTGCATCCGTTACAAAGTTCCGTTTCTATCCAGACAGTCATCTTCTTCTCCTTACAGCGTGTCTCTCAAGAGCTTTTTATCACTTAGCCTTGATAGAAGTGCCTGAGCGACCTCCTTAGCCCCACCTGGAATAATCTCCCCCTGTCTCTTGGCCTTTGGCGAGAAGGTATTGACCACGTGGGTAAGTGAGCCTTCAAGGCCCACTTCCGATGCCTTAAACCCCAGATCAGCCGAGTTCCAGATTTCTATGGGCGCCTTTTCTCTGCACGCATCTATGAGCCTTCCCACGGAAGGATACCTTGGGTCGTTAATTTCACCCACTACAGTAAGAAGGGCTGGAAGCCTCAGCTCAAGCTTCTCGAAGCCATCCTCAAGCCTGCGCTTGACCACTATTGCATCCCCTTTGATTTCTTCGACGGCACACACATAGGTCGCCTGAGGCACCCCGAGAAATTCGGCAACCTGCGGGCCTATCTGAGCGGTATCTCCGTCAATGGCCTGCCTGCCCGCAAACACCAGATCAAAGCCCTCCACCTTTTGGACGGCCCTTCCGAGGGCAGAGGAGGTAGCCCATGTGTCGGCTCCGGCAAAGGCCCTGTCAGAGAGCAGAATCCCTCTATCCGCGCCCATGCCCATGGCCTCTGATATCGCGTCTATTGCCTGCGGCGGCCCCATTGAGATGACGGTGATTTTAGCCCCATATCTTTCCTTCAGGGTGACTGCAGCCTCTATGGCATTTCGGTCATCAGGGTTGACAATGCTCTTGATTCCTTCCCGGATGAGGTTTCCGGTCTTGGGGTCGAGCTTTACCTCTGTGGTATCGGGCACCTGTTTGACGAGAACTACAATTTGAAGCGGTTTCATATCGTTATATCACCTGCTTTTCTTCAAGGAGGCGGAAGGCCTCCTCCGAATATCCCATTACGCCCTCATAAATATCCCTGTTGTGCTCTCCGAACCGGGGAGGGAAGGAAAGTCTGAGGCCTCTCTCCTCCAGGAATGGAGTCATATATGGAGGCGGGGCCAGGGTGAGTTTCAGACCGCTTTTGGAATCCTCGGATGTAATAAGGCTTCCGGCCACGAGAGGATCAGCGATCACATCCCTTACAGGGTTTATTCTCCCCACGGGGAGGGTAATGGATTTAAACAGTTCAACCAGTTCATCGGTTGTATGGGCGGAGGTTACCTCATTTATCTTGCTGTTCAGGGCTGAGACATCCGCTATCCTTCCGGCGTTTTTCTCATACTGCGGTATGTTCAGATGAGAAAAGGGAGCAAGACAGACCATGGATTTCCACTGCCTGTCATTTCCAACCGCCAGATAGAGGAATCCGTTCTGAGTCCTGAACACCGAAACCGGGCAGAAGAACTCATGGGTATTTCCCCTCCTTGTGACCTTCTTTTGGAAGGTAGCGGAAAGGGTTATAGGCACGGTAAGCCAGGAAACCGAGGACTGAAACATAGAAAGATTTATCTCGCTTCCCTTACCTGTATTTTCTCTCACATATAGTGCCTTCATTATGAGGCCGTATGCGTGCTCGCTTGTGCCCATATCGGGGAGAGGTATCCCCAGCACCTGGGGAGGGCCGCCCTTTTCACCCGTCATTTCCATGAGCCCGGAACGGGCCTGAAGTATCGGATCATAGGCCGCCTCGTTGCTTTGCGGGCCAAAGCCGGTAACCCCGAGCCAAATGATATCGGGTACAACGGCCTTTATGCTTTCATAGTCAATGCCCAGTTTAACGTAGTTTCTGGGGAGTTGGTTTGTGGCAAAGATATCCACCTTTAATTTCCGGAGGAGAGATTTAAAAAGGTTCTGGCCTTCCTCCCGCGCCAGATCAAGGGTAATGCACTTCTTCCCAGCATTTATGCACAGGAAATAGGAGTTCATCCTCTCTTCGGCCAGGACCTTCTCGCCTACCAGACGGTTCGGATCCCCGTAAACAGGGTGCTCCACCCGAATCACATTCATTCCATCATGGGCAAGACGATAGGTCAGATAAGGCAACACGGTTGCCTGCTCAAGGGAAAGCACGGTAAGACGCTTCAAGGGCTCCATACACACCTCCAGAGACTGATGCGGGAAGTAAGGATTGTATACTGTGTACAACTATCTCACGTCAAGTTCTTTTGGCTCGGTAGAGGATTTTTTCCTCTGGTAAAGGTTCACGGCAGCCAGGTGCTCGTCATAGGTTTTTGAAAAATAATGAGTTCCATCGTTTTTTGATACGAAATAAAGGTAATCGGTTTCCCGGGGAAAGGCTACGGCCTTTATGGCATCTATTCCGGGGCTTGCAATTGGACCAGGCGGAAGGCCTTTATTTCTGTATGTATTGTAAGGAGAAGGAGTTAGAAGATCTTTTTTCCTGAGATTGCCATCAAAATTATCCAATCCGTATATCACGGTCGGATCACTGGCAAGGGGCATCTTCTTCTTCAGACGGTTTATGAAGACCCCGGCGATAACGGGCCGCTCCTCGGCCTGTGCAGTCTCTTTTTCCACCATTGACGCCAGAGTCACGATCTCCTCCAATGCCATATCAAGAGGAAAGGGGCTATCTTTCAAAGGCTCCACCATCTCAAAAAACCTTGTCACCATAGCGTTTATGACGGTTCTTGCGGGAAGCCCCTTGGCGAATCTATAGGTATCGGGGAAGAGAAAGCCTTCAAGGCTTGGAGAGTTGAAACCGAAATATCTTGCCGTCTCGGCATCACCGCCTATTTTGAGGAATTCCTCTTTATTGACAATGCCCTCTTCTGCAAAGGCTTCTGCGATCTGCATGAGATTGAACCCCTCCACTATTCTGACGGCATGGATGGCAACCCCTCCTCTATGGAGTAATTCGAGGATTGTCTTGGAAGGCATAAGCGGCGAAAGTCTGTATTCTCCTGCCTTTATGCTTCCCGAGTAACCCTTGTACATGGCCCACAAACGAAGCGCGAGAGCACTCGGGATCAAACCTTCTTTTTCCAGGCGATATGCCACCGTTGAAAGAGAGGATCTTTCCTGAACCTCAAATGTCTTATACTCCGTTTCACCGCTTCCGGACCGCAGAATTAATTTATTTACCATAAAAAAGAAGAAGCCCCCTCCTGCGAGCGCAAGGCAAATAATAAGAACAAGGATTCTTTTTCCCGAGGGTTTCATAGGCTTTCTGTTATCCAAAGTCGTGGGTCCCCGCAGCACTAATTCTCTCTTGCCTTCGCGAAAGCCAATGGCTAATGTAAAATACCTGACTGCAAAGGGCTTCCCATCACATTTTGTGATTATTTATGAAGAGAACGAATATAAAACCAGGCCGCTTGATAGCCTTTACAGCCATTTTTTTTGTGCTTTTCTCCGGCTGCGAAGGGAAGCTATTGCTTGCCTCCGACATCCGGAGCATGACGAGCGCCCAAGGCAGCTTCAACAATATCACAGTTCCGATACAAAATTCCAGTCCGGTACTTACCCTTCAAACGGCCATTTCTCTTGCCCTTGAACGCAATCCGGATCTGCAGGCGGCCAGGGCCAGGATCATCCGGTCCGAGGCCATCCTCAAGGAAGCTAGGAGTGCATTTCTGCCCGCCGTCTCGGCGTTTGCTGAATACATGCAGGGGGACTCCCCATCTACGTTCCTTTTTAAAACTATAGACCAGAGGGCTCTGGCGCCGGGAACGGATTTTAATTCTCCCGGATGGTTTGAAAACTATGAGGCAGGGATCAAGGCAACGGTGAATCTTTTTAGCGGAGGCGGAGACCTCTACCGGAATAAAATCGCTCAAGAGGGTATTGCGGTCAGTCAAGCCGAGCGTCTGGAGATGGAAAATTCGATTGTATCTGCCATGGTTGAGGCCTATTACAGCGCGCTTGCGGCAAAAAATTACGGCGCAGTGGCCAGGGAATCCATATCTACGGTAGAAAATGAACTCCGTCTTGCTCGAGTCCGCTATGAGGCAGGAAGCACCCTCAAGTCCGATGTGCTCTCCCTTGAAGTGAGGCTCGCGCGGGCAAGAGAGGAATATCTGGCGGCCGAAAACGCGCTTCAGCTCGCCCTGGCAGGACTCAAGAACATCATCAGTATCGCCCAGTCGGAGGAAATATTTCCGGATGAATCATGCACTCTTCCTGAAGATATCCCGTCGGCCTATGAACCAGGTCTTGCCTTCGCGCTCGAACACAGACCGGAGCTTCAAAAGCTGAAACAGGAGATTTCAAGGGCCGAGCTGGGCCTGAAAGCGGCCATGGCTGCCTATTTTCCCAAGGTCGACCTCCAGGCTAAATACTACTATGACAGCCCCGACATGGATTTCGATACCGACCTGGAAAACTGGTCGGCTGCGATCCTTTTAAACTGGGACATCTTTGACGGTGGGAGAAGGCAGGCCGGGGTGAGAAAGGCCAGGGCCGCGATGGAAGAACTGAAGGCTTTGGAAAAGAAGGCTGCATCAGCGGTGGAGTTTGAGGTAAAAAGGGCATTTCTCAGATTCAGGGATGCTGAAGAGAGGCTTAAGGTTGCGGTTACCGGGCTCACTCACGCGCAGGAGTCGCTCAGGCTTGTAAAAATTCAATACGAAGGAGGCTCGGCTAACGTGACACGCTACCTTGAAGCTGAACTTGACAGGAACAGTACCGGGCTAAGGAAAGCTACTGCCTACTATGACAGGGAAAAGGCGCTTGCCGAGGCCGCCCGCGCCACCGGCTTCTGGGCTGTTTACTCGAGGAAAGGATGGGAAGATGGCAAGACGAGCCGGCAAGATCCTTAAAGGCCTCTCCGCCCTTGCAGTAGGAGCGCTCGTTTTGCTGCTTATGCTGTATATGGGCGGGGTGCTGACCGTAAACAAGATAGGCCCGGCAGATAAGGCCGGAGACGGGAAATTACCCGCAGTGCCCCCTTTGACGGCAGCGGCGGCCGTGCAGACCGTAAACGAAAGCTATGAGGCCATAGGAACCGTGCGCCCCAGGACGGAAAGCACCGTTGAAGCACAGATAAGCGCAAGGGTCGAGGAAGTGCTGGTGAAACCAGGCCAGATGGTGACCAGGGGTGCCACCCTCGTGATACTCGATGACCGGGAGTTCAGGTCACGGCTTGCGCGCGCGGAGGAAGGCCTTGCGGCTGCTAAGGCCAGAAGGGAGCAAGCTATACAGGGGCTTGCAGCGGCCAGGGCCCGGCTCACCCAGAGTGAGGCTGCTCACAACAGGATAAGGGCTTACGTAAGAGAAGAAGCAGCAACCCTGCAGGATATGGAGAAGGCGGAGGCGGCCTTTCTCCAGGCGCAGGCAGGTGCCCGTCAGGCTGAAGACGCCATAAGGGAGGCCGAGGCCGGAATAAAAAAGGCACAAAACTTTATTGAGGAGGCTCGAATATCCCTGGGCTACACAAAGATCGCGGCCCACGAAGACGGGCAGGTGGCCAAACGAATCGTGGAACCCGGGGATGTCGCCATGCCAGGAAAACCCCTTCTTGTCCTGCAGACCATAAACTCCCTCAGACTTGAGGCCATCATAAGCGAGGCCCATATCCAGAAGGTCGCCCCGGGAACCAGGCTCAAGGGAACCATAGAAGCGCTCTCCCTTTCATTTGATGCGACCGTTGAGGAGCTTATCCCCGCAGGAGATCCGAACACGCGCACATTTCTGGTCAAGGTCGCCCTTCCATCCGATGCGCGGATCTTCCCCGGCATGTTCGGCAGGGTTATCGTGCCCCTGGGGGAAATAAAAGTCGTCACGGTTCCCCGTAATGCGATAACAAAGGTGGGACAGCTTGATACGGTCATTGTGAAGACGGCCGATACCTGGAAAAGAGTGCTTGTGAAAACAGGGAGGAACTGGGCCGATAGAGTCGAAGTCCTCTCCGGCCTAACAGGTTACGAGACGGTTGCCGTAAGTGGAGAGAGCAGAGATGTCCGATGAAATCGGAAGACCCGATGGCCTGATAGCCGGAGTTGTCAGACGCTTTCTTGATTACAGACTTTCAGTCCTCTTTATGATCTTTGCCCTCGCTGCGGGTCTTTCAGGAATAATAACCACACCGAGGGAAGAAGATCCCCAGATAATCGTTCCGATTGCAGACATATATATCCGGGCACCAGGAGCTAGCGCCGAAGAGGTGGAGAAACTTGTGGCAACACCGCTTGAGCGCCTGCTCTGGCAGATTGACGGGGTTGAATACGTCTATTCGGTTTCAAGGCGTGATATGGCGGTCGTTACGGTGCGCTTCTTTGTGGGCGAGGACAGGGAGCGATCTCTAGTCAAACTCCACAACAAGATCACAATGAATGCCGATGAGGTTCCCCCTGTGGTTCTAGGCTGGGTGGTAAAACCCGTTGAGATAGATGACGTGCCCATTATCACCCTCACCCTTTACTCCGAAGAATACGGCGATTACCGGATTAGAAGGACGGCGGAAGAGATTTTGGCCCGCCTTGCCGAGGTGCCTGATATTTCAAGAACATCCATCGTGGGCGGAAGACGCAGAGAGGTAAGGGTGGAACCCGATATGGAAAAGATGGCGGGCCTGGGTATGTCCTTTGCCGATGTGGAAAGGTGTCTTGCCGCAACCGACGTGTCCGTCACTGCGGGATCATACAGCAGGTTCAATCAGGAAAGGACGGTTACAAGCGATTCATTCGTATCCTCCGCAAGAGACATGGAAGCTCTTATTGTGGGAGTGTACCAGGGAAGACCGGTTTACTTGAGGGACGTGGCCAACATCACTGACGGCCCCTCGGAGGCAATAGACTACTCCAGGATAGGATTTTCAAATTCCTTGAGAAAACAGGCTGAACACGCCCAAAAACCAATCGAAGCACCGGCCGTAACCATCGCTCTCGCAAAGAAGAAAGGCACCAACGCAGTCACCGTGGCGGAAAAGATCATTGCCAGGGTTGAAGGCCTCAAGGCCGAGGTTGTCCCCTCCGGGATAAATATCGAGGTTACCCGAAACTACGGAATGACAGCGCAACAAAAGGTAAATGATCTGTTAAGTTCCCTGGTCTTTGCCATAATCATCGTGGTGGCCCTTCTTGCCTTTACCCTCGGGGGAAGAGAGGCCCTAATCGTTGCATTCGCGGTTCCCATAAGCTTTGCCCTGGCTCTGTTTGTGAATTATCTCTTCGGCTATACCATTAACCGCGTAACGCTTTTTGCCCTTATCCTTTCTCTCGGTCTGGTTGTAGATGATCCGATAACAAATGTTGACAACATACAGAGACATATTCTCATGGGTATCAGAGGCCCCGTCGAGGCTACGCTCTATGCGGTGCAGGAGGTGCTACCGCCTGTAATCCTTTCAACCCTGGCCATAATAGTTTCTTTCATCCCCATGTTTTTCATTACAGGTATGATGGGGCCCTACATGGCCCCAATGGCCGCAAACGTCCCCCTTACAGTAACCTTTTCAACTCTGTGCGCGCTCACCTTTGTGCCCTGGCTTTCCTTTACCCTGCTGAAAGGGCGCCTGACCAAAACATCAGCAGGTGAGACACTAAAAGGACGGGACGTTGTTCCCGACTGGGTCAAAAACGGTTACAGAAACGCGGTTGAGCCTTTTCTTGACTCCCGTTTCAAAAGATTCGCACTTTTTATTGTAATTATTGTCCTTCTGGCTTTTTCAGCGGCCCTGGCAGCCTATAGATATGTCCCTTTGAAGATGCTTCCCTTCGACAACAAAAACGAATTTCAGATTGTGCTCGACATGCCAGAAGGCACTCCCATGGAGGCGACCAACAGGGTCTTTCTGGCCATGGAGGAATACCTCAGAGATGTCCCTGAGGTAACAAGCTTTGTCTCCTACATCGGAACATCCTCCCCAATGGATTTTAACGGCATGGTAAGGCACTACTATCTGAGGCAGGCCGGCAACATGGGTGATATAAGGGTGAATCTTTGCGATAAAACCCTCCGCACTCAGCAGAGTCACGAAATCGTGCTCCGGCTTAGAAAAGACCTTGAGGCCATAGCCCATACAGGCGGGGCGGCGCTCAAGATTGTCGAGCTGCCTCCGGGCCCTCCGGTATTATCCACCCTTGTTGTCGAGATATACGGTGCTCCCGCTAAAGGATATTCAGAACTGGCAAGGGCATCAGGGCAGGTCAGGGCGCTTATGGAAAGGGAGCCCTATGTATGCGATATTGACGATACGCTTGAATCGGAAAGAGAAAGGATGGACTTTGTCCTGGATAAGGAAAAAGCGGCCATCCACTGTGTTTCCGCCCAGATGATCGCCTCAGCCCTCAAGACAGCCGTGAGCGGCCGGAGGCCCGCAACAGTCCACATGCCTGGAGAAAGGCAGGCACTCCCGGTTACGGTGATTCTCCCGAGAACAAAGAGAAGCAGTATATCCTCGCTTGCGGAGATAACCATCAAGAACACGGAAGGCCGAATGATAAGGCTGGGAGAACTGGGCTTCTTCTCTTCCGTTCCCGAGGAGAGCCCCATCTACCACAAAAACCTTGAACGGGTGGTCTATGTCTTCGGCGAGATGGCAGGCAGGGCCCCGGCTGAAGCGGTTCTCGACATGCAGAAGGCCTTGAGGGAAAAGCCTCTTCCTCCCGATATCAGGATTGAGTGGGCAGGAGAAGGGGAATGGAAGATAACCGTAGATGTCTTTCGGGACCTGGGGATTGCATACACCGTGGCCCTTCTAGGCATATATATACTCCTTGTCGTGCAGATGAAATCCTTTTTGCTGCCTCTTCTCATAATGGTCGCAATTCCCCTTACCATCATAGGAATCATGCCGGGCTTCTGGCTCTTCAATATGCTTTTTGCCGTGCCTGTTGCAGGATTCCCAAATCCGGTCTTTTTCACTGCAACCAGCATGATAGGGATGATAGCCCTTGGAGGAATAGTGATACGCAATTCGGTTGTCCTTATTGAGTTCATTGACGATTCACTGTTGCAGGGGATGACTCTCAAGGAGGCAGTGCTCAAAAGCGGGGCAATAAGGCTCAGGCCCATACTCCTTACTGCAGGAACCACACTTCTGGGCTCATGGCCCATAACCCTCGATCCCATATTTTCAGGACTTGCCTGGGCCTTGATATTCGGACTCACCTCCTCCACGGTCTTTACCCTGCTTGTAGTCCCGGTTGCCTATTATATGATTAAGCAGAGAGGCAGACTCAATTCCTCAACCGAGAAAGCCTGGTTGATATGCTGATGAGCCGGCGGCATTCGGGCTTCAACGTCTTCTGAGTATTTCAAGCAACGTCAATTACACAATGAAAATAGGCCTGAGCAGATTGGAGGGAGCGGTATCGGCCGAGCGGACCTGGCACTGCGTCGCCTGCTTTAACGGGCCCAACGCGGCGCTTGGAGCCGATTGTCAGCCCATGCCGTAAGGGATTGAAAAACCCTAAGGAGAATCAGCATGGCCTTTTCAGTCCGCGGAACCATCCCTTGAAGAATGTTATTGAAATTGGTATAGTTGTTATAGCTACAGTCGTATCAGCTCAATAATTGGGGGGATGCCTTTGCGCAGCCCAGGAATCAGCTTCTGTAGGTGCGCCTTCAGGCGCAGGATGCACGGTTCCAATGCGGCTGAAGCCGCACCTACCCCGAATTTTTGAGCTGATACATTTTTGACCTTAAAAAAGCAAGTTCTTATCATCTAACCATGACATCATAGGGGTTCACTGACGGCCTTGAGTCTTGTCATGTCCTTGTCGAATGAAACCACAATCCTTTCTTGAGAGGAGTGAGCCGCGAGGAGGCAGTCCACGATGTCTATGGTCGAAGTGGCATATGTTAGAAGCGCCTCAAGGATCTCTGATCTGTCAGGATTGAAAATGCCGGCAAACTTCATGATGCCACTCAGCTTTTCAGCTATCTCTCTTCTCGGAATCCCATAGTATTTGTCCAAAACATAAATGCATTCCACCACAACCACTTCCAGGATCAGCGCCCTCTTGGTTCCTTGCGACACCGCCGACATAAAAGCCGTTGCCTTTGGACTCAGATCCGGATGGTCACCCAATAGATACCGAAGGATGACGTTAGTATCAATCAGATAGGTCTTTACTGGCGATTTCGGCCGCGATGTCATGTTGCACCTTCTTTCGAATGACGTTCAGAGACGCATGTTCCTTTGC
>Ga0210030_1001313_pt1 | contig 17813 bp, 22 predicted proteins | sample CryGeymeta201523_FD_183986 | JGI IMG/M metagenome (GOLD analysis project Ga0210030, IMG submission 183986) | Groundwater microbial communities from Crystal Geyser aquifers in Utah, USA - Crystal Geyser metaG 2015-23 (SPAdes) (version 2) | ecosystem: Environmental > Aquatic > Deep subsurface >...
TTCAACCATTACTACCGTCCCGGCTTCGGCGCCTGGTGGCTGGCGTTGGCGATTGCCTCCGTCGCGCCGGTTGAGATGCACTGGATCATGACCGGCGAGCTGACCTATCCCGGCAAATGGTATGCGCCGCTGGGGATGGCCGGCTCGCGCTGGCTGTTGAAGCGAGTTTCCCGTACTTACGAATTTACCACCATGCCGCCCATGCCGCCCCGTCCGCGTGACGTGGAAGCGCGCGCCCGCGCCGTGCGCGAGGTGCTTTCCCACATAAAGGAGCACCCGGACGCCATCCTCGGTCTTGCGCCCGAGGGCAGCGATCAGCCCAGCGGAAGGCTATCCTGGCCGGCCTCAGGGGCGGGTCGCTTTGGGCTTTTGCTGGCCGGCCGGGGGTTGAGATTCGTTCCGGTCGGCGCGTATGAGGCGGAGGGGGCATTATGCCTGAGTTTTGGATCAGCCTATAAATTAAGCCTCCCGCGCGGATTGTCGCCCGATGAAAAAGACCGGCAGGCCGCCAAAGTCATCATGCAGAATATCGCCCGCCAGTTGCCCTCGCACCTGCGCGGCGACTTTGCAACCACAGATGAAAAGGATGAACACAGATATAAATGCCCGGCTGTTTGAACCACAGATGAAAGGGATGAACACAGATAAAACCGTCCGCAACCCCTATCAACTCCAGGCGTATATCTAGCTAGCACGACCCACAGGAGTCCCATTGAACGACGAAATGGCCTGGATCGTACAGGCGCAAAACGGCAGTGACGAAGCGTTCACGTATCTGGTCGAAGCGTACCAAACCCCGGTTTACAACCTGTGCTACCGCATGCTGGGCGAACCGGAGGCGGCCGAGGACGCGGCCCAGGAGACCTTCCTGAAGGTCTACCAGAACCTGGCGCGCTACGACCGGGAACGTCCCTTTGCCACCTGGCTGCTTTCCATCGCCGCCCATCACTGCATTGACCGCCTGCGGCGCAGACGCTTCGTCTCGTTCTCGATTGACGAGGATGACGAGGCGCAGATGGAACTCCCAGACCGCTCCGCGCCGGACCCTGAAACGGAGACCGTCCGGCGGCAGGAACAGGCCCACCTTCACCAGTTGCTCCAATCCCTCGACCCGACCGACCGCGCCGCGCTCATCCTGCGCTATTGGCAGGATTGCTCCGAAATCGAGATCGCCCAGGCGCTGACGTTGACCGTCCCGGCGGTCAAGAGCCGCCTGCACCGGGCGCGCCGCGCACTGGCGAAATTATGGGAAGAAGAGACTCCCCGCGCCCGCACAGAAAGGAGGCCGCATGAATCACCGGCTTTTTGAAGACTGGATGCTCGAAGATCAGGCACTGACGCCCGAGCAAAAGCGCGACTTGCAGGCCCACCTGCGGACTTGCACGCAGTGCGTCGCGCTGGCGGAGGTCAATCTGGCGCTAGGCTCGGCCAAAGTGGCCGCGCCGGCCTCGGGTTTTGCGGACAGGTTCCAGGTCCGGCTGGCGGCGCAGCGGCAGGCGCAGCGCAAGCGGAACTTCTGGGGCTTCCTGATCCTGTTCGTCAGCGTGATGACGGTCCTGTCCTGGCTTGCCTGGCCGATCCTCAAAGTGGTGCTTGATTCGCCGGTCAACTTTCTTTCCACATGGCTGTCCTACCTGCTCTCGCTGTGGTTCTGGCTCCAGGCTCTGGGGCAGGCCGGCTCGGTGCTGCTGCGGGTCATACCGGCTTTCGTCCCGCCGTACTTCTGGCCGCTGGCCGCTTTTGCGCTCGTCGGTTGGAGTCTGCTGTGGGTGCTTTCGATTTTGGTAGCCAATGGCTACCATTTGGAAATTAACGAAGATTCCGCAAGGAGTGTGACATGAAACTCAATAAATGTCTTTCGTTTATCTTGCTGCTGACGCTCGTCTTTATGCCGATGCAATCCGCCTCAGCCAAGGGGCTGAACGAAGGCCGGGTCATCTTTGGCAGCGCGTATACTTTGGAAAGCGGCAAAACGCTGACCGGCGATTTGGTCGTTTTTGGCGGCTCGGCGACCATTGAAAAAGGTGCAAAGGTGGTAGGCGATACCGTCGTCATTGGCGGCAGCCTGGTCGTGGATGGCGAAGTGACCGGCGATGTGGCGATGGTGGGCGGCGCAGTGAGTCTGGGCGCAGAATCGCACGTTCACGGCAACCTGTCCACGGTCGGCGCAGTGCTGACGCGCGCCGAAGGCTCACAGGTGGATGGCGAAATCTTCAACACGGCCACCTCCTGGAAGCAAGTGGAAAACCAGCCGACAGCGCCTCAACCGCTGACCCCCATCACGCCGCAAGTGTCGTTCGATTTCAATCCGTTCTGGTCAGTTGCGAACGTCTTTGGGCAGGCAGTAGCCCTGGGTGTCCTGGCCATGCTGGTATTGCTGTTCCTGGCGCCGCACACCCAGCGCGTCGGGCAGGCGATCGTTGGCCAGCCGTTCATCGCCGGGACCTTGGGCCTGCTGACCGTTATCCTGACCCCGCTGGCCCTGCTCCTGCTCATCGTCACCATCCTGCTCATACCGGTGGCGTTGGTGGCTGTCATTGCCCTTGCGCTGGCAGCCGTCTTTGGCTGGATCGCCCTCGGCCTGGAGATTGGACAACGCTTCACCGCAGCCATCAATCAGCAATGGCACCCATCGCTGGCGGCCGGCCTGGGCACCTTCCTGCTGGCCCTCGTCGTGAATGCCATCGGGCTGATCGCCTGTGTGGGCTGGCTGGCGCCCTTCCTGGTGACCATTCTTGGCATTGGCGGCGTGATCATGACCCGCTTTGGGGCTCGCCCTGCCGCAGCGCCCGTGACAGCAGGCTCGAATCTGCCGACTGAGCCAGTTGCCCCGCCGCAATAGTAGAAAGGAACCCGTTTTCTCGGAGAAAACGGGTTCCTGTTGATTGACAATAAACGCAAGTCCACCCCCTCGCCGAGTCCTTTTCACATTGCTATAACCCCTAGCCGGCGGTATGATTGCATGTGTGAGCGTGAATTGGTGGAAGGAGTGAATGCAATGGGTAAAGTCATTACGATGGAAATTCCCGAACACTGGTTGCAAGGGCTGGATGTTGAAGAGGCGGTGTTTATGCAAGAAGTTATCCAGCTTGGCATTTATCAACTCAAAGTACGGCGGGCGATGGAGATGTACAGGGCGCATGCCGGGTCGTTGGGTTATATTGCTGAAAAATTTGCCTGTCGAAGCGAGAGTTGATCGGTCAGCGCGGGAGCGTGGCATTGAGCCTCCCTTCGATGAGCAGACTGTGTGCGAGGAATTGGGGTAATGACCTCGGTTGCACCTGTCGTCAGCAACGCTGGCCCGCTGATGGTGCTGGCTAAGCTGAATCTGCTTCACTTGCTAAAAGAACTCTAAGCTGGACTTTGTCCATTTGCACATTAACAAAAAACGGGGTAAGCTAAGCCATTTCCCAGCGATGAGGATGGACTATGCTTACCCTGCCAGCAGAATATATCACAATTCTCACGACCTTTGCTCCCGTGGTAGCACTACAGTAAATCGTGGAGTCTTCTATTCCGCAAAGAATCAGCCACAGATTTCACGGATTTACACGGATTGGAATTGAAAATCCGCGAAAATCTGTGCTAATCCGTGGCAAAAAATACCGACCACGTTTAAGTGCGGTGCTACCAAAAACGATATGACGTGCAAAAAATACCGCCGGAATTGATGAATTACCTGAAAAACGCCGCTTTTTACACACCTTGATCAATCAAGAATGGACAAAGTCCAGCTAAGGAAGAAGATGACGCTTCTCGCAGCAGTTGGACAGGCGCAAGCACTGGATGGCCGTGAGGCCGGTCTGCAGGCCGCGCACCAGGCTTTGAACCAGCTTGGCAGCGCGGCGTGTACGCTTGGGGTGGTGATCTTCCCCCACCGCTACGAGGCGCAGCAGGTGGTCAACGGCGTGGCCAGCCTGCTTGGGCCGATGCCCCTCATCGGCTTCAGCACGTCGGCCTCCCTGACTGCGGATGGGATGCACCCCCACTCGGTCGTCGTCGCGCTGCTGTGCGCCAGCGAGGCCCGCGCCCAGGTGCAATGGCTGGCCGGTTTCGACCCCGGCAGCCCCGAGGCGGCGCAGCAACTTGCCGGATTGTTCAGCCAGGCCCCAGGTCAGACCGCCCTGCTCTTCGCAGACGGTTTCAACACGGATGGCGAGCAGTTGTGCGCCAGCCTGCCGCCGGCTGCCAGGCTGATTGGCGCCCTCTCCAGCGGCGACCTGCATCTCGGGAATGCCTGCCAGATCGGCGGAAAACAATCCGGCTCGAGCGGAGTGGCCCTGGCGCAGCTGGAGGGCGGGATTAAAACCGGCGTCGGCTATGGACACGGCTGGCAGCCGGTGGGCAGCCACTTCCGCGTGACGCGTTCGCGCGGCTTCTGGCTGCGGGCCCTGGACGGGCGTCCGGCATCGGAGGCCTATGCCCACCTGTTCGGCTACCCGGCCGGGGAGTGGGGCGTGCCGCCCCTCGACAACCTGGTGCGCATCTACCCGCTGGGACTGGAAGGAGCGGGGGAGGGTCTGCTCGTCCGCTCGCCGCTGCGCGTGGAAGCGGACGGTTCCTTCCGCATGAACACAACGATCCAAAGCGGCAGCGATGCCCACCTGCTGATGGGCAGTCCCAGCGCATGCCTGGCCGCCGCGCAGGCTGCCGCCCGGCAGGCCGTCGCTGCGCTGGAGGGGGCGAAACCCGCTCTGGCGCTGGTGCTGGTTGACCTGGCATGGCAGATGCTTTTCGAGTCCCAGCCGGGCGCGGAGATAGCCGCCGTCCGAGAGGTGCTGGGTGCGGAAGTCCCTATCGCTGGAGGCTACACCCTGGGGCAGATCGTTCCCAGCAGTGAAGGCACGCCCCAGTTCCTGAACCAGCACATGGCTGTAGTGATTTTTGGGGAGATGGGAGAGAAGGATAAATAAACTCACCCCCAAGATCATCCTCGAAGGCACCCGCCTGACGCTCAAGACCGAGATCGCCTTTGCCTTGAACGAGCACCCGCGCATCGTCGGTCCGCGCAAGTACCGCTATCACTCGCCGCTCATCTCGGCGGAATGGTGCGCCTTTACGAATTTTCCCTGGGGGCGCGGATTGATCAACTTCGAGCCGCAGGAGGAGAGTCTGGCGATGGAAACCTACCGGACCTGGGCGCGGCTGTTCGAGCTTCAGCGTTACTACTCCTGGATCATTGACCGTTTCCACATCTCGACGCGCGCCTACCAGCTAAAAGCCTATGGCAAAGATTACGATTTTCACTGGTTGGAGGAACGGCTGGCTGCGCTTGGCTTTCATCTGGTCTTCGTCACGCGCCGGCCGGAATCTTTCGAGGCGGCACGGATCGAACGGCTCAAGGTTTCGGGCAATCCCCGGCAATACGATAATCTTCAGCCCTTCATCGAAGAGCAGGAGCTGATGCGCAGGCTGATCGGCGAATCCCGCTTGCCGACGCTGGAGTTGGACATATCCGATAACAACGTGGCGCGTGCCTGTGAGCGTATCGCCGACTGGATGGAATCCACTGGCGGGTTGTGGATGGAATAAAAAGTCTCAAATCATGGTATAATCGCGTTAGCTAAATAGATTAGCCAACAGGAGAAAGAGATGCTCCGAACTTTGCCTGCAACCGAAGTCAAAAATCGCCTGGGGCGCGTATTGCGCGAGGTGGCAAAATCCGGCGGGCCAATCTACGTTGAACGCGATGGGAAGCCGGTAGCAGTCATCCTCAGCGTGAGCGAGTTCGAGCGTACTCGCCGGGGCGCTGCGCTTTCCGGTGAAAAGACGAGGCTTCTTGAAGATGCGTTCGGCATGTGGCGCGGCCGCGCGGATATTGGCGGGAATTGGGTGACTGAAGGCCGCTCCCGCTGGGATAGCGCGTGGTCGAAATGAGTCAGCCCCGCGAATTGTTGTTCGATACCACTGCGCTGGTGGATATTTACCGCGGGCGGACGGAGATCAAACCACTTTTTGACGCTGTTGTGGCGGGCGAACTTCGGCCATATATTTCAGTGATCACCGAGGCAGAACTCTGGCGCGGCGTCAAACTGGAAGAAATGGAACTCCACGAGGCTCTCCTATCCCATTTTGCGCCTATCCCCCTGCAATCAGAAATGGCGCGGCTGGCCGGGGCATGGATGCAACGGTATGCAGCCACCGGACTGGGCTGGATGGATGCGTTGATCGCGGCGACTGCTAAATCTGTCAGCCTGTCCGTGTTGACCCGGGATCGTCGCCTGGCAGAAGTTCTTACGGCTGAAGTCGGGTTTGAAATCTACGGATAGAAAATGTAGGGACGGGTAGCTGCCTGGACATCTCCGACAACAACATTCCGCGCGCCTGTGAGCTTATCGCCGACTGGCTGGAATCCACCGGCGGGTTGTGGGCGAGATGAGGAGAAAGGGATGCACAAGCTTATTGTTCTCTTCGAAACGCCTGATAATGGTAGGGCAGTCACCTACCATAATGAGCAAGCCTTTCAATCGGGCTGGCAGAAATTCCTCGGCCTGGCAGAGAAGATGCCCGGCCTGCGCCGCGAGACCGTCAGCCGCGTGGAACGGGTGCTGTTTGGCAAATCCGAAGGCGGGTACGTGTTGTTGCATGAACTGCTGTTCGATTCCAAGGAAGCGTTGGAGGCGGCCATGCAATCCCCCGAGGGGCAGGCTGCCGGAGCATATTTACAATCGTTTACGGGGGGGAGGGTGGTATTGCTAACCGCTGAACATTTGGAGGCGGGGGAGGAAGATTTCGTAAAACGTAATGCGTGAAATGTAAAAACACGTTTTACGTTTCACGTTTTATTCCTCCTTTGGCGGCCCGGCCGGGCCGTAATCCAGCACCTCGCGCACCTGGCTGTTGGGCTGCGGCGGGCTGATGATCCCCTTGTCTTCCATCGTATCCACCAATCGCGCGGCGCGCGTATATCCGATGCGCAGGCGGCGTTGCAGCATCGAGACCGAGGCGCGCCCCTCACGCCGCACCAGGCTAATCGCATCCTCAAGCAGCGGATCGCCTTTCTCGAGCGGCGCCATGTCCTCGAACATGGGCACCTGCCTGCCCCCGAAGTTTGAGGGCTTGAGAGGAACGCCCGGCGGGACGGCATCTACCGGGCCGCCGGCCGCGGCAGCCAGCGGGCTGCCCTGCCCGGCCAGGTTGCGCCAGTAATCCACCAGCCGCTGGATCTCCATATCCGAGACGAACACACCTTGCAAGCGCACCGGTGAGGGCGAGTCGGGGGCCTGGAAGAGCATGTCGCCGCGCCCCAGCAGACGCTCCGCGCCGGGTTGATCCAAGATCACGCGGCTGTCCACGCCCGAAGCGACGGCGAAGGCAACCCGCGCCGGGAAGTTGGCCTTGATCAACCCCGTCACCACGTCCACCGACGGGCGCTGCGTTGCGATGACCAGGTGGATGCCGGTGGCGCGCGCCAGCTGCGCCAGACGGGTAATGGTGCGCTCGGTCTCGTCCGGCGAGATCATCATCAGGTCGGCCAGTTCGTCAATCACTACCACCAGGAAGGGCAATTTCTTGCCGCCCTGCGCCGCCATGCGGGTGTTGTAATCCGCGATATTACGCGCCCCGATCTGGGCGAACCTGTGATAGCGGTTGTCCATTTCCCGCGTCATCCATTGCAGCGCGCCAATCACGCGCTCGATCTCCACCACCACCGGCGCCAGCAGGTGCGGGATGCCATTGTAATTGGTCAGCTCCACCCGTTTCGGGTCAACCAGGATCAGGCGCAGATCGTCGGGGGTGTTGTGGAGCAGGAGACAGGTCAGGATGGAATTGACGCACACCGATTTGCCCGAGCCGGTCGTACCGGCAATCAGCAGGTGCGGCATGGCCGCCAGGTCCGCAACGATCGGATGTCCGGCCACGTCCTTGCCCAGGGTAAATTTCAGGGACGAACGCCCGCGCTGGAAGACCTCGGACTCGACCACCTCCCGCAGTGTGACCAGGGTCATCTCCTCGTTAGGCACCTCGATGCCGATGTAATTCCGTCCTGGGACCGGGGCCTGGATGCGGATGCGCTGCGCGGCCAGCGCCAGGGCCATGTCATCGGCCAGAGAGACAATCTTGGAAACGCGCACGCGCGTCCGCCCGTTGCGCGTCTCGATGAACTGCGGCTCGACGCCGAACATGGTGATGACCGGGCCGCGGCTGATCTCGATCACCTGGCTGGGCGCTCCGAAGGAGGTCAGCGTCTCTTCGATCAGCCGAGCGCGAGTCTCGATGTACTCCTCGTTGACGGCCGGCGTCACGCCGACTTCCAGGATGTCCTTGATGGCGGGCAGCACCCAGGGGACGGCTGGCTGGCTGCGCACGCCGGTCTTGACTGTCACGGCTGGGGGCGGCGGCGTCCCTGGCGCGGCGGATGGATGTGGGATAGGCGCGAAGTCATCCGGTGGGGCTATTGATGTGACGGGGGTTTTCTGCAGCAGTTCGTTCAGCTTCTGGCGGGCCTTTTCGACCAGCGGCCCAGCCCATTGAAACAGCTCTTGCACCGACAGGTCGAGGGTCATGGTCAGGGAGATGATGAACCAGGCGAGGATGGCGATGACCGTCCCCGCGCCGCCCACTCCGCTGACCATGCCTCGCAGGAGCAGGCTGCCCACGTAGCCGCCGCCCTTCCCCCCGGCGGCGAGTTCGCTGGCTCGAGCCACCGGCCCGGCCAGTCCATGCAGGATGACCAATAGATTGACAAAAAGCAAGAGGATGCCGACGATGCGCTCGACGGAGAGTTGCGGCAGGCGTTCGACGTTGCGCGCCACCAGCCATGCGCCGAGCAGGATCAATCCAAGGGGCAGGATGTAAGTCCCCCAGCCGAAGATGAGCGAAAGTCCCCTGATCCAGGAACCGGTCAACCCGCTGCGATTGGCCGAGAACAAGCTCAACACCGTCAGCAGGCCGACCAGCGCCATGACGATGCCAATCAGGTCAATTTTGCGTTCGGGCGAGAGGCCGCCGAACAGCGTTGGCGGCGGAGGCGCCTGTCGACGCGGCGTAGCGCGCGCCGGTTGTGAGCCGCGCGAAGAGACACTCCGACCGCGAGCGGATCCCTTGCTTTTGCTGCGTGAAGAACTGCGCCGGGCGCGCGTGATGGGCATGGTGCTTTGATTATAGTACAATTGCCGCAATGTTCGAAATTGTCTTCCTCGGCACATCGGCATCCGCCCCCTCGGCGCGGCGCGGGCTTTCCGCGCAGGTCGTCAAGCACGACGAATTCCGCTTTTTGATTGACTGCGGTGAAGGTACCCAGCGCCAGATCCTGCAATCAGGGTTGGGTTTCAGGCACCTCAACCACATCCTCATCACCCACGGCCACCTCGACCACATCCTGGGGCTGGGCGGCCTGCTGTCTACTTTCATGCGCTGGGAGACGATTGATGAGTTGAACATCTACAGCGGACGCTGGGCGCTCGACCGCATCCATGATTTGCTCTACGGCGTCGTCTTGCGCGGCGCGCAGCCGCCCTTGAAGCTCCGAATGCATGAGGTTTCACCCGGTGTCTTTTTCGAGGCGGATGATTTCACGATCACGGCTTTTCCTGTCCACCACCGGGGATCCGATTGCCTGGGTTTCAAATTCGAGGAGAAATCCCATCGGCCATTTTTGCCGGACAAAGCGGAGGAGCTGGGCGTCCCGCCCGGCCCGCAGCGGCGTGACCTGGTGAACGGCAAGACCATCACCCTGGCGGACGGTCGCCGCGTCAGGCCGGACGATGTGCTTGGCGCGCTCAAGCCCGGGGTCCGCTTTGTGCACGTGGGCGATGCGGGCCGCACCGAGGAGCTGGTCGAGGCCTGTCGCCAGGCCGATGCGCTGGTCATCGAGTCCACCTATCTGGAATCCGAAGCCGAGATGGCAAAGCAGTTCTCGCATCTAACGGCGAAAGGGGCCGCGGAACTGGCGGTCAGGGCTGGGGTCCGGCAATTGATCCTGACCCACATCTCGCGTCGCTATCGCGAGAAGGATGTGTTGGTCGAGGCCCAGGCCGTTTTTCCGAACGTCAGCGTGGCACGCGATTTCGACGTGTATCAAATCAAACAAATGTAGGGCGGGATTCCAATCCCGCCACGTAGGTTACCGGCGGGTAAGATACCCGCCCTACGTGTGAGGCAGGTTATGGATAAAGATTTTACGATTGGCATCCTTACTTCAGGCGGCGATTCACCGGGGATGAATCCGTGCATCCGGGCGGTGGTGCGCACGGCGAGCGCCAGTAATGCTCAGGTGATGGGGGTGATGGATGGCTACGAGGGCCTGATCAACGGCGAGTTCCGCCCGCTCGGCGTGCGGGACGTGGGCGGCATCCTCCAGCGCGGCGGGACGATCCTGCAGACGCGCCGCAGCGCCCGCTTCCTGGAGTCGCACTACCAGCGCGAAGCCATCCGCAAGATGAACAGCGTGGGCATGGATGGGCTGATTGTCGTCGGGGGGGAGGGTTCGCTCAAGGGCGCCCACGCCCTGGCGGGGCAAGGCGTGAAGGTTGTTGGCATCCCGGCCAGCATTGACAATGATGTCTGGGGGACCGACATGTCCATCGGCGTAGATACGGCCATGAACACCATCGTCGAGGCAGTGGACAAGCTGCGTGATACGGCCTCCTCGCATGGGCGGGCTTTCCTGATCGAGACGATGGGACGCGGCTGCGGTTACCTGGCCGTTATGGCCGGCATCGTCTGCGGCGCGGAGATGGTGCTCATTCCCGAAGTGCCGGTGACGGTCGAAGAGGTGGCAAAAGCCGTCGCGGATGCCTACCGGCGGGGCAAGACGCATGCCATCATCGTCGTCGCCGAGGGAGCCAGCGTAAAAACGACCGGGCTGGCTGCCGCGCTGGACGCCGAGGATGTCGGCTTTACGACGCGCGTCACCATCCTGGGCCACATCCAGCGCGGCGGCTCGCCGACCGCGTTCGACCGTATGCTGGCTTCGCGCCTGGGCGTCAAGGCGGTGCAGGCCTTGCTGTCCGGTGAATCGGATGTTATGGTTGGCTTGCAGGGGCGGAATGTCGAGTTGATCCCCCTGGCTGAAGTTACAGCGAAGTCGCGCACGGTCAGCACGGAATACATCGAGATGGCGAGGATGCTGGCGAGGTAGCGGATGGCAAATGGCGGTTGAGGTAGTCGCCGCTAAAAGGTGGACATCTACAGACAGGTGAGAAAGATAGTATTGACATCATACAGCCGCATGGTTATACTGGTGCGGAAAGGATAGTATAACCAAATGCAAAACATCAAAACTGCAATTTCCATTCAGATGTCACTTTTTGAGCAGGCAGAAGCCCTTGCCCACACGATGAAGGTGTCGCGCAGCCGCTTGTTTGCGCTGGCGCTGGAAGATTATATCCAACGCCACCGGAATCGAGGACTGCTGGCGCAAATCAACGCTGCTTACGTGGATGAACCTGATCCCACCGAACGGATGCTGCGCGAAAAATCTCTGAAGGTGTACCGTGAACTTGCGGAGGGAGAATGGTAATCAACCAAGGGGATATTTACTGGATTGAACTGGAAGAGCCTTCCGGTTCAGAGCCAGGTTACCGCCATCCGCATGTGGTAATGCAAAACAACCTGTTTAACCAGAGCCGAATCCAAACGGTGGTCGTTTGCCAATTGACATCGAATCTCAAGCGCGCCGAGGCTCCTGGCAATATTCTGCTCAGTAAAGAGGAAACAGGACTGTCCAAAGATAGTATTGTCAATGTTTCGCAAATCCTTACCGTGGATAAATCCCGGTTGGGCGAATATGTTCGTACACTCTCGCCTAAACGTGTGCGTGAGATTTTGGTTGGAATCCAATTGGTGCTTGCGCCGCGCGAAGTGGAATGAGGGGATGGATTTGCTATGCAAGTATATCGAGAAAAGGCCCGCTCAACCGAGCCAGGCCTTTTTCGTTGCATATTGCACTTCGTACACCGCACATCAGATCCAGGTTGGCTCCTGATACTTCCCAAACACCTCCCGCATCACGTCAATGATTTCACCCAAAGTGGCATAAGCCCGCACGGCATCCAGAATGTACGGCATCGTGTTATCGGTACCCTGGCAGGCGAGGCGTAATTTATCCAGCGTCTGGCCGAGGCGGGCGTTGTCGCGGCTCTTGCGGATCTCCGCCAGACGGTTGGCCTGCCGCTCGTAACCCTGCGGGTCCATTTCGAGCAGGGGGATGGTCAGCGGCTTATCCTCGGCGTAGGCGTTCACACCCACGATCCTGCGAATCCCCCCGTCGATCTCACGCTGGTAACGGTAAGCGGAATCCGCAATCTCGGTCTGGAAGAAGCCTTTTTGGATGGCCGGCAGGACGCCGCCCAGGTCCGCGATGCGGCGGAAGTAGTCGTAAGCCTGAGCCTCGATGTGGTTCGTCTGCGCCTCGACGAAGAACGAGCCGCCCAACGGGTCAATCGTGTTGGCCACGCCGGATTCCTCGGCGATGATCTGCTGCGTGCGCAGGGCAATGGTGGCGGCCTGCTGGGAGGGCAGGGCCAGGGCCTCGTCGCGGGAATTGGTATGCAGGCTCTGGGTCCCGCCGAGCACCGCTGCCAGGGCTTGTATCGCCACACGGACCACGTTGATCTCCGGCTGTTGGGCGGTGAGCGAGCAGCCGGCTGTTTGCGTGTGAAAGCGCATCAGCCAGGAGCGTGGACTCTTTGCGCCGAAGGTATCTTTCATTTCCCTGGCCCAAATCCGCCGGGCGGCGCGGTACTTGGCGATTTCCTCGAAGAAGTCGTTGTGGGCGTTGAAGAAATAGGATAAGCGTGGGGCAAAGTCATCAATGTCCAGGCCGCGCTGGAGCGCCCAGCGGACGTACTCCATGCCGTCCGAGAGGGTGAAGGCCAGTTCCTGGGCCGCGGTCGCGCCGGCCTCGCGGATGTGGTAGCCTGAGATGGAGATGGTGTTCCACTGCGGGACGGTCGTCGTGCCGAACTCGATGGTGTCCACCACCAGACGCATCGAAGGTTCCGGCGGGAAGATGTACTCTTTCTGGGCGATGTACTCTTTCAGGATGTCGTTCTGGATGGTGCCGCGTAGCTGGTCGGGACGCACGCCCTGTTTCTCGGCAGCGGCGATGTACATGGCCCAGACGATGGCCGCCGGTGAGTTGATGGTCATGCTGGTGGAGACTTTGTCCAGCGGAATATCTGCCAATAAAATTTCCATGTCCTTGAGTGACGAGACCGCCACGCCGCACTTGCCGAATTCGCCCAGCGCTTCGGGCGCGTCGCTGTCGTAGCCCATCAGCGTGGGCAGGTCGAAGGCGACGGAGAGGCCGGTCTGCCCTTGCTCGAGCAGGTATTTGAAACGGGCGTTGGTCTCCTCGGCGGTGCCGAACCCGGCGAACATGCGCATCGTCCACAGCTTGCCGCGATGCAGCGTCGGGTGGACGCCGCGCGTGAAGGGATACTCGCCGGGCAGGCCGAGGTCGCGCTCGTAATCCAGATCGGGGATGTCGAGGGGGGTGTAGAGGCGTTCCACCGGTTCGGAGGAGGTGGTGATGAATTGATCCTGCCGTTCCGGCATATTCGCCAGCGTCTTGTGCAGGCTGGTCTTCTCCCACGTTTCCAGTGACTGGCGCAGTTGGTCGAGTTTTTGGCGGTCGTACATGGCTCACTCCTTCAGGCTGTGTCTGGCGAGATTATAGCACGACCTTTGACCTATCCCCCTGCCCCCCTTCCCTACAAGGGAAGGGGGAATGGGGGTTAGGTCAATTTCTGGTATACTCCCCTCATGCCCCGCTTAGAACTCGACCTCAACCCCGTCAGTCACATCAGCGCGGATGCCATCGGCGCCCCCGGCCAACGCGTCTTCTACATCCAGGGCTGGCAGGAGAGCGATCCCCAGCCGGTGACGATCATTATCGAGAAGATTCAGCTCCAGTCGCTGGCTGTAGGCGTCGAGCAATTCCTGGCTGAAATTGCCAGACGGAACCCCAACTTGCCGCAGGCTTCTGCTGATTACGTCGAAGCGCAGATGCACATCAGTCCGCCGGTTGACCCGCTCTTCCGCGTCGGGGAGATTGGCATGGGCTATGACCGCGACCAGGATCTGGTCGTTCTGCTTGTACGTGAGGCCGTGCTCGAAGGGGCCGTCCCCGAGGATGCCGCGGTCGTCCGTTTCTGGTGCACCCGTTCACAGGTGCGCGCCATGGCCCGCTGGAGCGTGGAAGTCGCCAGCCGCGGGCGGCCCCTCTGTCCGCAATGTGGGGGGCCGATGGAGTCGGAAGGACATTTCTGCCCGAAGAAGAATGGGCATAAAAAACAGTAATCAGTGAACAGTGATCAGTTTTCAGTGAACAGCAATTCGAGGCAGGCCCTGGAGAATGGAGAAATCAAGCTTCAGGGCCAGTTTTTGCTCGGCTCGAATTACACCTTCCTCATCAAAGTCCGCCACGAAGGGCAGGAGATTCCCGCTGTCTACAAGCCGCAACGCGGTGAGAACCCGCTGTGGGATTTTCCCGAGACCTCGCTGGCCGGTCGCGAGGTAGCCGCGTATCTCGTCAGCCAAGCGCTCGGATTCAACTTTGTCCCGCTGACCGTGCTGCGCGCGGACGGCCCCTTCGGCCCCGGCTCGCTCCAGCAATTCATCGAGTACGATCCCAACTACCACTATTTCACTTTTTTGGAGAGCGACCGTCAACGCCTGCGCCCGGTTGTCCTCTTCGACCTGCTGGTCAACAACGCCGACCGCAAGGGCAGCCATCTGCTCATCGAAAAAGGGACAAACAAGCTCTGGCTGATTGACCACGGCCTGTGCTTCCACGCCGAGGACAAGCTGCGCACCGTGATCTGGGATTTTGCCGGAGAACCTGTTCCCGAAGAACTGCTCGCTGCGTTACGCGCCTTTCGCTCCACCCTTCGCTACGCTCAGGGCAGGCTCCTCCCCCCTCCTCGCTTCGCGCCTCGCGCTCCACTCCCCACGACCCTCGCACCTTATCTTAAACCCGACGAACTCGCTGCTCTCGCCGCGCGTGCCGACCGTTTGCTTGCCAATCCCGTCTTTCCCTATCCGCCGGAAGATAGACGGGCGTACCCATATCCGCCGCTGTGAGAGACAAGCGCATAAAACTCGCGCCCAATGCCTGGCCGGAGTTGCTTTCACTCAATTCGATGTACAATATAAAGGATAGGAGGAACCATGCCCCAAGTGACCACTCCGCAACTCCTGGATGCCCTGCAAACTGGCTGGGGACAGTACGCTGCCGGGTTCGAGCGCCTCTCCCCAGCAGAGCGGACAGCCTTTTTGCAGCGACAGGGCTACCCGCGTTTTCACGACTTGCTGGCCCACGTCTGCGCCTGGTGGGAAGAGACGCTTGAAGTCGTGACTTCCATCCTCGAGGCCAGGGAATCGCCGCAGAAACGCTACAACGTGGACGCTTTCAACGCTGCGGCGGTCGCCAAATATCAGGATTGGAAAGAGAGCGATCTCAGCGCACATTACAACAACTTGCGTGAAGCCCTGCTCTACCTGGTGGCCGAGCTGCCCGAAGAGGCGTTGAAGAACAAGCGCATCGCGGGATGGCTGCACGCCAGCGTTGTCGAGCATCTCCACGACCACCGCCTACCTTAGCCCTCCCTCCTCCTCACGCATCACTCATCACTCATCACTCTTCACTCACCCAAGAGGAAACCATGAACGAAAATCGAGATGTTTTCATCGTATCCGCCGTCCGCCTGCCGATTGGCGTGGGCAAACCGAGCGGGGCCTTGTTCCCCTTCCTGCCGGTTGACCTGACCGCGCGCGTGCTGGTGGAGGTCGTGCGCCGCGCGGGGATTGACCCGGCGCGGGTGGAAGACGTCGTCTGGGGCGTGGTCACGCCGGTCGGCGACCAGGGCGCGAACCTGGCGCGGCTGGCGGCGCTAAAGGCCGGCTTCCCCTCCCACGTCCCGGCTACCACGCTGAACCGCATGTGCGGCTCGTCGCAGCAGGCGATCCATTTCGGCGCACAGGCCATCCTGGCCGGTGACATGGATCTGGTCATCGCCGGCGGTACCGAGATCATGTCACATCAGCCGATCGGGGCGGATTATCCCGCCGAGTGGCCGCGGGATTTCCCCTACAAGCTGGTGCATCAAGGCATCAGCGCCGAGATGATGGCGGAAAAGTGGGGCCTGAAGCGCGACGAGTTGGACGATTTCGCCTACCAGAGCCACATACGCGCCGGCCAGGCCATCCAGAATAGTACCTTCGAGAGCCAGATCTTGCCGGTAGATTTACCGGATGGCAGCCGCTTCACCACAGACCAGGGTGTGCGCATGCCGCCCGACCGGGCGAAGATGGCCGCCCTCAAACCGGCTTTCAAAGAAGATGGGGTCATTACGGCAGCCAACTCCAGCCAGATCAGTGACGGCAGCGCGGCTGTCCTGCTGGCCTCGCCCGAAGCGGTCGGACGTTACAATCTATCGCCGCTGGCGCGCATCGTCGCCCGCACGGTGGTCGGCTCGGACCCGGTACTGATGCTGGACGCCCCCATCCCGGCCACGAAGAAGGTTTTGCGCAAAGCGGGTCTGACGCTCGCGGACATGGACGTGATCGAGATCAACGAAGCGTTTGCCTGTGTGGTGCTGGCCTGGGCAAAAGAAGTTAAACCCGACATGGCACATGTCAACCCCAACGGTGGCGCCATCGCGCATGGACACCCAGTCGGCGCGACCGGCGCGATCCTGATGACCAAGCTGCTCTACGAGCTGCAGCGCCGCAGGGCGAAGTACGGCCTGCAGACCATGTGCATCGGTCACGGCATGGCTACTGCTACCATCATCGAAAGGGTTTAATTAACCACATCGTTTACCTCGCCCTCGGCGCCAACCTCGGCGACCGCCCCGCCAACCTGCGCACGGCCATCGCTGCTTTGCCGCCTTCCGTCGTCGTTCTTCAATCGTCCCCCGTTTACGAGACGCCGCCCTGGGGCCTCACCGACCAGCCGGCCTTCCTCAACATGGTCGTTAAAGCCGAAACGCGCCTGGAACCTGCGGCGCTGCTGGCATACCTGAAACGCATCGAACAGGAACTGGGTCGCGCGCCGACCGTCCGCTGGGGCCCGCGCCTGATTGACATGGATATCCTCTTTTACGGCGACCTGATCCTGAACACGCCCGGGCTGGTCATCCCGCACCCGCGCCTGCACGAGCGCGCCTTCGTCCTCGTCCCGCTGGCGGATATCGCGCCGGATTTTGTTCATCCACTGCTGAGAAAAACAGCGGCGGAGTTTCTTGTAGGATGTGACACAAGTGGAATAAAACGACTTGAAGGATAATGCGTGGGTCATTTTCAACGCGAATACCGCGATGATTCAAATGCCGCGAATTGATTTCAAAAAACATTCGCTAAATTCGCTTATTAGTGCTTATCCGAAAACCCCCTGGAACGCGGACTTTAGTCCGCAATGCAGGGCAGACTGAAGTCTGCATTCCGTTATTCGGATAGGCTCTTAGTGTCATTCGCGTTGGAAAAGGAGAACTATGAACAACCTGCTCGACCAACTCCGCCTCGAACCGGCCCTGGCCTGGAAAGTGACCGTCAACCTCCTCGGTCATGCCCCCGATTCCGCCGAGGCCAAATGGGCTGCCGAAGTCACTCGTCACTCGTCACTCGTCACCGAAGACCTCACAGGTCTCCGAGACCTGTGAGGTCTAAGGCGATGAACCCACTCGTCACCGCCGACGCGCTCTACATGCTGAAATCCGCTGGCCTGGCTGGGTTATTTAAGAAAACATAACTCAAGGATTGGCAAGCGAAACCAGGATCACGGCGCGTTCCACGCGCATGTCCCCCCGAACCACCAGCAGGCGCAGGGCGTAGAGACCGTTCAGGCCAGTGGTATCCCAGGCAGC
>Ga0210030_1001316_pt1 | contig 17807 bp, 16 predicted proteins | sample CryGeymeta201523_FD_183986 | JGI IMG/M metagenome (GOLD analysis project Ga0210030, IMG submission 183986) | Groundwater microbial communities from Crystal Geyser aquifers in Utah, USA - Crystal Geyser metaG 2015-23 (SPAdes) (version 2) | ecosystem: Environmental > Aquatic > Deep subsurface >...
TGGCGCAGATGGACGCGGATGGCTACTTCCGCATCATTGCCCGCAAAGCCGAGATGTGGTATCCGACCAAACCCGGCAAGCCGGCCTTCCCGCGCGACGTGGAAGAGGTGCTCTACGAGGTGCCGCAGGTCAAAGAGGCCGCCGTAGTCGCCATTGCCGGGCAGCCGATTGCCTTTGTCATCGCGCAGCGCGAGCATCCCACCGCCGAGTCGCTGGTCGCCTACTGCCAGCGCCGCCTGCCGCCCGAGCTTGTGCCGCGCCTGGTCGTCTTCGCGGACGACTTCCCGCGCTCCTTCATTGGCAAGGTGCTGCGGCGCGAGTTGGCGAAACGATACGAGCAATCCCATGCAGGTTGAAGTCTATGTGAATCGTGAGCGTCGCGAGAGGGGCGGCGACTTCATTGATTACTCCGCCTTCTCTGCTCCCTCGGTGGTGAATTACACCTGCCAGGGAGAGGGCGCGCCCGTCGTCATGATCCACGGGTTGGCGGCCTCGCTGCACGATTGGGATTTTCTCACCCCACCGCTGGTCAATTCCGGCTACCAGGCCTGCGCCCTCGACCTGCTTGGGCATGGCGAGAGCGCCCATCCGCCGCGCATCGAAGATTACACCGCCGAAAATGTTTTCCTCCACATGGCCGCCTGGGTGGAGGCGCTCGGCCTGTGTGAACCGGCGGTGCTGGTCGGCCATTCATTGGGAGGCTACCTTGCCCTGGATTACGCTTTACGTTTTACGAATTACGTCAAGGCGCTTATCCTCGTCAACCCTTTTTACTCGACGCGCCAGCTTTCGTCTTTTTTGCAGCTCATCTTCCATCGCCAGTTGCTGAACACTTCGCTCATCGAACGCACCCCGTACTGGCTGTTCCGCGTTGCGATTGACGTGACCAGCCTGCATTTCGGCGGCGGCGGGGATGGAATCCACTCTTTGCCGGAAGATGTGCGCATCCAGACCGCGTTGGATTACAAGCGCGCTGACCCGGGCATCTACAACATCCCGCGCACGATGCGCGACCTGACCTCGGACCTGCCGCGCGTGTCCGCGCCGACTCTGGTCATCTGGGGGGCGCGTGACCAGACCCTGGCCCCGGCCTCTTTCCCTGAGCTGGTGCGCCTCCTGCCGAATGCGCGCGGCGAGACGCTTGTCTCTTGCGGGCATGTACCGCACCAGTGCCACGCGGCGCAATTCAACTGTTTGGTGATGGATTTTCTGGCAGATTTGTAACCGGAGTCCGGCGACTCTGTCGCCGTTATCGTGACCCGACATCAGAGATGTCTGACCCCAAGTTGTGACCGGAGTCCGGCGACTCTGTCGCCGAAATTGGTGCAACGCGGCGTCGGAGACGCCGGACTCCTTCACGGGAAATTTTAAGAAAATCACCCGCTAATCCCCTTGCCTTGACCTCGCAAGTATGTTAAAATTGCCTCTACCTCCCCATATGTAGGGGGCTTTCGTGTCTAAAGCACCATATATGGCTGCTACATTTGTTCTAATTATCATGGTTGGCGACTTCCCAACCATCACGGAGAAATAACTCATGCGTTGCCCATATTGCCAAAGTGAAGATTCGAAAGTCATTGATACGACTCATGATAGTCACGGCGGTATCCGTCGCCGCAGGGAATGTAAGCATTGCAAACAACGCTTCAGCAGTCATGAACGCCCGGTACTGGCGACGCCGCTGATCGTCAAGCAAGATGGGATGCGCGAGGAATTCGACCCAGACAAGCTCGAACGCGGCATCCGCATTGCCTGCGCCAAACGCCCCGTCTCGGCTGACGCTATCGAACGATTGGTGGGAGGGGTGGAATCCGAGCTTCAGAAGAAGGGTAAGGCCGAGGTGTCCTCGCGGGTTGTTGGCGACCTGGTCATCAACGGGCTGAAGGAGCTTGACCAGATCGCTTACATCCGCTATGCGATTGTCTATCTGCGGTTGCACGACCTGCACGCACTACAGAATGAGATCAATAGACTGTTAGAAGGTAAATAGGCAATACCCAAAAAGTTACTCGTTTTCTCGGAGAAAACGGGTTCCTGGAACTGATAGAACGCATTGGCTTTAGAGTCATTGAGGAGCACATGGTTATGGTAGTCCAGACTGTCACATCTAAGCAAGGATTGTTGCCCAAACCGCCCATCCCGGAGGATCTCCCAAGCGTGGAATTGTCTGAGAACGCGCGCCAGGTGCTGGTGCGCCGCTACGTCCGGCGCGGCGAGGACGGCGAGCCGGTCGAAACACCCGAGGAGATGTTCTGGCGGGTGGCGTACCACATCGCCAAGGCTGAAGAGGCCTGGGGCGGGGACGTGATAACCCGCGCGCGTGAGTTTTATGTATTGTTGACCAGCAAGAAATTCTTCCCCAATTCTCCCACCTTCACCGGCGCAGGCACGCCGCTGGGACAGCTTGCAGCTTGTTTCGTTTTACCCATTACCGATGACATGGGCCGCGACCCGGCCGGCATCTTCCAATCATTGCGCGACGCAGCCCTGATTCAGCAGACCGGCGGCGGGAACGGCTTCTCGTTCTCGCGGCTGAGGCCCAAGGGGGCGCTCGTCAAATCGTCCGCAGGGCAGGCCACGGGTCCGGTGGGTTTTCTGCGCGTCTACGATCACGCCTTCGGTGAGATTGCCCAAGGGGGGACACGCAGGGGCGCCAATATGGGCGTCCTGCGCGTGGACCATCCCGATATCGAAGATTTCATCACCTGCAAAACTGACGAGAACCAGATCACCAATTTCAATATTTCGGTCGGCATCACGGATGCTTTCATGCGCGCCGTGCGCGACGACGCTGAATGGGAGCTGCGTTTTCCGGATGTGCATTCGTCCGAATATCGCGGCTTTCGCGGCACGCTCGAACAGGCTGAACAGGCTGGCGTGCCGATCCGCGTTTACCGGAAGGTGAGGGCGCGCGAGCTGTTCAACAAAATTGTGCAGCAGGCGCACCACAACGGTGAACCGGGCATGTTGTTCCTGGATACCATCAACCGCTCGAACCCAGTGCCGCACCTGTACCAGCTGGAGGCGACAAATCCTTGTGGTGAGCAGGCATTAGGCGCTTACGAAAACTGCTGTCTCGGATCGGTCAACCTGGCCGAGCATTGCGGTCCGGACGGGACAGTGGATTGGGATTCTCTGCGTCGCAGCGTGGAACTCTCGGCCCGTTTCCTGGATGACGTGGTGGACGCCAATGCCTACGTCCCGGCCGTGCCCCAGCTTAAAGTGGCTGCCCACCGCGCCCGCCGCATTGGCCTGGGCATCATGGGTCTGGCGGACTTGATGTACCACGTCGGCGTGCGCTATGGCTCTGAGGAAGGGCAGGAGTTTGGCGCGCAAGCGATGGAGTTCGTGCGTTATCATGCCATGCGTACCAGCGTTGAACTGGCAAAAGAGCGCGGCCCATTCCCGGCCATCGAAGGTTCGATCTATGACATGGAGGATATAACGTGGACTCCGCCCAAGTCGCTGGTGAAGTATGAGCATGACTGGGGCCGCCCCCTCTTGGACTGGGAAGAGATTGCCGAGGGTATTCGTCGTCACGGTATCCGCAACGCGGCGCAGACCACCGTCGCGCCGACTGGCACAATAGCCACCGTCGCTGGCTGCGAGGGCTACGGCTGCGAGCCGGTTTTCGCCCTGGCTTACGTCCGCCACGTCAACGACAACGGCAAGGACTTGCAATTGACCTACGCCAGCCCGCAGTTCGAGAAGGCGCTGAAAGCTGCTGGGCTCGAGGCCGAGGCGCGGCGGGAGATTGTCGAGAAGGTGCTGGAGCATGGCGCCTGCCAGAATATCCCCGAAGTACCAGAATCGATCCGGCATATTTTCGTCGTTTCGGCGGATATTAGCGCTGAAGAACATGTCCGTATGCAGGCGGCCATGCAAGCTTTTGTAGATAACTCGCTTTCCAAAACTATAAATTTCCCCGAGGCCGCCACCGAAGAGGATGTCGCCAAGGCTTACCTGCTGGCCTGGGAACTGGGCTGCAAAGGCATCACGGTCTACGTGACCGGCTCGCGTGAAAAGGTGGTGCTGGAGACGAAAGCCACGGCCGGGAAGAAACAGGGGATCGTCGTCGAGAACTTCCGCTCCTCTTCCGAGGAGGGCAGGCGCCGGGATGTCTCGGCGGACATCCTCGCCACACAACTGGCCGCCTGGCACGAGACCAAGAAGCCGCGCCCGCGCGCCCTGGTCGGGCGCACGTACCGGGTCGAGACTCCGCTCGGCAAGGCATTCGTCACTGTCAACGAGAACGGCGGTCAGCAACCCTTCGAGGTGTTCATCAACACAGCCAAAGCCGGTTCGGAGACAGCGGCTGTCTCGGAGGCCATCGGGCGGCTGATCTCCTACGTTCTGCGTTTGGCCTCGCCGATTGCCCCGCGCGACCGGCTGGCGGAAGTGGTCAAGCAACTCTCCGGCATCGGCGGCGGGCGCTCGCTTGGATTCGGGCCGCACCGCGTCCGCTCGCTGCCGGATGGCGTCGGCCAGGTGCTCAACGAGTACCTGAAAGGCGAGACTGATCCGGATGTCATGGAAAAGAAGACCTCCGGCAATAGGCATTTCGGCGAAGAGCCCTCAAAGAACGGGGGCGAGACGCTGGATGAAGTGCCCCAGCAAATGCCGCTCAAGATGGGCGACCTTTGCCCGGAGTGCGGCGAGGCGACGATGGTCAATGAAGAGGGGTGCAGGAAGTGCTATACGTGCGGTTATAGTGAGTGTTAGCGAGGAACTATGCCAAAACGTCTCGTCGTTGTAGCTGGGAATATCGGGGCAGGGAAGACCTCCCTGACCGAGCGAATCGGGGCGCGGCTAGGCTGGTGCACCGAGTACGAGTCGGTGGCCGATAATCCCTACCTGCCGGATTTCTATGCCGATATGCACGCCTGGGCCTTTCACTTGCAAATCTACTTCTTGGGACACCGCGCCGAGCAATACCTGACCGCGGTGCGCGACCCGCGCTCTGCCATCCTCGACCGCAGCATTTACGAGGACGCCTATATCTTTGCGCGCGCGCTGCTCCACATGGGCAACATGGCCGAGCGCGATTACCTGGCCTATCGCCGCCTCTTCGACCTGGTGATGGGCAGTTTGCCCTCTCCCAATTTGCTGGTGTACTTGAAATGTCCGGTTGACGTGCTGATGGAGCGCATCCGCCGCCGCGCCCGCAACATCGAGACCGGCATCTCGGCCGATTATCTCTCCCTGCTGGATTCATTCTACGACGAGTGGCTGAAAGCCTACGACCTCAGCCCGGTGCTGACCATCCGCACCGACGACCTGGATTTTGTTCACCAGCCGCAGGCGCTGGAGATCGTCGTGGAGCGCATCCAGGAAAAGCTGGGCGGTAAGGAAGAATTGGATTTGAGGGCGGGCCAGGTAGAATACTCAACCTGACGGGAATCTTAAAAAATCGTTTCTTGACTTCGAGTCCCCGATGTGCTAGAATGAAAATGCTAATACCCCCTTCATTCAAGTATAACCGTGACCAATCCTCGTCGTCCCCTACGGCTCAATGTCGGACTTTTGATCAACCAACCGATTGGTTCGAGCCGTGATTTTAATTTCGACTATCCCACGATGCGGCTGGGGGACGATCTGACCCTGCGTGGGTTCACGGGGACTGCCCGCCTCAGCCGCACCCCACAGGGACTCCTGCTCCAGGCCGACTTTGGAGGCTGCACAGACCTGGAGTGTGTGCGCTGCTTATCCACCTTTGACCAGCCCCTGAAGTGGACGCTGACCGAACTGTATGCTTTCGACGAACGCTCTGTCACCGATTCTGGCCTGATCCTGCCCGAAGACGGTTACATTGACCTGGAACCGCTGATGCGCGAGTACGCGCTGCTCGAAGTCCCCATCAGTCCGGTTTGCAAGCCCGATTGCAAAGGCCTGTGTCCGGTGTGCGGCGAGGACTTGAATCTGGTCAATTGCGGTCACCAGGCCGGCGGGTCCGAATCACCGTTCGCAGCGCTGAAGCCGCTGCTGGGAGAATGAGGTCTTATGCCGGGTGTCAATCGGGAGGGTGAGTAACCATGTCGCATCCGGATCGGCGTAGGCGACATCGGGAAGCATTGAACATGCTCCTGGAGAAGGCGTCCTTGCAGGGCTACCTGACCACGGACGATCTGGTGGAGCTATATCCCGAAATCGGCGAGGATGCCGAGCGGTTGAGCGTTGTCATGCTGGTGTTGCGTAATCGAGGGGTGGACATTGTTGACGCGGAAAACTACGATGCCGTGCCAGTCGAAGAGGTTCTCGAACCCGAGGCTGAGCCGTGGCTGGAAGCGGATACGCTTTCCATTTCTACCGATGACACGGTCGGGCTGTATCTGAAAGAAATGTCGCGCGTGCCCCTGTTGAAGGTGGAGGAGGAACTCGACCTGGCGATGCGCATCGAATTGGGGCGGGAGGCCAGGAACAAGCTCATGCTGTTGAGCGGGCGCAAGTATACGCTCGAACGTGCCCGCCTGGAGGCCCTGGTGCAGGACGGCCTGCTGGCGCGCGATCATCTCATTAAGGCCAACACGCGGCTGGTGGTCAGCATCGCCAAGCGTTACATGGGGCGCGGTGTGCCGTTCCTCGACCTGATCCAGGAGGGCAACCTGGGACTGATGAAAGGGGTCGAGAAATATGATCTGCACCGCGGCTTTCGTTTCTCGACTTACGCCACCTGGTGGATCCGTCAGACCATCACGCGCGCCATCGCCGACCAGGCGCGGACTATCCGCGTGCCGGTGCACATGATTGACCGCATCCGCCAAGTGTACAAGACCACCCACGAGCTGGAGCAGAAACACGGCCGCGTGCCCACGCCGGAAGAGCTGGCAGTTGAGCTTGGCCTGAACCTGCAGAAGGTGCAGTGGATCTTGAAAGTCTCCTGGCTGCCGCTCTCGCTGGAAAGCCCGGTGGGGGATGACGAGGATTCCGAGCTGGGCATGTTCATCGAGGATGAGTTCAGCCCGACGCCGATCCAGTCCGCCTACCAGTCCATGCTGCGTGAGAAGATTGACGAGGTGCTGGGCACGCTTTCGCCGCGCGAGGCGCGCGTCCTGCGCCTGCGCTTCGGGCTGGACGATGGCAACTCGTACACGCTGGAGGAAGTGGGGGAGAAGTTTGGGCTGACGCGCGAGCGCATCCGGCAGATCGAGGGGAAGGCGCTGAGGAGGCTGCGCCACCCGAGAAGGTCGAGACAGTTGAAAGAGTATTTGTAAGTACCCCTTGTCGCTTTGAGAAATATGGCTATAATATAGCCAGAATTTATGCGCTACGAAATCGAGCTCTTTCCCGAAGCTAATGATGACCTGTATTCCTTGAAGGCCAACGCTCGCGCAGTCATTCAGGATGCCATTGAAGAGCATTTGCGTCACGAGCCTGGAAAAGAAAGCAAAAGTCGTATCAAGCGCCTGAGAGGATTGTCCAGCCCGCAATATCGGCTGCGCGTGGATGAATATCGAATCTATTACGATATAACTGGTAATACGGTTGAGGTTATCGCCGTTGTATCGAAAGCACAATCAGCGATTTGGCTTGAGCGTGAAGGAGTGAAAGAATGAGCGAGGGAAGGAAAGTTCCGCTGCATCAGATAAAAGACAACTTGTCTGTTTACTTGCGAGAAGCTGAGACGGAACAGATTATCATCACGCGTCACGGAAAACCTGCTGGCGTGCTGATTGGATTCGAAGACGAAGATGATTGGTTCGATTATAAACTGGAACACGATCCGCGCTTTCTCGCCCGCGTCGAACGCGCCCGCAAAGCGTTTCGGGAAGGAAAAGGCATTCGGTTGGAAAATATCAAGTGGGATGACGAAGAAGAATAGAATCCCACTTGCCACATTCCAAACACCATAGTAAACTTCAGCCCATGAAACATAGGACCATGATGATGTCCCGCACTCACGCGCAGTTCAGCGCCAGATGAACTGCGGGACGGTTCATGCCGCCTGAATGATGCTGCTGGCGAGAGCCGGCAGTTTTGTTTACAGTCTCGGAGGTCTCTATGCCCGAAAACATCCTCATCGCCATCGCCTGGCCTTATGCCAATGCCGAGATCCATGTCGGCAACATCACTGGTTCCCATTTACCCGGTGATATTGTCGCCCGCTATCACCGGCTCAAAGGAAATAATGTATTGATGATTTCTGGTACCGATTCGCACGGTACGCCTGTAACACTTGCCGCAGACAGGGAGGGCAAGCCTGTAGAAGAGGTCTACAAGAAATATCACGATGGCTTCATCGAGTTATTCAAAGGCTACGGCATCACCTTCGACCTTTTTACCACCACGCACACGGAGAACCACTTCAAAGTCTCTCAAGCCATCTTCCTGGCTTTGCAAAAAAACGGCTTCATGTTCACACAAAAGTCCATGCAGTGGTACTCGCCCAGCGCCAGGAAATTCCTGCCTGATAGATATGTCGAGGGTACCTGTTACCTGTGCGGCTACGAAGGCGCCCGCTCGGACCAGTGCGATAAATGCGGCAATGTGCTTGAACCCGAAAAACTCATCAATCCACGCGCCAAGACAGGCGACGGCGCGCTCGAACTGCGCGAGACCGAGCACTTCTACCTTGACCTCTCCAAGTTGGAACCCGATGTAAAGAAGTTCCTCAAGGAGCGCGCCGACCACATGCGCGATACCGTCATCGGTGAGTCGCTGGGGAAGATCGAGGCTGAGGGACTCAAGCCGCGCCCGATCACGCGCGACCTCGATTGGGGTATCCCCGTGCCCGTCGTCGGCTGGGACGGAAAACGCATCTACGTTTGGTTCGAGGCCGTTATCGGCTACCTCTCCGCCGCGATTGAGTGGAGCAAGTTCCAGGTCCAGAACGAAGCGTGGCGCGAATGGTGGACGAATCCCAAAGCGAAGCAATTCTATTTCATCGGCAAGGACAACATCTTCTTCCACACGTCGCTTTGGCCGGCGCAACTCATGGGCGCGGGAAGCGCGTTCATGGAAATCTTTGCGGGCGATGAAACCCCGTTAACCCTGCCTTATGACGTGCCAGCCAACCAGTTCATGAATCTCGAAGGGCAGAAGATCAGCGGCTCGCGCAACTGGGCGGTGTGGGGAGGCGACGCGCTGACGCGTTACGACCCCGACGCCCTGCGCTACTATCTGACGGTCAACATGCCTGAGATGAAAGACAGCGATTGGGACTGGGCCGAGTTCGTGGCGCGCAACAACAACGAACTGGTGGCAACCTGGGGCAACCTGGCAAACCGCGTGCTGGCGTTCTGTTATAAGAATTGGGAAGGGCGCGTGCCTTCTGCGGCTGATATGGGAGCGGGCGGGGACGAGCCGCCGCCCCTACGCGACTCTGACCTGAGCCTGCTCGCCGTTATCGAAAACGGATTCGAGTCTGTGGGCCGCGAACTGGACGCCGTGCGCCTGCGCGCCGCCTTGGGCGAAGCGATGAAACTCGCCACCGCCGTCAACCAGTACCTCGACCAGAACGCGCCGTGGACCGCCATCAAAACCGACCGCGAAGCCGCCTCCAAGACGATCTACACCGCGCTGAAAGCAATCGACTCGCTCAAAGTGCTGTTCGCCCCGTTCCTGCCCTTCACGTGCGAGCGACTGCATGGATTCTTCGGGTATGAGACTCCGCTGTTTGGCGAGCAGTACACCGAGACAGTCAAAGACTCGCTCGGCGAGCATACTGTATTACGTTATAAAGGCGTTGAAGGATTACAGTGGAAGCCTAGCGAGTTGAAGCCTGGCGCAAAACTCAACCCGCCCGCGCCGCTGTTCAAGAAACTGGAAGAGAAGATTGTGGAGGAAGAAAGGGAAAGGTTGGGAAAATAAGGAACATTTCACTCCTCACCCCTCATGTACTCCCTCTACCTCCACATCCCCTTCTGCCTCCACCGCTGCGCCTACTGCGACTTCAACACCTACGCCGGGCAGGAGGTGCTCATCCCGGCCTACGTGGATGCCCTCTGCAACGAAATCCGCGCCGTCGCTTCTTCCGCTTCCGAAAGACTGCCTGCCCATACCATTTTCTTCGGCGGCGGCACGCCCTCGCTTCTGGCTCCCAAGCAATTAGAGCAAATCCTTCGAACCCTCCACGACCATTTCGACCTCTCAGACCCGGAGACCTCCCTCGAAGCCAATCCTGGCACGGTGACGCTCGCCTCGCTGCGGGATTTGCGTCGCATGGGGTTCAACCGCATCAGTTTTGGGATTCAGAGTGCGCATCCAGACGAGCTGCGCCAATTGGAACGCATCCACGATTTTTTCGACGTGATCAACTCGGTCAAGTGGGCGCGTCAGGCCGGTTTTGACAACCTGAGTCTCGACCTGATCTTTGGCCTCCCGGACCAATCCCTCGACCGGTGGCAGGCTACCGTTAAATCAGCTTTAGGTTTGCAGCCGGAGCATCTCTCGCTCTACGCGTTGACGCTGGAACATGGCACGCCCTTTGGCCGCTGGGCCGCGCGCGGACTGCTGCCGACTCCAGATCCCGACCTGGCTGCCGAAATGTACGAGTGGGCGGGAGAGTACCTCGCAGCGCAAGGCTACATCCAATATGAAATCTCGAACTGGGCGAAAGATGTCAAACGTCCAATGTCGAAAGTTGAGCCTGCTTCTCCCGACCTTCGACCCTTCGACAAGCTCAGGGCAGGCTCTTCGACCTTCGACCTTCAACCGCATTTCGTCTGCCGCCACAACCTGCAATACTGGCGCAACCAGCCCTATCTCGGCTTTGGCGCTGGCGCGCACGGCTTCGCGGCAGGGATGCGCTATTCCAATGTTCTGCGTATCAAAACCTATATCGAGCGTTGTCACTTATCACTCGCCACTCGTCACTCGTTTCCCCTCTCGTCAGCCACTGTCAACTGCCATCACATCGCGCCGAAAACCGAGATGCAGGAAACCATGTTCACTGGCCTGCGCCTGACGCGTGAGGGCGTTTCGGCAGAAGTTTTTCGCAAACGTTTTGGCGTGGAATTGCAGGAGGTTTTTGGGAAAGAGATTGACGAATTGATCGCGCTGGGGCTGCTGGAGTGGGTGCGAGACGAGACTTCCGAAGTCTCCCCTGGCCTGCCGGTCAGGGCAGGCAAGACTTTGGAAGTCTTACGGCTCAGCGCGCGCGGTCGCCTGCTCGGCAACCAGGTCTTTATGCGCTTCGTGGATTAAATGACAACGGCTCATTTAAGCCAAAATCCTCTATACTATACCTGTTGGCAACCATCTCAGCATCACGCGGATAAGAAGATCATAAAATGCTCAAGGTCACTCCCTTCGACAAAATCACCCGTTTTGACCTGGCGCGCAAGCTGCCCATCCGTTGGCGTTACTGGACCACCGCCTACCTTGTGGATGGCATGATGGTGGATAGCGGCTGCGCCCACTCCGCTCCCGAACTATTGACAGCCCTGGCGGATACGCCCCTGAACTGCATCGTCAACACCCACACCCACGAGGACCACATCGGCGCGAATGGCGACCTGCAATCTCAACGCCCCGGATTGGGGATATACGCCCACCCGTTGGCCTTGCCCATCCTGGCTGATCCACGGGGGATGCAGCGCCAGCAACTCTACCGGCGGATTTTTTGGGGCTGGCCGAAGCCATCCATCGGCAAGCCCCTTTCAGATGGCGAGACGGTGGAAACGGCGCACCATCGTTTCCAGGTGATTTACACGCCCGGTCACAGCCCGGACCACATCTGCCTCTACGAGCCTGAACAGGGATGGCTGTTCACCGGCGACCTGTTCGTTGGCGGGAAGGAGCGTGCGCTGCGCGCCGGTTACGATATATGGGGTATCATCGCCTCGCTGAAACGAATTGCTGGCCTGCCTGCCACACGCCTCTTTCCCGGCAGCGCCCAGGTGCGAGACAACCCAAAACAGGAGCTTGCCTCGAAGATTAACCACCTGGAAGAGCTGGGAGGGCGCGTCCTGGAGCTTCATGGCAAGGGATGGAGCGACCAGGCCATCGTCCGCGCCGTGTGCGGCGGCGCGATGCAGATCGAGTGGATAACCCTCGGTCATTTCACGCGCAAGAATCTGGTGTTATCCTATTTGGGAATGAACAAAGATTGGTGACCTGTTGTGCCCTACTGCCAGGGGATAAATCCCCTGGCTCAAGCCATGAAAGCCGTCTGCCTGTACCCGAAGGGTGAAGACGGCGCGACGCCTTTTTTTAGTCCGCTTTAGCGGACTTCGCTGCCTTGAGCTGTGGGTTTAAACCCACAGCCGCGGATGGAAAGGAACAAAGGAACATGAACGCTTCGGACAATCAGAAACCACTGGAACCAGGTGCAATCCTGACCGCCGAGTTCGAGTACATCGCCCAATCCGCCTTCCAGGCCAACGAAGACCGGGCGCGGGTGACATCGTTTTACTTCGTCTCGGTTGGCTCGCTGGTGGCAGCCATCCTCGGCACGCAGTTTGCCGGAGTATTATCCACGCCGGTATACCTGGCTTTTGCTGGGCTTTTCCTCTTGCTGACAGCCCTGGGTGCGCTGACCATCGCTCAACTCGCCCGCCTGCGTGTTGCCTGGCGCGATGCCGCACTGGCGATGAACCAGATCAAGGAATATTACATAAAGCAAAATGGGGGACTCGATGATGCCTTCGCCTGGCAGACAGACACGCTTCCCAAAGCTGACAAACCGTATAGCATCGCGAATTTGATGGCAGTTGAAGTGGCCTTGCTCGGCGCTATTACCTTCGGGGTATCAGTCATCTTCTTACTGTCTAGCCTGGGAATCCCGCTCACGTGGGGAGTGTTGGCGAGTGTCATTTTCGCGATTGGTTGCTTTGTTGCGTTTTTTACTTTTTACAAGCATCTCCTGGCATTACATAAGGATAAATCTTCTACAGAAAGCGAAGGTGCAAAATGAACGAAAATCGAACCCATACCGAAGAATTTCACGTCAACGGTGAGCAACTGCTTGCCAAGATCAAAGAACTCATCCATGAGGGCAACATCCGCCGCATCATCATCAAGAATAAAGAAGGCAAGACGGTCATGGAAATCCCGTTGACGGTTGGCGTGGTCGGCGCGGTGCTGTTGCCCACGCTGGCCGCGGTGGGAGCCATTGCCGCCCTGGTTGGCGAAGCGACGGTGGTGGTCGAGAAGATCGAAGAGTAATCGTTGGTTCTATCTTGAAACAAGTCAACCTCCGCCGTGTCTTTGTCGTCGCGGCTTTGGCATCGCTGGTGCTCGTCTACTCGATGCTGTGGCTGCGCATGATCACCACGCCGGTAGAGTACACCGGCGCGGACTTCATCGCGTTCTATGCGGCTGGCCGCATCGCTCAGGCCGAGGGTCCGGCGCAAGTATACGACCTGGAATTGCAGCGACATTACGAGGAAGAGGTTGTCGGTTTTGAAGTCGCGCCGGAACACATCAGCCCTTTTCTGCATCCCCCTTTTATCGTACCCTTGGCGCGGGCGCTCGCCCTGGATGATTTCATCCTCTCGTTTGTGCTGTGGGATCTGGTGATGTTGGCTTTTCTTGTTCTCGGCGCGCTACCGCTCTTCTACTTGTTGAGAGAGGGACTCTCCCGGCAGCAACGCCTGGTCCTCCTGGCCGGCATCCTGCTCTTTTTCCCCTGCTATGCCAGCCTGGTGATCGGACAGGATAGCGCCATATTCTATTTTAGCGCCTGCATTTGGATGTTCGGACTGTTGACGAAAAGGGATTGGCTGGCCGGATTGGGTTTAGCGGGTATGACCGTCCGTCCGCACCTGGCGTTGCCGCTCGCGCTGCCGTTTTTATTCAAACGGCGCGGCGTCTGGTGGTGGTTCCTGATCGGTGCGGCCGTATTGGCTTTGTTCAGCCTGGTGTATGTCGGCGTGGATGGGATCGAAGGGTTCTTCCGCGTTCTGCTGGTCAGCGGGCGAGGCGAGAATTATCATACCGGTGAAGAGCACATGTTCAATACGATTGGTCTGTTGTTGCGCACCGTCCCTGCTTTGCCCCGCCTTTACGTTCGTTGGACTGGCTGGAGTACGTACCTGCTGGCGATAATCGGGCTGTGTGTGTTATGGGCCAGAGTCCCCCGCGTGGAAGAAAGACACGTCAGCCTGGCGGTCATCTTGAGTTTGTTCACTGCGCCCCATTCCCATATCAATGATCTCGTTTTGCTAATCGTGCCAGTGGTTGGCCTGCTTCTCGTTCTGGTTCGCAAGAGATATTTACTTGAGCAGGATGCAGTCTTTCTGCCGCTGGGGGTCTCTTTGGTTTTGTTGTTCAGCTTTTTCACAGAGTCTCTAAAATACAGCCTTTCTTATCTCGTGATGCTCTTTCTGCTCCTGGCGGTTTGGTTCCCTGAGAAGTTATTCCGTAGGAAAACCTTACAAAGGATGGCATGAGATCGTATCGGAAAGCATTCCGGTTCAACTTCCGCCGCGTCTTCGTTATTGCTGGGCTGGCCACGCTGCTCATCGTTTACGCCGTCCTCTGGCTGCGGATGATCACCAGTCCTGCCGAGCGCACCGGCTCGGATTTTATCGGCTTTTTCACGGCGGGGCGCATCGCCCAGACGGCCGGGGCGGCCCATATTTACGAGCCAGATCGCCAGCAGGTAATCGAACAGGAATTGGTGGGTTTTGAATTAGTACCGGGACAGGTGCTCCTGTTCAACCATCTGCCTTACTTCGTGCCGATACTACAGCTAATCATTGATGAAAATTACGTGCTTTCTTTCATCCGTTGGGATTTGATTCTGCTGGTGGTTTTGATCCTGGACGCGAGGTTGCTTGCTTATTTGCTCAGCCGGTCAGGCTTTGTACGCCGTGAGGCATGGCTGGCCGCCGCCGGCTTCGTGCTCTTCTTTCCGGTATTTACCAGCCTGATGAATGGGCAGGATACGATCTTTTTGCTGCTCGGCGGTGTCCTGTGGATGCTATGCCTATATTTGGAGAAAGACATCCTGGCTGGCGTGGGCTTAAGTCTTGTGACCATCCGCCCTCAACTGGCACTGATGCTGGCGTTGCCGTTTCTTTTCCGAAGGAGGCAAGTCTGGTGGGGATTTGTCGCCGGAACACTGGCATTGGGAGCGATGTGCGTACTCATCCTGGGTGTTGACGGCAGTCGCAATTTGATCCGGTTTCTGCTAATCAGCGCAGGAGGCGAATGGTACGGATTACACCCTGCCGAGATGCCAACTCTTTCCGGCCTGCTCCGGCGCGTCGTACCAGGCATAGATGCGAATGTGGTTCGCCAGGTCAGTTGGGTTGTATATTTATTGACCGCCGCTTTCTTATGTTTCCTCTGGAAGCGAAGCAAGCAGATCGGTGAAAAAGAGATCGGATTGGCTGTGGTGTTGAGCATCTTCGCATCCCCTTACTTGCACTACCATGATCTCGCTTTACTGCTCCTGCCTCTCACCGGTCTGGTGCTGGTTGCTGTCCGAGAGAAATATATATCCCGGCGCAGCGCGGCGCTCTTACCTTTGGGGATTTCCTTGCTCCTGTTGTTCAGTTTTGTTTCGCCATATCTGGTGTATAACTTCGCCAATCTATTCATGCTGTTCCTCGTCCTGGCGCTGTGGTTTCCCGATAGGATCTTCCTCCTGGTGAAACATGGATTAAAGCATAGGTCTGAGGTTTCTTGATGAAAGGTCGCCTTCTCAATCTCCGTAATATAATATTACTCGTTGGGGTTATTTTCCAGGTTGCCATCCGAGGCTTTGGCGTATGAAATCAGATTTTAGAAGCGCATACCTCCCTGCCATTCTCCTGCTGGCCTTCGCGTTCCGCCTGATGGGAGTTGCCTCCCGCCCGATCTGGTACGACGAGGCCTTCGCCATCCTGTTCTCGGAAAAGGGACCGTGTGCGATGATCTACGGCACGCTGACCTCCACCGGCGTGGGCGTGGCCGACATCCACCCGCTGGGATATTACACCCTGCTCTGGCTGTGGATGCAGGCCTTCGGTTCCTCCCTGACCGCGGTGCGGATCCTATCCGTTTTGGCTGGAGTGGCGACTGTCGCGCTTGCTTACCACCTGACGCGTGAACTTTTCATTGAGCGGCTCGCCGCGCTGGCGTCCGTCTTTGTCGCGCTGGCTCCCTTTCAGGTGCATTACTCACAAGAGATCCGCATGTACTCGTTTTTGGCGCTGTGGCTGATGCTTGCCACCTATGCGTACGCGCGCGGCGCAAAAGGGGACGGGACAAAATGGTGGATCATCTTTGCCGTCTCCGCCGCGCTGTCTCAATACACCCACAATCTGGCCGCGTTCTATCTTGTGCCGCTGGCCGCCGCTCCCCTGCTTCGCCGGGACTGGAAAACCCTGCGCGCGGTCATCCTCTCTGGCTTGGGTGCACTTCTGCTTTACCTGCCCTGGCTTCTACAACTCCCCGCCCAAGTGACAAAAGTCTCCACTGCCTATTGGGTGGAACGCCCCGGTCTGGACAAATTGTTCACGCTCCTGCTGGTTTACGTGACTAACCTGCCCCTGCCAAACAACCTTCTTTTTGTGGGTCTGTTCATCGCGCTGGCCATCGTCACCATCGCCGCCTTGCAGACATTTCGCCGGGGGAATCGCAACGCGAACGCGCTGTGGTTATTCTATCTGGCTTTCACGCCTCCGCTCCTGCTTTTCATCATTTCGCAATGGATACCCGTCTACATCGAGCGCGCCCTCCTGCCCAGCGGGGTGATTTTCTGCATCTGGCTGGCCTGGGCATTGTTCGACACCATCCTGCCTGCGCCCATCCGCAACGGATTGCTGGCATTGCTGACCATAGGTGCTGCGATGGGTCTGTACCAGCATATCACCTACCGCGGCTTTCCATATGCTCCATACCAGGAACTGGACGCTTCATTACGTGAACAAATCCAACCGGGTGACGCGATCATTCATTCCAGCAAGTTAAGTCTGCTCCCAGCCGCGTATTTTGACCGAACCCTTCCACAGATTTTTATTGCCGATCCACCTGGAGGCAGTACCGACACGCTGGCAGAAACTACCCGCGAGGTTTTAGGGTTGACCACCGCGTCAGATGTGGAATCAGCCACCAGGGACGCTCGACGCGTCTGGTTCGTCATCTTCAAGAAATCCATCGAAGAAGCACGGGCCGCGGGTGCGGCGACTCATCCTCATCTGCAATATCTGAATCAGCATTTCAAATTAATTGCCACAGAGGAGTGGGGCGAACTACAAGTCTATCTTTTTGAAAGACAGCCATGAAGAAAAACAATCCGACACTGTACTATGGTCTTTTTTCACTTGCCAGCCTGTTGACAGCCATGCTTGGATATGTTTACACACACAAGCCATTTACAGCCGAAAATGTAGTGGGGCTATTGACAGCCTTTTGGCAAACGCTGGTTGCGTTGTTCATCATTGCACTGACCGGGGGGATTGGCGAGAGCTTCCTAAAAGCGGATAACCATCACGAATTGGAAAGAATGGGACTTGGCCTCGCGCTTGGGATACCTATCCTCAGCATTGCCACACTCCTGATCGGAAGCATATTAGGAACGGGAATGATTCCGCTGGCCTTTTTCCTTGCAGTGGCAGGCTTTCTATTCCGCAAATCCATTGGCAACTGGATTCGTCACCTGGCATACATCAAGACAATTGTCTCAGGGAAATATGAAACTGCCATCGCGGTGATGGCCGCGCTACTCTTTCTGATGCACTTCATCACTGCTCTTGCACCGCCCATCATGTTCGACACGCTGGTATATCACTTTACATTGCCGCGAGCCTACCTCCAACTTGGTCAAATCCAATATATTGCAGACAATATGTTCTGGGGAATGCCACAAATCACAGAAATGCTGTACGTTCTGGCAATGCGCTTTGCGGGCGTGGAAAGTGCGGCCCTCGTAACCCTGT
>Ga0210030_1001320_pt1 | contig 17795 bp, 22 predicted proteins | sample CryGeymeta201523_FD_183986 | JGI IMG/M metagenome (GOLD analysis project Ga0210030, IMG submission 183986) | Groundwater microbial communities from Crystal Geyser aquifers in Utah, USA - Crystal Geyser metaG 2015-23 (SPAdes) (version 2) | ecosystem: Environmental > Aquatic > Deep subsurface >...
GGGTTCGGGCAAAAATGATCACTGAGATCGGCCATGTCATCCTCCTCTCCGTTAAGGGTTTTTGAGATTGTACCCAACAAAAAGGGGGATGGCAAGAAAAATCTAACAATGATTAGGTGACACTACCAGTAATAGGAATCCATGATAAAAACCTTGAACCGTGAACCTCGGAACTTTGAACCTGAATAGTTACATATTTCGTTGAGAGGAGAAGATTATGCCGGAGATCATAGAAGGAAAAATTATAGCCACAGGGATGAAGTTTGGCATCGTGGCCAGTCGTTTCAACGATTTTATCTGCGGAAGACTGATTGATGGCGCCATTGACGCCCTGACAAGAGCGGGGGCTGACGAAAAGGACATCCGTATCTATAAAGTTCCCGGCGCCTTCGAGTTGCCGCTCACGGCCAAGAAACTGGCTAAGAGCGGACGGTTCGACGCCTTGATCTGCCTCGGCGCTGTCATCAGGGGGGCTACACCCCATTTTGAGTACATCAGCGCCGAAGTCTCAAAGGGGATAGCTAATGTGAGTTTAGAAATAGAGGTGCCCATTGCCTTCGGTGTATTGACCACCGATACCATTGAGCAGGCAATTGAAAGGGCGGGTACAAAAGCGGGAAACATGGGGTGGAACGCTGCGATATCGGCCATTGAGATGATTGATCTTTTTAGAAAATTATAGCAACTACTCAGGTTCAAAGTTCCATGGTTCACGGTTCAAGGTTAGACTAATGAAATATGAAGAACGTAAGCCAACCCTTAACCGTGAACTGTGAACCTGACAACCTGAGCAGTTACAAATTATAAAGGTCAGGGCCAGAGGAACAATGCGTCAGAGAAGAAAGGCAAGAGAAGTCGCCTTAAAGGTTCTTTATGAGCTTGACATTTTAAATACAGACGTTAAAGAGGCGATTGAGCTTTTCTGGAACAATTTTGAGGCCCATAAAGGGGTCAGAGAATTTTCCTCTCTTTTGATAGAAGGTACCTGGGAAAATAGAGAGCAGATAGATAGTCTTATCAGCAGTTGCTCTGAAAACTGGTCAATCGCAAGGATGTCGAGGGTTGACAAAAGCATCCTCCGTATGGCTGTTTACGAGCTTCTGTACCGTAATGATATTCCCCCAAGGGTTACGCTCAACGAAGCGATCGACCTCGGCAAACTTTATGGTTCCGAGAATTCCGGCGCTTTTATCAATGGCATCCTTGATGCCCTGTATGCAAAATTGTGCCGGAAATATCCGGCTCAAGATGTGTCGTCACCACAGCCACCGTAGAATAAGGTGTGTTTCATACCGGTAGTTTACCTTCTTTTACTTCATCGTGGACAACCAATGGGAGGTTCCCTATTTCTTCTTCCTCTTTTTGAGCAACCGTTTCGTCTGTTTCTTGAGAAGACATTTCTGTTTTCGATTCTATTGCTTTTTGACCCGATTTCTTTCTTCTGTATCTGGGTCTCCAGTGTGACCTCTTCCTGGGTGATTCAATAGTTGTTTCCAGCAAGACGACGTTTTTTTGTGCTTGTTCATCCGCCCCAACAACCTGGGGTAACGTATCCGTTACCGTTTCCATGGCGCCTTCTTCCGGTCTATCGGTTGTTTTTTCCTGATACTTCTCCTCTGCAGGTGTTTCCTGGGTAACATCTCTGGCGGTCTCTTTAATGTCCATCCCGTCCCATGCCATATCCGGGCTGCCCGATATATGAAGGGACATATTGTATAGAGTTTCAAGTTTAGAGATTTCGCTGCGCTTCTGATTTAGCAGATAATAGGCTACCTCATAGGGAAGGGCAACTTTAAGAGAAGAGGCAACCCCTTTTACCGCCTGCGATTCAATTTTTCTAAATGCGGAAATGGCCGTATATTCCAATGACGGCCTTACCCCGCTTCCCTTACAAAAAGGGCAAGTCGTATAACTGATCTCCTGGATTGTTGACTGCTTCTTCTGTCTCGAAAGTTCAAGGATGCCAAACCTCGATATACGCGACAACTGTATCCTCGCCCTGTCTAAACTCAAAGCTTTTTTAAAGGTCTTCTCCACTTCCGCTTCATGTTTGCGATCCCTCATATCAATAAAATCAATGACGATCAAACCTCCCAGGTCTCGTAAACGAAGCTGTCTGGCAATCTCCTCGGCAGCTTCAAGGTTTGTCCTGAATGCTGTTTCCTCGACATTTCTTTTACCGGAAGCCCTTCCTGAGTTTACATCAATCGTGATCATAGCCTCTGTTGGATTGATAATGATATATCCGCCCGATTTCAGCCCTACCCGTTCCCTGTAAATGGCGCGAACCTGGTCTTCAAGCTGGTATCTGTCAAAGATAGGAGACTTACCCTTATAGAGTTTGATCATTTTTACATTTCTGGGCGCCACGGCTTTACAATAGACCCTCATTTTTCTGAATGTTTCCAGGTCATCTACCAGAATTTCCTCGATCTCCGATGTAAAATAATCACGCAGGGAACGGATACCAAAATCGCTTTCCTGATAGATCAATGCGGGAGGGAAAGCGGTGTTTGCCCTCTTCTGGATTTCTTTCCACAACCTCAAAAGGTGCTGATAATCACGGGATAGTTCCTGTTTGGTTCTATTCATACCGGCGGTACGAACAATAAAGCCGATACCTTCCTCTATCTTGATCTGTTCCACAAGCGCCTTTAGCCGTTCGCGTTCTCCTTCATCTTCTATCTTTCGAGAGACGCCTCCGCCCTGCCTATTTGGCAGCAGGACAAGGTACCGTCCTGGTAGGGATATGTAGCTGGTAAGCAGAGCTCCTTTATTTTCACTAACCTCTCTCAATGCCTGGACAAGAACTTCCTGTCCGGATTTGAGGGAGCACCTGCCATGGCCTTCTCTTCCATTTTGTTCTGTAAAATACTCAGAACTGACATCGTGCAGGGGCAGGAAACCGTCTCTGTTCCCGCCATAGCTTACAAAGGCTGCCTGGAGACCACGTTCGACCTTTAAAACGATGCCCTTGTAAATATTCCCCGTGATTGGGTCTTTGAAACCCATCTCGATATTAAATTCTACTAACTTGCCGTCATCCAAAACAGCCATACGCTTTTGTTCGCGGTGAACAGCATTGATCAGCATTTCCTTCTTCATAAGAATCCTTTTATGGTAACTACTCAGGTTGTCAGGTTCACGGTTGGCTACTTTACCAGAGGCTGGTTCAATCATTCTGATTGAACCATGAATTAACAGTCTGATGCAATCTGCAAGATTGCACCAGCAGAGAAGCCTCAATATCTTCAAACCGTTCAATGCTCTCTAACCTTGAACCGTGAACCCCGGAACTTTGAACCTGAGTAGTTACAGTATTTTTATATAAAGGCGGATACATCGCCCTTTCCAATTCTAATTATCTCGATCCTGTCATCAACAAGACTGATAACACTGGAGGGCTCCGGCGCCAATACGCCCCCGTCAATGATCAGATCCACGCAATGCCCAAATTTTTCCTTGATTTCGTAAGGATCACAGGGGATATCACCATTTGATTTTACACTGGTACTGATGATAGGCTGTCCCAGCTCTTTGACAAGGGCAAGGCAGATGCGATTATCCGGCACCCTGATGCCGGTGGTCTGTCTTTTTGGGAGAATTATTTTGGGGACAAGCCTTGATGCGGGAAGTATGAAAGTATAGGGCCCCGGCAGAAAACGTCTCATGGTCTTATAGGCATAATCAGATACGAGAGCGTAGCGACTTATGTCCTTGAGGTCTGCGCAAACAAAACTTAAGGGCTGTTTTTTATCTCTTTTTTTTATTTCGTATATCTTTTCTATCCCTTTTTTATTGAACAGGTCACATCCCAGCCCGTAAACTGTATCTGTCGGGTAGATGATGATACCGCCATCCCGCAATATATCAACGGCCTTTTTGATCAGCCGCTTCTGGGGATTCTCGCTATTAACAGACAGTATCGCCGCTTTTCTTTTTTTATCTGGTTCCATAAGTTGGCCAGAATATACCAAAAATAAAAGGGATTATCAATCAAATTAAGTGCCTAAAGTGAGCTAAAGTTTAAAGTGCCTAAAGTTATTTAAATCAGCATATCCTTACTTAATTTATACTGAATGCTATCCACGAGGGCATGCCAGCTTGCCTCAATGATATTCGTGGACACCCCTATAGTGCTCCAGATTTCCTTATCATCTCTTGAATCTATCAGGACCCTCACTTTTGCCGCTGTCCCCTCAGCGCCTTCGATGGTCCGAACTTTAAAGTCCACTAAATGCATCTTATCTATCTGAGGATAGAATTTTACCAGCGCCTTTCTAAGGGCATGATCAAGGGCGTTAACGGGACCATTACCCTCTGCAACAGTCAATTCCTCATCACCGCCCACCGATATTTTAACCGTAGCCCGAGAAAGAGGCGGACTATCCTTCGTCTTTGCGTTAGTAACGTGAAAGTACTCCAGGGTAAACGGTTCTCTAAACTCACCCGTTATCTTCTTAATCAAGAGAGAGAGGGAGGCATCGGCGGCATCAAACTGGTATCCCTGATTCTCCATTTTTTTTATCTCCTGGACAATTCTTTTACTTACGGTATCATCTTTACCCAGGTCAATACCCAATTCCCTTGCCTTGTATTCAATATTGCTTTTACCCGCAAGGTCTGAGACCAGCACTCTTTGTTTATTTCCGACCAGTTCGGGTTTAATATGTTCGTACGCGACAGGATTCTTTGATATGGCGCTGACGTGAACACCCCCTTTATGGGCAAAGGCGCTTCGGCCCACAAAAGGTCTGACATTTAGAGGGAGGATATTTGCGACATCGCTCACATAATGGGAGAGATTGGTCAGTTGTCTGATAGATGATTCAGGCAGACATCTCGTGTTCATCTTAAGCTGGAGATTCCCGATGATAGAGATCAGATCGGCGTTTCCACACCTTTCGCCGTAGCCGTTGATGGTTCCCTGCACCATTCTTATGTTTGCACTAACGGCCGCGAGGGAGTTAGCCACAGCGAGACTGCAATCGTTGTGTGCATGAATGCCCAACCTGTGCGGAGGGATAAGCGATATAACCTCTTCGAGGATTGACGTCAATTCCTGTGGCAGTGTACCCCCGTTGGTGTCACAGAGGACAACCATATCGGCGCCGGCCTGGAAAGCGGTTTTTATTACGCTGGATGCATAGCGGGGATTATTTTTATATCCGTCGAAGAAATGTTCCGCATCATAGATAACCTCTTTTCCCTTTGATTTCAAATACTCAACAGAATCATGGACCATGGCGAGATTTTCCTCTGGGGATATTCTAAGAATTTCATTGACATGAAGGTCCCAGGCCTTGCCGAAGATGGCCACGGTATCTGTGTCTGCAGCAAGTATCGCCTTTAAATTAGGGCAGCTCTCAGGCCGGATGTTTGGCTTTCTGGTACTTCCAAACGCCGTCAGACGGGTGTGCCTGAATGTCATTTTTTTCGCCAGTTCAAAAAAGCGCATGTCTTTTGGATTGGAACCCGGCCATCCACCCTCAACATAGTGAAAGCCCATCTCATCTAAGCGTTGCGCAATCCGCAGCTTTTCTTCAGCGGAAAAATTGATCTGCTCCCCCTGGGTTCCATCCCTTAAGGTAGTGTCATAAATTAAAACGTCCCATGATTCCATAATCGACCTCTCTTTTCCAAAAAAAATCCGTTACCAGTTTGACCTGATAACGGATTTTGCTGTCCTGCAAATTTTTAAAACATTATACCACTATCAGGTCTCCTATGTCGTTGAGACTAATTATGCCCTTGATAATAATTATGGGCTGAACCATAGTGGTAATAACATTTCCCGTCATGATGAATTCTTTCTTCCCGCAATCAAGACACTAAATTTCTTCCTAACTGTTTTTATAAAGCTTTTTATTTGACTTGTCAACAAAAAATTTGTAACTGTTGTCAACAAATAGATTTGTCCGGTTTCGCCTTGACATAGTGCATCATAAGTGTTACACTTATCCCAAAAGGAGATAGAACGATGCCCACAAAAAATCCGAGAGTAAACATTGTTATTGAACCGCCACTGTATAGTGTTATGCATGACCTTGCAACCAGTGAGGGCATTTCCATGTCCACCATTGCCCGTGACCTTATCCGAGAGGCAATTGACTTGCGGGAAGATGTCTCCCTTGCAGCTTTTGCCGATACACGAATGAAGTCATTCGACAGAAAAGTGGCGCTTTCGAATGAAGATGTATGGAAATGATCCATGCCTTTTACATTACACTATCATCCCGCTGTTCGTGTTGAGGATTTGCCTCTTATCGATCGAAGGACAAAAGACAGAATCCGTAAAGCCATAGAAGAACGATTACAGACCGCACCTCATGACTATGGGGAACCTTTACGAAAGACACTGAAAGGCTATTGGAAGCTCCGCGTGGGTGATTACCGGGTCGTGTTCAAAGTGATCGAGTCCGAGGTATGGATTCTTGGCATTAGGCATCGGAAATCGGTCTATATGGATATTGGCAAGAGGACGTAAAGGCTTTTCTACTATGAAAGCTATTGTTTCAATAAAATATGTTGAGGTAATTGCAAAAGTCCTCTGTTTGTCATTCCGAACGAAGTGAGGAATCTAAGAGGTATCGATATCAATAGATTTCTTCCTTTGGTCGAAATGACAGTTGATGCTTTTTTTGACTTTTGCAATTACCTCTGTTTTAAGAAGATGCGGTGGTCGGTTTTATCGGCAAGCGCTTGCTTCCTGAAATATAGCCCCGATGGCCACTTCAAAATACCCCACCTGTGGCTGGGTCAAAATACCCCGGCGACAGGGTAGAGTTAGTATGCTAATCTTTAGGAGAAAGATCCATATTTTTTCCTTTTTCATCCCGGGTTTTTCGCTTGGTTTCGGACAGGCGTGAGGCCGCCTCCTTGAGGCGGTAGCTTTTGCCCTCGAACTTGAGGAGATGCCCTCGGTGAAGGAGGCGATCGAGGATAGCCGATGATGCTGCATTGTCTCTGAGGAGCTTCCCCCAGTCTTCGATGGGGCGATTTGACGTAAGGAGCGTACTTTTTCTTGAGGAATACCGATTCAGGATAATTTCCAGCAAATCGTCGGCTGCTTGCTCTGGGACTTTCTTTCGCAGGAACAAATCATCGATGACCAGGAGGTCGGTTTCGGAGAAGAGTTTGTTGAGCTTTTTCCTTCGCTTAAGTTGAGTGGCTTCGAAGAGGTCCTCGAAGAGGCTGTGAGCTTCCCGGTAAACGACTTTATAGCCTGAAAGGATGGCGGCGTTACGATGGAGGAAATATAGCAGAAAATATATAATTGTCAAGTAAAATCAAATACTTATTTTAAATTTTGCCATGTTTTTTAGTGAGGATTTCTCTATGGATAATTTTGGATTTCGAACTCTGCTTTCGGAATCTTTCAGGGTAGTTCCGTTAGAGATAAGTCGTCTCTAATTGTAATTTTGTGGTAGTTGTGCAAAGCTCTCATCGATGTTATTGGAGAGGTTGAGATAACATTTAAAACCATAAGTATTTAAGCTGATCGCTGACGGCTTTGTATAAGACTATGCCAGACAACGATACTAAAAAAACTACGAGAACCAGAGATATTTTTTTGGCGGAGACGATATTATCTATCCACCATGACGTCCAGAGCACCATTGATTACATAAGCGAGGTGGCCAGCCGCGAGTCCACCGAATTGGGAAAGAGCCCGGCAGTTATGGGAATTGAAAAGGTGAGGATCAGGCTCCCTGTTATCTTCGAGACAGAGCAGAAAGAGCATAAGGTAGAAGAGAAACCGGCTGTTTTTGACATCAAGACCATCGTAAGTAATCTGGTGCGGCGGAAGGGTTTTCTCATAGACAAGGGGGCGCCGGGTAAACGCGGCTTGTATACCAAGGTCAAGGTAATACACCCAAAAGCGGTGGAGACAGCAGAACCGGAGAAGAAGGACCACCTAAGCAGCAACTCGTGGGTGAGATAGAGATTATTTTTGCCCACTTGGACCGGGAAGAGTCCGAATAGGTGTTTCACGGCTCGACCTCACCTCTGACGAATCTTACGGAGGAACCCATGCATCTAACAACATCCTTCCGACGACTGGAAATCAGAAGAATATCCTGCGTCGCTGTTTTATTTCTCGCCCTGGTATTTTTTCTCCCATCTACAGCGCTGGCCGGTAAGTTACAAGGGACAGTCATCGGCCGGAAGGGAGACCTTAAAAAATACGTCAGGATCAGCTTAGTTGGCCGCGAATCCAAGACCACATTTACCGATAACAAGGGAATTTTTACCTTAGACGCACCCGATGGAAGATATGGACTGAGTATATCTGAGAAAGGCAACGAACAGACATTTGAAGTTGAAATACCCGGCAGGTTGAGATTTCAGGTTGATTGGTAGGCGAAGGCAAGGCTATGTCACAGGAACAAAGTAATAAGACAGACGACAAAAGAAAAGATGCCTGGGACAAGGCAGATATCGTTATAAAGGGAATTGGCATAGCCGTCATTTCCGGGGCCATTACCCTTTACGGCATCTGGGCAAACAACAGCCGGGAAAGAGAGGCCGAAATCAACCGGAAATCCCAGCTTTTTGTACAGACTATGAGCAAACGGGAGGCCTCGGAGTCCGACCTGAGGGCCAAGATGTTTGAACAGCTCATGAATCATTATTTTGAAAAAAAAGACGAAGAGGCCCAACTCCTATTTTTAAAACTTATTGCCCTCAATTTTCAGGAATACCTGAATGTCAAGCCCCTCTTTGAACATCTGGACAGAAAACTGACCTCAAGCCTGCACAGGATGGAACTCCGGAGAGTAGCCAAGGATACGATCGGCCGCCAGATTGTGGAACTGGAAGGAAGCGGGGGCGAGGTATGGGAGGAGCCGGGTTGGCTTGAGAAAGGCAAAGTTACCCCTGCCGGTCCGCTGCAATTGGAATTATTAGGGGTAAGCGAAGACCGTATTCGCATAAGAACATTACCGGAAGATGAAGACGGATTCGAAGTGACATACTTTGATATGCCCTATGTGGATAATAGCACTATAAACGCCATGAGATATTCGGTGGTGTTAGCGGAGGCAAGGCCGAAAGAAAATAAGGCCAGGATAAAGATAATAATCTTCCCGGAAAATTACCTGAGCCCGAGAGACAGGCCGCGCATGGACTGCCTGATTACCGATCTTCTTAAAAACCAGGAGGCACCCGCACCTGTAAAAAAGTAATGGAGCCTGTTAAACAGTTCAAACGGTTTAAACGAATTAAGCTGCCGTATTAAATTCCGTCAAAATGTGGCTATATGTTTCTCAAAAGAGGCAGCCAGGGCCGCCTGGTAAAAAAACTGCAGGAAAGACTCAACCAACTGGATTATGAAGCCGGGGAGGTTGACGGCTTTTTCGGGCCGAAGACGGAAAGGGCGGTTTTAAGATTCCAGCAGGATAAAAAAATAGACGCCGATGGCATCGTGGGCAATCAGACCTGGCAGGCCCTCTTTGAAGAGACAATACCCGAGACAGCCACTTCTCTGGATACACCACCTTCTGAGGCATTATGCTTCGATATCTTCGGAGACTTCCGGCTGGCCGGTTGGGCTGAACAGAACCTGGTACGCTGCGACCTGTCAGACTGGAAAGATGCCATCAGCCACGTCTATTACAAGACCGCGACAGAGACCATAAAGATATTTGAACATGCAGACTGGTTCGGGTTCAGGGCCCACCGGCTTGTAGCGCCCAAACTGCGGTTGGCCTTCAAAAATCTGGCCGGGCGTGGCTTATCAAATGATCTCAAGACCTTTGACGGGTGTTTTAACCCCCGACTGAAACGGGGTGGTTCCACATGGTCCGTCCACTCCTGGGCCATAGCTATAGACGTAAATGCCGTCTGGAACGCCTTTGGGCAAAGAGACTTCGAAATGCCCGAAGAATTTGCCGCCTGCTTTGAGGACGTTGGCTTCATTTGGGGCGGGAGATGGTCAAAACCGGACGCCATGCACTTCCAGTACTGTCTGGACAGGTAGGGTGATTACGGCAGGTATAAAGAACGGCCAAGCGCAGGTGTAAAATGACGGGGGAAAGCGGAGCGCAGATTTTGAAAGGCCCAAAAATGAGTGCTCTCCAGGAGGTGAAAACATGACAGAATTTGTCGTTAATCCACACCGGTGTGATCCCTATAAGCAATTCAAATTCCGTATCAAGTGGGATGGAAAGTATATTGCCGGAGTCTCAAAGGTAAGCGCCCTTAAGCGGATAACCGAGGTCGTGACCCACCGCGAAGGCGGAAGTCCCAATACCGCCCATAAATCGCCGGCACAAACCGTATACGAGCCCATTATTCTCGGCAGAGGCCGGACACACGACCCGGAATTCGAGAAGTGGGCCAATAAAGTCTGGGACTACGGGGCAGGACCAGGGTCGGAAGTCTCTCTAAAGGACTTCCGAAAGGATATAATTATAGAGCTTTACAATGAGGTCGGACAACTCGTCATGGCCTTTATGGTATATCGTTGCTGGCCTTCCGAATACGTTGCCCTGAGTGAGCTCAATGCCAACGACAGCTCCGTGGCGTTTGAGTCCATAACTCTCCAGCATGAAGGCTGGGAACGTAATTACGAAGTTACCGAGCCTACAGAACCGTCATTCACCGAACCATGAAGGTGGTAAAAAAAACAATGAAACCGGTTCTGTAGAGGATAAGACCACGGCTCCGTCAGACCATAGCTACACGGGCGACGGCAACGGCAACTTCCAGCATGATTTTCCAACCGGCCGCCTGCTGGGGCCGTGTGTGGAGGCCGCCTTTGCCGAGGTTCTGAACGTGGATGCCAAGGCCACCAATGGCTGGCGGCGGCTTGACGAATATGATGCGGACGCGGTCCGCGCCTTCGCCCTGGCCCCGGGGTCAGGCGATGAGATATAATAAAAAGAGGTTAAGGATTCAGGCCCAGCTCATGTTCCAGCCTTCGAAGCAGACCCAGAGCCGGTTTATGCCCTTATGGGAGGTTATGGTGGACAGAGTCACTCTCTATATCACCCAGGAGGGCAAGGTATTTGAAAAGCTGGCTCCGCTTCCGCTGGGAGATTAAGAATCTACGATTATGGGGTTGCCGGAAACGCTTGAAGATATTGTTATGCAATGCCGCGAGATCGGCAACCCCTGCCATATTTCTAATGGCTTGGAGATAGTGAATAAAAATGTCCGCTAAACCTAAAAGCCTTTCCGAAATAAGGTTTAAACCGGCGGGCCGGGTCTTTTCTTCTCCTTCAGACTGGCGGGACCAGTTCGTCTATTTTCTCCTGGTGGACCGATTTAACAGCGGGAAAAGTGATATCCCTCCATTCGTGCCTGGCTCAACTCCCACCGGCAGAAATGATGAAGAAGGCGAAAAATGGCAGGGGGGAACACTGAAAGGTATCGCTGAGAGACTCGACTATATAAGAGGCCTGGGCTGTACGGCCATATGGTTAAGTCCAATATTTAAGAACCGGAGGGAGCTTAACACCTACCACGGCTATGGCATCCAGGATTTTCTCGATATTGACCCGCGCCTGGGGACGCTTAAAGACTTGCAGGCCCTGGTAAAAAAAGCCCACAGGATGGGGATGTATGTGATCCTCGATATAGTCCTGAACCATACTGGCGACAACTGGGCCTATCCGGGAGACTATCGCTACGATTACTATGGAGGGCAAAGGTTTCCCTTTGGTTTCTGGCGGGAAGTTACCCCTGGTTCAGTGATCGAGTGGCCGGATGATGCGGTCTGGCCGGTAGAATTCCAGAATCCCGGGTGGTACAGGCGAAAGGGCGAGATACGAAGCTGGGACACATTCCCGGAGGCGAGGGACGGCGACTTTTGTACCCTAAAAGAGCTCGACACCTCAAATCGTAGTCTCTTGCGGGCACTCATTGATGTGCACAAGTACTGGATTGCCGTTACCGATGTGGATGGCTACCGTCTGGATGCGGTCAAGCACCTGGAAGAGTCCAGCACAGCCATATTCTGCGCGGCTATAAGGGAATATGCCCAGAGCATCGGCAAAAAGGATTTTTTGTTGTTCGGAGAGATCATCGGCGACGACCGTTTTATCGACCAGTATATCGGCAGAAATGCCCGCATCCCGGGCACCAACGAACGTTTTCCTTCCCTGGACGCCGCCCTTGACTTCCCCTTGTGGGGGATACTGGAAGGGGTGATAAAAGGATTTACAAATCCGGCTGAACTCAGAAAGAGATATGAAGGATTTCGGGAATTATATAGCGACCACGGCCGGGCCGGCGAATATTTTGTGACTTTTATTGACAACCACGACCAGATTGGTCGTTCGCCAAGGGCCAGGTTTCTCCATAACGATCCTTTCCAGAGACGGGCCATTCTGGCCATAGGTTACCTGCTCACAAGCATCGGCATTCCCTGCCTCTACTATGGGACAGAGCAGGGGTTCGACGGCGGAGGCGACCATGATAAGTACATACGTGAATGTATGTTCGGCGGTCGCTGGGGGGCCTTCAATACTACAGGGCATCATTTCTTTAACCCGGGTAATCCCATTTATAAAGATATATCCCGTATCGCAGAGATAAGAGGGGAAGAGCCTGCCCTGCGTTATGGGAGACAATACTTCCGGGAGATATCAGGAAGTGGCGTAGATTTTGGCTATCCTATCGACGGCCGTTCTACTCTGGCCTATTCCCGTATTCTCGACAGTACTGAGATACTCGTGACCATGAATCTGGATATGAAGCCAAGGAGTGACTTTGTAACTGTAGATAGCAGCCTTTCTCCCAACGATAAAGAAATGGTCAACCTTCTGGATGCGCGGTCAAGAGTAAAGATAACCGAGGTAAACGGGCGGCGTATAGTCCACACCGACCTGCAGCCTCATGAAATAGCAATGTTTAAAATCATTTTTCCATAAGGAGGAAAAGGTATGAGTAAATTTGATAAATCAGCTTTGGGATGGCTGCCTGACTATCCCGATTTCAGGGACTACACACAGGAGCAGGAAGAGATCAACAAGGTGCTGGCGCCCACCGGCGTCCTGAAGGCCAGGGTGAAACAGCCCGCCTCGGTCGATTTAAGGCCGTGGTGCTCATCCATTGAGGATCAGGAGTCCATCGGGTCATGCACGGCCCATGCGGGTGTGGGGATTGTAGAATATTACGAGAGGCGCGCCCTTGGAAGGCATATTGATGCCTCCCGGCTATTTCTTTACAAGGTTACCCGCAATTTCCTCCACTGGACCGGGGATACCGGGGCGTTTTTGCGGAGTACTATGGGCGCCCTGGTTCTCTTTGGCGTACCGCCTGAAGAGTACTGGCCTTACGCCATCGCCGATTTTGACAAAGAGCCGTCGGCTTTCTGTTATGCCTTTGCCCAAAACTATCAGACTATTCAATATTACCGCCATGACCCGCCCGGGACGGCGGGAAATGTCCTGCTTGATCGAATAAAGACCTACCTGGCCGTAGGTCATCCCTCTATGTTCGGGTTCACAGTCTATAGCTCTATCGATCAGGCGGACAAGACAGGTAAAATCCCATTTCCCTGCCGGGGAGAAAGGATAGAAGGTGGCCACGCCATTGTAGCCGTTGGTTACGATAATAAGGTGAAGATTAAAAATACGGGTAAATGCGGGGTCGAGACTATCGGCGCCCTTCTCATTCGGAACTCATGGGGCACAGGCTGGGGAGATGCAGGCTATGGCTGGCTGCCGTATGAATACGTGCTTAGAGGACTGGCTGAGGACTTTTGGTCTATTCTCAAGAAGGAATGGGTGGATACCGGAGAATTTAAGGCCTGAGAATTGTGGAGTGTCCAGAACTATGATGAACAGTTTGCACGGCGCTACGGTTTCTGGCGGCCCTATATCGAAAAAGTGATTCACCGTTATCTCGATGCAGCCTGCCCCGTACTTGATACGGGGGCGATCTGCACAACGGCTTTGCCCGCGTCCGATGCAAAGACTGCGGCCATGAATACTTGCTTGCCTTCTCTTGCAAGCGCCGCCACTTTTGCCCCTCCTGCCATCAGAAGCGCGTCGTGGAATTCGGAGAGTGGCTTTGCATGGATGTCCTCAAAAAGGCGCCCCACCGCCATTTCATTTTCAGCATCCCGAAGATTCTGCGGCGTTACTTTTTCGGAGCCTGTCCTCGACCTGATCGGGGAATCGAAAGCTTCTTGCCGGTCTCAGCCGCTGCGCATGGGAATCTCTGAAAGTTTTCATGCAGCAGGCCGTGCCGGAAAAAGAACCTCACCCCGGAGCGGTCATTGCCGTGCAGACCTTCGGCGACTTCCTTGGATTCAATCCCCACTGCCACATTCTCGTCACGGATGGCTGTTTTTATGGTGAGAGAGGAATGTTCCGCGTCGCGCCTCCTCTGGAAATCAAGAAGTTGGAGGCTATTTCCCGGCATAAAGTATTCAAGATGCTCCTGAACAGGGGAAAGATCACGAAAGAGATAATTGCCATGCTTTCTACATGGCGGCACTCCGGTTTTAATGTCTTCTGCGGCAATCGCATATCGCCCAATGACAAAACGGCCATGGAAAATCTGGCGCGTTATATCATTCGGGCGTCATTTTCTCAGGAACGCATGCGCTATCTGGAGCAGGAGGGAAAGGTCATCTATACGGCCAAGGCCTGCCCCGGACACCGATCCGGGGACAAAAAGGCATGCAAGGTCTTATTCAGAAAATATACGAGGTTGATCCTCTGATCTGTCCTAAATGCAAAGGCGCTATGCGGGTCATCAGCTTCATCGAAGATGTGCAAGTCATCCGTGATATCCTCACGCATCTGGGACTCTGGATAATCAGAAACAGGCCGCCGCCGAAAATCTGTGCCGCCATCACATTATCCGAATCCAAAGCCTCCGATTCTTACGCGCATCCTCCACACCAACAAGCCGACTGCTATGTCGACCCTGAATACACCTGGGATGAATATATACAATCATAACGTCAGTCATGACGCATTTGAAAAACAAGACGTGTCGGAGAGGTTTGCCTGAATTCCGGTTAAATTAGACTTCTTGGCGTCTGAACAGACCGCAAGGTGAGGAGATTGCTCAAGAGAAGGGATGCGGGAATGTGTCACCCGCAGGGTCATTGGTGCTGCACCATACATTTTGTGGTCATAATTTTCTTGACACACAAGACTCCGTTCCCTATACTGACGACAACTAAAAGCAAGTTCTTAGTGCGCCAGGCAAAGCTTGGCGAATCCAGCTGGTTGAGAAGCCAACCTGACAAAGTTAGCCGACCGTCAGAACCGAGTTTTGCATTTATACGGGAAATCGTATGGGTGAAGCGTAAACAGGGTGACCGCAGGCCGTAATGTGAAAGCGTGAAGGTGTTCAGCCTCGAAAATGGCTTGTTGTTGTGGAGCGAGCCCAAGTGTTTAAGATCACTGAAGGCAGCAACGATGCCATCGTTACAGGTGAGATGGCGGATACTCCACCGGGGAGGGGGATTAGTCCACGGCATGTTGTCCAAGGGATTCGTCAGGAACCTGGGAGAACCTGTTCTTTCCTCTGATAAAGGGGTACTCATAACCGAGGAAACGAGGCTTGAGGATGAGGGGCAGGTAGTCGGATCAACTCATAGTACCGTTGAAGCCGGGTAATGCCGGTGGAGGGAAGGGGTTGACAGGCAGGTGTATCGAAGAGGGGAAACAATGCAGGACACAGAGCCCGGAAAAGCATTGTCAACGAAACTAAATCGGCTATCAGAGATTGCGGCAAGAGATTCAAAGGTTAAATTCACTTCATTAGCCCACCTATTGACCGAAGAATTCCTGAAGGGTTGTTATCGTGAGCTGAACCATCAGGCAGCAGCGGGTATAGACCAGGTGAGTTATGCAACCTACGGAGAGGATCTGGAGGAAAACATAACAGACTTGGTAAAGCGACTGCGGGAAAAGCGGTACAAGGCGAACGACATTCGCCGGGTATGGATACCAAAACCGGATGGGCGGCAGCGGCCTTTAGGGATTCCCATTCTGGAGGACAGGATTGTCCAGCGGGGCGTGGCGAAGATATTGAGCGCCATCTATGAGCAAGACTTTCTGGACGTATCCTATGGATTCCGTGAGGGGAAAAGCGGGCACGATGCGCTTAAGACGCTTGAGTTGAGCATTATGAAAGGCGGGGCGAACTACCTGTTAGATGTGGACATCAAAGGGTATTTTGATCACGTGGATCATAAGTGGCTCATGCGGATGATGAAAGAGCGGATTGTTGATCGCACGATCCTGCGGTTGATAGGAAAATGGCTGAAGGCTGGCGTAATGGAGGAAGGGGAAAGGATACGCAATGAAGTAGGAGTGCCTCAGGGCGGGGTCATATCTCCGCTTCTGGCCAATATCTACTTGCACTACGTGCTTGATCTGTGGATCATGCGGAAGGTAAAGAGAGAATTGGCAGGCAGCATATACCTGATCCGGTACGCCGATGATTTTGTCATCGGATGCACCGGCAGGGAAGATGCCCAGAAGGTATGGGGGATGTTGCCGGACCGGTTGAAGCAATTTGGTCTTGAACTATCCCCGGAGAAGAGCCGGCTGATGGAGTTTGGCAGAAAGGCATATCTGGAGGGAAAGGAAAAAGGTAGCAGGTTAAGCACGTTTGACTTTCTTGGTTTTACGCATTACATGACCCGTAGCCGCAAAGGCGGCGCAAGACTGGGTCGGAAGACGATAGGGAAGCGATACAGAAGCACCCTGATCGCCATGAATGACAAGCTGAGGAAACTGCGCAATCTGTTATCATTTCGGGAACTCCACGTGCACTTATGCCGGGTTCTTAAGGGGTATTACAACTACTACGGATTTGCGGGGAATGCAGCGACGCTGAATAAGTTTGCCTATGCGGTCAAGCGTATGTGGTTCAAGTGGCTCAACAGGCGAAGTCAGCGGAAGAGTTTCAACTGGGAAGAATTCAAGGAGAGACTCAAGCGTTTTCCCTTACCAAAACCCAGGATAGTGAAAGGTTACTCTTGGATTTATGCCGCAGGCGTGTGAACCTGCTTGAAGAGCCGGATGCGGCAAATCCGCAAGTCCGGTTCTGTGAGGGGCTGGGGCCAACGGATACATGGTTGAGATATTGTGGCACCGCCGGGCAACCAGGCGGTAAACGGAGAAAACAAACATCAACCTGACGTATCGGAAGAAACCGGTCTACTCGACTAAAAAAAAATAAAAAAAGAACTTATTCGAATTTTGGAATCTGGTGGGTGTAAATATTTAAGAGAGGGCAGGGAGATCATACATTGTATTACCGTTATCATGAAGGCAAGAAAAGAGCGGTCCCTATCGATATGGGGGCTAAAGAGTTGTCTCCGCCCTATGTCTTACGTATCTTCAGGCAGTTCGGATTTTCAGATGAAGAAATAAACGCTTTATTGAAATGAACCAAACAACAAGATAAACTATATTCGTCAAATGTATAGACCTGACCCCGAAAATGCACTTGGATTTGAGCCAAGGGTGAGCCTTAAAGCTGGAATAAAGAGGGTTTATGAGTGGTTTATGAAACCGGGAATAGATAGCATAAGAAATGCCCATGTTTTGTCTGGAAGTGAATGGGTGCAAGGGAGAGCTTGAATTTGTCAAATGTGGAGACCTGACCCTGAATCAGACCCCCTGAGGTTGAAGAAAGAAGTTGTGGCAGTGAGGAATCTTGAGGCCTTTCCGCCTGGCAGTTTGTGTAATGTGGAGACCTGACCCTCAGATCCACTCAGATTCAGATTTTCTCTTACTACGGATTGATTGATTGGATCGGCATTATTAAGTATAATGATAGTAGATTATTAGGAGGTATAAAATGGGGCAAAT
>Ga0210030_1001335_pt1 | contig 17671 bp, 18 predicted proteins | sample CryGeymeta201523_FD_183986 | JGI IMG/M metagenome (GOLD analysis project Ga0210030, IMG submission 183986) | Groundwater microbial communities from Crystal Geyser aquifers in Utah, USA - Crystal Geyser metaG 2015-23 (SPAdes) (version 2) | ecosystem: Environmental > Aquatic > Deep subsurface >...
TCATCGGGCAAAGAAACTTTTTGAATAATCCCTTTCATCTGTTCAATAAGATTTTCTTCCCGTAAATACTTCTCATTACAAGGTTGCTTTTTCTTGGTGCAACGATAATAGGGGTGTCCTTTTTGTTTCTCGGCGGTTATAAGGCAGTCGCAATTTCCGCACTTCATCAGCCCCGAAAAAGCAAATTCGTGTTTTCGCTTGCGTTTCTTTTTTCCTCGGTTGCTCATCATTTGTTGAACAGAATCAAAAAGTTTCTTGGAAATAATTGGCTCGTGAGTTCCGTCATAGATTTCATCGTTGAAAGAAAATACGCCATAGTAAATCGGATTTTGTAGCATACGCTGGACACAGGAAACAGAAAGAACATTGCCTTTGTAGCTTCTTAGCCCCGCTTGTTCCAAAATTATCACAACAGCTTTCAAGGTATATTCGCCCGTGGCGTATAGTTCAAATGCTTTTCTGACAAACGGCGTTTTTTCGCTATCAATATCAATCGCCCTCGTTTTTGGATTATTGGAATAACCAAGCGGGGCAAAGTTTGGCCAGATACCTTTTCGTAATTTTACCCGATGTCCTCGTTTGATGTTTTCGCTTAGATTATCGATATAATACTTGCTCTGGCCAAAGGCAATGTTCATCATAAATTTCCCTTGCGGTGTGCTGTCAAACCAAAAGGTTGGAAATTTGAGGTCTTGGATTTTTCCTGTGTCCAGCAGATAAATGATTTTACCTCCGTCAATTGAATTTCTAGCCAGTCGATCTGGATGCCAAGCCAAAATTCCTTGGGCTTCGCCCTTTTCAATCCGAGCAAGCATTTCGCCGAACACAGTTCGGCCAGGTTCTTTGGCAGTTTTTGCCTCGCTTAGCGAGGCGACGATTTCAAGTTTTTCTTTGGCGGCAAATTCTCGCAACTCTGAAATCTGGGATTCAATCGAAAGAACTTGTCTTTCTTCACTTTCAGTTGATTTCCTCGCATAAATTATGTATCTCATAGTTTTGTAGTTAAAAAATTGATAAAAAATTTCTTTTGCCCTTCTTTGATAAATCCTTTTCCTTTTCGCCAAAAAAGCCCTTTCAAATCCTAGCCGAGCGGCGGCAAAGCCGCCGCGAGGCAACCTCTTCAAATTTGCATTTTCCCAATTGGCGGTGTATTCTTAAAATAGCTCGAACGGAATTTTGTCCTCGCCACGCTTTGCGCGGCTCGGAATGGGCGGGCGGGCAAAATGAAAGGCGAAGCCGAGAGCATCCCAAACTGCCAAAGAACCTGAAAACAAATCGGCTCGAACCATATTTTGGAAGGGCAAAAGAAATTTTTTCATATGCAACATATATTAAGCACGCAACAGTTTTTAAACAGAAAAGAGCTTGTAAATATTTTCAAAAAAGCAGAAAAATTCGAAAAGGCAGATCGGCAAGGTAAAGTTCCGAAACTTTTGCGGAATAAAATCCTTTCCTGTGTATTCTACGAACCGAGTACCCGCACCCGGTTTTCTTTCGAATCTGCAATGCTTAAGCTCGGCGGGCAGGTAATTTCCACCGAAAGCGCAGGACATTTTTCTTCGGCTATTAAAGGCGAAACGTTGGAAGATAGTATCCGAATTATCTCTGGTTACTCGGATATGATTGTCCTGCGCCATCACGAGCCAGGAGCCGCCGAGCGAGCCGCAAAAGTTTCTCCTGTACCAATTATCAATGCGGGGGATGGTGATAGCGAACACCCAACGCAGGCACTTCTTGATTTTTACACCATACAAAAAGAACTTGGCCGCATTGATAATTTCAAAATCGCTGTGGTCGGTGATCTGCTTTACGGCAGAACCATACACTCGCTCATTTATCTCTTGTCGCTTAGTCATAACGTAGAAATATTTTTAGTCGCGCCGAAAGAATTAAAATTGCCGAATAAATACAAAACTTTTTTGAATTCGCAAAAGATAAAATTCTCTGAATCGGATAATTTAGAAGATGTGCTCTCAAAAATTGATGTGTTGTACATGATCCGAATTCAAAAAGAACGTTTTTCTTCGGCGCGACTTTATGATCGGGTAAAGAATTCATTTGTCTTAAATAAAAAATTACTCTCGAAACTCAACAAGCGTGCCGTGATTATGCATCCATTACCACGAGTTAATGAAATTAGCAATGAAGTTGACAAGGACAAGCGCGCTGCATATTTTCGACAAGCGAAAAATGGATTGTATATCCGCATGTCTCTTTTGAATATTTTATGCGAGAATTTGCCGCCAAAGATGAAAATCTGATAAGATTTTCATAGCAAGCTCCACTTGCAAAAAATTTGAAATTGTTAATGCTCTCGGCTTCGCCTTTCATTTTGCCCGCCCGCCCATTCCGAGCCGCGCAAAGCGTGGCGAGGACAGAATTCCGTTCGAGCTATTTTAAGAATACACCGCCTTCGCTTCGCCATAGCTTTTGGCGAAGGCGAGTTTCGCCTCGACTCCGCGGGCTTCGGCGGACACAGCCCGCCAGTAAATCGCGAAAAAAGATTGGAAAAAGAGTTAATTTCTGATAAAATTTAATCGAGTTCAAACTATGGCAAAAATCGCCAAAGCGTTAGGTGTTCCAATTAAGGATTTATTAAAATGAAATTATAATGAGAAATGTATGATTAAAATGCCAAACTCTAAAACAGGAAAATGGTCGGTGGGATTGAACGCCTTTTTCTTGATAGTAACCGCCGCTTCTATTGTGTCCGTTAAAATACTAAAAATACTTTCTTTTGACGATCATTGGTGGGATGTGACCGTAGCTATTACATTCCCGGCAAGCATCATCGCTTTAATCACCGGAATATTGGCGGTTAAAAAATATGAAGAACGCTCTGTTTTAGTTTATCTATCCATCTTTGTAGGTGTATGTACTATCCTTTTTATCCTCTTACACAGTTTACTTATCAATGATTAGTATTGGATCTCAAATTTCTGAATAAATAAGAATTTGCCGCCAAAGAAAAACTTGAAATCGTCCAATCCGAAAGGGTCGCTTCTGCGGGCGGAAGGGGGGTTTGGGGGTGGGAATGCCGCCCGCCCTACAAATTTTGGGCGAAATCTGTTCGAATTTTTTCGAACGCACACCGCCAATTGGGAAATGTCTTTGTTGGCTCGCCCTCTGCGAGGGCTCGCCAGCCGATTTTAACAAATTGGAATTTTTTATCTTTGCCCCGCTACTGCGGGGCTGGCCAAAAGCGGGCTTCCCCCATTTTTAATTGGACTGTTTTCATTTTATTTGTTATCATATTTATGCAAGGTTAGATAAGCACCCATACTAATACTATCATACTTAGAAAACTATGAAAAGTCAAAACAATAACGAAACAATTGGGGATAAGATAAAACAGCTTCGCAATAAGCAAGGATTGACGCAGGACGAATTGGCGAGAAAATCTGATCTTCCCTATACAACGCTGACCAAAATTGAAACAAATGTTATCACCAAGCCCTCTATTCAAACGGTTATGAAGATAGCCAAAGGTTTGGGGATTGGTCTTGATGATTTAATGAAATAAACTTTATGAAAAATAAACTTGGTATTTCTAAAAATGTTTTTGTTTTGGGACTAGTGAGCTTTTTTAATGATATGGCCTCGGAGATGATTTATCCCATCGTTCCGATTTTTCTCACGAGTGTCTTGGGCGCGCCAGTGGCTGTTGTCGGTTTAATAGAGGGCATAGCTGAATCAACCGCCAGCATTTTAAAGGTAGTTTCCGGCTGGCTTTCCGACAAATGGCGAAAAAGAAAAATTTTTGTTGTCGCTGGATATTCATTTTCGACGATTTCTAAAATACTTTTAAGCTTAGCTTATAGCTGGCCATTTGTTTTGTTTGCTCGGTTTATTGACCGTTTTGGCAAAGGTACACGCACTTCTGCCAGAGACGCTTTAATTGCCGAAAGCTCAGAGAACTCGGCTCGCGGAAGATCATTTGGCTTTCATCGAGCGCTTGATACTTTGGGAGCGGTGGCAGGGCCTCTTATTGCTCTTTTGGCAATCCATTTTTTAGATAATAATTTTCGTTTGATTTTCTTTCTCGCCTTTATCCCCGCTTGTATTGGCGTTCTCTTACTTATTATTTTTGTTAAAGAAAAGAGAAAAGAGGAAAATCTTTTTCCTGCCCTTAATTTTAGTTGGCGCAATCTTGATTCTTCTTTTAAGATTTTTCTACTCATCAGTTTCGTTTTTGCTTTGGGAAATAGTTCGGACGCTTTTTTAATATTGCGAGCGCAAAATTTAGGTTTGTCGGTAGTATTGGTTATACTTGCTTATGTTCTTTTTAATTTTACCTACGCCATTTTTTCAATGCCTGCCGGTATCATTTCTGATAAAATCGGGCCCAAAAAAGTGCTGTTGACTGGCTTCTTGCTTTTTTCCTTTATTTATCTTTTTTTCGGCCTTACAAATATCAGTCTTTTTCTCTGGTTTCTTTTTCCATTTTACGGAATTTATATGGCTATTACCGAAGGAGTGGGAAAGGCTTATATTTCTAATTTAGTTCCCCAAGAAAAGGCAGGCACCGCTTTTGGCATTTATCAGACGACAATCGGCCTTTGCACTTTTTTTGCCTCTCTTATTGCCGGATTGCTTTGGACTTATATTGGTGTTAGCGCGCCATTTATTTTTGGAAGTGTAATGGCGGTAATCTCGGCTCTTTTGTTTGTTATTTTGGAAAAAAAGATAAAACTTGCTAAAATATAAAAGGGTTTCCCGCCAAACCTGCCTGCCGGCCAGGCAGGGAAAAACTTGAAATCGTCCCCCCGTTAGAAATTTTACCGGGCCGGAGTATGATGGTGGTACGCCTGGTTAGTTAGCTATCCTTTATTATGTCCACTTCCATCTCGAAATTATGACTTGAGAATCGATTATTGTATTTATCAACTTGCTAAATAGCATGTAAGTGCTAAAATTAATGTATGAGACATAATCTTAGGGAAATTATCGGACTAATAATTTGGTGGACAGAAGGAACAAAAGCTTATAAAGATAAGCGTGGGAAAAATACTTGGGTTTATAATGTAGATGTTACAAATACAAATCCAGAAATAATTAAGTTGTTTTTAGATTTTTTGAGAAAAGACGTAAAAATAGATGAATCGCGTTTAAAATTACAACTCCAAATTCATAAAGGAGATGATCAATGCGCAATAGAAAACTATTGGTCTAATTTAACTAATATACCAAAGCAAAGATTTACAAAAACAATTATCAGACCTCAGGGAAATAAAATAGGTAAAAGTAGAGGAACTTGTAAGATTAGATACTCCGATAAATCTATTTATTTAAAATTAGATTCTTCACTAAAGAGATTGTTACAAAAAAATTGACGGGGCATAGTGTAATGGCAGCACGAGTCCTTTGGGAGGATTTAGTCAGAGTTCGAATCTCTGTGCCCCGACAAAAAAAGAGTGAGGGGTGAAGGAGCATGCGGTCTGGGTTCGATTCCCAGCAGCCCGACAAAAAAACCGCTCCGACCGCGGTCGGAGCGGTTTTTTAATTATTCTATTTTAAGTCAAATTCATTCATTGTATCGTTAAATTTCTGGTTTAAATCATTAATTGCCCGCGCTTCGTCATTTATTTTAGTAATTAATTCGGCAATTCTATCACCATCAGTTTTCCCTAAAAATTTCCCCCTCAGTATTTCTAAAAGCTGAGTAAGATAATCATTATAAGTAATCAAGCGACTGATTAGAGCGGTTTCAGAGCTAATTGCCTCTAAAGCTTTTTGTCCGGCTGAAGCCGGAGAAATCTCGGCCAGATTTTTTGCCATTGTTTCCAACTGAACCGAAAGTTTAATAGCCCTCTCTCTGGCTTGGCGATTACGCTCTAATTCCTTGGATATTAAAACAAGGGCCTCGGTATATTTACGTTCTTTGTCAAGTCTGACAATCTCGCCAAGGCTGTTGGTTGATTCATTTGAAATAGTCACAATATCCTGGGCAATCAAAGAGGCCTCTTGCCGAGCCCGCAGAAAATCTTCCGGAACGTTCTTTACATCTACAATCAAAAACCGCAGAACGAAATAAGCGAGCAGAATAATAAATATAAAAAGGATCAGTATCCTGACCCGCTTTGGGATTTTTGAATAAAAATTAGAAATCATTTTGATTTTATTATAACACCCCCTATTCAAAAATACAAGAATTGCGTTATAATTTAGAAAAATTGCGGGTATCGTATAATGGCTATTACTACAGGTTTCCAACCTGTTAATAGGGGTTCGATTCCCCTTACCCGCTCAAAGACAAGTCAACCAAAACTTCTTCATAATCTAATTTGCCTGATTTCACCATCCCATCGTAATCAGCCAATTTTTGAAGCAGTTTTTTGGGCAGCCAATTCAAACTCGCTAAAATATTAAAAATTTTAACCGGCTCCTCCTGACCGATAAATAATTTCTCTAAAGTTGTAATTCTCTGCGATAAGGACCAATTTCTAATAATCGCATTGATAAAAGTAAAAATATTAGGAGATTGATAAGGATAGTCGCCGATTTTCTTCAAATCTTTCGTGTCAATCGGACCTTTTTGGGAAAGCAGACTCAGCTTATCCAGTTCATTAATCAAACCCCAACCGTCTCTTTTAAAAGCTTCGGCCAAAAAATTTACGGCTTGCAGAGTGAGCAATAATTTCCGCTCGCCAGCCTCTTTTCGGATAAAAAACCGCCAATTTTCTTCTTTAAGTTCTTTAAATTCTTCGACCGAAAACGATTTCTTTAATAAAAATTTTAATTCTAGCGGCGGCGACTTCTCTTCAGAAATTAAAACGGTAAAATTTTCGGAATTTAAATATTTCTTCAAAAATTCTTGTATTTTTGGGGTGTCAATTTCATAGACGCTCTTCAAAACCGCTAATTTTTTATTGTCAAAAATCAGCATTTGGGCCGCGAATTCCTTTAACCTGAAAAATTCATCCAGATTCTCTAAATCAAAATAATCGCAAGAGAGATTGGAGTATCTATTGCGGTATTCCTCAATAATCTTATTCAATTTTTTCTGCCGGCGATAAGAATCCGGACCGTAGAGCAAAATGACCATAAAGATGAGAATTTAGGATTTAGAATATAGAATTTAGGAAATTTTTTAATCCCTAAATCCTAACTCCTGAATTCTAAATCCTTTTATTAATAGCTGCCTTGATAAATTCCCTGAAAAGCGGGTGGGGTTTTAAGGGTCTTGATTTAAATTCCGGGTGGAACTGAGTACCCACAAAAAACGGGTGTTTTAATTTGGGTAATTCCATAATTTCCATCAGCCGGCGGTCCGGCGAAAAACCGGAAAAAACAATCCCTTTCTTTTCTAATTTTTCAACATACGCCGAGTTGACTTCATAGCGGTGGCGATGCCGCTCGGAAATCAGGTGCTCTTTATAAGCTGATTGGGCAATCGTCCCCTTTTTCAAAACCGCCGGATAAGCCCCTAGTCTCATTGTTCCGCCGAAATTTTTCTCCGTCAGATTTTTCTTTTGTTCTGGCAAAATATCAATGACCGGATGTTTAGTTTTAGGATTAATCTCCGTGGTATTGGCATCCTTATATCCCAACATTGAACGGCTGTATTCCACTATTGCAAGCTGCATTCCGTAGCAGAGACCCAAAAAGGGAATTTTTTTCTCTCGCAGATAACGGATGGCGGCGATTTTTCCTTCTACTCCCCGACTCCCGAAACCGCCTGGAATAACAATACCTTGATATTCGGAAAGTTTCTTTAAATTATTAGAATGAGTGAATTCGTCGGCGTTTAACCAGTGGAACTCCGGCTTTCTTTTAAAAAAATAGGTAGCGTGCTTCACGGCCTCAATGACTGAAATGTATGAATCCTCCAGAATAAAATCACCAGCATCGAAATACTTGCCGACAATGCCGATCTTGACTGGTTTTTTGGCACGACGGATGCTTGCAACCAGCCTATTCCAGCCTCTCATGTTTTTACCTCGCGGCTTCAGATTCAGCTTTTTCAGAATCACTCCGCTTAAATTATCCTTTTCAAAATTAACAGGCACTTCATAGATGCTGGAAATATCCGGAGCGGATATAACATTTTCTTCGGGAATGCTACAGTGAAAAGCTATTTTTTCTCTCCGTTTTTCATCAATCGGAATATGCGCCCGAGCAAGAATAATGTCGGGGTGGAGACCGACGCTGTTTATTGCCCGCACGGCGTGCTGCGTAGGTTTGGTCTTTAATTCTGTTCCACCAGCTCCGAGCGTGGGAAGAAAACTAACCAAAACCAAAAGAACGTCCGCCGGTTTTTTTGATTTCAATATACGAATCGCTTCCAGAAAGAGAATATTCTCGTATTCGCCGACCGTTCCACCGATTTCAGTGATTACAACCTGGGCCTTACTCTTGGTCGCCGCTTTATCAATTCGATCGATAACCTCGAGAGGGATGTAGGGTACGACCGAAACAAACTTTCCGCCATAACCCAAATTTCTCTCCCGGTTGATGACCGCCTGATAGACGCTTCCGGTTGTCATATAGTTGGCGCGCGTCAAGTCGCAATCCAGAAATCTCTCGTAGTTTCCCATATCCTGATCACATTCCATTCCGTCATCTAAAACAAAAACTTCCCCATGCTCTGTGGGATTCATGGTGCCGGCATCAACATTGACATAGGGATCAATCTTAATAGCCGTGACCTCAAAACCCCGGGACTGTAAAATTTTTCCGATTGAGGCGGCAGCTACACCTTTGCCAACCCCGGACATAACGCCACCAACAACAAAGATATATTTGAGCATAAAAAAATAACGCTAATCTACAAGATAATACTAATTAATTTAAAACTTTTTGACAGCTCGGGCAATAGTGGGCTGAACGACCGCCAATTTTGAGGCGCTGTATTACGCCGCCGCATTTTTTGCATTTTTCTCCTTCCCGGCCGTAAACTTTCAGTCGCGGTACATATTCCCCTTCTTTGCCTAAGGCATTGAGATAAAGGTCAACGGATGAACCTTGTAATTTTAACGCCTCTGTTAATATTTTCTTTATGCCTTGAAAAGTTTTTTTGGTTTCTTTGGGTTTAAGCTCACTGATTTTTCTTAACGGATGCACGCCGGCGAAAAACAGAATCTCGTCAGAATAAATATTGCCGATACCGCTGATATTCTGCTGGTCCATTAAAAATTGCTTGATTTTTGCTTTGGGTTTTCGTTTCAAGATAGCCGAAAAATCCTCAAAAGTAAAATATTTTTTAAGCGGTTCCGGCCCTAATTTCTCTTTTTTAAAAAAATCAGCCAGTTTATCGGTTTCTATAAGTTTGACATAGCCAAACTGTCTTAAATCATTATGAAAAAGCCGGCTGCCATCTTGAAAATAATAAATTAAATGATTCCACTTTGCGTCTTCGTCTTTTAATATCTCGCCTTTTTTGCGAAAAATCAATCTGCCGGAAAGTTTCAGGTGTATCAGCATACTCCAGCCATTGGATAGCCCAAAAATCAAAATTTTTGCTCTCCGACCGATACTTTCTATTTTTGCGCCAACAACAATCTTTCGGAATTTATCCAAGGATAACTTGACCATTCTTGGCAAGCCAACATCAACCTTTGTAATCTTTTTGCCAACAATTAATTTTTCAAGTTGGCTTCTAATTGTTTCAACTTCGGGAAGTTCCGGCATATCCTTTATTCTTCTCCGTACACAATCTCCTTTGGCGGTATTAATTTGGGGTCAGTCGGCAAAGTGAAGTAAAAAGTACTGCCGCGGTTAATCTCGGATTCTACCCAAATCTGGCCGCCGTGACGCTTAATGATATTTTTAACAATATAAAGCCCCAAACCTAAGCCCTCTGGATAGAATTTCGTTGCATTCTCGGCTCGGAAAAATTTGCTGAATAATTTGTTCAACTCATCAGCCGGAATGCCTATTCCAGTATCTTTAACGCTAATTTTAATATAGGACTGATTTTTTACCCGTTCAACAGCGACCGTCACCTCGCCATTTGGCACATTATATCTAATGGCATTGTCTAAAAGATTGGAAACTACCATTGATAATTTCTGGGGGTCAACCGAAAGAGCGATAGAGGGCTCGGTTGGTTTTTGAAAATAAATTTTAATACCGAATTGCTTGGCAAAATCTTTCATGCTTTTAATAATTTCCTCAATGAAACTGATAATATTGACATTCTCAAATTGATAACCAAAGCGTCCCTCCTCAATTTTAGAAACATCTAATAAATCATTGACTATTTTTAAAAGTTTAACTGACGCTTCTAAGCCGGTATTAACCAATTCTTTTTCGCTTGCTTCAAGGTTCTGCTTGGCTAAAGACTCAAGCGCCCAATGAAGGCTGGTTAAGGGCGTTCGCAATTGATGGGAAGCCACGGCAATAAATTCGGTTTTTGAGCGAAGCAGCTCAATTTCTCTGCTTCGGTCATGAACTATTTTAACAAAACCCAGAAGTTGGCCACTGGAATCGATAATTTTATCGGTAGCCACCCGAAGTTCCATTTTTGGTTCATCAAAAAAAAGGTCAACAGCCTGAGGATAAATACCGGCCTCTGACCGCCTCATCACCACTGGCGCCAAAGAAGGAAAAATGACCTGGCTAAGTAATCTTAAGTGCGATTCCTGAGCGCGTTCCGGGGCAAAATACTGACCAATAATTTCTTGGGCTTTAAGATTAAAAATCTGCTCAGCCGCCCGATTAAAAATTAAAATTCTGAAATTCGGGTCATAAGCGATAATGCCGTCCGTAAGATTAGAAATAATACTCATCAGTTCATTACGTTCAATTTTAATCTCCAAGTTTGAGCGGGCTAAACGAAGATTATTGACCAAAATAATGGCTCCCAAAACCAAAAAGACTCCCAAGTTAATGAAAAACCACAATTGAGGAAGATAAAAAACGTTAACAGCTAAAAAAATAAGAGCAACCGCTAGAAAAAACCAAAATAGCCGCATCTCCGGCAGCTTAGCGTATAAAAGAAGTTTTTGAAAAAAACGTTTCATTACAATTCCAAACTATAAAGCCCGTTGTCGTATCTGTTAATGAAAAGCAGTTTATTATCAACTAAATTCAGACGGGTGGCATCAAGGGTTGGTTCGGTTCCGGCCAGAATTTCCGAAAGAGAATTTTGAGTGATATCAATCTGATAAAAAACATCTTTAAAATAGACGGCTCTTTTCAGATAATCGTCCGGCAAAACAGTTTTTGCGGGGATACTCTCGGGAACTGCGCAATAAATTTTTGGTTGAGAAATAAAACATTTGTCCGGCAAAGTAATGAAATCTAAAACCGCCTGAACCGCCCCCTGTTCATTGATTAAATTTAAGCGGCCCTCTCTTCCCTCTGATTGGCTGGAAAATTGCAGACCCGCCTTCCCGTCTGCAGACCATTTCATCATTAAGCCGTTAACTTCTGTTCCCAGGGCAATTAAGGTTTTTTTGTTGATATCAATCATCCAACTTGAGGTTCGGTAGAAAGCCGATGGTTTAGGGGTGAGAACGATTTTTTCCGCTAAAATCCAATCCAAATCAAAATCTTTTTGGTTAAAAGACAAAACTTTTACGGTTTTGGGTTTAGCGCCTATTAAATCTTTAATCATTAAATTGCCGCTATTCTTTTCCAAATAGGCAATTTTCTTAGCATCCGGGGAAAAAGCCGCGGCTGTAATATTTTCCGGCAAAAGTTCAAAAACTTTGGCTTCGGTGTTAAAAATTATGAATTTAGGGGAAATAAAATCGCCGAATTTGATAAGCACCCGCTTTCCGTCAAAAGAGGATTTAATCATTTGTATATTTCCAATCGGCTCTGAACTGACCGCTTCGCTTTTACCGCCTTCTAATTGAAAAATTTTACCGTCTTGGCTGAGATAAAAAATTTTGCTATCGGTTGAAGTAGCAGCCGGATAAAAAATCCAATAATCAAAAATTGGTTGATCGCTGAGAATTTTTAACTTCTGAGCTGCTGCTGGCTGCTGCTCGCCGGTTGTTGATTGTTGGTTGCTGGCTGTCGGCTGTTGGCCTATGCCTGGCGGCGTTAAAATTGTCTTGGTTTTTTGCCAGGCAAAATAAACACCTAGCCCCATGGCAACAATTCCCAAAATCACACTAATGATGATAATGATTTTTTTCATTGATTAAAATGGATTGTGTTTTTATCTTTTTGAAGGGCACTGGAAGCAGACATCCCAGTGATTAGTTTCATATCGATAAGTATTTCCGTCTAAGCCTGCACAGTTGGTATTAGCTGGTGGCGGAATCCGACAAGAAGTGGCAATACGGTTATAAATGGCGCTGTTTAGATCGTCGGTCGGCCTTAAATCAACTTTGTAGCCAGAGGCGTGACCAAATTTACCAGGCGCATGATAAGCTGTTTCAGTTCCTGCGGTGATAACCAAATCACATTTGCCACAACTATTCCAAAGTGAAAGAACGCCAGAAATAGTGCTATCGCGCAGGCCATTAAGACTCGTCCGGGGCTCTGGGTAATTAACCGTGATTTTGCCGCCACTAATTTGACTCAAATATTGACGAATTTGGGCATCAGTAGAAGTGCCTGGCGTAGGCGTAATCGTTGTAGCGGTTCCGGGCGCTATCGGCTTAAATAATTCTTCCTGGCTTTTTAAATTCACCAAATCCGGATTAATAGTCCAAAGAATCAGGTAAGCACCAAGCAAAAGCACCAAGCCCCATAAAGCGCCTTTAATCCATTCCAGGGCGTCTTGTTTGCTGGTGACTGCTCCGGAAACCGTCCATAAAATTGCTCCGTAAATTAAAACTCCCAAGGCAGCGGCGCCAGCCAATCCCAAAGCAATTTTATAAAAACGAGATACTAAACCAGCTGGAGATTTTTCCTCTGACCAAGGATAAGTAAGCTTTATTTGAGGCGAGGATTCGGCAGCTAAAACTACATTAGCCAATACAACTATGACAATGACTATGATAGTAACTGTGCCAATGATAAATTTTATCTTTTGCATATCATTATTTTACTTTTAATTGAATAGTCTTACTGGCGGTTTCTAGTTGATTTAAAATATTTTGAACTGTGGCGCGAAGACCGACAACAAAACCAGAAGGGGTTCGGGGATCTATATTCAAATTCAGCGACCAAGGATTGTCAAAAGCGCCTTCGGCTTTTTGCTCATTAGCCGACCATTCAATAGAAAGGCTATTTCTATCTTTAATATTAAAGAAAAACGGGGTTGCCTGAAAAATCGATAAACCAGTACTGATTTTGGCATCCGGATAAGGAACATTAATTACTGCCTCTGGTCCCCTAACGGGAATTCTGATGATTTTATCTAATATTTCTCCTCCTTTATAATCAACTATTGATATTCTTATTTCCGTTTCCTGACCGGCATAATCAGGAACAGTGATTTTTAAAGATTTTATTCCCAAGCCGTCATTTTCATTCTTAATTAATTTGTCGTTGACATACCAGCGCACTTTGGTTTTTGAGAGGTCGGCTATTTTAGCGTTGTCAATTAATTCAAAACTAATCGAAATCGGCGTTCCGTTTATAGCCAAAATTTTTCCTTGATACCAACTCGGCGCATAACTCTCAGCCTGCCAAGAAATTAAAAATTGAGGCGAAGATTGAGCTTCTACCAAATAGAAAGTAGAAAGTAGAAAATAGAAAATAGAAACTGAGAATATAAAAATTTTAATATTTGATATGCTCATTTTATTTCTTCTCTGCTCCGGCTGCTCCCGCTACTCCGGCTGCTCCGGCTTTAGCAGAAATAATTTTGCCGGTGGCTACCTGAGCTATCTTGGCAGATTTCGGGTGGTTAGCCATATAAATTGTGATTGCCACGCCAATGGTTTTTATAGGCAAGCCACCAATATAAGGAATTAACTCCAAAATACCGGCGATTAAATCATATGTTGATTTTACTCCTTTAATTCTAAAATAAAATTGAGTAACTGGGAAGGTTAAAATATCAAGTATAAAGAAATCATCTAAGCCGAAAAAAAGAAGAATTAGCCCAATAATATCAAGCGGAACTATATATAACATCAAAATAATGGTTTCGGGCAGAGAAATGATTTTTTGTTCTTCATCCATATTCGCTTCGCTAATTAGCATCGCATTTATTCTTTCATTTCCAATAATTCCTCCGGTTTTGTCGTAATAATTTTATTTTCAAAGTAAGAAGCGATAATCTGAATGGCCACATGTTTGAGGCCGGCGAAAAATACCCCTTCGCCCACATCAGCCCCCAAAAGCAATCCCTTTTCCGCTTCCGAAAGATTGAAAGTTTTAGCTACCACGTCAATGCTGGCCGGCGCCTGTTTAAGTAAAAGCTGAATTGCGGAATTGGTAATAATCGGCCGTCCGTATGGCGATTCCAAAAAGTCCTCAACATTCTGGGTGATGGTGGTCAGACCCAAATAATATTTCCGGCAACGTTTAGCCAAGGAAAAAAGAAAGGCGGCGCTGTCAGGGTATTTCATCAACCACCAGGCCTCATCAATCACCATAATCCTTTTTTTCATTTCCGCCCTTATCAGATTCCAGATGAAATTCAACACAATATATATGGCAATCGGCCGCAACTGCTCTTCCAAATCCCGGACCGAAAAAACAATCAAGCGATTTTTAATGTCAATGTTGGTGGGTTTATTGGTAAAGCCGGCATAACTTCCCTTGGTAAATCTTTCCAGACGCCGAGCCAATCCCCTGCCTCCTTCCATACTCCCAAGCACTGTTTGAAAATCCTCTAAAAGAGGCGGCTGAAGATTGGTAAAATCTTTTTTGTCTGGGGTAATGTCTTGGGATTCATAGGTGGCGGTAATGGCCCGGTCTAAAATTGCTTCTTCTTCGGGAGTAATCGTCCCAAACATTAATTTCATCAGGCCAGCTAGATTAAGAATGTGGGATTTAAAAATGTCGGCCGGGTCCTCGCCTTTCGGTATAATCGGAATGTCAAAAGGATTAATTTGATTTTTCGAGGTCAGAGAAATTTTAAAGAAACTACCCCCCACTGACTCGGCCAATTTCTGATATTCGTTTTCCGGGTCAATAATCAAAACGTCAATGCCCATCATCATTGACCTGATAATTTCCAATTTACAAGCATACGATTTCCCGGCTCCGGCTTTAGCGAAGACAACCGAATTGGCATTTTCCAAAGAGAAGCGGTCAAAAATTACCAAAGTATTATTATGGCGATTAACGCCATAAAGAATTCCTTCGTCTGAAGTAAGGTCCACCGAAACAAAAGGAAATAATGAAGAAATCGGACCGGAGTTGAGCGGCGTATGGATTAAAAGCTTGTCTGAGTTAAGCGGCAAAGTTGAAGCGAAACCGTCTAACTGCTGGAAGGTAGCAGGTTTGGCATAAATCAGCTGGGATTCAAACAGAGAATTCAATCTTTCTTCCAGCTTGTTTAATCCTTCCAAAGTATCAGCGTAGATGGTGACATAGACACCGGCATTAAACAATTTTTCCTGAGCCTGCTGAAGCTGGTCCCGGAGTGTCTCAATATCCTGAAAAGCGGTTTCCAGCACCGGGTCCCTAACCAATCCCTTTTCCTGCCGTTCAAGAAGCTGGGCTTCTATCTGAGCGGTTTTTCTGCGGAGATTTCTTAAGGCCAAAGCCGTATCAACTGGATGGACAAAAATAGAAATATCCAAAAGTTCGGGAAGGTTAATAATCGGGTTAAACCAACCAGTAGCCAGATAGCGAGGATAAGTAAAAATGAAAATAGTTTTAACGAATTTATCGCCAAGTTTTAAATATGCCGGGTTAACTTCCAATCCGGCCGGGGCGATCACATCTTTGATGTCTTTTTCGCCTGCCTTATAAGGTTGGGGAATTTTTATGTTTTCCATCGCTTCGCTAAATCGATGCCAATATACAAATGGATACTAATGATACTAATATTCGTATAATTCGTATGAATTAGTATATTAGCATCGCGTTATTCTTTGGCAATTTTTAGTTCTTTTTTCTCCATGGTTTCCGGATTGTAAAGATTATAAAATAACTCCATCAATTCTTCGTCATTCAGGGCAACTACTCGCAAACCAATCTGGCTTAAGCCATTAATTACCTGCTCGGTTCTTTGGTTAAGCTGAGTTATTTTTTCCTCTAAACTTTCCTCTAAAGCAGAAATTTTGGTTTTGCTGCCAAATTTGAAAAATTTAAGCAATTTTTTACCGCCCGAAGGAATTACTATTGGGTCATAAGGCACGACCGCAAAGAAAGTTTTTGCCATTACCGCGTTTAATTCCACGAAAGACTTAATAAATTCAATATATTCTGAGATTTGGTTTTTCAACAATTCGTTGGCTTCTTGATTCTGGCGTTCCGCCAATTTATTAAGATAATTTTCGATATTCAATTTCCGGGAGTGAATGACAAGTTGAACCGAAAAATCTAAAGTGTTCAGAAAATTTTGATAAGCATAACTTATAACGTTTTGTTCTTCTTCCGACTTTAATTCAAAATTGATTCCGGAAACCATCAAAACAGTGCGAAGCGAGCCGTTTTTTAAAATCACCGCCCCGTTTCGGATGTCTTCAATTTCAACAAATTGTTGCGTTGATTGAGCTTCTTTCATAAAATCGATGCCAATATACAAATGAATGCTAATTATACGAATTTATTTTTAATATCAGTATCTATTCTGATAATTCTTATCGGCTTGAGATAACGATTTCTAAAATTTATAATCATTCCAAGCTTAATATTTAAAATTTGTAAATACCGTTGAATTTGATAATAATCATCTCTGCCGATAAATCTCTTAGATTTTAATTCAATAATGATTTTATTATCTATCAAAAAATCGATTATATTTCCCGTATTTTTGATATTATACTCTCTTTTATAAGGAATATGAACGGCAATTAATTTCTTCTCAATTAAATCTCCATATTGTTTTTCTCGGCTATATCGCCCCAATTCATTGTGAGCCTCGAAACAAATTCCTGTGATAAGATTAGTATCGCATTATCTGTAATCTATTCTTCTCGCAATTTCTCTTTCTCCTGTTAATTTTCTAAAAATCTCAAATTTCTCTTTCGGCTGCCTACCCCAATAGGGCGTCCGCAGACCTTTTTCTCTTTTGGGAATAGGGGTTTTGGTCGTTATTAAATCCTGCCAAAGTTTTTTGACAGACGGCATTTCTGAAAAAAATTGTTGGAGGGTTTTTCTTTTTTCTTCAACCTCGGGAATGGAAATAAGTTTTGCTTCTCTCTGCCAAAGATAAAATTTCGGTCTCCAAAAGAAACTGAAAGCTATCCAGGCAATCTTTGGCAGTGGCTGACCGTTATATTTAATAAAAGCCAAAGATATGGCGATTGCTCCCATAATTGCGGTAATCAAAAGCCAAAGCCAAATTTCCAAGACAAAATAAAATATAAAGCTGAGAGCGCCGGCCCCTGCCAAATATAAAAATTGCCTTAGGGCCAAAGGTCCGACAATTTTATTTTCAACTTCAATAAATTGAGGGATTTGAAATTGCATATTAAATCTTTTTGAAGGTGCTTAAATCAATCATTTCCTCTTTTTCCCCGACGCGCTTCGCGGTCGGGACCCCGACTTCGCCTTCGGCGAGCGTCGGGGCTTTTTTTTCAGACACCGGTTTGGTTTCTGATGCTGATTTAGCTTCGACCGGAGCTCGACGCAAATCTAATGGTTCGGCTCCGGCCGCCACGGGTATCGGTTTTGTTTCTATTGGTGGCTCAACTTTGCTCAC
>Ga0210030_1001337_pt1 | contig 17649 bp, 14 predicted proteins | sample CryGeymeta201523_FD_183986 | JGI IMG/M metagenome (GOLD analysis project Ga0210030, IMG submission 183986) | Groundwater microbial communities from Crystal Geyser aquifers in Utah, USA - Crystal Geyser metaG 2015-23 (SPAdes) (version 2) | ecosystem: Environmental > Aquatic > Deep subsurface >...
CTAGGTTAATACCGGTATTAAAACTGTTAGCCTCCAAAAAAACAGAAGAATCATATTCGCCATCGGTATGTTCGGCAATAACGAGTTTTATATGGTAGGTTGCTCCTTTTTGAACGGTAGCATTAGCGGTTAATTTAACCGTTTGTCCATTAAAATTTGTCGCATCATTGTCACTAAAAACTTGGTCAAAATAGACTTCATTTTTAGCGTTACAAGCCAAACCTGTTGCGATGTTTTTATGGATGTTTGTGATGCTAACCGGAATGTTTGTGCCAGGAATTAAGGCAATATTCACACCGCCAACATCAATGGACACATCGGGTGTTGAGGGGTCGCCATCTACGTCGTAAAAATTGCTGGTAGGAATGCCGGGACCGCTTAAAATAAAGGCAAATCCGTCAGAAAATTGACAGGGAAAGTCTTGGGTATATTCTTCGGAAGCCATTACATAATCAAAACTCAATTGGTCAGTTATGGGCACAAAATCGAATTCTAAAACAGTGGCATTATGAGTTTCGGCAGGAGCGATGCCTAAAAGTTTTGCAATATCGTTATCGCCGGTCCAACCATTGTCGCTAAGCGTAGAAACGGTCCAGCCGGAACTTTGTCGGGTGCTGTTTGGACCAGGAATGGTATTGACGGCTCCGGTTGTTAAAACCACCCCATTATTAAAAGGAAAAACACCTTGCCCGTTAGCAAAAGAACCAAAGCTTATCAGGTTATTGCTACCTGTATTTTGACCATTTTTACTCGAAACAACATTAGAAATTTGTGTACAACTGCCAACCAAAACATCTTGCACAAGTTGGGCGGGTGTTAAAGTGGTATTTACAGTTACAGACTGTGCGAATCCAGAAAAACTGAGGGCAATAAACAATAAATAAATAACTTTTTTCATTTGTTAAAATGGGCTGTTAACTATTTTTAACGCTTTAAATATAGGGTTTTATCTTTATAATTGATAATTGCTCCATATTTTTGAAGCACATCGGCACCAATAATACCATTTATAGGTTGTGTTTTATGTTCAGTAAGCGCCATGTTTATATGCATCAAATCTATAACCACCAAAGTTAAATTTTTTATTTCAAAGTTTTTTATTTTCAAAGAATTTTGTCTGCTTATTTGGGTTTCGATGTTTGTACTGCCTGCACTGGCCGCTTTTTTGTTGGTTTGCGATAGTTTTAAATTAAACAAGTTGATTTCATCTAGTCCTAAACAAGAGTTTGATGCGCCTGTATCAACAATAAAACGGCCGATAACATTGTTTATTTTGGCTTTTACAACAAAATGTTTGCTAACTGTTTTTTTAAGCTTGAAAAATGAATAACCCTGATTTATTAAAATTGATTTTAATTCTGGCATCTCACAAAACCGCTTTAAACTGATTTAAAAAGCGGACGTCATTTTCATAAAACATTCTAATATCGGGAATCTGGTAGAGCAACATGGCAATCCGTTCAATGCCCATTCCAAAGGCAAAACCAGTATATTTTTGAGGGTCTATGTTTACATTTTTTAACACATTTGGATCAACCATTCCGCAACCCATAATTTCGAGCCAGCCAGTGCCTTTGGTTATTTTGTAATCAATTTCGGTTTCTAAACCCCAGTAAATATCTACTTCAGCACTTGGTTCGGTAAAAGGAAAATAAGAAGGACGCATGCGTATTTGAGATTTTCCAAACATTTCTTTTGTAAAATAAAGCAAGGTTTGTTTTAAATCAGCAAACGACACATCGGTATCGATATACAAACCTTCTACTTGATGAAAAATGCAATGCGAACGCGCCGAAATGTCTTCATTTCTAAAAACGCGACCCGGCGAAATGGTTCTAATAGGCGGTTTATGCGTTTCCATGTGGCGCACCTGCACCGATGAGGTATGGGTTCGCAATAAAATATCGGGATTGGTGGCAATAAAAAAGGTGTCTTGCATGTCTCTTGCCGGATGGTATTCGGGCAGGTTCAATGCGGTAAAGTTGTGCCAATCGTCTTCAATTTCAGGACCCTCTGAAATGCTAAAACCAATGCGGTTAAAAACGTCGATAATTTTATTTTTTACAATAGAAATAGGATGCTGAGCGCCTAGCAAAATCGGCTCGGCAGGTTTAGTTAAATCACCATAAGCACTTTGATGAACAACGGCGTTTTCTAAAGCTGCTTTTAGCTGATTTATTTTGTCAAGTGCCGCAATTTTTAAGGTGTTTATTGCGGCGCCAAAATCTTTTTTTTCATTTGGAGCAACGGTTTTAAAGGTGTCAAAAAGCTGTGTTAAATGGCCTTTTTTACCTAAAAAGGCGATTCTAAAATTTTCAATTTCTTCGCCATTAATTGAATTAAATTGAGCGACTTCTCGTTGTAACTGTGCTACTTTTTCTAACATGCTTTAAAAACTAAATTAGGGAGCAAATTTACAGTTTTTTCCTATTTAAAGAAGATAAATTTTTGACCTTAATTTTGGGTACCCCTAACTGTAATTGATAAATAGCTTTAAAATAGAGCCTCACTCTTGGTGCATTTTGTTGTTTTTAAAGATTGAATTTTAGCCTGCATATTTAACCATAACAAAATTTGTGATCAATTTTTTTGTAAGTTTTTAAAGATAAATTTTAAAAATTTAATTGTAAAATGATATCTTGCAGTAAAAATAATGTCTTTTTAATATGAATAGAAATCCGCTTCCAGATTTAAGGACTTACGAATTCGAAGAAGTTGCCTTTAATGAATTGATGCAAAATAGAATAAACAAAGTGCTTATTGTTTGCTCAAACTACGATTTTTATATGCTTGAAGAAGATGGCAGAATAGATGAACGTATTTTTAACGAATATACCGCACTTAATTTAAGATTTCCACCAAGCTTTATCCATGCCAATTCGGCAAAAAGAGCCATTCGTATTTTAGAATCAGACAATATTGATTTGGTAATTACCTGGTTAGATATTGGAAATCAAAACACTTTTGAAGCTTCAAAAGAAATTAAAAACGCTTTTCCGCAAGTGCCCATTGTGGCATTAAGCCTCTATTCTTCAGAAGTTCGAAAAAAAATTAAAAGTCAAAATGCCGGAGTTATCGATTATGTTTTTCATTGGAATGGCAATGTTGACATTTTTTTAGCTATTATCAAATTAACCGAAGACCGCATGAATGCCGAAAATGATATCAATAAAATTGGCGTAAAAGCCATTTTGTTGGTTGAAGATTCTCTAAAATTCTATTCGCGATACCTGCCAATTATCTATAAAATTATTTTAAAACAAACACAATCCCTTATGTCGGAAGGCTTGAATGAGCACCGTAAAATGATGTTGATGCGCGGGCGACCAAAAATTTTGCTCGCCATTAACTACGAAGAGGGTTTTAGCTTATTCGAAAAATATAAAGACAACCTTTTAGGCATAATTTCGGATGTTAGCTATTATAGAAATGGGGTGCGCGATTTTCAAGCAGGATTTGAATTTTTAAAATATGTGAGAAGTTTTAAACGCTACTTTCCTTTCTTAATTCAATCATCCGACAATAATAATGAGGCCCTTACCATTGAATTGAAAGGAAAATTTTTATACAAATATTCCGAAACTTTAGGAACGGATTTAAAAACCTACATCAATAAATACTTCTCTTTTGGTGATTTTGAATTTTGGGACCCCGTTCAAATGAAAGTTTTGACGGTTGTAAAAGATTTAAATGGCTTTCAAGAAGCGCTCTCAAAGGTTACTTTAGATTCCATTGCCTATCACGCCAAGCGCAGCGAATACTCAAAATGGTTGCGGTCAAGAGCTCTATTTCCCCTAGCTAATTTATTTAGCAATGTAGAATATGAAGATTTTGACGATGCTAGTCATAACCGAGAATTTTTAATTGACGCCCTAAAACTATACCGCGTTTATAGGTCTCGCGGTGTTATTGTTAAATTTGACAAGAAAAAATACGACGAATATTTAGGTTTTGCCCGAATTGGCGATGGCGCTTTAGGCGGAAAAGGGCGCGGACTGGCTTTTGTAGATTCTTTTTTAAAACGAAATAAGTTATTTAAAAAATATAACGAAGTCTTGGTTTCTATTCCTAGAACCGTGGTGCTGAGTACCGCTGTTTTTGATGAATTTATTGAAAAACACGACCTCATTAGGTTTGTCGCCAAAAATGATAATGACGAAGAAATACTCAAAGAATTTATTTCTAAACCATTGCCAAAGTGGGCTTTAGATGATATTCAAGCTTTTTTAAATGTGGTTAAAAGACCCATCGCCGTTAGGTCGTCAAGCGTTTTAGAAGATTCGCTTTACCAACCTTTTGCAGGGGTTTTTGCCACTTATATGATTCCTAATACCAATGATTCTAGGATGTTAAAAATGGTATCGAATGCCGTTAAATCGGTTTTTGCTTCTGCCTTTTTTCAAACGAGCAAAACCTATTTAAAAGCAACCCAACACACCATTGAAGAGGATAAAATGGCTGTTATTTTGCAAGAAGTTACCGGTAAACAATATGGTGATGTTTATTATCCAAACATTTCGGGCGTTGCACGCTCCATTAATTTTTACCCAATAGGCAACGAATTGGCGAGCGAAGGTATTGCAAATATTGCCTTGGGTTTAGGAGAAATTATTGTTGGCGGTGCGCAAACGCTGCGTTTTTCGCCATCACATCCCAAAAAAGTTTTGCAGCTATCCTCGCCCGACTCAACTCAACGCGAAACGCAACAGTTTTTTTATGGACTCGATCTAAATCCAAATAGCTATCAGGTTTCAACAAGTGAAGCCATCAATAAAAAGAAAATGACCTTTAAAGAAGCCGAAAATCACGGTGCTTTAAAATTTGTGGCTTCAACCTATGATTTGCAAAACAATATCATACGGCCAGGTATTTTACACGACGGCATTCGCGTGATATCTTTTGACAATGTTTTAAAATACAACACCTTTCCGCTAGCCGAAATATTACAAGATTTGTTGAGAATTGGTCAACGTGAAATGCGAAATCCGATTGAAATTGAATTTGCCATAAATTTGGATGTTCAAAAAGGACAGCCACGAATTTTTAGCTTTTTGCAAATTAGACCCATTGTAGAAAGTATAGAAACCAAAAGTATTTTGCCTAAAAATTTTAGCAACAGTGATTGTATAATTTATTCAAAATCAGCATTAGGCAATGGCGCTTACGACCATATCTTCGATTTTGTTTACGTTAAACCCGAAACTTTTAATCCGGCAAATACAAGAAAAATTGCTTCAGCAGTTGAGCGTATCAATAAAAAATTTGCCGATAGCGACAAGCAATATATTTTGGTAGGTCCCGGCAGATGGGGGTCTAGCGATCCTTGGCTTGGAATCCCTGTTATTTGGCAACAAATTTCATCTGCCAAAGTTATTGTTGAAGCAGGCTTAAACAATTTTAGAATTGATCCGAGTCAAGGAACCCATTTTTTTCAGAATTTAACCGCCTTTAAAGTCGGCTATTTCACCATAAATCCCTTTATGGATGATGGCTATTTTGACCTAGATTATTTAAACAATCAAGCGGCAATATACGAAGACGATTATTTAAGGCATATTTGTTTTGAGGAACCTTTGACCATTATTATTGAAGGAAAAAGCAATAAAGCAGCTATTTTTAAAGAAGGTTTTAAATTTAATCTCAATCAATCTAATTCTGAAAATACACCTATTGTATTGCCTCCCGAAGCTTTTATGTAAGATTTTTTTGTGGGGTCTTTTGATAAGGTTTTAAAAACTTTATTGTATTCACATTTTCGCCCTTAATGGTGTGTTAAATTTTGTTATATCATTAAATTTAACCAAGTATAATTGTGAAATATTGAATTAAATAGCCGTAATTTTGCATCCAATTTCAAACAAACTAATTTTTTAACAATTTTATATTTAATTATTATGAATGTAAAAAATATCATGACCAACTTGGAAACCAAACATCCAGGTGAAAAGGAATATCTTCAAGCGGTTCACGAAGTGCTAGAATCTATTGAAGATATTTATAACCAGAATCCTCAATACGAAGCTGCTAAAATTATTGAACGTCTAGTAGAACCCGACAGAATCTTAACGTTTAGAGTTTCTTGGGTTGACGACGAAGGTCAAGTTCAGGTAAATTTAGGCTACCGAATTCATTTTAACAACGCCATCGGACCATACAAAGGTGGCATCCGTTTGCATCCAAGTGTAAACTTGAGCATCCTTAAGTTTTTAGGATTCGAACAAACTTTTAAAAATGCCTTAACAACTTTGCCATTAGGCGGCGCTAAAGGAGGCTCTGATTTTAATCCAAAAGGAAAATCGGATATGGAAATCATGCGTTTTTGTCAAGCATTTATGTTAGAATTATGGCGTATGATTGGTCCAAATACCGATGTGCCTGCAGGCGATATTGGTACTGGTGGCAGAGAAATTGGCTATTTATATGGTATGTATAAAAAACTTCAAATTGAAAATACGGGTGTTTTAACCGGAAAAGGTTTAAATTGGGGTGGAAGTTTAGTAAGACCCGAAGCTACTGGTTTTGGAGCGACTTATTTTACCAAAGAAATGTTAACTTCAAATAACGATACTTTTAAAGGTAAAACCGTTTGTGTTTCTGGCTTCGGCAACGTGGCTTGGGGCGTGGCTTTAAAAGTAACCGAACTCGGCGGTAAAGTGGTTACCATTTCTGGTCCCGATGGTTATATTTATGATGAAAATGGACTAAACGCCGAAAAAATTGATTATATGTTAGCCTTAAGAGCTTCAAATAACGACATCGTTTCGCCTTATGCTAAAGTATTTGCAGGCGCTAAATTTATTGCAGGCAAAAAACCTTGGGAGGTAAAATGTGATATCGCTATGCCAAGTGCCACTCAAAATGAATTAAACGGTCAAGATGCAGCACAATTAATTGCCAATGGCGTTAAATATGTTGCCGAAGTATCAAATATGGGTTGCACCCCTGAAGCGATTGAAGCTTTTCACAATGCCAACTTGCCTTTTGGACCTGGAAAAGCTGTTAATGCTGGAGGCGTAGGCGTTTCTGGCTTAGAAATGAGTCAAAATGCAATGAAATTGAATTGGACTGCTGAAGAAGTCGATGCCAAATTACACCAAATGATGTCATCTATCCATGCGGCTTGTATTAAATTTGGAACCCAAAGCGACGGTTATGTAAACTATGTAAAAGGTGCAAATATTGCTGGATTTATAAAGGTTGCAGATGCCATGATGGATCAAGGGGTGATTTAATAATAGCCTCTATAATTTTAAAAAGGCGCGCCTATGGGCGCGCCTTTTTTGTTTCATTTTTTTTACGATGTTAGCTCACATATTGAGGAAAACCATTTTTTTACAAAACTTCCTTTCTATAAATTACATTACGTTCTTTTAAATAGGCTAAAACATATTCAAAACAACCTTTATGTTTGCCTATAAATTCGGGTGGAAAAACACCTTTTTCGGCAAATAAGCCCTCTAAAAATAAGTTGGCCACAGCCGTAGCGGTATAGCCCGTTGTTCTTGCCATTGATGAGGTTTGTGTTTTTTCGCAATACACGTCGTGCAAATGGTAAATAACTGTTTTTGCCTTGCCTGCTTTGTCGGCTCCCTTCAAGGTGATGCGCATAACCGTTAATTCCTTTTCGGTTGCACCCAATTTCCATTCATTGAATAATATTTTTGATGAAAATTCTAAAGGAGAAATTTCAATACCTTCGATTTTCAATTTTTTCTCACTGAAAAATCCACTGGCTTTAAGTACATTAATATATTCAATATGACTGGGATAGCGCAAGGTTTTTTCTTTCATATTTTTGATATTTGGCATCGTATAAACCAATGAACGCAGGCCATCGGAGTTAAAAGATTCTAAAGTGCCTACCCCTTCAAAATCGACGTGCTCCACATCCGACAAGGCTGGCTTTATAACAATATGACCGTTTTCTACATAGCGCGCCGGACGTGTGTATTCTTCAATTACATCAACCGGCGAAAAGGGGGCTTTATAATTAAAAGGCCATTTTTTAACTTCGGGCAAACCGCCTACCAAACACTCAAAATCGCTGAGGTTTAACTGTTCATTATAATAACCCAAAATAATGTTTCCCATGCCCGGGGCAACGCCACAATCTACAATGGCGGTAACCTGATTTTGTTTGGCTAAAGCATCTAATTCTAAAGAATTTTCTGGAAAAAACGAAATATCAATGACGTTTTTCTTGGCTTCTATAATACTTTTTAAAGTGTTAAAGCCCAAAAAACCCGGAACGGCACAAACCACTAAATCAAATGGGTGAAGTGCCTTTTGCAGATTTTTTTTGTCGGTTACATCTAATTTTAAAGTGTTTAATGTTTGGCATTTTTGTTTTGATTCTTGTAAAGCATTTTCGCTAAAATCGGAAAGGGTAACGCGGTGTTTTTTTGTTAAATCAATCGCCATTGTGCGACCCACCATGCCTGCACCAAGTACAATAATATTGCTCATATTTTAATTTTTAAAAAAATTTATTTGAATGAGAGCAAGGCAAATAGCCTCACTCAATTAACTATTAGAAAAAAATATTTTCAAATAAATTAGAGTCCTGGAAGAAAAATCCATGGCATTTCGGAGATGTTTTTAATAGGCTTAAAACTCATCCGATAAAAGTACACAAATTTTTAGAATTGTGGTTGATACGCATAATATTTTCCTTGCCAACTATTTTTTTCAATGAGCTTTTTGTCGATTTTAGCAACGACTTCAAAATTTTTTTGGCCACCCCAGAGCGGGGCTACTAAAAGTTCTTTTGGCGCTTCACTGATAAAGCGTTCTAAGATGATATCGGGACGAAGATGAGCAATAAAATCGGTGATAAAATCAAGGTATCTATTGGCCGAAAACAAGTTAAATGTTTCGGGATTGCGCTGGTATTGTACCGCCATAACCGATTGTTTTACAATTTGTAAGTGGTGAATTTTTAAGGTATTGACAGGTAGTTTAGAAATTTCTTTGGCATGGTTTAGCATATCGGTTTCTGTTTCTCCCGGCAAACCCAAAATAAGATGTGCACCTAAATGAAATCCCTTGTTTTCACAACGCTTAAAAGCGGAAACAGTTTCTTCAAACGTGTGGCATCGGTTAACTTTTTGGAGGGTTTTATTCAAAGTACTTTCTATGCCAAATTCCAAAGAAATAAAATAGGTTTTTGATAAAAATGACAAGTAATCTATCAATTCTTCCGAGAGGCAATCGGGTCGTGTGCCAATTACCAAACCAATTACTTTTGGAACGCTTAAGGCTTCGTTATACATGCTTTTAAGCGATTCAAAAGTGCCGTAAGTATTGGTATAAGCTTGAAAATAAGCGAGGTATTGCTGGGCTTGGTATTTTACTCCAAAAAACAACATGCCTTCGGTTAATTGTTGCGTGATGCTTTTGTTTGGCTGACAATAATCTGGATTAAAGGTCTCGTTATTGCAATACGTACAACCGCCATATCCTTTTGAACCATCGCGGTTTGGACAAGAAAAGCCGATATTTATAGAAATTTTTTGAACGCGTTCTCCAAATTTTGATTTTATAAAAGAGGTGTAATCGCAATAGCGTTTTCCGGAAAAGTTCATCTAAATTAATTGAGCCCCAAAGTTATTAAAAGGATGCTTATAAGCGGGCATTTATTATTTTCATGTAATTGTCAGGAGTCATTACAGAAAGCGAACTATTCTTAAAATCTTTAGTATTTCGGGTTAGTATTAAATCAATTTCTTTATCTAATTCAGCAGAATAATTTTGTAAGGCATCTTCAAAATCTTTAAAATTTGAGTTTAAGGCATGAAGTATCGCATCTCTATCAATTACCAATATTTCAGTAATTGAAACTAACATTTTTAATTTTTCAATTACCTTTTCATGCTTAGCAGTTTGTCTAAGAAGATAATAGACATTGCTTATAATTACAGGTGTAATAAATCCTTTTATTTCCTTTGATTCACAGAGAGAAAGAATTTTTGCCGCATTTTCCGCAAAAGGTTCTCTGTCAAAAAAGAAATCTAGAATGATATCTGTATCAATTAAAATTCTAGTCATTGATTATAAATATTTATCGGATAAGCGATTAGATAATTCTTTTTTATAATCAAAGTTTTTAGGCGCATTGAAAGAACCTTTTAAAGATTTTACTATAGGCGTCAGTTCAATTTCTTTTTTATGACCCTCAGTGGTAAGCGCTTTTAAATAATTTTCGATTAAATTAGATAAACTTCGCTCGCTATCTTTCGCGTATTTTTTTGCTTTTTCAATAACAGTTTGTTCAATTGTTAAAGTCAACTTTGTATTCATGAGGATTAATTTTAAGTCTAGCTATTGACGGCAAATATATAAAGATAATTATTCACGTGCAAATAATATTTTAATGACACGTGTTATTTTACACGTGATTTACATCTGGTAGGTATTTTTTTTCGCATCAAGTATTTGTTATTAAGTAGTTATGTTTTCACCCTGACCTGCAAATTTTTTCCATTGACTTAGGGTTTCGTTTATTTCTTCAATAATGTTCAAAGCCTTTTTTGTTTTGATAGATTGACCCAAAATAAGCAGGTCTTTTTTATTAAAATCTTTTCGTTTGTTGTTGATGCTTAAGGCATGTTGGTTTACCCATGCGCTACCGGGGCGGTAAGCGTGGCAAACATCATAAGCGGGTGCTAATTGCCATTTGCCACCTTTTTTCAATTTGAAAGCAAAGTTTTTGGTATGGTCATCACAAGTTTGTGCGATAACATTAAAAGCCATCCTTCTAAATAGTTGTTCTGTATCCTGATAAGTCAATTTTAATTCGCGCATAGTTTGAAATAATTGCTCATAACTAAAGCTGTTTACCAGATTAAAATTAAAATGTTTTAAGGCACAAAAGCTTTGAATGTGGTGTTTGGTTTCACTCCCTTCGCGGTCGAACCGTTTGGTCATAAAATGAGTTCTATCGTTTTCTTCCAACAATTTAGAAGGCATCATCTCAATACCGCAAGCTTTTGCCATGTTATAATAAGCCATCTCAACACGCCCATAACCTTTGCTAGCACCTAATTGTAAATCACTTACCCCATCTAATTTAATGAGCCAATGTGCAAAACCTTTGGACGCTTTGGTTTGTCCCGATTTAACTTCGCCTGTTTTTTCATTATAGGCAATCACGGCTTTTGGACGTGCGCCACCCGCCGAAGGGCCAATTTTTAACAGCTCCATCACAGCTTTTTCTTCTTCCTTTTGCAGATTGGTGTTGAAAGGTTCTCTTTGTGACAGCATTTTTTGTGCAATTGCTACGAGGCTGTCTAATTCAATTGAAAAGGTGGTTTTATTTTCTTTAAAAAATGTTGGTTCAAATGCTAATGCACCCATTCCTCTTGTGCCGATAAAGCAAAGCATTTCAACGGGATTCATGTTGTTTTGTGGTCACCCTTGTTGAGCTAGCCACCTATTGATGAGTTGATTGCCATAATTGTCAGGAAGCACATCTGCCAACAAACCCGGCAATCCTTTAAAGGTATTGAATTCACTATTTTTAGTGCTGCGCAATTCAGGAAAGGCGAATACTTTTTTTGAGGAATTGATGGGCATTTTTAATGGAGATAAATCCCAATTTGGCTTTTTAAATTTTGGGTCATATTCAAAACTAGCTAGGTTTGTTTTTTCATCCCAGGCAATGGCGCCTACAATTGTGCTTTTAAAGCGGCGATTTCATCTCTAAATTTGGCAGCCGCGATAAAATCTAAGGCTTTAGCGGCGGTTTCCATTTGTTTTCGCGCTGTGCGGATGCGTTTTTCAATCTCGGGTTTTGAGAGGTATTCTAGTTTGGTTTCGGCTGCTTTTTGCAGAGCGGCATCATAGTGAACTGACGACACAGCCGATTTTGATAAATCATCTGAAATGGCTTTGTTTATCTGCGTTGGTATGATGTTGTTGGCGGTATTGTAAGCCATTTGTTTGGAGCGACGACGGTCGGTTTCATCTATGGTCAGTTGCATGCTATTGGTTACTTTATCGGCATATAGAATTGCCTTTCCGTTAAGGTGGCGCGCTGCGCGACCAATGGTTTGTGTAAGCGACCGATGTGAGCGCAAAAAGCCTTCTTTATCGGCATCTAAAATGGCAACCAATGACACTTCGGGTAAATCTAAACCTTCGCGAAGTAGGTTTACACCAATTAAAACATCAAAGAGTCCGATGCGCAAATCGCGCATAATTTCTACGCGTTCTAAGGTATCGACATCCGAATGAATATAGCGACAGCGCACCTGAATGCGCGTTAAATATTTTGCCAATTCTTCGGCCATGCGTTTGGTTAAGGTGGTTACCAAAATGCGTTCATCTTTTTCTACACGCAACTGAATTTCTTCAATTAAATCATCAATTTGATTTAAACTGGGGCGGATTTCAATCACGGGGTCTAACAATCCCGTTGGGCGGATGACTTGCTCAACAAATACGCCTTCTGTTTTTTGCAATTCATAGTCGGCTGGTGTGGCGCTAACATAAATTACCTGATTTTGGATGGCTTCTAACTCCTCAAATTTTAGCGGACGGTTATCCATCGCCGCAGGCAATCTAAATCCGTAAGCCACCAAATTTTCTTTACGCGAGCGGTCGCCACCATACATGGCGTGGGTTTGTGGAATGGTAACATGACTTTCGTCGATAACCATTAAAAAATCTTCAGGAAAATAATCTAACAAACAAAATGGGCGACTTCCGGGGGCACGTCCGTCTAAAAAGCGCGAATAGTTTTCAATGCCCGAGCAGTATCCCAGTTCTTTAATCATCTCCAAATCAAATTCGGTGCGCTCTTGCAAGCGTTTGGCTTCAAGGTGTTTGCCAATTTCTTTAAAATAAGCCACTTGCAACAGCAATTCATCTTGAATATTTTTTATGGCATTGTTAAGCACATCGGGCGAGGTAACAAAAAGATTTGCCGGATAAATGGTCATCTGCTTAAGGGTTTCAATATGAGTATTTTCAACAATATTAAAACTTTCTAGTTCTTCAATTTCATCGCCAAAAAAATGCACGCGAAAGCCCACATCACCATAAGAAGGATAAATGCTAATCACATCGCCTTTAACTTTAAAAGTACCACTTTTCACGTCGGCTTCGGTGCGCGCATACAAACTGGTAACCAAGGCTTGCAAAAATTTAGTACGACTCAGTTTTTGACCAATTTCGATAGAAATGATGTTCTTTTTAAATTCTACCGGATTGCCAATGCCGTATAAACAGCTCACTGAAGCCACCACAATAATATCGCGACGTCCCGATAATAACGCCGATGAGGTGCTGATGCGAAGCCGTTCAATATCATCATTTATAGATAAATCTTTTTCAATATAAGTATTTGAGGATGGAATGTAAGCTTCGGGCTGGTAGTAATCGTAATAGGACACAAAATACTCTACGGCATTGCTAGGAAAAAAGGCTTTAAACTCGCCATACAATTGAGCTGCCAAGGTTTTGTTATGCGCTAAAACCAAAGTGGGTTTTTGTACTTGTGCAATTACATTTGCCACGGTAAAGGTTTTTCCTGAGCCAGTTACGCCTAATAAATTTTGATATTTTTCACCGTGATTTAGGCCTTTAACAAGCGCATTTATGGCTTCGGGTTGATCGCCGGTAGGTTTAAAATTAGAAACAAGTTTAAAAGGCATGCGGCAAATTTACCGAATATTAATATGAGATTTATTAACTGCTCTAAAAAATAAAACGAGTCAAGTATTAAAAGTTTATTTTTTAATAAAAACCGAATTTAAAGTGTAGGTTTCAAATTTTGATGACTCTTAAAAGTGAAGTTTCATTCAAATAAAAAAAGTCCGAAACATAAGGATTGGTCTAGGTTTCGGACTTTAACATAAGCGGTTTTTTGTTTGGGTTAATTTTTTGCCATTATTTTCATCACCACACATCTATTTTTCGCACGGCCTTCGGCGGTTTTATTGTCTGCAATTGGCGAAGAGGGTCCAAATCCTTTTGCTGTTAGGCGATTTTTATCAACGCCTTTTTTGGTGAGATAAGCTACCACGCTATTGCAACTTGCAAGACTTGATAATATTAACAAAAAAACTGAACTCTTAATAATTGATTTTGTCATCAAACAGTTGGTGTTTTTCCATTTAGTTTCATTAGTGATTTTTGTTTTTAATAACCTTTCAAATAGAGTTAGCTCTAATTAACCTAATTGGCAGGACAATAATCTTATTAGCAAGCGGATTAAGTAAACCGATTGTATTTCAAATTATCCAACTGGTTATTGCCAACTTGGATCTTCAGGAGTTGATTGTGCTTGTGCTTTTTTTGGATTAAGAATAATAAATGTTGCCATTGCCGTTAGAGCCACATACTTTCCTGTTTTTAAGACGGCTTCTTTGCGAGTCATTAAAACCTTGTTAGTTGCTATTTTATCAGTGGGTTTATTTTCAGCTTTTTTCATAATTTTAAAATTAGAATTAGTAATCTAGTTAGATTTTAATACCAAGCTATTTTTGTACTAAAGTTGCTTTTAGCTGTTTTTACCTTAATGATATAAACACCATAAGCTAAAGGCGGAATGGTAACTTCGTTGTTATTTGAAGCACTTAGATTTGTATAAAAAATGGCCCTTCCAAGGGTGTCGTAAATAGTTAGGCTTGCCGATTCGTCAGCTAACCCTATTAGCTTTAATTGATTGCTTAAAGGCAAGGCAATTACGCTGAATTTTAACTTATTCACATCGGCTACTGCTAAGGTAGAAAGGTTGTCTTGCGTGTGTAAAAAGAAACGGCCAATGCCACTGCTTTGTGAATCTAATGTTAGCGTGTAGGTTTTATCGGTATTGTTTAGCTCGGTAAATAGATTTAGCAAGCGGTCTTCTAAAAATACTTTTTTGCCAAGCGGTAAATTGGTAATGGTGGCTTTAAAAGTCACTTGTGTTCCGATATTTGCATCTAGGCCTATCGGAATAACGGTGGTGTCATAACTATTTTCAGGCACAGCCTGAATGGCAAAGTCAACACCATTATCTGTTACCAAATGGGTATACAATCCAAAACTACTGTTAGCAGCACCAAAACGACCGGCATCATAACCAGGGTCAAGACCCAAACTCATGCCGCCCAAATATTTTAGGTCAGTTGTGCTAATTTTTCCAGAATTATTTTCGGCGCTTAACACAATACTTGGTATGTTGGGCGTTGCTGTTTTTTGAAAAGCTACTGCTGCTTGATTGGTGCGCATCGCTGTGGTAAAGTTTACAATTCCTGCTTCACCTGTAACTGCTTTTATAAAAAAACCTTGTACGGGCGCAATAAACCTTGATGATGTTGATTGATTCACAATTTCATATAAACTTGTATCGGGATTCCAAATATAAAGTGAAACAAACGAAGGGTCTAAAGCAGCACTGTTATCCGTTAAAAAGTTATTTTTGGCGTCGGCATTTAAATTGGCAGGGATGGAAGCAGGATAAGGGTTTCCAACTAAATTCCAACGGTTTGTAGTTCCGGTTACAGCAATGACAACTTGACTTTCGGGTATTGTTCCTGTAAAGGCTATTGTACCAGCAGTAGTGGCCGTATAAACTTCATAGCCTTTTCCAGCAACAAAATTACCTGCTGTATTTACTGGGTTTGTTCCATCACTTGTCCAATGGTTCCATGTACTAACGTTTACTACCAGAGTATTAACATAAGGTGCTAAGCCATAGTTAACCCCATTTGTAGCCACATGATTAGCAGTAAGTGTAACTAAATTTTCAATATTTTGTCCACCAACAGGAGCACTTATTAAATGCCATTTGTTTATTGACAAATAGCGGTTATAGGTTATGTTTCCAGTAGCAGAACCTTCAAGAATTAATGAACCGCTGGTAGAGGTATCGGAGTTAATGGTAAAAGTGCCATTATTTGTTAAATTGCCATTTATAGTTAAATCGTTGCCGGGTGCTATTGTAAGTGAGCCACCCCAACTTATAGTAATCATATTGCAAACAGCTGCTGTTGTACTTATTATTGGGTCGTTAGTTGCAACATTTGGTATGACTACATTATCGGTAAATATCGGCACTGTATTTAAGTCCCAATTACCAGCCGTATTCCAATTAGAACTTACATTACCATTCCAATTTATTGATGCAGGAAAAGTTGTAGTATTTAATAGCACAGAAGCGTTTGGTGAATTACTGGTAATAATATCTGGTTTGTTATCACCATTAATATCGGCATTTATAACAGAGGAGGGAGAAGCTCCTACTCCAAAATCTGCTTTGCTGGTAAATGTTGGTGTAGCGGCTCCATTTGCCGTTGTATTTATTAAAACTGAAACGGTATTTGCCCCATTAGATGTAACAACATCTGGTTTGCCATCGCCATCAAAATCGGCAATTGTAATCCAATCGGGGGAAGTTCCTACAGTAAAATCAGTTTTACCTGAAAAGGTAGGTGATGATGCACCGATTGAAGTGGTATTAAGTAAAACAGAAATGATACTGGCAGTAAAATTTGCTGAAATAATATCGGGTTTATCATCACCATTTATATCCCCAATAGCAACAGAATAATTATTGTTTCTTGTAGCTCCAACAGTAAAATCGGTCTTAGTAGAAAAAGAAGGTGTTGATGCCCCATTTGAAGTGGTGTTTAATAAAACCGAAATTGAACTGTTAATATTACTACTTTGGGCAATGATATCTGACTTTCCATCACCGTTAAAATCTCCAATAGCCACTCTATAAGGGTTAGTTGCAACAGAGAAATCTGACTTACTGCTAAAGGTAGGTGTTGATGCCCCATTTGAAGTGGTGTTTAATAAAACTGAAACGGTGCTAGCACTAAAATTTGCTGTAATAATATCGGGTTTGCCATCTCCATTTATATCGCCAACTGAAACATCAATAGGGTCTTTACCTGTGGTAAAACTCGTGTAGGCGGAAAATGTAGGCGTTGAAGCGCCGTTTGTTGTAGTGTTTATTAAAACCCTTACAGTACTTTCAAAGCTTTCTGATGCAACAATATCGGGCTTTCCGTCACCGTTAAAATCTGCAGCAGCAATTTTAGAATCATTAGCACCCTCAACTGTAAAATCAGTTGCAGATGAAAAAGTAGGCGAACTTGCGCCAATTGTGGTTGTGTTTAATATAACGCTTACTTTTTTGGGAAACGTCTGACGCGTTGCAATAATGTCTTGTAAACCATCACCATTAATATCAGCGTGTGTTATGGCATTTGGGCTAACACCTATATTAAAGTCTGTTTTGGCTGAAAATGAGAGTTGCGCAAACAGATTAGTGTTGCAGAACAGCACTAAGAGCATTGTGATAATTTTAAAAATTTTTTTCATAGCATTTAGATTTTATTAAATTAGTTCACCATTTTTAATTTTTATTGAAGACTTATCCTTTAGCATTTTGACAGATAATTTTAAATGTTCTATTTTATCTAATGACACATTGGGGTCTTTTTCTAAATCGGCAATGGCTTCTTCAATTGAATTATACTCTTTAATAGTATCATGGTCAGCCGTTTTTTTAATAATTAAAAGTGGGGCTGATTTTAAATTTTGTTGAGGGGATTTGCGTTTAAATAATTGAAACAGCCTTTTTAATACGTTCACTTTTTTATTCAATTTGCAATAAAGCTATTTACAAAGCATTAGCTTGTCAATAGCAAATAA
>Ga0210030_1001343_pt1 | contig 17624 bp, 13 predicted proteins | sample CryGeymeta201523_FD_183986 | JGI IMG/M metagenome (GOLD analysis project Ga0210030, IMG submission 183986) | Groundwater microbial communities from Crystal Geyser aquifers in Utah, USA - Crystal Geyser metaG 2015-23 (SPAdes) (version 2) | ecosystem: Environmental > Aquatic > Deep subsurface >...
TGAGAAGAAGGAAGATCTCTAAAAAAAGTAGTAAGTATTAAGTAGTAAGTAGCAAGGGAGAGGAGAATACCCAAAAGAAGACCAATAAAACTGCCGGGAATTGATAGTTTGGCAGGATATTTAATGGGATAGAGGATTTTGACTTTTTTTCGGCGTAGCCTCGGCGGATTAATTTGCGGGAAATGAATTTTAATTTTGGGGAATTTAATTCTCAATTTCGGCAGAGAGATTTTTTTGGTTACCGAAACAATAAACAAGTTTGTTGCTTGCGCAATAAAAATTAGTCCATAAAGGATAAAAAGCAGAGTATAGTAAAGTGGTTTGCCAATGAGAGTTAGAATCACAAAGAGGGTGCCGAAGAAATTTTCGCCTTTATCCCGCCGCCAAACGGCATTACCTGTCCTTTTTCTCATGGCCGTATTTTACCACGAGTGCTACAGGTATCAAAGTATTAGTTAGTGAGATATTTATTGTTTTACACCCGCCGCGTTGAAGACTGCTGGGTCCGTAGGAAAGGGACAGTCAAGACATAAAATCGAATTGGTTAAGTCAGTTACCACTTGGTGTTCTTGGTTTTCGATATTTTCAGGGGGGATATTTTGTCCCGGCTCAATTGGTTGTTGATTAGTTTTATTGATCTGAATTTGTCTTTTGAGATTTTCTGTTTCGGTGGGAATGGTGCCGGATATGAAATATTCATACCTTGTTGGACAGCCAGAATCACCGGGCACAAGTCCGCTGGTAGAGCAAATCGAAGCGCCAACAACCCCCTCGGGTTTTATCGGCCATTCTTGGAAAGTTTTTCCTTCCGCCTGATCTTGTTTTTCCAGAGCGAAACGGATAACCCGGTTCCAAATAGGGGAAGCGCCGGTGACACCAGAAGCAACATAGCTCATTGGAGCATTATCATTGTTACCGACCCAAACCACCGCTAAATATGATGGAGTGTAACCAATTGTCCAATTGTCGCGACGGTCATTAGTGGTCCCAGTTTTAACAGAAACTTCCGGATGATTTTTGACAACAAGGTAAGAAGATTGTCCAAACATTGCCTGACGGGCATTATTGTCTAAAAGAATGTGAGAAATCAAATAACTGGTTTCTCCCGAAATAATTTTTTGTTCTTCTTCGACCCTGTGTTCTTCCAGAACCTTGCCAGCATAATCTTCGACCTTTTGGATAGAATAAAGCGGTTGTTTTATACCAGCATTTGCCAAAACACCAAAAGCAACTGCCATGTCGACCATTTTTACTTCGCCACCACCCAAAGTCAGAGAAAGACCATAGTTTTTCGGATCTTTGAAAGTAGTAATTCCCATTGCCGAAGCAGTGGCAACAAAGTTTTCTAAACCATTTAAGGCCAGTGTTTTGACAGCCGGTACGTTATAAGAATTACCAAGAGCAAATCTGACTTGGGTTGCGCCATGGAACTGGCCGTCATAATTATTGGGGCAATATCTTTTTTGACCCAGGACATCAAAACAAGTGGGGATATCTAAAATAAGACTGGCCGGGGTTAAAATTTTACTTTCAAGAGCAAGAGCGTAGTTTAAGGGCTTAATTGAAGACCCGGGCTGACGCAAGGAAGTAGTGACATTAACATTGCCATCAATGTCTTTAGCAAAATAATCTTTTGAACCAACCATGGCCAATATCTCGCCGGTTTTGGGGGCGGTGACCAAAACTGCGCCATTGCTAACTTTTTCCCTTTGTAATTTGGCAACTTCGGAAGCAACCGCTGTTTGAGCAAATTCTTGAATATCTAGATCAAGAGTGGTGTATACCCGTAACCCTCCTTGGTCGACTTTTTGCTGGCCGTATTTTTCCACCAATTGGTCCTTAACGTACATTACAAAATGAGGAGCTTTGATTCCTTGGCCATGTTCGGCAAACTTGAGTTCTTCTTCTTTAGCCTTTTTACCTTCTTCCGCGGTGATAAATTTATCTTTGACCATTTCATCAAGAACATATTCTTGTCGTTTTTTAGAGATTTTCGGCTGGGTACCGAAAGGAGAATAACGAGTCGGTGAGGCGGGGAGTCCGGCGAGGAGAGCTGCTTCGGCTAAAGTTAAATCTTTGGCAGATTTATTGAAATAGAGTTGACTGGCCGAACCAATACCATAGGCAGTTCCTCCATAAGGAATTTGATTCAGATACATTTCCAAAATTTTGTCCTTAGAATAGATGACTTCGATGGCGATCGTTAAGAGCGCCTCTCTGATTTTCCTTCTGACCGTTCTTTCCTGGGTCAAAAGCGCATTTTTGGCCAATTGTTGGGTGATGGTTGAACCACCCTGAAGTTTACGGTGAAAGACGGTGTTGAACATTGCGCGCAAGATTCCTCGGAGAGCAAAGCCGCCGTGTTTGTAAAAATCCTTATCTTCGCTGGCAATGGTGGCAAATTTAATATATGACGGGAGCTCGGAAAGTTTGATTGGATTGCGGTTTTTTTCGACATAGATATCATAAAGCAATTTGTTGTTTCGATCATAAATTTTAGTAGAGATAGGGAATGAGGTTGGAGAGGCAAGTTTGGTTGGTGAGGGCAAGTCCTTAAGAATTAAAAGATAAAAAATTAAAAAAAGGAAAGCGCCGACCCAAAAAATAGGTTTAATTTTGCTTAGTTTAAAACCCTTTCTTCGTGACCTGGTTATTCTTGATTTTCTGCGGGGCATGAATTAATTATAATCAATAAAGCGAAAAACTTAAAGCTAAAAGCGTAAAACCCCGCCTGCCAAAGCCTGGCACTGGCGGGCAGGCATAACGTAGAACTTAAAATTAGTAGTATAATCTTTTCAAATGGCAACACAGAAAACCTCACTCAAAAGTAAGTCTCTCTCTGTTCTTTTAATGTTCGTCATCGGTTTTGCCGGAGCTTCGGTTTTAGGAGTGATTATTCTGATAGTTCTTATCACTCTCGGAATCGTGCCGCAAATTTGACTAAAATAGTCCAGTATCTTTCCGCTCTATTTCGTTATTAACTTGCGATGAATTACACAAAATGTTTTGTTGCACCGTGTTATATCAATCATTCCTTCCAAATCAATATGCTATAGCTTCTTGAAAAGGAAGGACTAAAGAATTATTATTAATTTCAAGATGGCAAGTGGTGTAAAAAAGTACGAACTGAGGGAGACGGTTGTAAATTTAAGTTATGGAGTAATAGCGACAGTTATTGATCTCTCTTTGTTCATAGTTTCCCTGCAGTACTATTCTCTTAAGGAGGGTTTAAAAACTTCGGTAGCAAAAGCAACAGAAAGGGCTTTTAACTCAGCGTTAGAAGATGTGTTGGCTTTAGGGATAGATAAAGAGGCAGTTAAGCGGGCTTTTTGGAAAATTTCCAATAAGAGACTTATAAAAAGGGGAGGGAAAAGTAGAAATTTTTTGCAAATAACCGAGGCAGGTTTGGCGAGGTTAAACCAAAAACTGCCGGTTTACAAGGAGAAACGGGTGTGGGATACCCGCTTGTATTTAATCACTTACGACATCCCCGAAGAAGCAAAAGGCAAAAGGGAAATATTGCGAGAATGTTTGAAAGAATTAAATTGCGGGATGCTTCAAGAATCCGTTTGGCTTACACCTTATAATCCCAAGGGAGTTTTAAAAAATCTTGTTTCCCAATATCATCTTCCGGGTTCAATCATTATTTCCGACGTGGGGAAAGATGGCAGTATCGGCGATGAGGATTTAGATGATTTAATTAGCAGGGTGTACCACCTTGATGAAATCAACGAGAAATATGAACAGTTTATCCAGAGACTACGCAAAGGGGGTCTAAATAAAATTCAGGCGTATTTTCAATTTCTTTCTGTTCTTAAAGAAGATCCACAGCTACCTTTTGAAATTTTGCCTTATAATTGGCTGGGGGATAAAGCCTGCCGATGTTTGCAAGAAAAGTATCCTTCCTAATCGACACGCTGTCGCATATAAAATGGGAAGGAGTTTGGGAAGATGAAACTGATTAAAAAGAGATTTCAAAAAGAGATTATTTTAAATTTTAATAGTTTGAAATTGATAGGCTGAAAGGAGAAAAAAATGCTAAAAATAAAATTGAGCAAAGTGATTAGTTATGCCAAAAGCGATCCGGAAATCTTTCATCGGGCGTGGAAGGAATTTGTTGGCGAAGAAGAAGTTTATGAGGGAATGGAAAATTTTGATAAAATCACCGCTCTTTTTAACGAGTGGTATATTTTTGATTTCAGACTAAAGTCAGAAATGAATTTTATTACCGAATATTATTTAAAAAATCCTGACAATATTTCCCAAGAGTTATTGGGAGAATTAAAACAAATTATTGAGACACAACGTTTTGAAGCACTTGAGCTGGTAGAACTAAGAAGAGGTGAATGGTTGAAAGCATACGGTTTATACAGCGGACAAGTTTATCAGGTTTATGATCATTTGGGTTCACTGTCAGCTCCGGATCAGGGAACATTCTTTGGAAGGGTGGCGAAAATTGATGATCATTGGCAGCTAGTTTGGAGTGATTCTGTTTTTTTGTCATGGACGAACACTCCTCGAGCAAAAAAGGCCTGTTTAAAAAGCGGGGTTAAATTAACGGCAAAAGATGCTTTGGTTTTTTGGTTACCGCAAAAGAAAAGTGAGGACTTGGAATTTACAATGAGGATGACGCCCAAGGACCTCTTAGGCAAAAGAAAAGAACTTGAAAAGCGTTTTAATGAGCTAGTCGGAAAAAACAAATTAAAAGTTGTTTTCAAAGATGTTTTAGATTTCATTTACAAAGAGAATTATCAAACAAATTTTTGTGATTTTTTTGTTGATTTAGAGAAAATTGGGATTCCTCACCAAACGGTTATAGAAGAAATGCCGTTTTTTGATGATTTGTGGAATTTTTTTCCACATAAATTATTAAAAGGCAAATGTCCAGCTGAGGTATACCAGAGAGCGTACAAAGAGAAATATGGGAATTAAATTTTTTCCTGATTTCTATCTAGCAGTTATTCCTTTTTTCTTCCAATTTTTTTAGCTTCGTGCTAAAATGGGCACAGGAGAAACATTATTGGATTGTTTCATTCCAAGATAGCGAAAACCTCGGGCGTGAGCCCGTGTGTATTTTATTGTTTGCTTGCTGGTGCAGACTAAAGTCTGCTAAAACGTATGGATGAAAAGATAGAGAAATACAACCATCGGGAAATAGAACCAAAGTGGGAAAAAAAGTGGGAAGAAGCGGGAATTTATAGGGCAGTGGATTTTGATAAAAAACCGAAAAAGTACGTTTTGTTTGAGTTTCCTTATCCTTCAGGGGAAAGACTTCATATAGGTCATGCCTTTGCTTTTACCGGAACCGATGTTTTAGCGCGTTTTAACCGGATGAAAGGTTTTAACGTTCTCATGCCGATGGGTTGGGACGCCTTCGGTTTGCCGGCAGAAAACTACGCGGTCAAAACCGGTATCAACCCAATGATTACTACCGCAGAAAATATTGCTAATTCTAAAGTTCAAGCAAAAAGATGGGGACTTTCTATTGACTGGAATCGGGAAGTTTCTACAACCGACCCGAAATATTATAAATGGACACAATGGATTTTTTTACAGTGGTATAAAAAGGGCTTGGCTTATAAAGCAGAGATGCCAATTAATTGGTGTCCGAAATGCAAAATTGGTCTTGCTAATGAAGAAGTGGTCTCTGGTAATTGTGAACGTTGTGGAACAGAAACTACCAGAAGAAATATCAAACAATGGATTGTAAAAATCACTGCTTATGCCGACAGATTAATCGAAGGCTTGGAAAAGACCGCTTTTATCGAAAAAGTAAAAGCAGCCCAAATTAATTGGATCGGACGGTCCGAAGGAGCTCGGATCGAGTTCAAAGTTCAAAGTTCAAAGTTCAAAATTGAGGTGTTTACGACGAGGCCGGATACGTTGTATGGGGCGACTTTTATGATTCTATCTCCCGAACACGAACTGGTCAGAAAAATTTTAGATGGGAAAGTGGGGCCCGCCTTCGCCAAGGCTTCCTCCGACGCTAAAGCTTTGGCGGACAAGTCGGCGGGTAAAGATTTGGGGAAACTAAGAGAATACATTGAGGGGGCGAGAAAAAAATCGGATATGGAAAGGACGGAATTAAATAAAGAAAAGACGGGCGTTTTTTCCGGTCTTTATGCGATTAATCCCGCAACAGGGAAGGAAATTCCGGTTTGGATATCAGACTTTGTGCTTTCTTCTTATGGAACTGGCGCAATTATGGCCGTACCGGCTCACGACGAAAGAGATTTTGCTTTTGCCAAAAAATTCGGTTTGCCAATTGTGCCGGTGATAGTACCAAAAGAGGGGCCCGCCTTCGCCAAGGCTTCGGCGGGCACGTGGGATTTTAACGAGAAAGCCTATACCGAGGTTGAAAAAGGAATTACGATAAACAGCCCTGAATGGAACGGACTGGTTCCGAGCGAAGCAATCAAAAAAGCAGTTGCCTGGGTAGAGAAAAATAATTTGGGGAAGAAAGCGGTTTCTTACCATTTGCGTGATTGGATTTTTTCCCGCCAGCATTATTGGGGGGAACCGATTCCGATTATTTATTGCGACAAGTGCGGCGAAGTTCCTGTGCCGGAAGAAGATCTTCCCGTTGAATTGCCTAAAGTTGAAAATTATAAGCCAACTGATACCGGAGAGTCACCGCTGTCTACGGTTTTGGAGTGGGTAAAAGTAGCTTGCCCTGAGTGCGGTGGAGCCGCACGAAGGGAGACCGATACAATGCCAAACTGGGCCGGGTCAGACTGGTACTACCTCGCTTATCCGCTGGCGGATAAGCTCGGAGTGCAAAGTGCAAAGTGCAAAGTGCAAAGTTGCCGCGGAAAAAATATTTTTGAAGATAACCTAGACATTTTAAAGTATTGGTTGCCGGTGGATACTTATGTTGGCGGGGATGAACATAATACTTTGCATTTGCTCTACTCTCGGTTTACTTATCAATTTTTGTACGACATTGGCGCGGTTCCAAAAGATATTACCGAGCCATATTATAAACGACTTTCCCACGGAGTAATTTTGGGTTCGGACGGACAGAGAATGAGTAAATCGAAAGGGAATGTTATCAACCCTGACGAGATAGTCGAAGCCTTTGGTGCTGATAGCTTACGGCTTTACTTGATGTTTATGGGGCCGTTTGATTATACGATGAGTTGGAGTCAGGAAAGCTTGGAAGGGTGTTATCGGTTTTTGAAAAGAGTCTGGAATTTAGTGAGTGGTTGGAAAAATGAGGGGATGAAGGGTAAGAAGGGAAATGGGGGAGATGGGGAGTTGGAAAGAAAACTGAATCAAACAATTAAGAAAGTTGGGGAAGATGTTGACAAGATGAAATTTAATACCGCAGTGGCGGCAATGATGGAGCTTTTGAATGAGATGGATAGGGGGGAGAAGAAGGACCCCACTTCGTCCCGATGTACATCGGGACTTCGCGGGGCAAGCAAGGATATTTTGGAAAAATTCCTTTTGATCTTGGCCCCGTTTGCACCGCATATTACGGAGGAACTTTGGGAGAGACTGGGGAATGAGTTTTCCATTCATCAACAAAAATGGCCGGAATATGACGATAATTTAATAGAGGAAGAAGTGATAACAGTGGCCGTACAGATAAATGGGAAATTGCGTGGTACGGTGGAAGTGCAAAGTGTAGAGGCTAAAGTTCAAAGTGAGGTGGAAGAAATTGCAAGAGAAGATAAGAAGGTGAAGAAATATTTGAACAACCAAACAATTAAGAAAACAATTTTTGTCCCGGGAAAGTTGATTAATTTTGTTTTTTAGTATTATCATTGACCTATTGCGAAGCATCAAGGTTCTTGAGCAAAGCGAAAGGTTCTTATGAAGGGGAAGCTGCGTCTTATCGGTCGGCTTTATTTGGTAATTTTTGTCTTCTGGGGTTTATACCGGCTGATCTTTCGTCTTCCGGACAATATTGAAGAAATCATTTTAAAACCCCTCATTTGGTTAGGACCGACTTTTTACATTGTTTTTAAAATCGAAAAAAAGGGCTTGTCTTCTTTGGGATATTCGACCAAAAATTTCAGTGCTAGTTTGGTTAAAGGACTCGCTTTTGGCATTTTATTTCTCGTTGTTGGGCTAAGTTTAAATTATCTTAAAAATGGGCGTTTCTTAATTCAAAGTTTGGCCGTGAAAGAGTTCTTCCTTCCGTCTTTATTGCTTTCTTTCATTACCGCAATTTCTGAGGAAACGGTTTTTCGCGGCTATATCATGAATCGCTTGAGCAAAATACTCAAAAACGACATCGCGGCAAATATTGTTAGCAGCTTGGGTTTTTGCCTTGTTCATTTACCGATTACAATTTTTGTCTATCATTATGTCTTTCCGCAGATTTTTATATTTCTCACTTTGGTTTTTCTTTCTTCTTTAGGTAGTGGCGTGATTTTTTCTTGGACCAAAACCATTTGGGCTTCAATCTTAGTCCATGTTTTCTGGGCCTGGCCGGTGGCTTTATTGATGTAGTTTTGGTCTTCGTCACCGACTTGACAAGTGGCAATATAGAAGAAGTATAATTGTCTTTGCCGATGTTAAAGAAAATTCTCCCAATCTTGATTGTATTTTTTTTCGCGACAGGAATTTTACTCATATCACTTTATCAAGTGACCAGCTTCGTCCGTCCAAGTCTGGCTGCTTCTTCCTTAAAGTTTTACGTTTCTCCTCCCCCCCAGGCGACTTCTTCTTCCCAAGCCACACCTTCTCCCGAACCCAAAATAAATTATTACTTGCCTTACCCAGGAATTTTGCCTGATAACCCCTTTTACAAAATAAAAATGTTGCGGGATCAGATTTGGCTGCTCTTGACTAGCGACCCGGCTAAAAAAGCAGAGTTGCTATTGCTTTTTGCGGATAAGAGAATCGGTGCGGGAGAAGTTCTTATCAGAGGTAATAAAGTATCTTTGGGTATTTCTACCCTGATTAAGGGAGAGAAATATTTTGAAAGAGCAATGGCCGAAGTTAATAAGGCAAAAAAGAAAGGGGTAAAAGTTGAAAACGTCTCCGCTAAACTTAAAAGCGCTCCTTTAAAATACGAAGAGGTTTTGACTAATTTAAAAGAATCGGTCAGTCCAGAAGGTAGACCGGCGCTAGAAGACCTTTTGAAGCTCATAAGAAATCTTCAGGAAAAAGCCTCAACACTCTAAGGATTGGAGAAAAAAATAGTCCATTTTAAAAAGCTCCTTTTTTGGATAATTGCCCCAAGACCTCTATTTTTGGCAGAAAAACCGCTCTGTTTTGCCACTCCTGACGCATTTTGATATAAAAGTTGTTAGTTGACAGGGTTTCCTTCCCTAGAGCGATAATGGTCTCACTTTTAACAAGATGATTGACAAAAATCAAATATCCATTCGGGAAATAAAAAAGAGAGATGGTCGAGTTGTTTCCTTTGATGAGAAAAAAATTTCTAACGCCATTTTCAAAGCGATGAGGGCGGTTGGAGAAGCGAATCGGGGGAAAGCCGAAATTATGGCCGACCAGGTAACACTAATTCTTGATAAAAGATTTGACGGTCATTCAATTCCCGCGGTTGAAGAAATCCAGGATATTGTTGAGGAAGTTTTGATTAAAAACCGACAAGTGGCAGTCGCCAAGGCTTACATTCTTTATAGAGAACTTCACAACAAAATTAGAAACATTAACAGTTTAATTGATAGCGACGAGTCGGTTAACAACTACATTAAAAAACTAGATTGGCGGGTTAGGGAAAATAGTAACATGACTTACTCCCTGCAGGGATTAAACAATTATGTTGCCAGTCTGGTTTCCTCGAATTTTTGGTTGAACCAGATTTATTCAAAAGAGGTCGGGGAAGCTCACTTAAGCGGGGATTTGCATCTTCATGATTTGGCTATTCTGGCGGCTTATTGTTGCGGTTGGGATTTACAAGATTTCTTAGTCAGAGGTCTTGGCGGAGTTACGGGAAAAATCAGTTGTAAACCGCCCAAACACTTAATGTCTGCGTTGGGTCAATTAACTAACCTAATCTATACTCTTCAAGGAGAGACGGCGGGAGCTCAGGCAGTTTCCAATTTTGACACTTTGCTCGCGCCGTTTATTTATTACGACAAACTTTCTTATAAAGAAGTAAAACAGGCTTTGCAAGTGTTCGTGTTCAATATGAATGTACCGACAAGGGTAGGTTTCCAAACTCCTTTTTCAAATATTACTCTTGATTTTGTTATTCCGAAAATTATGTTAAAAGAACCGGTAATTATCGGAGGCGAACCGCAAAAGAAAACTTACGGTGAGTTCCAAAAAGAAGTCAATATTTTTAACAAAGCTTTAGGGGAGGTTTTGTTGGAAGGTGATGCACAAGGAAGGGTATTTTCTTTCCCGATTCCCACGATCAACATTACCAAAGATTTTGACTGGGAGAACCCATATTTGGAGAATTTATGGGAAGCAACAAAGAAATATGGGATACCTTATTTTTCCAATTTTATTAATTCGGATATGAAGCCTGAAGACACCAGAAGTATGTGCTGTCGGTTGCGGTTGGATAATCGGGAACTCAGAAAAAAAGGAGGAGGTCTTTTTGGCGCCAACCCACTAACCGGATCGATCGGAGTAGTAACGATTAACTTACCAAGAATTGGTTATTTGACGGAAACAAAAACTGAGTTTAAGGAAAGACTCGGCCATTTAATGGATATGGCCAAGGAAAGCTTGATTACTAAAAGAAAACTTTTAGAAGATTTTACGGAAAAAGGACTTTATCCGTATTCAAAATTTTATTTGGAAGGAATAAAGTCCCGTTTTGGTGAATATTGGAAAAATCACTTCAACACTATTGGTTTAGTAGGGATGAACGAGGCTTGCTTGAACTTTTTGGGGGAGAATATTGCCACGGAAAAAGGTAAAAAATTTGCCCTGGAAATTTTAGATTTCATGCGGGAAAAGATGGGTAAATACCAGGAAGAAACTAACCAGTTGTTCAACTTGGAAGCAACTCCGGCAGAGGGAACTTCTTATCGTTTTGCCCGGGAGGACAGAAAAAGGTTTAAGGACATTATTTTTGCTAATAACAAGGCTGTTTATGAGGGGGAAGCAGAACCTTATTACACCAATTCAACCCAATTACCGGTTGATTATACAACAGATATTTTTGAAGCCTTAGAACATCAAGATGAATTACAATGCCGATATACCGGGGGATGTGTTTTCCATGGATTTTTAGGTGAAAGTTTACCAGATACTAAATCTGTCAAAAAAGTTGTCAAAAAAATAGCCGAAAATTTCCATTTACCCTATTTTACTTTGACGCCAACTTTTAGTATTTGCCCCAAACACGGTTATTTGGCCGGTGAGCATTTTTATTGTCCGAAGTGTGATGATGATCTCCAAGAAGAAAAGGCAAGATTGGAGAAAGAAGGGTGGGAGGCAAAAATAGAGGAATAGTTCAAAGTTCAAAGTGCAAAGTTCAAAATTGCAGTTAAAAGTTTAAAGTTTAGTGTTAATGAAGACCTAAAAACTTTGAATTTTGGACTGTAACTTTTAATTTTTAACTTTGAACATTTAACTGATAATGAAGGTTATTAATTTGAAATTTACTGGAGGGTAAAATGACCAGCAAGATTAAAATCTTGAAGCGCCAGCCCTGCGAAGTCTTTTCCCGGGTTGTCGGTTATCTGCGACCGGTTTCACAATGGAATGACGGGAAACAATCGGAATTTGCCCAGAGAAAACCATTTATAGCCGGCAAAATTTAAGGATGGGAATTGCCTCATATTTAAAAACCTCGCTTATTGAATGGCCGGATAAAATAGCTTCAGTTATTTTTACTCCGGGGTGCAATTTTCGTTGTCCTTTTTGTCACAATGCGGATTTGGTAAAAAACAACGGACTTTCTTTAATAGCGGAGGATAAAGTCCTTGCCGACCTAAAAAAAAGAAAAACCTGGATAGACGCAGTGGTGATTACCGGGGGTGAACCAACTTTACAAACTGATTTAGATAATTTTTTAAAAAAAATTAAAAAAATGTCTTTTGCCACGATGATACATACTAATGGAACAGGACCGGAAAGTATCAGTAGACTATTAAAAGAGAAACTACTAGATTATATTGCCATGGATTTAAAGGGAGACTTCGAGGATTACGCAAGATATACAGGGAATACCGAACCTCAAGTGTCGAAAGTTAAATCTTCAATGGAGTTGATCGCCGGGAGTGGAGTTGAATATGAATTTCGGACAACGGTAGTGCCGGGTCTTCATGATCTGAATAATTTAAAAAAACTGGCGGAGCAAATTGCCTTAATACTTAATACTAAATACTTAATACAAAATACTAGGTGGTACTTGCAGCAATTTCGGCCAATGAATACTTTTGATAAAAAATATCTGAAAATTAACCCTTATTCAAAAGAGGAAATGGGAATATTTCAAAGAATGTTGCAAGAAATTATCCCCGATGTTTTTTTAAGAGGAGTATAAAAAATCTCAAATCTTAGATCTCAAATGTCAAATCCAAATCTTAAATTTGTAAATCTAAAATAGCTTTAAGTTTTTAGTTTTGGTTTTGAGTTTTGACATTTGAGTTTTGAGTTGTTGCAGGTTTTTTTTCTGATTTTGGTCTTGCTTTATCTTCCACTTTAATCTTTGAGTGTGTATAATTAAGTTATGCCTGATCTGCCCGAGAAAGAAATTTTAAACCAACTCTTTAACGAAAACGAGAAGTACCCGGTGGTCGAAGAGGGCGAGCCAAAAATAGATGAGGAAGTGGAACCACTGGTACAGAAATTAGAGAAAGAAATTTATCTAAGTAAACCGATTACCGACGACTGGGGACAACCGCTAGTTTCACCGCCAGCGCCACAAAATCCTAAAATTATTCTGCCGGTGACAAAGGGCACTTACACTTTTGGCTTGACGCAGAAAATCACCGAATCGATCCGCTGGTTGGCCGAATGGTGCTTGCGAATAATTAAAATTTTCGGTTCGCAGGCAATTTTCCGTGAAGAAAAAGGTACTCCATGAACGAATTTAATTTTATTGGTTTAATTCCAAATTTCCAAATTGTTTTAGCAATATTGATTGGTTTTTCTCTATTAATAGTCTTACTTTTTATTTTGGGAGAGACACTCTTGGTTTGGTATCGTAATAGGAATAGGGAAGAAAGGTCGTTGAAGTTTGTTTTGTTGCAGGTAGCAGTGCCGAGAGATAATGAAATAAAAATTGACGCGGCTGAACAGATGATTTCCGCTTTTTCCTCGATGTACAAAGGCGGCCGATTATCTTTCTTAAAACTTCAAGAACATATGTCTTTCGAGATTGTCGGTTTACCGGAAGATATTCGTTTTTATGTTTCTGTGCCACAAAGTTTAAGAGACATGGTGGAAAAACAGATTCATGGTACTTATCCTGGTGCCGATATTAAAGAAGCCAGTGAATATAATATTTTTTCCGAAAAAGGGAAAGTGGCTTTCGCCGAATATCAATTTCGTTCTTCTGCCTATATGCCAATTAAAGTTTACAAAGATTTACCAACCGACCCGCTGTCCTCGATTACTTCGGCTTTAGCAAAAATGAGAGAAGGGGAAGGAGCGGCGATACAAATTTTGTTTTCGCCCGCAGGGCGAAAATGGAGTTCGGCCGGACGCAAACACTTGGCCAAAACCAAAAAAAGGGAAAGCGACCCGGAAAAAGCGAGTTACAAGGTAGACCCTAAGCAAATGGAAGCGATTGAAAACAAGTGCTCTAAACCGGGTTTTGAAATAAGTCTAAGAATGGTAGTTTCTTCAACCGACGAAGCCTCGGCCAAAGCTCATTTGCAAAATTTGAAAGGCACTTTTGAACAATTATCAGGCGATCAAAATGGCTTTAAATCCCGCAAAATAAGACTGCCGAAACTTTTTATGCAGGATTTTATTTATCGTTATCAGCCGATGTTCTACTTTAACCGCAATAAAATAGTTTTAAGTAGCGAGGAGTTTGCAACAATCTTTCATTTTCCCAACAAAACAGTCGAAACGCCTTATATTTTTTGGTTGAATGCTAAAAGAGCCCCGGCACCGCAACAAATTGCCAAAGAAGGACTTTATTTAGGCAAAAGTATTTTCCGCGGAACAGAAATGCCAATATATATTGGCGAGTCTGATCGGATGCGCCACATTTACGTTATTGGAGCAACTGGAACCGGAAAATCACAGCTTTTAGTCAAGATGATGTATCAGGATTTGCGGGCGGGAAGAGGCTTTTGCTTTATTGACCCTCACGATACTTTTGAATATGTAATGCAGCTCATCCCACCAGAACGAGCCGAGGATGTTATTTATTTTTCCCCGGGTGACGTTGATCGTCCAATGGGTCTTAATTTATTGGAAGCGAATACTGAGGATCAAAAACACTTTATTTCTACCGCGATTATTAATTTGATGTATAAATTGTTTGACCCCTACAAAACCGGGATTGTTGGCCCGCGTTTTGAACATGCGATCAGGAATGCGATGTTAACAGTAATGGCTGAGCCCGGGAATACTTTTGTGGAGGTAGTTCGCTGTCTAACTGACGCCCGATTTGTTCAAGAGCTTTTACCTAAGGTTCAGGATCCGATTATCCGCCGATATTGGACAGACCAAATTGCCCAAACGAGTGATTTCCACAAGTCCGAGGTTCTTGATTACATTGTTTCTAAATTCGGCCGTTTTGTGACCAATAAAATGATCAGAAATATTATTGGCCAGTCAAAATCCGCTTTTGATTTTCGCAAGGTAATGGACGAAGGAAAAATCTTAATCATTAATTTGGCTAAAGGTCAAATAGGGGAGGAAAACTCCAACTTTTTGGGATTAGTTTTAGTCCCGCAGATTCTTATGGCGGCGATGAGTCGTTCGAATGTTCCCGAAGAGCAAAGGCGTAATTATTATCTTTATGTTGATGAATTTCAAAATTTTGCCACCCCGGATTTTGCCCAAATTTTGTCTGAGTCAAGAAAATTCCGTTTAGGTCTTTGCGTTGCCAATCAGTTTATCGGCCAAATGGACGAAGAAGTTAAAAATGCGGTTTTTGGTAATGTGGGAACAAAGATTGCCTTTAGGGTCGGCGTCACCGATTCCCAATATTTAGTCCACGAATTTCAGCCGACTTTTTCCGAAAGCGATTTACTTAACATTGAGGCCTACAACGCTTATATTAAAACCATTGTTAACAATGAACCGGTGCCCGCTTTCTCCATGAACATGAAGGAAGACATGCAACCAATTTGGAAAGAAATGAACAAGGACTTATCCGAGAAAATCAAAGAACTCTCGAGACTCAAATATGCGAAAGACAGGGCGGTGGTGGAAGCTGAAATTTCCAAGAGAGCCAGACTTTAAACTCCACAGGCACAACATCTCTCTGAAATTTCACCTTCTTGGGCACAAAGTATAATTCTTTCAATTTGCATTTATTTTACATGCTGGTATTATTGAACTAGACTACACAATTAGAAGTACTACAGTTTTTCTGTTCGAGATGGCTAGAATTAAAGATAGACAAAAAGTAATTGAATTACGCAAACAAGGTAAAACCTACAGTGAAATAAAAAGAATTTTAGGCATTTCTAAAAGCACGCTTTCCGATTGGCTTAGTAATTTTTCGTTGACAAAAGAGCAATTAAAAGCCGTCAAGAGGTCGAGCAGCAGAAACAAAGAAGCCGGGATAGAGAAATGTAGATTAACCAAACAGAAAAAAAGGGAAACAAGGTTAAATGGGATTTATAAAAATGAGGTGAAATTTCTTTTGCCACTTTCAAAAAGAGAAATTTATTTGATTGGATTGTTTTTGTATTGGGGAGAGGGTTTTAAAGACATCAAAGGATCGTTGAGTTTGAGCAACACGGATCCGAAGGTGATAAAATTTTTTCTTTATTGGTTAAAAAAAAGTTTTAACATTCCTTTAGAAAAAGTAAAGGTCTTAATTCATTTATATGCCGATATGAGGATAGAAGAATCTTTAAATTTTTGGAGTAAGGAGTTGCACATTCCAATTAATCAATTTTCCAAACCTTATATAAAAAAGAGCGAAAGAATTGACATTGACCAAAAAGGTTTTGGCCACGGAACGTGCAACCTGGTTTTGTCAAATGTTCGTTTAAAAGAGAAGGTAATGATGGGAATAAAAGCAATTTCTGATCGATATACAGATTTAGCCTCGTTGTTTTGATATAATTGTCAAAATGGACTCGTAGTTTAACGGTAAAACAGGACTCTTATAATGAATTTGGACCAGTAGTTCAACGGCAGAACAATACTCTTATAAAGTATGAACGAAGGCTCGACTCCTTCCTGGTCCACAATAAGTCCAAATTCAGTATACTTTGCAAAGCAAATTATAAAGTCTCGTCGAAGGTCCGACTCCTTCCGAGTCCACAGTTTTGAAGAATTCTTAATCTTAAATACCTGCTTGCTTGAAAAAAGATTCATTTTTTAATTAAATAGTAATATGATGTCATTTTTAAAAGAGATTTTTATAACATTACTTTATTTAACCCCAATTGGATATTTATTGATTTTATTTAAACTCTATTCGGGCGAGAGGACACCGGGAGTTTATGTTGATTTGCCTCGCGACGAACCCATAAAGGTATTTGTAAAAGAGAACCCACTTATTAAAGATAGAATTCATTGGCTTTTTAACGGAGTAGCTCTTATAGTTCAAGCTTCTATTATTTTTTACCAAAATTTAGGTGGAGATTTAGGACATACTTATGCTTGGATAGCTTCAATCTTTGGAGTTGTAAATACCGTTTCGGCATTTTTCCCGACCCTTAATTGGAATGGTAAATTATTTAAAGTTGTAAACATCTCAGTTATTTGGATATTAGTAATATTATTTCTTATATTGACCGTAGTGTATTCAGATATTTTCAAATTTTTATTATATAATTACAAATAGAGTATTCGGAAGAAAGGACAAAATGGAGAATCAAGTAAACACAGACAATCAAAACAGCCAACAAGTTGGTCAGAATACAACGAGTCAAACGTATAATCAAATCTCTCAAATCCCCGCGGCTTCAGTTTCTTTGGAGAGTCAATCCTTAGCTACTAGTGCAATGGAGATTAAACCTGGCGGAGCATGGGCAAGGTTTTGGGCGGCTGTTGTTGACAGCCTTGTTTTGGGTGTTCTTTTTATTCCAATAGTTATTGTTTTTGAATTACTTTCAAGCGGTCAAATTTCATTTAGTCCAGAAGTACGCAGTAATCTCGAAAATAATACCACTTTAGGAATTATTGCTATTTTGCTCATCTTAGCCTATTATATTGGTTTTACGGCTCAAAGAGGTGCTACTCCAGCGAAAAAACTATACAAATTAAAAGTTGTTAAGTACAAAAATAAAGAGAAAGTAAGCTACAGACAGGCAATTATAAGAGAAGTATTAAAACTAATACTTTTTAGTATTCCAATTTTAGGGGCACTATTTTATCTTATTAATGGATTGTTTATTGTTTTTTCTAAGCAAAAAAGAGGAATTCACGATTTGATAGCGGGAACTCAAGTTATAAGGGAAGTTAATATTGGGTAAAAGATTAAAGTTCTTCGAGTTTGATATTGCCTTCTTTTTTCTCACCGATAAGCTTGAGATATTTTTCGGTGGTAGAAAGCCTTTTGTGACCAGCAAGTTTAGAAATGGTGACTAATGGTGTGC
>Ga0210030_1001357_pt1 | contig 17544 bp, 13 predicted proteins | sample CryGeymeta201523_FD_183986 | JGI IMG/M metagenome (GOLD analysis project Ga0210030, IMG submission 183986) | Groundwater microbial communities from Crystal Geyser aquifers in Utah, USA - Crystal Geyser metaG 2015-23 (SPAdes) (version 2) | ecosystem: Environmental > Aquatic > Deep subsurface >...
CAGCCGCGCCAATCTGGCCCGCTTGAGCCCAGCCTACTGGTGGGTGGTGGGCGTCGGCGCGGTGTTCACCCTGGCACGGTTTTCTGAGGCTTTTTTGGTGCTGCGCGCCAACCAGGGCGGGCTGGCCATGGCCTGGACGCCGGTGGTGCTGATCAGCATGAATGTGGTTTACGCAGCTTGTGCCTACCCGTTTGGCAAACTGGCCGACAAGCTGCCGCACACGCAGTTGCTGGGCTGGGGGCTGTTGCTGCTGATGGGCGCCGATGCCTTGCTGGCCGCCAGCAACAGCGGCGTGGTGTTTTGGGCTGGCGTGGCGCTGTGGGGCCTGCACATGGCCATGACCCAAGGCCTGCTGGCCGCCATGGTGGCCGACACCGCACCGGCCGATTTGCGTGGCACCGGCTACGGCTTTTTCAATTTGCTCAGCGGCCTGGCGATGCTGGTGGCCAGTGGCTTGGCGGGCTGGTTGTGGCAGGGCTGGGGTGCGTCCACAACCTTCTTGGCGGGCATTGGGTTTGCCGGGGTGGCGTTGCTGCTGATGGTGCTGCGGCCACGGTCGCAGCCGTCGGGCGCTTGACGCAGGTTTAGCCCGAGGCAGGAAAGTGCACTCCTGCCATTTTGTCCTGATTTGATCGATACTTGGCTTCAACGATGTTGTCTAGCCCAGTCATTTAAAGGACGATAAGGGTTTTCAACGCACAGGAAAACCCATGAAAACATGTCTCATTCTGATTGATGCACAGGAGTCTTTTCGCCAGCGTCCGTACTTCACCGCAACCGACCTGCCGGCTTATCTGGCCGCGCAAAACGCCTTGATTGACGGCTGTGTGGCGCGTGGCGTACCCATCGTTCGCATCTTTCACGTCGACGGCCCCAAGGCGGCCAGCAACCCGTTTGCGCTGGAATCGGGCTTTGTCAAACCACTGAAAGAACTGCATGCGTTCGAGCCTGCCGCCACCTTTTTCAAGAGCCGCCACAGCGCGCTGGTGGGCACGGGTCTCGATGTGTGGCTGACGCAGCAGGGCATACAAAAGCTGATCATCAGCGGCATTCGCACCGAACAGTGCTGCGAAACCACCACCCGCCACGCCTCGGACTTGGGCTGGGCGGTGGACTACTGCCTGGACGCCACACTCACCTGGGACATGCAACAGTTGGACGGCAGCAGCCTGCGCGCCGCCGACATCAAGGCGCGCACCGCCACCGTCCTCCAAGACCGCTTTGCCAGCATTTGCAGCGCGGCGCAGGCGCTGGAACGCCTTGAGTAAGCGCACAGTTTTCATACTTTGCGGTGGCGTAGTTGAACCTGGGCATGAATGAGGTCAAACGCAAAAAATAAGCACCATGAAGCCAGCCACCAGGCGCATTGACGTGCTGTTTGCCCTGCTGCCCGACAGCCTGGCGCTGAGGCGCTGCTGGTGCAGGGTCTGCCGACGCGCTTTGTGCTGCGCTTTGTCGGGCCACTGAGCCAAACCATCAGCTCGGTCGGGCTGACGGTATTCGATTGCCTGCGCACGACGAAAAACTCCACTCGGCAAACTGGCGTCCGAGTGTTTTGGGGAGAACAAATTTCTCGTGGATCAACCCACAGTCAGCGACTTCCCCAAGTCACCATAGAGCACTTGCGCCCAGTGCGGCAGGCCATCGGCCAGGTCGGCATAGGCATTGAATGCACGCTGCAGGTAGGCTGATTCCTCCCGCTCGCCAGGAAAGCCGGTGCCGGGTTGCGTGTTGAAGACGGCGCTGGCGGCTTCGTGCGGGTCGTTCGCTGGCTTGCCGTCGGCCAACCGCGCGACGTTGGCCTGCTCTTCCAGCAAAAAAGCCCAGGCCGCTTTGCATGCCACCGGCAGTGGTGCGACCAGCGCCTGAGCGTACGCTGCCGCCAGCCGCGCCAGCACCGCCTGCGCCACATCGGTCGCCAGGGGCTGCAGCACCACGCAGCCGTCCACGCCCAACTGCACACTGGTGAGCGGCAAGCCGCAGGCACAACCGGCCAGGTGATTGACCCACAGCTTCACCAGCACATGGCCGCGCGCGGTTTTGCCAGCCTTGCCCGCCAGCACGGCGCCGGTGCGCGCGGCCAGCTGCAGGCACGGCGCGCCCGCGTCGTTGGAAGCAGCGCGCAGATCATGGAGCGTGCCGGTCAACTGCACACTGCCGCCAAGCCCGGCACCGGCATCAGCCAGCGGGTCAGCGCCAAGGGCATCGGGCACTGGCAGCGCCAGATCCACCGCCAGCGCGGGCAACGCCGCCGGGTACTGCTGCAACCATGCCGTCTGCGCTTGCAACACGGTTTGCGCCTGGGTCAGCAGCTCGGTGGCCACCTGCTGGCCAAAGCCCGCCAGTGGCAGCGTGCCGCTGGCTTGCAACTGCGCCAGCGACTGCGGGTTACCGGCAGCGTGCAGCAAGGCTTGGCCGGCCTGGTGCTGCTGCAAGGGGTTCAGCGCAAAGGGTTCGACTTCTTGCTCCAGGTCTTCCAGGCGGTCAAGCGCCACCTGCAGCCGGTTGCGAAAAAACACCTCCACCGGCTGGCGCAGCAGGCGCTGCAAGTCGTCCAGCGTCACGCTGCTGAACGCTTTGCCAATGGGCGTAGACACTCTACTTTCAATAGCTGCTTGCGCTTTTTCTACCTGGGCTACAAGCCAAACAGGTTCCCAATCTTTGTCATAGGTTGCGACACCTGAGCCGGCCTCAAAATACGCTTTGGAGAATGGCTGCAAGGGCTGCGCTTGGGGCGCGCGCGGCGGTGCCCAACAGGCGTTTACCACGTCGAGCAACTGAGCCACCAGGACCGACGGCGGGCGCTTGCTGTTGTCGGCGGCGCTGTGGCCTTGCCAGCTGACGTAGAGCTTTTGCCGCGCCGACAGCAGCGCCTCCAGAAACAGGTAGCGGTCGTCTTCGCGGCGGCTGCGGTCACCGGCGCGCCAGCTGTTGCCCATCAGGTCGAAGTCGCGCGCCGCCTGCACGCGCGGGTAGTCGCCGTCGTTCATGCCCAGCAGGCAGATAACCTTGAACGGGATGGCGCGCATCGGCATCAGCGTGCCAAACTGCACGCCGCCACCAAAAAAGCGCTGTTGCAGGCCGTCTTGCTCCAGTTGCGCCAGCCAGTGCTCACGCACCACCGTCAGCGGCAGCGGCGTGTCGCACTGCGCCTGCGCGCAGGTTTGCTGCCAAGCCGCCAGCGGCATCAGCAAGCGGGCGATGGCGCGCTCGTCAGCGTCGTTGTCGCTGGCAAAAAACCGCGCCACCAGCGTCTGCAAGGTCTGCACCCATTGCGCAGGCGTTTGATCGGCCTGCAAGCTGGGCAGGGTTTGCTCTACCGCGTCAAGCCAGCCCAGCAGCCCGGCAGCCAGCGGCGCGTCCAGACCGCTCAGAGCGGGTTGCGCCAGCGTGTCTTGCCACAGCGCCTCGTCTGATGCCCCCAGCGCGTAGCCCAGCAGCAGGCGGCGCAAGCCAAAGGCCCAGGTGTTTTGCGCCACACCGGGCGCATCAGAAGGCAAGCCCCAAGCAACACGGTGCGCAACATCGAGGCCCCAGCGCACACCGGCGGCGGCCAGCCAGTCCTGCAGCTGGCGCACGTCGGCCTCGCTCAAACCAAAGCGCGTGCGCACGGCAGACACCTCAAACAGGCTCAACCAGTCGGCCAGCGACAGGCGTGACTCGGGCAGCTGCAGCAGCTGTTCCAGAGCCTGCACCAGCGGACTCTGGCGCGCTGTGGTGTCGGCCACCGAAAACGGAACATGACGCGGCTGGCCCGCGGCAAAACGGCCAAATACCGCGTCAATATGCGGCGCAAACGCGGCCATGTCGGGCACCATGACCATCACGTCGCGCGGCTGCAGCGCGGCGTCGGCGTCGAACCAGGCCAGCAGGCGGTCGTGCAAGACCTCAAGCTCGCGCTGGGCGCTGTGCGCGGTGACAAAGACCAGCGAACCGTCGTCAGCCTGTTGAACCGGCGTGGAAGGTGGCGCACTCAGGTTGAGAATGGCCGACTGCAGCTGCGCCAGTTGCGTCGCGCTGGCCGGGTCGCCGTCGGCCGGATCGACAAACACATCGACACGATGCCAATGCGCGCGGTACGCTTCAGGCGCGTCAAAGCCGTCAAGCAGGTGCAAATAGTCGCGTCCCTGCTTGCCCAGCGCCGCCAGCAGCGGGTGCGTGTCTTTGGCTGTATTGGTCGCCGTCAGCAGCGACGGTTTGACCGGCTGGCGGCGCCGTACCTGCGCACGCAGCGCCGTGTGGCCTTCAACAATATCGCCCCAGTAGTACTGACACGGGTTTTGCACAAACACCAACACCTGGCACAGCTGGCCGAGCGCTGCCAGCGCTTGCACTGCCTGCATGGGCAACGCCGAGACACCAAAGACAATCAGCCGCTGGGGCACACCCGACGGGCGCAAAGCGCTCTTTTTTTCAGAGTGATTGAGCTGACTGATGGCCTCCAGAAAGCGCGCATGCACCGCCGCCCGCGAGGCCTCGGCCAGCGCCGCGCCGTCCTGCGCTGCCACATCGGCGCGCAAGTCGCGCCACAGCTGCGCCTGCCAGCGGTGCGCTTCGTGCAGGGGCGGCAACACACCGCCCACCGCACCGCGCAGCACGTCTTTCCCGCCAGCCCAGTCAGTCAGCCAGTCGGCGCGGTAACTTTGGTAGCCGTCCAATACGTCGGCCACCTGCAGCGCAAGTTGGTACAGCTTGCGCGCGGCGTTATCGCCGCTCAGGTACTGCTTGAGCGGCGCGTACACCGCGTGCGAATCACACAAGCCAGGCAACAGGCGCACCAGCCGCCACAGCAGCGCGGCCTTGTCGAACGGCATGTGCGCCGGCACCGCCTGCACGCCCAGCACGGCGCGGTACATCTGCCACAGGTAGGCGCTGGGCAGCACCATCTGGGTGGCGGCGCAAATGCCCAGCGCACCGTCGTCGGCCAGGGCCAGCTCCAGCCAGTGCTTCATGCCGTTGCTTTGCAGCAGGATCACCTCGGGCTGCAGCGGGCCTAAGGGGTGCGCTTTGACGTACTGCACCAGCAAGTCGCGCAGGTCTTCCAGGCGGTTGCCGTGCAGCACCATGAAGCCGCACGGAGGTGACGCTTCAGAGGCGGTACCGTCGGTCAGATTCATAGTAAAAAAAGCCTCCGGCCCATATGGAGCAAGCGCCAGCAGCTATCAAAATAACTTAAAACCCAGCACAATGAGCAGCACCACGACCACCCCGGCCAAGCCGAGCAGGCGCTTGCGATTGGCTTCCACACGCTGCACCAGCACGGCATTTTGTTCGGCCAGTGTTTTGATTAACGCGCTGGAATCAAGCATTTGCTGGTGCAACGCGGCGGTGGCAACCTGCAGTTCAGCCACTTGCGCTTGCAGTTGCGCCAGCGATCCGCCGGCATCGGCCACCGATGTCTGTGCACCACCACTTGCGGTGTCCGGGGGTGCCTTTTTCCCCACCGAGCTCCAGAGTTTTTTGGCGCCTTGTGCCACTTTGGGCGCGTTTTCAATCACGTCGCCCCAAGGCACCATTTTCAGAACGGTCAGCCAGCCGATTGCCATGTGTTTATCCCTCGCTCAAAATCAGGGGGCATTGTCACCCATGGGGGCTATGCAATTTACCGTGCCATTTCGAGAAATCAGGGCTTTTGCTCGAACCCGGCGCGGCGACCGTGTCATGCGCATGAAAAGCCATCTGCTACGCTTGTCCCCATGCCAGCTACCAGCCAACACGCCACCCCGTCCATGCCCAGCGGCCTGATCGTGTTGCTGCTGTCGCTGCTGCTGGGTCTGCAGCCCGTCACCACCGACCTGTACCTGCCTGCGTTGCCGGTGCTGCGCGGCGAGTTGTCAGCCAGCATGGCGCAAGCGCAGCTGACCCTGAGCGCACTGCTGCTGGCGTTTGGCGCATCGCAGCTGGTGTGGGGGCCGCTGTCGGACCGCTTTGGCCGACGCCCTGTTTTGCTCGTTGGACTCGCAGCCTACGTGCTGGCTTCGCTGGCCAGTACCGTGGCCCCCGACATCGGCTGGCTGATCGTCTGGCGCACGGTGCAGGGCGCGGCCATGGGCGCGGCGGTGATGTGTGCGCGTGCCATCGTGCGCGACCTGTACGCACCAGTGCAAGGCGCGCGCGTGATGAGCCAGGGGCTCTCAGGCCTGGGTGTCATCGCCTGCCTGAGTGCACCTGCCGGTGGCTTGCTCACCGACACCGTTGGCTGGCGCTACGCTTTGCTGGCACTGGGTATTTTTGCCGCCGCCAGCCTGGCACTGGTGGGCTGGCGTTTTGCCGAGACCGTGCCCCAAAAGAACCCCGACGCGCTGCGCTGGGTGACCCTGTGGACGACCTGGCGCAAGATTGCCGCACACCGCACGTTTCTGGCGTTTTCGGCGCTGTCAGCCAGTTCGTATGCGGGCTTGTTCACTTTTTTGGCCGCGTCGTCGTTCGTTTTCATCGGTGTGCTGGGCTTGAGCAAAACGCAGTATGGGGCGGTGATGGCGTACAACTCGGTGGCGTACATTTCCGGCACCTTTGTTTGCCGGGCGCTGCTGGCGCGCTGGGGCGTACGCCGCGCGGTGGCTTTCGCGGGTGTGTTGACGCTGTCCGGCGGGACGCTGATGGCAGGCTTGAGCATGGCGGGCTGGGTTAGCGTGGCCAGTCTCATGCTGCCGCAAACCCTGTTCATGATCGGCCACGGCATCCATCAGCCCTGCGGTCAAAGTGGTGCGGTCGGGCCATTTCCGCAGGCTGCGGGGGCGGCGTCGGCGCTCAACGGCTTCATCATGATGGTGTTTGCGTTTGCCATGGGCCAGTGGCTGGGCACCCACATGGACGGCACAGTGCTGCCGCTGACGCTGGGGGTGTGGTTCTGGAGCGTATTGATTGCCCTGTCCGCGTGGACGCTGGTGCAGCGCCACGGCTGATCAAGGGCGCAAGATCTACAGTAGCAGAACTGTACAGCCGGTGGTCTTGCGCGCTTCGAGATCCCGGTGCGCCTGCTGCACGTCTTCAAGTTTGTAGCGCTGCGCAATGTGGATCTTGACCTGGCCGCTGCCGACCACGGCAAACAGGTCGTCAGCCATCGCCTGCGTGCTCTCACGCGTGGCGATGTGGCTGAACAAGGTCTGGCGTGTGACGTAGAGCGAGCCCTTGGGGCCGAGGATGCCCGGCGCAAACGGCGCCACCGGGCCCGACGCGTTGCCAAAGCTGACCATCAGGCCAAAGGGCGCCAGGCAGTCGAGCGACTTGTCCCAGGTGTCTTTGCCGACCGAGTCATACACCGCCTTGACGCCCTTGCCGCCAGTGATCTCCTTGACCCGCGCCAGAAAATCGTCCTTTGCATAATTGATAGCATGTACCGCCCCATTGGCAAGGGCTAAAGCGCATTTTTCATCCGAACCTGCGGTACCGATCAAGCGCAGCCCAAGGGCCCGGGCCCACTGGCAGGCAATCAGGCCGACACCACCGGCAGCAGCGTGAAACAGCACAAAGTCACCGGGGTTCAGGCCGCCTTGAGGGAGGCAGCGCTTGAGCAGGTATTGCGCGGTCAGACCCTTGAGCATCATGGCCGCACCGGTTTCAAAAGAGATTGCCTCGGGCAAACGGCACACGCACTTGGCCGGCATCACACGCAGGTCACAGTAGCTGCCCGGGGGTTGGCTGGCGTAAGCGGCGCGGTCGCCAATGCGCAGGTGTGTCACACCCTCGCCCACGGCTTCCACCACACCGGCGGCTTCCATGCCCAACTGCGCGGGAAGCTGCATCGGGTACAGGCCGCTGCGCTGGTAGACGTCGATAAAGTTCAGCCCCACAGCGCGGTGACGGATGCGGATCTCGCCCGGGCCGGGGTCGCCAACCTGCACCGTCACGAGTTTGAGTTGTTCTGGCCCGCCATGCTGGTCAATACGGATGGCGCGCGATGTCTGGTCTGTCATCAAAAGTCTCCTTCAGGTTGTTGCTGTTGCCGCTGTTGCGATGTTGCCACGAAACGAACCATGCTGTTTTGCTGCGAGAATGGAAATCAACATAATCTCGGCTCACTATGGTTGTCACACTGTTTCGTCATTTGGTTCGCCGTGCGGTTTTGTGGGTAGGCACGCTCGTTTTGTTGTTGCTTGTTGTCGCTGGCAACCCTGTAGCAGCGGACGAGCCATCGCCGCCAAAAACCACGCCGCAACTCAAGCTGCGCATCGTCGGCGGGCTGGCCGGCTTGCATCAGTACACCCAAAACGAAGAACCGTTCTGGACGCACGAGCTCGCGCGGTTAAGCAATGGCAAATACAGCGCCGAGATCGCGCCGTTTGACCGCGCTGGCGTGCCCGGCAACAACATGCTGCGCCTATTGGAATTGGGTGTCGTGCCCTTTGGCACCCTGTTGTTGAGCTCGTTGCAAACCGCGCACCCGCGCTACTCTGCCATTGACCTGGCGGGTTTGAGTCCTGATCTGGCCAGTCTCAAAAAAGTAGTGAGTGCGTCGCGCAACTACCTTGAGAACCGGCTGCGCACCCAGCACAACATCAAGATGCTGGCGCTGTACGTTTACCCGGCGCAAGTGATTTTTTGCAAAAGCAAATTTGGCAAACTGGCAGACTTGAAGGGGCGGCGCATTCGGGTGTCGTCAGCCACGCAGGCTGATTTTTTGAGCGCGCTGGGCGCCGTGCCGGTGGTCACGGGCTTTGGCCAGATCATGGCCAACGTGAAGTCGGGCAATGTCGACTGCGCCGTCACTGGCACCACGTCGGGCAACACACTGGGCTTGCATGACGTCACCAGCCATATCCACACCATGGCGCTAAGTTGGGGGGTGGCGATGTTTGCGGCCAACAAGACCGCCTGGGACAACCTGCCACCCGACCTCAAGGCGTTGTTGAGCAACGAGCTGCCAAAACTGGAAGCCGCCATCTGGGCCGAGAGCGAGCTTGAAACCGCTGACGGCCTGGCCTGTAATACCGGTGCTGCCAACTGCCGCAATGGCCGCCGGGGGCAGATGGTGCAGGTGCACCACGACGCAGCAGACGAGCAACTGCGCAAAACCATTTTCGCCAATGCCGTGTTGCCGCGCTGGCTTGAGCGCTGTGGCCCGGACTGCGCTGATCTGTGGCGCCTGACGATCGCACCCGTCACTGGCATTGAGCCCAAGGCCGCGCCATGACCCGCCGCCCCCACCGACGCATTTACTGGATCGTCTTTGGCATCGTATTGACTTTTATGGTGGCGATCACCGCCGCTGCTATGGCACTGATCTGGCAACAACGCGCAAACGCCATTGCCGACAGCGCACTGCAGGCCAGCCGCTTTGTCACCGGTGCGGTGGCTGCAATCAACCGCAGCCTGGTCGATATGGATGTGTTACTGGCAAGCCTGGACGAAACACAAAACCTGAACATGCTGCAGCCCGATGCGATTGACCGCGCCGCAGCCTCTCAGGTCATGCGCACGATTGTCCGGCGCAAGTTGATGCTGCGCCGCCTGACGCTGATCGACGCCCAATCCCGGGTACTGGCGTCGTCAGACAAGTTGGCGCCCGAACAGATCAATTTGCCAGTGGACTTTACGGCCCGTGCGCTGCACGCCAACGTCGCTGCGCTGACCATCAGCCCGCCCCAGCAAGACGCCTCAGGTGCCGAGCCCGTGATCTATCTCGCCCGCCACATCAAACTCGGCGACGGCAGCAAGATTCTGGCCGTGGCCGAAGTACTGATGATTCACCTCAACACAATTCTGCTTCAAGGCGCTGACATTGAGGGGCTGGAGGTGACACTTGAGCGCGACGACGGCACGGTACTTGCCAGCGATCCAGTACAAGACCGGGTCTTGGGGCAAGTGCTGCCACTGGCATTGCACAAGGGGACCGCCGGCATTGCCCAACGCCAGCCTGCGCGCCTGAGCCGACAAGATGCCCTGGTTGTGGCGCAACCGATTCTGTACGACGACGTCCTGGTGGTGGCCAGCATCCCGATTGCGGCCGCGCTTGCCAAGTGGCAGCACGAGCGCACTTTCATTGTGATCGTGGCCACCCTGTTTGCATTGATGGTCGCCGCCGCGGGCGCGTTGGCCGGCTGGTACTGGGTGCGCTTGGCGCAAGCGCGACAAGACATCAAAAAGTCAAAAGCTAATATTGAACAACTGGCATTTTTTGATTACCTCACCAACTTACCAAACCGTTTGCTATTAATGGATCGGCTGGCGCACGCCATGGCGTCAAGTACGCGCAGCAAGCAGTTCGGCGCCCTGTTTTTCATGGACCTGGACAATTTCAAAACCATCAACGACACGCTGGGCCACGACGTCGGCGACATGCTGCTCAAGCACGTCGCCACGCGACTGCAGCAAAGCGTGCGCCAGGCGGACACGGTGGCACGGTTCGGCGGCGATGAATTTATCGTGCTGCTGGAAAATCTCTCGGTCAGTGAACCCGAAGCGGCCGAACTCGCGCGCCGCATTGGCGAAAAGATACTCGCTGCACTGAACCTACCCTTTGAATCAAGGTGGCAAAATTTCAAGACCAGCGCCAGCATCGGCGCGGCGCTGTTTGGCGGTCACATCGCGCTGAATTCAGCCGAATTGCTCAAGCAGGCCGACATTGCCATGTACCAGTCCAAGGCGCTGGGGCGCAACAAGCTGAGCTTTTTTGACCCGCAGATGCAGGCCTCCATCACCGCCCACTCACGGCTGGAGGCCGACCTGCAGATCGCCATTGAGCACCAGCAGTTCACGCTGTATTACCAACCCCAAGTCAACGGTGTGGGGGACGTGCTTGGCGCCGAGGTACTGATCCGCTGGTTCCATCCGCAGCGCGGCATGGTGCCGCCGTTTGAATTCATCCCGATCGCCGAAGAAAGCGATCTGATCAACCAGATTGGCCTGTGGGTGCTGCGCACCGCCTGCGCGCAACTCAAACTCTGGCAACAAGCGCCACGCACGGCGCATTTGCAGTTGGCCGTCAACGTCAGCGCACGGCAGTTCCGCCAGGAGGATTTTGTCGCTGTGGTTCGTGCTGCCATCACCGAGTCAGCCGTGGCACCGGCGGGACTCAAACTCGAGTTGACCGAATCGCTGGTGCTCGAAGACGTGCGCGACACGGTCGAGAAAATGAACGCGGTGCGGCAGCTGGGCGTGCGCTTTTCGATGGACGACTTTGGCACCGGCCAATCGTCGCTGAGCTACTTGACGCATCTGCCGCTAGACCAGCTCAAGATCGACCAGTCTTTTGTGCGCAACATCGGCATCACGCCCAGCGATGGCATGATTGTGCAGACCATCATCGGCATGGCGCGCAACCTGTCGCTTGAAGTCATCGCCGAAGGCGTTGAAACCCGCGCGCAAGAGGCTTTTCTGGCACAAAACGGCTGCACGTTGTTCCAGGGCTATCTGTTTGGCAAGCCGTGCCCGATCGCCGAATTCGAACAACTGCTGCGCACGACCGAGAGCGCGCATTGAATCATCCCCATGTGACGCCCACCGCGGCGTTGTTGCTGACCCTGCCGCCGCTGATGTGGGCGGGCAACGCAGTCGTCGGTCGTGTGGTCGCCGACCAGGTGTCACCAATGACGTTGAACCTGCTGCGCTGGAGTATTGCGTTTGTCCTGTTGCTACCGCTGGCTGCACCCGTGCTACACCCCAGCAGCCCACTGTGGCGCAGCTGGCGGCGCTTTGCCAGCCTGTCGCTGCTGGCCATTGGCGGCTACAACGCGCTGCTCTACCTGTCGCTCAACACCTCGACGCCGGTCAACGTGACCTTGGTGGGGTCGATCACGCCGGTGTTCATGCTGTTGATTGGTCGGCTGTTTTTTGCCAAGACCATTTCAATCAGGCAGTGGTTTGGCGCGGCGCTGTCGATACTGGGGGTGATGGTGGTGCTCAGCCGCGGCGAGTTGGACGTCTTGCTGCAGGTGCGCCTGGTGCCGGGCGATGTCTACATGCTGCTGGCCTCAGCCGGTTGGTCTTACTACAGCTGGATGCTGGTGCACCCGACCTCCGAGCCGAGCAGCATTCGCAGCAACTGGTCGGCTTTTTTGTTGGCGCAGATTGTTTTCGGGCTGGGCTGGTCGAGCCTGTTTGCCTCCAGCGAATGGGCGCTGGGGCTGGGCCGCTTCACGCCCAGTGGGTCGATGGCAGCAGCGCTGTTGTTCATCGCCGTTTGCCCGGCGCTGCTGGCTTACCGCGCCTGGGGCGCCGGCGTGGCGCGCGCTGGCCCGTCGGTAGCGGGCTTTTTCATCAACCTGACGCCGCTGTTTACCGCACTGCTGTCAAGCGTTTTTCTGGGCGAGGTGCCGCACCTGTACCACGCTACCGCGTTCGTGATGATCGTCGGCGGCATTGCAGTGTCGTCACGGCGCTGACAACCCTCCCTGTCAGTTCAGCGAAGGCGTGCTGGCCAGCACTTCTTCCAGCACCGTTAACCCCTCAGCCACGCGCAGCACACCGGCCAGGCGCAGCGGGCGCATACCGTCGGCGATGGCCTGGCGTTTGAGTGCGTCGCTGTTGGGTTCGCGGTTGATTTGTTGCTTGAATTCTTCGCTGACCACCAGCAACTCATACAAGCCGGTACGCCCCTTGAAACCGGTCATGCGGCAGTCAACACAACCCACCGACTTGAACGGTTTGTACGTGCCATTGAGGTGCCAGGGTTTGGCCACTTCGGCCAACGCCGCGCGCGAAGCAGCGGCATCGGGCAGCTTGCACTGCGGGCACAGCGTGCGCACCAGGCGCTGCGCCAGCACGCCGAGCAACGTGGCGTTGATCAGGTAGGCGGGCACACCGAGCTCCATCAATCGTGTCACGGCCGAAGGCGCATCATTGGTGTGCAGCGTAGAGAACACCAGGTGGCCAGTGAGCGCGGCCTGGACTGCCATCTCGGCGGTGGCCTGGTCGCGGATTTCACCGACCATGATGATGTCCGGGTCTTGCCGCATCAGCGCGCGCAAGCCTTCGGGAAAGCCAAAGTCCAGCTGCGTCTGCACCTGGGTCTGGTTGAAGGCGGGCTCCATCATCTCGATCGGGTCTTCGACCGTGCTGACGTTAACTTCTTCGGTGGCTACTCTTTTCAGGGTCGAGTACAGCGTGGTGGTCTTGCCCGAGCCGGTGGGGCCGGTGACCAGAATGATGCCGTTGGGGCGTTTGACCAGCGCCTCCCAGCGCTGCGCGTCGTGCACAGAGAAACCCAGTGCGTCCAGGTCTTTGACGGTGGTGTCGGGGTCAAAAATACGCATCACCATCTTTTCGCCAAAGGCGGTGGGCAGCGTCGAAATACGCATTTCAATCTCGTTGCCGGACGGGTTGCGGGTTTTGATGCGGCCGTCTTGCGGGCGGCGCTTTTCCACCACATCCATACGCCCCAGCAACTTGATGCGCGCCGTCATCGCCGTCAGCACGCCCATGGGCATCTGGTACACCGGGTGCAGCACACCGTCGATGCGGAAACGGATCACGCCCTGCTCGCGGCGCGGCTCCAGATGGATGTCGCTGGCACGCTGGTCAAAGGCGTATTGCCACAACCAGTCGACCACCTGCACCACACTTTGGTCGTTGGCGTCGAGCTGCTTGTTGCTCTTGCCCAGCTCGACCAATTGCTCAAAACTGCCACCCGCGTTGTTGCCGGCCTTGGCCGCCGCGCGTACCGACTTCGCCAGCGCGAAGAATTCTGCCGTGTAACGGGTAATGTCCTGCGGGCTGGCCAGCACCCGGCGCACGCCGCGTCGGCTCTGGCGCTCGACCTCGCCGACCCAATCGGTCAAAAACGGCTCGGCGGTCGCGACCACTACTTCGTGCACCGTCACCTGCACCGGCAAAATCTTGTGCCGTTCGGCGTAAGCCGGGCTCATGACATCGGCGACCTTGCCCACATCGACCTTGAGCGGGTCGATGCGCAGGTACGCCAGTTGCGTGCGCGCAGCCAGCCACTGGGTGAGCTGCTCGATGTCCATCGGCATGTCATCACTGGCGCGGCGCACCGACACTGCCGCCAACCGCACCAGCGGGTGCTGCACACTCTCGGCATGCGCGCAGCGGGTGTGGATGCGCTGCGCCTCAGACGTGCAGATCACAGCGTCAGCCACCAGCCATTGCACCAGGTTGCGCCAGTCCAGCGGACCACTTTGCGTTGCTTGCACTGTTTGCGTCACGTGCTTCATGACATCATGGGTTTGAACACCCGCACCCATTTGCCCGCGGGCAGCCCCCAGCGCGCTTCGATCACGTCGGAGCGCGCCGTCAGCACGTCACGTTTGGGACGGCTGGGCGTGCGCTGCGCCAGCACCACGGTGTTGCCTTCGCGCGTGGGCTTGAACGCCCAGACCGCTTCTTTGCCAAACGCAGCCGATATCTTCTCCACGCTGCGTTCAAAGCTTGACGCCCGGCCAAACAGGTTGACGGTCATACAGCCTTCCGCGTTAAGCAAGCGACGGCAATGGTTGTAAAACGGCAGACTGTCAAGCACCGGGGCGGCGGCCTGGTGGTCGTACAGATCGACCTGCAAGGCGTCGACCGTGCCCCACCATCTGGGGTTCTGGATTTCCTCAGAAGCGTCGGCGAGGATGATCTGCATGCGGGCGTTGTCAGCGGGCAGCTTGAACCAGCCGCGGCAGGCCACCAGCACCTGCGGGTTAAGCTCGATCGTGGTGGTCGCCATCTTGAGCTCTTTGGCACAGAACTTGGTCAGCGACCCGGCACCCAAACCCAGTTGCATGGCGCGACGATCCTTGACGGAATCGGGCGCAACAAACAGCAGCCAGGCCATCATGCGCTGGATGTATTCGTGTACCAGCAGCGTTGGCGCGTCGAGGTACATCGACCCCTGGATCCATTCGGTGCCCAGGTGCAGGTGGCGGACCGGGCCATCGTCGGAGAAATTGACTTCGGGGAGGTGCAGGCGTTTTTTCACAGTGGCTGGATTATCCCTGCTCGGGATGCGATAGCTTTCGTGTCAGCCGCGAAGTTTCATTCACAAGATGTTGCGCGAATCACCAACTACGACAAGAAATGGCAGCGGCTATTGATAACTCCGGTCTGGTCACCGGCTTCGAATACTTGATTGATTCGATCCACCTGCCTGACCCTGATGCCCTGATGGCCGCCATGTCGCTGCAGCTGCCATTCATTCCGGTGCGAGTCTGATCGTGACCTTTAACCTCAAGGATTTTCCTGTGCAAGCATTGGCGCCCTACAACCTGTCGGCACAACATCCGGACGACTTCATCGTTGACCTATTGGTCCATCATGAGCGCATCGAAGCCTGGATACTGGAGCAGGCGGGGGTGTCGTTCAATCCCAAGGCAGAACCCGGCAAATTGCGTGTTGTGGCAAGTTGGTACGATTTAAGATACCATCATGGAACTACGTTATTACACCGACTTGCAGGGCCAGGCACCGCTGACTCAATGGCTGGATGACTTGAAAGACATCCGCGCCAGAGCGCAAATCCGGGCGCGGCTGACGCGTTTGGCCGCCGGTAACCTGGGTGACTGCAAACCATTGCGTGATGGCGTGCAAGAGGTCAAAGTCGATGTCGGGCCGGGCTACCGGTTGTACCTGAGCAGGCAAGGGCCGGTGCTGGTGCTGCTGCTGTGCGGCGGCGACAAAGGTTCCCAAAGCCGTGACATCGAGCGCGCCATTGCGTATTTGAACGACTGGAAACAAAGAGGCAAACCATGAATGCACCACGTGATGCCAGTTTTGACGACTACCTGGTCAAGACCCTGAAAGACCCCGCCGAGGCCGCCGCCTACATCGAGGCGGTGATCGAGCTGGACGACCCCGCTGCACTGCTGGTGGCCCTGCGCCAAGTGGCCAAGGCCCACGGTATGGCAGAAGTGGCACGGCGTGCCGATGTGGGCGACAAAACCCTGTTCAAGGCGCTCAGTGCCACCGGCAACCCGACCTTGGCCACGGTGCACAAGGTGCTGACGGCGGTGGGGCTGCGCTTGAGTGTGACGCCCGCGCACGTGTAATACAGCTTCACCCCAGCTAGGCCCGCGAACCGAAAGGCGGTGCACCCTCACCCGCCTGCTGGGGTTTTCTTGAAGGGCACCGAGAATAGCCAGTGCTTCGCGGGTGATAGTCAGTGCGCTGCAGCGCGGACGTGGCCGAGAAGCCGTCAGCTTCGGCCAGCAGCGCAGTCATGCAGCTCCCTGCAAGTCGTCCCTTTGTTGCAGTGAGCCGCATCACTGCTTATCGGTTTGGTACGGTCTGTTGTATCAGTCAGTTGGCACGGTGCTGCCGCACCCTGCCAAAGCCTTGGGACTCGGCCCGCTGCGCCTCGTGCTGGCATCCTTGGTACGCGAGCAGTCTTGGGGCCTCCCGCTGCGGCACACGCTGCGCTTTTACTTAACGCCGCATTTTGTGACATGGCAGGCAGTCGGTCGCACAGCTCCCTTGGTGCCAGCCACGGCTTTGCCCCTGCGGATTACGATGCGGCGTTATGTAAAGTGCCTCCGCTGGCAGCGGGCGCGACAGGCGATGGCGCGCCCTACGCGCCATCGCCTGTCGCCCTGTGGGTGTGCGGGCACCTTGGTATCAATCAGGCGCCTCGCGCATTGTTTTGGTCAGTGGCCTGTGACCATGTATCTTGTGGCTGCCCCGCCCACGCAGTGGACCTCGCCACGCTTCGCCGGCATTGGCCCGGCGCGGTCTGCCCGTCCGCCCCCAAGGGGCTCCCTCAGAACCGCGCTGACAGGGGTCACGCCGCCTTCGGCGGAGCCGCACACTCTAAAGCGCAAATTACAGTTCAAAATACCACATCGCTGGCGGTACAGCGCAGGTATGGGACACCAAAAGAAAAAGCCCACTATTATTTTAATAGTGGGCTTTCCTTTGTTTACTTGGGGTGGCTGATGGGGCTCGAACCCACGACAACAGGAATCACAATCCTGACTTTTTTATAAGCGTTTATGCGGGTTACAGCTTCATTCGTTGGAATTTTTGGGTCATTTTTGACCACGAATTTAATGGGTTGCGGGAGGTTGATTCCAGCCAAATCTGTACGGTCACCCGTTAGACCGTTGGTTTTGACAGTGATGCTGTGAAAAAGGCGGACATACAAAAGACATTGGAGCAGTCCATGGAAAAAACAACTGACGAAGACAAAATCACAGCGAAAGACGTTCGAAGCATCCCAGTTTCCTATGTGACGGTTTTAAAACCGAGATATGGGAGGTATTGGTATCTTGAAATTCATTTCGTGAATGGTAGATCAGGCTTTTTACAAGAGATGGCGCCCTACTCACCATATGAAGTTCTCGCTAAACCGTTTGCGTCTCTAAAGTGGACCCCATTGTCAAGACAATTTTTCAGTCAATTTAAGCTGGTCCCGTTTTCACTCGCAACTGCACGGCGTTGCCCCGGTTTTTGTCTTGGTCTTCGGTATCCCTTTCTTTAATTTCAAATGGCTGTTTGGCAAGCGAAGCGCGTCAGGCCGAAGGCAAACTCTTGTGGGTAAGTGCGGGTGGGAGCTGTGGGGATGTGGGCAAGCTGGGCGTTTTGCGAGCTTGTCCACATGTCCACAGTGACCCCCCACTTATCCATCAAGTGGCACGGCGTGAACCAACGCGTTCGGGTTTTCTGGTT